>Ga0209102_1000046_pt1 | contig 81588 bp, 62 predicted proteins | sample ConPoolayeHmetaG_FD_185483 | JGI IMG/M metagenome (GOLD analysis project Ga0209102, IMG submission 185483) | Hot spring microbial mat communities from California, USA to study Microbial Dark Matter (Phase II) - Cone Pool mat layer H metaG... ... | reverse complement strand
TAAAACCCTTGTGGATGAGTTGGGAAGAATGAAAGAACAACGGTTTGGTGAGCGAAGCAGATGAAAATAGATGGGACCTTCTTTGAGTTGAGTCTGAAGATGTTGGTAGCCTCTAATTCTAACAGCATGATCCAGTATCGCTCGATGGATCTTGAGTTTATCGCCTTTCTTGATTTTTTGGAATCAAGAGGGACCTATTCTGATACCCTCTTTATCTCAACTCAGGTTTTCATTATTGTTATAAACCTTAAATTTAAGGCTTAAAAGGGAGAGAATGTTCATCTGTTTGAGGACTAAGGAAAAGGGAGAAACCTGTTGACTTGAGATGTTTTTTGTGACAAACTGATTGAGCGCTCAATCAATTATCTAAAAATTTTAAAAATGATATTTTTTAAGTTGAGAAAGAGAGATTTGAGATGAAGAATCCAGGAGATATTCCTACCCAGATTAAAGACCGCGAGCTTGTCGACCAGAGAAGGATGCAGATTGTAGATGCTGCAGTCGGTCTTTTTGTAGATAAGGGGTTTCACCGCACTACTACTCGTGAGATCGCCGCTGCGGCAGGAATTTCCATAGGGTTACTTTATGAATACGTAACTTCGAAGGAAGACGTGCTTTATTTAGTCTGCGAGGCAATCCACAAGGAAGTTGAGAAGGGTGTTTCTGAAGCACTTCAATCCAAGACTCAGGGGTATCAGAAGCTAGCTGAAATAATAAGGGAATATTTTCTTGTTTGCCATAGGATGAGCGACCACATCCTCCTCATCTATCAAGAGACAAGGACTCTCTCTTCTCCCTGGAGGAGGAGAGTCTTGGAGAATGAACTCAGAATCACAGAAATATTTGTCAAAGCTCTGGAGGAGCTTGTTAAATCTAACCAAATCTCAAACCTTTCGCCGCGCATGATTAACCTTATCGCTCATAACATTGCTGTGCTTGGCCACATGTGGACTTTCAGACGCTGGTCCCTCAGCCATCAATACTCAATCGAGGAATACACGAAGTTACAGACGGAGTTTATCCTCGCTAAATTTAAAGCTGGATAGGAAGGATCACTTTTAAATAAAAATAAAGACTAGGCCTTTAATTCAGGGCTGAAGAAAAAAGGCAGGAGGAAGAGATGGAAACAATCCCTTATAAACCGAAACATAAGATAAGAGCGGTTACTGCCACTTCTCTCTTTGACGGTCATGACGTTTCGATCAACATCATCAGGAGAATCCTCCAGAACACAGGGGTTGAGGTCATTCATCTCGGCCATAATAGAGCCGTGGATGAGATTGTGGAGGCAGCCATTGAGGAGGATGTTCAGGGAATCGCAGTTTCCAGTTATCAGGGAGGACACATTGAATTTTTCAAATACATGATCGACCGTTTAAGAGAGAAGGGAGCCGAAAAAATCAAGGTCTTCGGCGGTGGAGGAGGTGTCATCATACCTGAAGAAATAAAAGAGCTTGAGGAATACGGAGTAACGAAGGTCTACTCCCCTGAGGATGGTGCTCGCCTGGGGCTTCAGGGCATCGTAAATCACATGGTCAAGGAGATGGACTTTTTAACCTTCGACCCGAAACAGATAGATGTAGACGGACTTTCTTTCAATAACAGAAGTTTGATTGCCAAGATGATAAGCTTTGTGGAATTGAATAAGGGCCAGAACCAAGCTCGTCTTTCGAATTTAAAGTCGAAAATAGCAGAGAAAATAGGAAGTCGTAAGGTGCCCGTAGTGGGCATAACAGGGACGGGAGGAGCAGGCAAATCTTCTTTAACCGATGAGATTGTCCTTCGCTTTCTAAGAGATAATAGAGAATCAACAGTAGCCATACTCTGTTGTGACCCATCGCGTCGTAAGACAGGAGGGGCACTCCTAGGTGATAGAATCCGAATGAATTCGATTCACACACCAAGAGTCTATCTCCGTTCCCTCGCCACCCGAAAGTCACGTTCAGAAGTCCCTGATTCTCTTGAAGAATGCATACAAATCTTGAAGGCTTCGGGGTTTGACCTTATTCTCGTGGAAACTGCGGGGATAGGACAGGGCGACACACGCATCATCGACTTTGTCGACATCTCTCTCTATGTCATGACCTGCGAGTTTGGGGCGGCGACACAGCTCGAAAAGATTGATATGCTTGACTACGCAGACCTTATCGTGGTCAACAAGTTTGAAAAACCAGGGAGCGAGGATGCCTTACGAGAGGTGAGGGAACAGGTCCAGAGAAACAGAAATGCCTTTGACAAAAGACCTGAGGAAATGCCAGTTTTCGGGACAATTGCCTCAAAGTTCAACGATGATGGAGTCACTGCTCTCTATCAGGCTTTACTTGAATGCATCCAAGAAAAGACAGGGGTTAAGTTTTCTATAAAGACACCAAGACTTAACCTGAAGACCTCAAGCTCCAAGACAATCATCATTCCTCCCGAGCGCACAAGATACCTCTCTGAGATCGCAGAGACAGTAAGGGAATACCACAGACATACAGAACAACAGGCAGAGTATATTCGCAGGGCATGGCATCTTAAAGAGAGTGAAAAACTCTTGGAAAAAAGCTTGCAGAAAGCAGGAACTAAAGACCTGCTTAAGAAATTAAAAGAGGAGATCGCCAAAGCAGAGGAAAGAATCGAGAGGGAGGCAAGAGAGCTCCTCGAGAAGTGGGAAGAGATGAAAGAGCTTTACAGGAAGGATGAGCTTGTCTATAAAGTAAGAGAGCAGGAAGTCCGTCAACCCTTATTCACTCTCTCTCTTTCGAGGCAGAAAATACCCAAGATATCTCTTCCCCAATTCAGGGATCCAGGTGAAATTTACAGGTGGCTGAGGAGGGAAAATTTGCCCGGCTATTTTCCCTATACTGCAGGTGTTTATCCCTTGAGAAGGAGAGGTGAGGAACCAACCCGTATGTTTGCAGGCGAAGGAGACCCGACGCGCACAAACAAGAGGTTTAAGCTTCTCTCTGCAAACTATGAGGCAAAAAGGCTCTCCACAGCCTTTGACTCTGTCACTCTTTACGGCTGCGACCCTGAAAGAAGGCCTGATATCTACGGGAAGATCGGAAACTCAGGCGTAAGTGTTTGCACCTTAGATGATGTCAAAGAGCTCTACTCTGGTTTTGACCTCTGTGCCCCTAACACTTCAGTCTCAATGACCATCAATGGTCCTGCACCGATTGTCCTTGCCATGTTTTTGAATACTGCCATAGACCAGCAAGTCGAAAAATTTATATCTCAGCAGGGGAGAGAGCCTAGCGCTGAGGAATATCAGAAAATCCGAGCCGACGCGCTTTCCAGGGTTAGGGGAACTGTTCAGGCAGATATTCTCAAGGAGGACCAGGGACAGAACACTTGTATTTTTTCCACAGAATTTGGGCTCAAGATGATGGGTGATATCCAGGAGTTTTTCATAAAAAATAACGTTCGTAATTTTTATTCAGTCTCAATTTCTGGTTATCACATTGCAGAGGCAGGAGCCAATCCCATAACCCAACTTGCCTTGACCTTGTCCAATGGATTTACCTATGTGGAATACTATCTCTCGAGGGGCATGCCTCTCGATAGTTTCGGCCCCAATCTTTCTTTTTTCTTTTCTAATGGCATGGAGCCCGAATACACGGTCATCGGTCGGGTGGCAAGGCGAATCTGGGCCATTGCCATGAAAGAGCGCTATCATGCCTCAAGCCGAACCCAGATGCTTAAATACCACATTCAGACTTCAGGAAGGTCGCTTCACAGTCAGGAAATCCAGTTCAACGACATAAGGACTACTCTTCAGGCTCTGTGTGCCATCTACGATAATTGCAACAGCCTTCACACCAATGCCTACGATGAAGCAATAACCACTCCTACCAGGGAATCGGTGAGGCGTGCGCTTGCCATCCAGCTCATCATTAATCGCGAGTGGGGGATTGCGAAGAACGAAAACATAAATCAGGGAAGCTTCATCGTCGAAGAGCTAACCGACCTTGTGGAGGAGGCAGTCCTTCAAGAATTTGACCGAATCTCAGAAAGGGGAGGTGTGCTGGGCGCCATGGAAAGAGGATATCAGAGGAGTAAGATCCAGGAAGAATCTCTCTACTATGAAATGCTCAAGCATCTCGGTGAATACCCAATCATCGGAGTAAACACCTTCCGCGATCCTGAAACAAAAGAGGAGACATTCCAGAAAACAGGGTGCATTTCTTTAGCCAGGTCAACCACCGAAGAGAAGGAGTCCCAGCTAAGACGCCTCGAAGAATTTAAGAAAAGGCACGCTCCTCAAGCTCCCTCAGCTCTGGAGAGGCTGCAAAAGGTTGCCCTCTCAGGGGGGAATATTTTTGAAGAGCTGATGGAGACTGTCCGAGTTTGTTCACTCGGTCAAATAACTCAAGCCTTATATGAAGTTGGAGGAAGATACAGGCGGAATATGTAAAGGTTAATCTTAAGAGATTTTTTCGAAATTAGTTTCAGTAAACGATAAACTGGCTTGTCGCCACACAGAGCGAACCACCCCGAGGCAGATTCTGTTCAGCAAGGACTGTTAAGGTATATGTCCCCTTCTTCAATTTGAGGTTTGATGAATAAGCCCACAAATATAAGAGTGTATACGTATTATATCTTGCATCATATAATTCATCTTCTATGGTATAAAAAAAGTTGGTGGGTCCAGTTATGGCAAAGTGAAGGCGCACCTTTGTGTTCCAGAAGGCAGTGAAGGTAACATAGAAATAGAGTTTTTCTGTGGCATCATAGTTTATCAAATAAGGTTCTTCGCTATCGTCAGTTGCCCAGCAGCCAAGGAGCACTGCTCCAGGTTTGTCGCCCTTGATTACTTGAGTCGACATGAATTGATCCTCGTCAAATTCAGCCACTCTCGAAAGCTTTTTCACCTTGACTCCTACCTTAAATATCTCATTTTCCTGGGCCGTAGAAGAAAGAGAAACGAGAAAGAGAGCTAAAAATAAGACGATTGAGAATCTTTTCATTTATACCTCCTTTTGTGTCTTCTCTAAATATCAGAAAGAAATGTTTAAGTCAAACTATTTTTTCTTTCAGGTAGAAACGCAAGACTTAGGGTAAATGGAGGTCTGAGAAAGGGAAATGCACGTAAGAGCTTGAGGCATTAGACTCTAGCCACAGGCAGCAAATCTTTAAATTAGGAAAAAGATTTAGAGGGAATTTAGTTTTCTCCTCAAGGGATTAACTTAGAAATTTCCGAAAAAATAATCTGCTTATCCCGAAAGAAATTTAGAGGGATTTATTTTCAGGGACTAAGAGATTAACTTATTTTCCAGGTTAGATCGTTGAGCTCCTCCTTTTCTTTAAATTTTTTCTTCTCAATTTTTAATCCCAGAGAGGAAAATGATTAGGGAGACTTCTTGAAGATTTTCTTCATCAGGTTATTAAGTCTTAGGTCTTAAAACCAGGTCGAAAAAAGTAAAAAAGAAAGTAATCTAGATGAGCTGAAATTCTTGTCTTTAGCGATGAAATAAGCTCTTAGCTAATTTCTATCTCCGGGAGATTTTCTATACCCTGGCTCCTTGCATCGTTGAGCATTATTTTTTGAAGTTCCTTCTGCAATGCTTGATCAAGGAGCTTGGGTGGATTTTGGCGAAGGAGTCTTTCAACCTCTTCTTGGGCTTTTTCGGCAATCGACTTTTTCCCATGGGAGACCCAGGCATCATAGGTATTGCGGTCGACCAAGCGCGGAAAGAAGTGTTCAACCCTGTACCACTTCTTGGTATGAGGTAGGCTCAAGAATTGTGTCTCTTTCTTCAACCCCTCCAAAAGATCCCTTGCCAGGGGCTCGTCTCGCTGGGAAATACCCTCGATTAACCTGTAGGCCATGCCACAGATTTCATTGTCGATGACGAGTTTTTCTAGGCTATGGCAACTTTCAAAACTCAACAATCCAGGTCCTGAGATCACGTTTATTCCAGAAAGGGCTGCGATTATGGCTCCTATTCCAGTCTCGAACCCGGCTTGGGCATCGATTATTTTTGAGTCGCTCAAGGCCATGTAAGCGTGAGTGGGAAGATTGAGGTATTTTCCAATCTGAGCGTAGGCAGAATCGATCATCATCGTTTCCACGGCTCCCATGGGAGTTGTTCCGCATCTCATGTCGAAGCTTGCGGGTGAACCTCCAAAAATCACTGGAGAACCGTTGCATGCTAATTGACAGATGACGAGTCCGGAAAGGTTTTCGACCACATGCTGAACGAGTGTCCCCGCCAGAGTCACAGGAGAAGTCGCTCCTGTAAGCCCCATCGAGATTAGCTCTGAGGGAATTCCGGCCCGGGCGGAATCGATGAGGCTCTGGGCAGTGAGATTACTCCATTTTAGAGGAGGGGAGGGACAGGCATCGAAGATTGCCAGAGGCTTTCTCCTCAACTCTTCCTCACTTCCCCTGATGGCCACGAGCATTTCATACATGGGCTTGAATCCTTCCACCCTGAAAGTCCCGGTGACGATGGGTTTGGTTGAAAACTGGAGTCCGATGTAGAGACGGTAGCTATCCCCAATCATTTCAGGAACATCGCTGCTTACTAAACCTGTGCTCTGGAAATGGATGTGCTCGAGGCACTCTGTGAGGCAAGCAAGTTTGATGAGGTCGCTGGTGATGGGTTTTCTTTCTTCGAGTGTCTTAGGGTCGAGAATGGCTACTACAGACGAACCTGGGTCAAAATGGACTTCATCTTCTCCCACCAGGTATTCTTTTCCCCCTGAACGGTCATAGAGCTTGAGGCTTGAGGGGGTTGACTTGAGACAATCTGAAACGAGTTCGGGCAAGATGTATACCCTCTTTTCCTCATCATCCACCCTCATCCCGCTCTCCTTGAAGAGAAGTAAGGCTTCTTTGTTTTCGATAAAGACTCCCTGTTTCTCGAGGATCAGAAGAGCCTCATCGATGATTTTCTTTATTAACTCCTCGCTTAAAAGCTCAAGTTTCGGTCTTACTGTTTTTATCATCTTCTATTCTCCTTAATTTTTCCAAAATAAGATAAGAGAATTATCTCTTTCGATTCCCCGAGATTATTGCTTGAGTAATTCTTTAGCCACTTTAACCGCAATCATCGCATTCTCGCCGTAGCCATCTGCTCCTATTTCTTCCGCCCAACTCTTACTCACAGGTGCTCCACCCACCAAGACCAGGAATTTTTCTCTGAGTTTTTTTTCTTCGAGCATCTTGAGGAACTTTTTCTGCCCGGTCATGGTTGTCGTCAGCAGGGCTGAAAGGCAGATGAAACGAGCTTTCTGAGCCGTGGCTACTTCGATAAATCTCTCGAGCTTGACGTCTGCACCGAGGTCTATCACCTCAAAGCCATGGGCAGAGAGCATTGAGGCTACGAGGTTTTTTCCTATATCATGGATATCTCCCTCGACTGTTCCGATCACCACCCTTCCCAGGGACTTAGTCTGAATGTTTGCCTTCTTTAGCTCAGGTTCAAGGACTGCCATGGCTTCTTTCATCGCTTCAGCTCCTGATATGAGTTCAGGCAAGAAATAATCTCCCTTCTCCCATAACTCTCCAACTTTCTGAATTCCGGGAATATATCCTCTTTCGATGACTTCATTGAAATCAAGCTTTTCCTCGATGGCCCTTTTAGCCAGGCGAGCAGCCTCTTCTCTGTTTCCTTCAATGATTGATTTTTTCATCTCTTCAAATATTTCACTTATACTCATTAGGTCTCCTTTTTTGTTGGATTTTTAAAAATAGGATGTAACCTTCTCGGGTTACTTTTTTATCGATTCAATGAGCTTTTTTATTTCAGGTTGATCGGGATTGATTTCCAGTGATTTCTTCCATGCGGCCAGTGCCTCCTCGATTGACCCTATTTTGAAATAACATTCTCCCAGTAAATTCAAGAGATAGAAGTTTATTCCGAAATGAGAGATTGCTTCATCGTAGTAATAAATTGCTTGACTGTATTCTCCCAGAGCTTGAAATGATTTTCCTAAAAGGAAATAGACTTGATAGGGAACTTCAGGTCTTTTGACAAAGGGAAGGAGAGTCTCCTTCACCTGGCTGAATTTATTCTCGATTGAATAAACCTGGGAAAGGGCAAGGGCAAACTCGATAGAATCTGGCTTTTTTTGGAATGCTTTTTCAAACCTCTGTCTTGCGTTCTGGAAGTCACCTCGACTGAAATATTGTTTTCCTAAAATGTAGTCATAGGCAGGGTCGCTTGCGGGTAGAAATTTCTTGTTATAGACCCAGGGTCGAGGAAGTGAGGTTACGGGTGTTATATCGAAGTCATCGAAGGAAGAAGCTAACTCCTGCTCTCCGTCAAGCAAGACAACTTTAATCCTATATCGAGAAGGGGGGAAAGCGTTAAGCGAAAATTCTTCGAGGATATTCCTTTGGTCTGAATATTCGCTTATTTTCCTCGTCAGGCTTTTAAAAATTTCACCTTCTCTGAGAAATTCATACTTTATTATTCCTCTCTCCTTGAGCTCTTTGCTCAAGCCAAAGACCTGGAAGCCGAGATAGAGAGTATCTTGGGGGAGATATATGTTTTTTGGCTCATGATAGATCTGCTCTCCACCAATCTTGAAGGGCATGAGTCTTTCGTCCTCAGAGGAAGAAGCCTCTGCCTTGTAACCCAGAACCAGGGGACTCAGACGAGGAGAGGAGTCATCCTCTGAAATGATTATTTCCTTTTCAAAGGTGGTAAACTCCTTTGAGACCTCGTTTTTCAAGATTACAGAAAACTTGTATTTTCCGGGGAGAACAGGAAACATGTCATAGAGGTTGAAAGGTCGATAAGTGACGCTCTTCAACCCCGCCTCATCCAGGCTTATTGGCAAGGAGCTTTCGTACTGATAGATGATCTTTCCCTCTTCATCAGTGAGATTCCCGTTTAATTTCAGATGAGTCGAATATTTTCTCTCATATTCCTGGACAGAAAATTTTGAAAGTTCGATGACATAATTGACAAAATATATCCCTGAAGGGTCCCTGAGAATCTTTACCGAATTGTCGTTATCGATGTAATTTGCGGTGTACTCCACTTCCACTATGTCCTTATAGGCTAAGAATTTCTGGGCATATTTATCCTCAAATTGTTTTTGAGGAACATTCATCACGTTTTGAAGCAAAATATCGGAGGAAAGGGATGGCCTACCATAATAGGCTGATTCACCCGGGATGAGCGACATAGAGGTCTGAGCGAGGGTAGGGTTTATTTCTTTTAATTTCTGGAAGGCGGCAAGATAATCTGCCTGGTCTCCGAAATATGAAGTCATCAGGGCTTGGGGTCCGTCTGCGGTGGGGCTGTAGAGCACGTATTCACCGACTCCACCTTTCTGGAAAAAAACGAGATTGAAGCCAGGTGGAAGCCCATACTGAGTCAGTCCTTGATAAAACCAGACTTCTGTATTGTAGATTTCTGATTCTCCTGTATATCTTTCTATGTCCCGGGGCTCGCCAAGGATGATGTAAATTTTGCCCCTGTCTGTTTTCCAACCAGGCTTTGGCACACCACGTCCAAAGTTGAAATTGGCGTAGTTTATCCTTCGATAATGCTCTGTCTTGAACTCATTTTCAGGAGTTCCAGGAGTCGGATCCCTGTGTTTCCAGAAGGCCTCAATGAAGAGGTCTCTTTCCCGGTCTGTCTCAAGCTGAAGGAAAACATCCCTCTCTGTCTTGGAGATAATGTAAACCACCTCTTCCTCAAGCCATTTCCTGTATCTCTCGGGGAGTTCATTCGGAGATTTCTTTTTGCTTTGAGAAAAGAGAAGAGAAAAGGAAAGGACGATGAAAAAAAGAATCAACAAAATCCTTTTCATTTTCCTTCTGAATATTTAGCTTAGCCCTATTTAGGCATAAATTCAAGAGCTAAAATAGAATTTAGCTTGAAGCTCTTCTCACAGTTACTTACTAGAAACTCATAAAGAAAATATATAGTTGCCAGAAAATAAATAAATCAGATCAATCTGAAGGTCAAGGAGGGAATTTCTTTTTTTCCTGCTGCTTTGAGCGTATGAAGAATGAAAATTATCCTTTTAGGATGAAGAGCAGCTAGATTTATTTTTTATCTTGAGCACTCCTGCCCCGAGCAAGGGAAGGATGAAAACCAGAAAAACCCCCCAGCTCAACCCTCCATAACCTTTGGCGATTAATGGGATGAGCCCGAAAGTTGAGATTCCTAAACCGCAACAAAGGAGAATAAAGGCTATGAGCGGTCTTGCCCAGCGGGGAAGCTCCTTTCCTCTTTCTCTGAGGGTTGTTTGAATCCTTTCGTTTACGGCATGGATGAATCCTGTCCCTGTTTCAATCAAGGTCCCGAAGAGAACCACCTGAAAAAGAATTAAAAGAAGAGGAAAACGGAGCCTCTGGATGGCAAAGACAGCGGGTATTTCTTGAGGGAGAATAGAAGGGTAATGGCCGAGAATGGCAAGGTAGAAGAAAAGTCCGGGTATGATGCCGATGAGGCTTCCCAGGCAACCCGCCCAGATTGCCTCTTTCCTTTTTTCTAGATAATTCAAACAGAAAAAAACTCCAGGGATGTTGGCGATGTTGTAGAGGGCATACTTAAACCCTGAAATAGACCAGCGAGGAAGGATTACCGCCCGGGAAAGGCTCTCTTCGATCTGGGATCCGAATTTAAAAAAAGAGACAATAAAGAAAATAATATAGACCGCATAGAGGACAAAGGACCAGATAGAAAGAAATTTGGCAATCGTGCCGCTTCCTTCAAAGGTGAGGAACCCTATTACCGAGAGCATGATTAAGACTCCCACAAGATAGGGAAGACCAAAATTATCCCGGATGATTATTCCCGCTGCCGAGCCTATCACCGCAAGCACAAGAAGCATGTTAATGAGAAAGAGTATCTCGAACACAAACCAGAATCGACCCAGAAGGTTAAGGGAGAAGGTCCTGTAATCATAGGCATGAAAGACGCGGGAGAACTCAAAGGTCACGGCTAAAATTATTGCCCAAATAGTTGTGGTGACCAAGAGCATTCCGAGCAAACCTCCCAGAGGCCCAAACTTAAGGAAATACTCCACGAGTTCACGTCCTGTACCATAGCCGCCGGCTATGATTATGGATTGAAAAACAAAGCCAGGAAGGAGGTATTTCCTGAAAAATGGCCTTGTTAGAAAAGACATTTCGAGCTTATTAAAGAAGTTAGATTCTACTCAGAAAGATGTTTTTTGTCCACTGAGAAGAAATATTTTTAAGAATTTTCCTTTTGATTTCCTAATTTCCCCCTTTTTTGGGCAAAGATTTGAGGCATTTTTTTATGCTCTTAGCCAGTTTCTCGATTCCTTCTTCAATTTTTTCAGGCTCAAGATAGCTAAAAGAAAGACGGATGTGTTCTGCGCTTGGTTTCTCTGCAAAAAATGGTTCCCCACCGAGGACAAGAACTTTTTCTTCTTTTGCTCGGCTTACCACTTCTTGGGAAAGGAGGGGTTCAGGAAGTGTAAGCCACACAAAAAATCCACCTCTGGGCACTGTCCAGCACACATTCTCAGGAAAATTTGCCTTCATACTCTCGAGTATCAAGTCCCTCCTTTTTCTGTAGACTTTTTTTAGGTGTTCGAGATGCCGAGCGAGGAATCCTCTCTTACAGAATTCAGAGATGGCATTGGCAATCAAAGGATTAGCGCCTCCTCCCATGCGGCGCAAACCGCTCTGAACAAGCTTGGGGATGAGGTCTTCGCTTCCTTGAATCCACCCCAGGCGCAGACCGGGTGAAATTATTTTCGAAAAACTTCCCAGCCTTAAGACTCCTTTTCCTCTGGATAAGGAGAAAAGCGAGGGGGCCTCTTGTTCCTCATAGGCAAGGTCAAAATAAACATCATCTTCTATGAGGAGAAGGTCATACTCTCTGGCTATTTCCACAATCATGTTTCTTCTTTCAAGAGAAAGACTTATTCCTGTTGGATTCTGAAAGGTAGGGATAGTATACAGAATTTGAGGCTTTATTCTCTTCCTCCGCAATTCTTCGATTTTCTTCACAAGCTCAGCAGGTATTAATCCCTCTGCGTCAACTGGAACTTGAAAAGTTCGGAGTCGATGATTTCGAAAAAGAAGGAGAGATTCATGATAGGTTGGACCTTCAACGAGGATGCTCTCGCCCGAGGAGGTAAAGATAGTCAAGATGTGGTCTAGTGCCTGGGAGGCTCCACCACTCAATGTGATACTGGGACGTTCAAGGCATATCCCTTCATCTTTTTTAATTTTCTGAAGGAGGTAATCAAGGAGAGGACCGTATCCCTGTTCGGGTGCATACTGGAGAGAGAGCGAAGCTCTTTCCTTAAGAACCTTTTCTAGGCATGCTCTGAGCTCTTCAACAGGGAAGGTGAGGGGATCAGGAAGACCATAGACAAAAGAAATCCAGCCTGGGGGACCAGCAGCCTGAACTGCGGAAAGGGGATCATATTTTTTTGCCATCCTCGCCTGAGCCTCCTCTATCTTTAAGTAAAGATTCTAACAAAAGCATCTCGGTTTTGCATCTCTTGGTTTTTATGGATTGATTTTCTTCCTTTTTCTCAAGAAATTATTTCCGTGACTTTAGCCTTCCCAAATCTCTTTGAATCTGATATATGAAAGGAGTGTGAAGCACAAAGACCAAGCTTGAATGAATTTTTTTACTTGATTTTAAAACAGCCACAAATTTGAGATGCTCCTTAAATTAAATCCAGGGCTCAAATGAGGAGGAAAAGGGATGGTAGAGATAATCGAGTTAAACCAGATTAAAAAGGTTTTAAAAGAGATTGACGTCTCCCAGGTTATACAGGCTATAGAGGAAGGGTTCGTCGCCTATAGCCAGGGAAAAGTTGTCGTCCCTCCTATAGGGGAGATGATTTTTAAGAACCCACCGGGGGATGTTCATATCAAGTATGGATACATCATAGATGATGATTATTATGTGATTAAGATAGCCTCTGGTTTTTATGAGAATCCAAAAATAGGGTTTCCCTCAGGCAACGGGCTTATGCTTCTTTTCAGCCAGAAAACAGGAGAATTGATTTGTATCTTGGTTGATGAGGGATTCCTCACCAATGTGAGGACAGCGGCAGCAGGAGCAGTGGTGGCGAAATACCTTGCTCCAAAAAAAATACATAAGGTAGGAATTTTTGGGGCAGGAGTCCAGGGAAGGATGCAGCTTGAATACTTGAAATATGTCAGAGATTTCAGTGAGGTGATCGTTTGGGGAATAAATGAGGATGAGCTTAAGAAATATAAGGATGAGATGGAAAAGAAGGGCTTCAGAATAAAGACCACGCTTGAGGCTGAAGAGGTTGCTTCTAGATGCAACCTGATAGTCACCTGCACTCCCTCAACCAGGCCTCTTCTCCAAGCACACCAGATTCAGGAAGGAACCCATATCACAGCCATTGGCTCTGATACACCCCAAAAACAGGAGCTTGACCCCGAGATTCTAAGAAAGGCAGAGCGGATTGTGGTTGATAGCAGGAGTCAGGCTCTTCAGCGGGGAGAATGTTTCAAGGCACTTGAAGCGGGAGTAATTAGAGAGAGTGACATGGTTGAGCTTGGTGAAGTGATCTCAAATTCGAGCCTCTGGCGCCAATCAGAAGAGGAGTTTACGGTGGCTGACCTTACCGGAGTTGCGGTTCAAGATATCCAGATCTCAAAGGCAGTCTGGAAGACAATAACTTCTGGAACTACCCTGTGGCAAGGAGAATGACTTTGCGCTGAGATTCATCGTTGCCTTAGCCTCTTCCAAGCTTCCCTATTTTTGAATATTAACCTAAGCTAAAGAGAAAGGTATGGCGCTTCTAAGTTTCTTAGGCTGATATTCGAGAGACTCTATGATGCAACCTTATAGAAAATCCCTCAAGGGTCAGAGTGTCCCGGATTAGAAAGCAATGATTTTTTTATCATCTTTTAAGCGGGGACTCTTACTTATAATCAGAATATGTGACAATTTAGTCTCAAATAGATTGTAAAATTTCCTCCATTCGAAACCCTTTAGGTTAGGGATAAGCTCTTCCTTTCCAGGTGAGATTTTCGATTTTAGGAAGAAGTTAGGGATTACCTTAAAAGCTCACTTGATGATTGACAAGAGAATATGGTTTCTGTATAAATCAATCTCAATCTAAAATATTTTTTCCAAAATAATCAAATCAAAGGAAGGAGTTTTTGATGGAAAAAAAGGCATGGGAAGGTTTCAAATGGGCTGAGATGGTAGCAAAACAGCCCAAAAATCCAACCATGGATAAGCCCTTGATCATCACCGTCTGTCCTGTGGGCGGGACGATAACCAGGAGACAGAACCCCTATCAGCCTTACTCGGCAAAGGAAATCGCCGAGCAGGTGATTGAATCTTACCAGGAAGGAGCTTCTGTAGCCCACCTCCACACCCGAAATGAAGATGGAACAATGGGGGCACCGAGAGAGGTCCTCAAGGAATGCATCGATATGATTCTCGATCAATGCCCTGACATGATCATGCAGCCTAGCTCCTGCGAGAGCTATGTTCCCGGCTCTACCCATTATAGCTATGAATCAGTGAAGCCTCTTGTGGAAGAGCTCTTCAGCGGAGAAAGAAAATATATGGAATCCACGGTCTTTACCCCTGTTTCTTATGCAGCCGAGACGATGGATGGGAAAGTTGAGCTGAGCATTGCCACAGAAACAAACACGGTAAAAACAGTTCAGTATCTCCAGGAGCACAAAATAAAACCAGATTTCATGAATCACAACTGGGAAGGGATCATGAATGTCAAAGAGTGGTTGATAAAGCCTGGTATACTGGATAAGCCCTATTTAATGTCGATGGGTCCCGGAATGCATAATGCAGCCGAGACCTATCCTGACCCCTGGGGATATCTTTATGTGCTGGGGATGATGAAGATGATGCCAGAAGATAGCGTCATCGGAATTAGCGCGGGAGGAAGAAATTGGCTGGCGATAAGCACCTTTGCCATTCTCATGGGAGTTGATGTAGTCCGAGTGGGGATGGAAGACCACATCTGGATGTATCCTCATCGGGATGAAAAAATAAAAAGAAGCGCGGATGCAACCAGAAAAATAGCGAACATAGCCCGTGAGCTAGGTCGAGAAATTGCAACTCCTTCTCAAGCAAGAAAAATAATGGGAATCTACACTTAGCTTTCGGTCTGAAACTTGCCTCTTGGAGGATGATGAAGAAGAGAGAGTAAATCCAAGCTTTTTCCTCAACATTTGAATCATAATTAATTATTATCAAAAAAAAGATTTTTTTATTCTCTTAAGAAAAGTTTCGACTCTTCAGTTCACTTTTCTACTTTTTAGCATTTACCAATCTTTTCTAATTTACTAAAATATAAAAAAGGGAGAAGAGGATGAGAAGGGGAAAAAAATATGTTTTAATATTTTTAATCATCCTGGCTTGTGGTTTAGCAAGCGGGATATTTTTCTGGTTGAAACCAAGGGGGGAAGCTAAGGGAGATAGATATTTCGAGTCGTTTCGTTCTCTACTCAAGCCTCTTAATCCAGAAGAAATGAATATCATCCTCTTCACCATCGATACCCTGCGTGCCGACCATCTCCAGTGTTATGGGTATGAGAGAGTGAGGACGCCCAACATAAATAGACTTGCAGAGGAAGGCATCCTTTTTGAAGAGTGCATCGCCCAGACACCTTTGACTCTCCCTTCACATTCATCTATCTTCACCGGCACCTTCCCTCTTTTCCATGGGGTCCGTGATAATGGAGGATTTTACCTCGATGAAAGCCACCTCACTCTGGCTGAAGCTCTTAAGTTGAAGGGCTATACCACGGGGGGATTTGTGGCTGCCTTTGTCCTCGACTCGCGCTGGGGTCTTGACCAGGGCTTCGACTATTATTTCGACAATTTTGACCTCACCAAGTATAAGAGCATAAGCCTTGATTCTGTCCAGAGAAGAGGGGATGAGGTCTTGGAAGAAACGAAGAAATGGCTGGAGGAGAATTTGGGGCAAAAATTTTTCACCTGGATCCATCTCTATGACCCTCATACTCCTTACGACCCTCCCGAACCTTATAAGAGTGAATACGAGGGGCTCCCTTTCGGGCTATATGATGGAGAGATTGCCTATGTCGACCAGCTAATCGGAGAGTTCAGGCAGTACCTGGAAAATAAGAAGGTTTGGGAGAAGACAATTATAATCTTTACTTCAGACCATGGAGAAAGCCTCGGAGAGCATAAGGAGAGTGCTCATGGATTTTTCATCTACGATTGTGCCATTAGAGTTCCTCTCATCATCCGCCTTCCGCAAGAAAAGCTTAAGGGAAGAGTGATAAGAGAGCAGGTAAGGAGCGTAGACCTCATGCCCTCAATCTTGAGCATGGTGGGAGGAGATGTGCCTGAGAGTGTCCAAGGCGAGAGCTTCCTGCCTCTAATCCTTGAACGTGAAAAGGCTCAGAGAGGAAAGAATCTTTCTGCCTATAGCGAGACCTACTGGCCAAGATATCATTACGGGTGGAGTGAGTTGAAGTCTTTGAGGAAGGGAGGATATAAGTTCATCGATGCGCCCAAGCCTGAACTTTATGACTTATCAAAAGACCCCAAAGAGGTGAACAATTTGGTGAACAAAGAAGCTTCACTTGCTCATGAGATGAAAAGAGAGCTGATGAGCTTGATAGGTGAATATTCGGCTGAGGGAATAGAAAACCTGATGCCCAAGAAACTGGACGATGACTCGCTGATAAAGCTTCAAGCCCTGGGATATATCGGCTCTTTTCGTGCTGCTTCAAAAAAGGGTGAGAAACTTGCGGACCCGAAGGATAAGATTGAACTCTACAACGAAATCAAGGTAGCCCAGTTTTTGGTGACAGAGGAGAAAATGGAGGAGGCTGAAAAAAAAATCAGAGATGTTCTCGAAAAAGACCCCTCAGTTCTTGAGGCTCGTTACATTCTTGGCAATATCTACTCCCGACAAAACAAACACGGAGAAGCTATAGAAGAGTATAAGAAAGCATTAGAGGTAGACCCTGAGTATTATGAGGCTGTTTTTGGCCTTGCTCTTGCTTATCACAAGGCAGGGAAGATTGAGGAGGCAATCCTCGGTTTTAAAAGATTGATAGACATGGACCCAAAAGACACCAAGCCCTATCTCCACCTGGGAAACATCTATGAGGAGAGGGGAGAGATCGATGAGGCTATAAAATATCTAAAGATTGCTTCTGAACTCGACCCCGAAGCTCCCATCTTCCATAACAACCTAGGAGCACTCTATCTCCAGAAAGGGATGCTGGAACTTGCGGAGAAAGAGATAAAATCTGCTCTGAGTATAGAAAGGAGTATCCCTCTCCAGAATGCTCATTTCAACATGGCCTTGCTTCATGAGGCGAGGGGAGAAATCCAAAAAGCTATAGAAGAATATAACAGAGAAAAAGAAGTCAGCCCCTATAATCACAAGCCTTACTTCAACCTGGGGTTAATTTATGCGAAAAGCAACCGGGTTGAGATGGCAATAAAAGAGTTTGAAGGAGCAATCGAGAGAAACGAGAAATTTCCTGATGCTTATGTCTTCTTGGCCAAAGCATACATGGATAGCGGGAAGGACCTCGAAGAGGCTGAGAGGCTGGCTCTTAAAGGGCTGGAGCTAAAACCTGGTTTAAAGGTAAACATCCTCGCTCATTTTGTCCTGGCCGATATCTATAACCGCATGGGAAGAATCAGGGATTCAGAGCTCCATGTGAGCAAGGCGAGGGAGCTTCAAAAAACCCTGTCAGATTAAAATTCCTGACTAAACCTTACTTGCTGAGCGAAATAATCTAGAATTTATTAAAAGGGTTTGTTTAAAAATATTTAAAGATTTTTTAGGATTGAGAAGGGTATTTTCTTTCATGAAGAATCAAAGATTAAAGAAATCTCTTCTTTTCTTCTTTCAGTTCTACACGAAGATTAAGATTTAGCTCGATTTAAAACTGAGTTTATTTGGATTTTAATTCCTCTTATTTTCAATTTGGGAATGAATCAGGGGTTCTTATCTTTAAGAACCCCTGATTTGATTTTTTTCTTTTTTTCTCTTAGAAATCTATCTTGGCTCCCAGTTGCACTCTTCTTGGCAGGGGCATGTAGGCAGGAACATCGTAGGCTGTGGACCACATGTTATTGGACCTATAAGCAGTAAAAGTATCGTCATTAAACACATTGAAGATATCTGCAAAAAGGTGAAGCCTCAGGTTCTTGTATATCCTGAATGATTTCTGGACTCTCGCATCCACCATGAGCATGTTTTCGAATCTTTCCGTTCCCTTTGGCTCAGAGATGATGGTTATGTATGGTCTCTGGTTCAGGTTGTAGACTCTGACGAAGGATATTCTCGGTCTTCCCTGTTGATAAATCAGGTTGAAGCTTGCCAGAATGTCGAGAGGGAAATTGTAGCCCCCAGAAACCTTTAGCGACCATCTCCTATCGAGGTTCAATGGGCCCTTGGCGTTGATGAGGTCGTTAGGGTCTGTTCCAGTCTTTCCTGTATACCAGACCAGGGACTGGCTTGCGCTGTATCCTCCAGTGGACCTTGCCGCAAGGTTCAAGCCTTCAGCCTTGGAAAGGGTGAAGGAAGCATTCAGCAGCCAGCGATGGGAATATCTCTTCAGCAATTGAATGATTAGCCCGTTGTAAGTCTGACCCCAGCCTTCGGGATTGGTGAGGAGATGGTCTTCGGCAGGGGCATTCACCTGATTATAGACGGTGTAGGTTTTTCCATTATCTGGAGAGACTCTCTGGACTTCCTCATAGATGCCGGCAGCATTCGTGTAGCCTATGAGGTTCTTCTGGGTTTTGTAAAGATAAGTTATTCCAACTGAAAAATCTGGAAGAAGCTCTCTTTCGATTCCCGCTGAGATCTGGTCTGCATAGGGATTTTTCAGGTTTTCATCGACCCTGTAACCCATCTCTCCCGGGATCGTCATCCAGTGTACCCACTGTGCGCCATCCCAGTAATAGATGATGAAATCAGAGACATTCGGTCCCGGCCATTCCCAGTTGGCGATGTAAGGATAGTTATAGTAGCGACCGTAGGACGCCTTGAAGAGGGTCTTCTGGTCAGGAGTAAGCTGGTAGGCAATCCCTATCCTTGGCGAAAGAGTTGTCCAGACAATGAGGTCCTCAATCTTCGGCCCTTTCTGGTCAGTCTCTACCCAGCCATCCATGATGGTGAAAGGAGGGATGAAGGCGTTGTGATGGTCAAAACGAAGCCCTAAATTCACCGTCAAACGCTCACTCAGCTTCCAGGAGTCATCGAAGAAAGCCCCGATGCTGTCCACTGTCCCTCCATAACGCCAGATGTTTTGCTCATAGAGAAGATAGGGCTCACCGTAATAATCGATGTAGCATTTCCCGCCACCATAACCACCCCAGGCTTCAGAGGTTCCGCGGCTTAGCTGAACTCCAAACTTGAAGTCATGGTCTCCCCTAATAAAGTTCTCTGCGAAATAGGAAACAGTTGCATTGATCTTGTTGAGAGTGACGATGTACTCCCAGGGCCACCAAAGTCCATTCGAGGTTACCCCTGTTGCCTGGTCAAAGTGAATAGGCTTGTTGATGTCTCCCCCGAAAGCGGGCATGTAGTCGTTTGGGGAATAATATCCTGAATATTTGAGCTCGAAGAAGATGCTGTTTGTGGCAATCCAGGTATAGTGGAAGTTCCAGGAGTAAGAGAGGTCAGTCTCTGCTGGGATTGTTTCAGGAAGGTTCCAGGGATCTGGAGTGCCCGGATAGTAGCCAAACTCTCTACCCGCACTCAAAACTAATTTATGTTTTGGTGCTGGCTGGAGGGAGAATTTGAGGAACTGCTCGTTTCCCCTATATTCTGAAGGAAAGTTGGGGTCATCCTGCCAGCCCGAATCCTTATCAATCTGCCTCTGGAAGAGCCCGAAAAACCAGATTTTGTCTCTTATGATTGGTCCACCTAAGGTAAATGCAATGTCATAGAACTTCACGCGGTTATAAGAAGTCCATCTTTCCGGGTCAGGGTTATTGTCATCAGTAAGCTTCTTGAACTGACCGTAATAGGCTGCATGACCGGAGAAATTATTTCCTCCTGATTTAGTGACAATGTTTACCACAGCGCCAGTGAAGTTTCCATATTCAGCCGGGGCTCCAATTCCTGTCACCTCGATTTCCTCGAACATCTCCATGGTAGGCCAGAGCCAGGCAGTTCCTATTTCAGGGTTACTGAGGTCGATCCCGTCAAGGTACATGGCATTCTCTTCTGAATTTGAGCCAAAGGCAGAAATTCGGGAGGAAGCGTCACCATAGTTGGTGCTAAAACCGGGATTCTGTTTGATGATATCGAAGTAAGTAAAACGGCCTGAGGGAAGGCTTTGAATCTGCTCCTTTTCATACATAGTACTCGTTGTCGAACTTGCCACATCGATAATCGGAGATTCTGCCAAAACCGTCACCGATTCTTCAAGGGTGATAGGTTTGAGCACGATGTCTTCTGTGACCGTGGAATCTATCGAAACGCGGATATTTTCTCTGGTTATAGTCTGGAATCCTTCAAGCTTGAAGATGATTTTGTAAGTTCCGGGAGGAAGATTGACGAAGCGATAGGCGCCTTTATCAGAAGTAATCTGGGTTTGAGTCCCCATCAGCGAGGGTCCTGAGATTTCGACCGTGACTCCAGGAAGAGGAGTACCATCTTCATCTGTCACCACACCCGTGATTTTCCCCGTTAATCTCTGGGCAAAGGAAGTGGTCGTGAAAAGAGACAGGATCAGGATTGAAATTAAAATCAGATTTGCTTTTTTATCTTTCATAAAACCTCCTTTTAAATTTTTGTCTTAAGTTTAGCCCGCCTCTTCAAAAATTTCAACCATTTCTCACCTCCCTTCTCTGAAATTTTATTATCTTTATCTTAAAAGTAGGGAACTTATTTTATTCTAACCTTGATGATTAATTGACTTTTACCTAAAAAAAATTTTTCAAAATATTATCCAGCAAGATTTGTGCCAATAATTTAGGAAGTGGTTTTTTCTATTTCTTTTATTTTCTTGAAATTGTAACAGAAGTAACAAAAAAAGAAAAGCTAAAAAATTCAATAATTTGGATTTTAATTCAAAAAATTGGATTTATGCTAATCTCTTGGACTTTTCTATCCTAAAAATAAAAATTACTCAAGAATCCTTATTTTTGGGGAAAGTTCTTAAGGAAGTAATCTTGACCTTCTCCTTTTACAAAAAAAAATTTAAATATTTCTTAATTTACTGATACTGACATTATCCCCTTTCTTAATCCCCTATTTTTCTTGCTGATATCCTTAAGTTTTTCTTTCCAAGATTAAAAATTTTTATCCCTAATCTAGAGATGAGCCTTTATTTTGACACTTAGGTTTCTTGATTTTATCTTTTTTTTGGAGAAAAATATGCTCCTAATTTTTTTAAGGAAAACCATGAAGGAAAAAGAATGCTCATCCGCATTGCTGACCTAAAGCATGATGTCCATGAGTTTCTTGCAAGAGATGAATCCTTAGCAGAGAGAATAATCTGTGACCTTGCTTCTCGAAAGGGTAACTTGACGAGTCTCAGTCCTCTCGGAGAAGGAAAAGAGACATGTATCTCTTTCATTCCTCTCCATATAGAAGAAAAATATGATCTGATAAATAGGGAGGTCTTAAATGTTTAAGAAATCGATGTCTTTCTTTATTCTTTCTTCCCTTATTTTTTTTAGTCTCTTTTTAAATGCCGAGATTAGGGATTTCTTAGTCCCTAAGACAAAAGCCGAACTTGAGAAGATGGTGCTTGAGAAAATAAACTCAATTAAAGGCAGAAGTGGAGTCTACATAAAACATTTTGAATCGGGCGAAGAGATTGGAGTGAATGCCCATGAAAGATTTCAGCTTGCCAGCGTGTTCAAGATACCGCTCCTTTTTGCGCTCTTTAAACAAATAAGCCTAGGAAGAATTTCTCTTGATGACCGGATAATTCTTTCCTCGAGAATGAAGACTTATGGAAGCGGTCTGCTTACCTCCATGAAACCAGGGCTTAACTTGAGCATCGAGGATTTGCAGTTGCTGATGATGGCAGAAAGCGACAATACCGCAACAGATATCCTCTTCGATTTAGTCTCCAAAGAGGCGGTGGCAGAATACATGAAAGAATTGGGACTAAAAAAGACCACGATTGATTACAACACAAGAGAATTGATTCTGGCTTATCTCGGACTCGACCCTCTGCAACCCTTGACGATAGAAGAGCTTAGGCTTGTCCCTGATTCATTCTGGGAGAGCGATGAATGCAGGAAGAATCAAACTGCCTTTGATCACTCAGAGCACGACACTTCAACTCCGTTTGAGATTGGTCTTCTTCTTGAAAAGTGCCTCAGAGGCGAAATAGTCAATAAAGAGATGAGCGACAAGATTCTGGAGACGATGAAGCACCACACAGGAGCAGAACTCATTCTTCGCTTTCTCCCCTTTGGGACAATAATTGCTCGTAAAGGCGGAAGCCTGGCGCGTTATGGAAACTACACAGTCCTCAATGATGCTGGGATCATCTGGCTTCCAAGCGATGCTGGTCGCCTCATCATCTGCATCTTCACAAATAATCTTAATGAGCTTCATTATGAACTTAAAGACAAGATAGGCTTGGTGAGCAGGGCAGCCTATGATTATTTTCTTGAAAAGTATAAAAAATAAGATTCATGATTAACTCGACTCCGCGAGTTAAGATGGATTCCAGAGCTTGGGCTAAAAAAATTCAACAAGATATATTAAATTTATGCCATGACAAGAAAGAGGATAAGCTCAGATTATCTTTATGACTTGATAAATGGGGTTTTAAGAACCGAGGTTTTAAAGGCATCCCTCAAGCTCGACCTTTTTTCGACTATCTCTCAGGGCTTGAACAGTGCCGAAAGGATTTCTAAGGCAAGAGGGTGGAGCAAGGAAGCAATCACTCTCCTCTTAGACTCTCTTTCTTCCCTTGGTTTTCTCAAGAAGAAAGAAGATTTTTATTCTCTTCCTAAAACTTCAGAGGTTTTTTTTGTGCGAGGAAGCGAAGGCTATGGAGGAGGATTTATCTTGAGTGTGATCGATTCTGAAGTCTCAGAGCGCTTGGTTGAGGCCATAGAAAAAGGGAAGAGGAGAATTTGTGATGTCCTGGAGGAGGAATTTGAGGTTCTCTGGGCACAGGATGCTTCCCTTGAGAGCAGGCGTCATTCTCGTCTTAAAGAAAGCCTCTGGATGTGGAGGAAGGCGGGAATAAAACCAGAAAAGAAAAGGAAGCTGCTTGTACTTGACCTTGCTTCAGGATGTGGGATAAAAAGCTTTGTCCTTGCCGAAAGAAACCCTTTGGTGAGAATAGTCTGCGTTGATAGGGGAGTCGTTCTTGAAGTTGCTAGAAAACTGGCATCAAAGCTTAAGATTTTAGACCAAGTTGAATTCGTTGAAGGAGATATCCTAGAAATGGATTTTGGAGATGAAAAATATGATGCCGTGCTTCTCGGACAGCTCACCTATTACTGGAGTCTTGATCAAGTGCGCAACGTTTTTGAAAAAGTACGGCGGAGCTTGAAAGAAGGAGGAAGGTTTCTCCTTCATGTATCCATGGCAGATGGGAAGCTTTCGCCTGAGGCAAGTCTTGATGCTATATTCTGCTTTCTCTTCAGCGAAGAGGGAAGACTACATGGATTTTCTGATTATAAAAGAATTCTCGAGGAAAAAGGCTTCCTTCGGGTTGAAAAATACGCTCCCAAAGTTCTCGTTGCCTACAAGTGATAAAGGTGAATGAAAGGAGAGAGAAATTCTGTATAATGCTCACGAAAAAGGAAGCCATCCCTGATTACCGTGAGTTTTATCTCTGGGTGGAGAGGAGAAAATATCAAAGGTTTGTCCATTCCCTCTTCGAGAATGGAGTCTACATGAGTCTAACCTCAATCTTCATTCCCTGTCCATCCTTGCTCACACAGAAGAAGATGTTGAGTTTACCTTAGAGGAAAGGAGAAAAGTAATTGAAAAACGAGGAAATGTGAAGCAATGAGTCAAAAAGAAAAAATGCTAGAAGGAAAAGTGGCTCTGATTACAGGTGGAGCATCTGGAATTGGACGCGCCTCTGCTCTTTTATTTGCCAAAAATGGAGCAAAAATTTCGATCTTTGATTGCCACCGAGAAAAGGGAAATCAGGTGGTCGATTTGATTTTAAAAGAAGGAGGAGAAGCCATTTTCACTCAGGGAGATGCGAGCAGGGGAAAAGACTGTGAGCGGGTTTACGAGAAGACAGTGAAGAAGTTCCAAAGAGTCGATATTCTCCTCAATTGCGCTGGAATCATTCATCGAGCCACAGTTTTAAAGACAGATGAGCAAGATTGGGAGAGAGTTTTGAAAGTAAACCTCAAATCTGTTTTTCTGATGGCGAAATTGGTGATTCCTGGAATGGCTGAGAGAGGGGGAGGAGTGATAATCAACGTCTCTTCAGGCTGGGGGCTTGTAGGAGGACCGAAGGCAGCCGCTTATTGCGCAGCAAAAGGTGCTGTCGTCCAGCTTACAAGGGCAATGGCAATTGACCACGGTCATCAGAAGATTAGAGTTAATTGCCTCTGTCCTGGAGACACAGATACCCAACTTCTCAAAGAAGAAGCACGACAGCTCGGCTCCTCCTTCGCTCACTTTTTGAAGGAAGCAGCCCGCCGGCCTTTAAGAAGAATAGGAACACCTGAGGAAATAGCACAGGCAGCCCTCTTCTTGGCAAGCGATGCCTCTTCCTTCATCACCGGGGCTTCGCTTGTGGTTGATGGAGGAGGACTGGCAGGTTCTTTTTAATGATTAAGGAGGAGAAATGGTAGGACTTAAGAACAAGAGAGTGGTAATTACAGGAGGAGCAAGAGGGATAGGGAAGGCAACGGCAGAAAGGTTTCTCAAAGAAGGATGTCGAGTTGTGGTTATCGATCGAGATGAAGAGGCCTCTTATCTTTTGCAAAAAGAATTTCCAGATATTTCAAGGGTCATAGTTTGCGATGTATCAAAAGAAGAACAAGTCATCCCTGCTTTCGATGAAATAGACAGAATTCTAGGAGGGGTAGACATCTTGATTAACAACGCAGGAATAAGTCTGAGGCATTCTTTTCTTGAAATAAATTTAAGGGATTGGCAAGAAACCCTTGAGATCAATCTCACAGGAGTTTTCCTCGTTGCCCAGCAGGCAGCAAGAAGAATGGTCAGGCAGGGGAGTGGTGTCATCCTCAATATGGGCTCAACAAATGGCTTGATGGGGTATCCCTACTATGCTGCTTATAACGCTTCCAAGGCCGGAGTGATTGAGTTAACGCGTTCAATGGCCTTAGAACTGGCTCCCTCTGTGCGCGTCAATGTGCTTTGTCCTGGTTTTATCCTTACTCCCATGCAGCAGGCTGAATACACTCCAGAGATGCTTCGTGATTTTGAGGCCAAGGTTCCTCTCAGAAGGGTGGGGAAGCCAGAGGAAGTTGCCTCACTTTTCGCCTTCCTTGCTTCTGATGAAGCCTCCTTCATCACCGGACAGTGCTTCATCATCGATGGTGGTGAGATTGCGGGAGGATTGGCTTCAAGGTGATGGACTTTTTCTTTACCCCATGAATCAAGCTTTTTTTATAAGCTCTGCCATGCGCGCAATGTATTCAGGGTTGGTTCCACAGCATCCTCCGACCATGTTGGCGCCGTTCTTAATTATTTCAGGAACAAAGCTGACGTAGTCTTCAAGCCCCTGGGAATAAGACACTTCTCCTTCAGCAGAAAGAGATGGTTTTCCCGCGTTTGCTTGAGCAATTAAAGGCAGAGAAGTTATCTCACGCATGATTTTTACCAGCTCAACCATTTCTTCGCTGTTTATGGTACAATTTGCCCCCACAGCCGGCACCCCATTTTTCTCGAGCTCCTCTATACAATCGCGCACGCTATTGCCCATCAGAGTGAAGAATCCTCTCGGGTGATGGTTGTAGGTCATCGTGACGAAGATGGGAAGATTAGATGCCTTCCTTGCTCCCCTCAAGGCACAGAATGCTTCCCTTAGGTCGTATTGAGTCTCAATCAACAGAAAATCAGCCTTCCCATCGGTGAGTCCTCTTGCCTGCTCCGCAAACGCTTCTTCGAATTCCTCTTCGTTGTATTCTCCTTGAGGTTTGAGGAACTTTCCTGTAGGTCCCATGCTCCCTCCTACAAATTTTCCTTTTGGCTTAACTTCATTGGCTAAGATTGCGGCTGCCTTGTTCAACTCATAACATTTTTTTTCCAGACCATGAGAAGCGAGCTTGATTTTGTTTCCACCGAAGCTATTGGTCAGAACTGCATCAGAGCCCGCATCAAAATAACTCTTATGAATTTTTTTTACCACCTCAGGGTGAGCCACATTCCAGCTCTCAGGACATTCACCTTGAGGGAACCCATGCTTGATGAGCTCTGTGCCGAAGCCACCGTCAAGGAGAACAACTCTTTCTTTAAGCAGGTTTAAAATTGACAAGGTCATTTATCCTCCTCCAAAAGTTAATTTTGGTTATCTTTCTCTTCCTTTTTTGAAAACCTTCAAGCAAAAATCTTTCTGGCTTCAGATACCCTCTTTTTTTTCTCAAGGGTGAAGCGAGTTCTCTATGATTTAATTCCCATAATTTTCCGCACGGAGGGGAAAAGTCTCAGATCTGTATGGGGCAGAAACAATGCTCCCGTGAATTCATTCATATAGGAAGGCTCTGTGTTTAACTCAATGTAGGTCATATTCTCGGCTATTTTTTCAGCTAGAACTCTGTTTTCATTTGAAATGAGGAGAAGATAGGCTCCCAGAAGAGAGGTGTTTCCAAGATAATGAAATTTTTCTCTTTCAAGGTCAGGAAGAAGGCCGATGCGAATTGCATTTTCTATCTGTAAATTTTCTCCAAATCCTCCAGCGATATAGATTGCTTCTAAGTCATCGAAATTCAAACCAGCGTACTTTAAGAGAAGCGAAGTGGCTGAGAAAATGGCTCCTTTTGAGCGGATGAGGTTAGCAATATCCCTTTCGGTGAGGATAATGTCCTTTCCCCAGAATGAATTCTTCCCCTCTTCTATGAGGAAGCCCAATCCTCTTTCATCTTTCACGAGCCTGTCGTCAGCTTTTTTGCTATTAAATTTTCCTGTTCGGTCTATGATACCGTGCACGAATAATTCAGCAAGCAAGTCTACAAGCCCTGAACCACAAATTCCTTTTGGCTTTTTCCCCTCAACTAAAGAATATTTTAACTCCCCATTTTCCTCAAATATTATCCTTTCTATGGCTCCTGAAGTTGCTGGCATCCCGCAGCTTGTTCCACTCCCTTCAAAGGCAGGTCCCACAGAACAAGCACAAGTCATCATCCATTCCCTGTTGCCGATGACGATTTCTCCATTTGTGCCTGCATCTATGAAAAGTGAGACCTTTTCTCTCTCGCGCAACAGGGGAGTACAAAGAATTCCTGCAGTTATGTCCCCTCCCACATAACTTCCCACCAGAGGCGAAAAATATAACCTGCACTCGGGGCTAGTCTTAAGCCCCAAGTCTCGGGCAAGAATGAGAGGTACCTTGTTGATGGTCGGAACATAAGGCTCGAGGCGGATGTGCTGTGGGTCGAGCTTGAGAAGGAGATGAATCATGGTAGTGTTCCCAGAAATTGAGCCAAAATAGATTGAATCTGAAGAGATCCCAAGCTCCCGAAGGGCATGTTCGATCAAGTTGTTTAGGGTGGTGAGGATTAAATCCTGAAGTTCCTGAAGTCGACCTGGTTTTTGAGAATAATTAATTCTTGAGATTATGTCTTCTCCACATTTAATCTGCTGGTTTAGCCCAGAAGCTGTGTTTAATATCTTCCCGTTTTCAAGATCCACGAGATGAAGAACGACCGTAGTAGTCCCTACGTCACAGCAAATTCCGTAAATCTTTTTTTCTTTCTTCTTTGCTTCCACATCGATTAGCGTCCATTTAGGACCATCTTTCAAAACAACTGCAGATATTTCCCCGTTCTTTTCTCTTACAGCCCTTGCCAGTTTTTTTAAAACCGAATATTCACAACCTTCAACTTCAACTCCGAAATTTTTTAAGAGCTCTCGTTGCACTCGCTTCAAGTCGCTGTAATTATCTTCAAGAGTAGGGGAGGGGAGTCTTAAGGAGAAGGCTTTTAGAAGGGGATTTAAATTGAGATTAGCAGAGATTCTATCCCGGTGAGTCTCAAAGAACTGGGACCCACTGATAATCTTTATTGAAAGCTCTTCAAAACTGGGAAGAATTACCCTCATGTCTCCCATAATTTTCGTCTGGCAGGCAAGCACATAATTCTCTTTGAGGAGTTCTTCAGGAAGAGCAGCTGAGGTTTTCGTCCTATATTTACCGCTTAAAACCCTGACTGCACAATTCCCACAGTTTCCTTTCCCACCACAGCTTGCCTTTAAGGGAAGATTTGCTTCTCTTGTTGCCTCAAGGATAGTCATTCCTTTAGGCACTTCGAGTGAAGATTCGAAAGGAAGAAAAGTAATCTTCTGTTTTTCCATCTTCCACTTCTTGAGCTATGTCAGGCTTAAGAGCCCTAAATCTATTCTCTCTAACCTCCTTCTTCTCCTCCCTCTTTTATTATCATGTATTATCATGTATTATCATGAGGTATGAAAACTCATAGTCATGTCAATTTGACGCTTTTGACAAAAGAAGGAATATCAGAAGCATCTTGGCAACCGACGATTACTTCCCACCCCGGGAGATGCTCTTCTAGGTCTCCGCTTATTTGAGAGACAAGACCGGGGATGACGATTTTTCTCGTCTTCACCTCTTCCTCGAGCTTAATTTCTTTTATGAATTTTGCTATTTTTTCACCCACAAACTTTCCCGCTGCCCAGGAGGTCAGTACTGATTGGCCTTCTGTATCACAAACCACGAGATGAGCAGAAATCCCTGAATTCTCTATCTCTCCAGAAACGATAAAGTAGGTCAAGGAGAAATTTGTGGTTACAAACACAGGGGAGGTAGGTGTTGGTTCACCGATGGGATATACCCTGGGCTCTACCTGGATTGGTTTCTGGGGATCTGTGTATATATTTTGTCGTAGAGTAAAAAGGGTGTAGAGCATGGCTCTATCAAAGCGGGGAAGGACAATGATTGAAGCATATCTGCAGAGCAGAAGAGATGCCATAGCCAGGATTTCTAACCCATCCTCTCCTTTGATGTACGTGAAAAGGGGATAACCGAAAGGTTTGAAGTTTTTTTTCAGAGCACTGCGTCTCAGGATTGTGTGGTGCTGAAGTTTCTTGCCTATGTTTTCAGACTCAAGGTTCAAAATGAGGTCATTTAATCCTCCACTTCTTGCCTTCTCTACCTGTTCGGCAAGATTTTCCAGTGTTTTGGAACTCAAGATCAAAGAGGCATTGAATGACTTGGCGAGTTCGAGGAAATCTTCATCCACCTCCTCGCGTAAAAAAATCGAAGGCCTGTCTTCTTTTAAAATTTCTAAACCCTCTTTCAACGAATTTTTATCCTGAGAGTCGAGAATTATTCCTTTTTGAGAGTTAAGTTTCACAAGTTGAATGGTCTCTAAGAAATTGTTTTTATCTTGCCCATCATCAGTTATGAAAAAGAGGTCCGCCTTTAGCTCCTCTCCCACTCGTTCCACTCTATAGGCTTCTATTTCTTTTATTTGCGAAAGAAGAAGTTCTTTTCCGGCAGAGGTTCGGAGTTCGATAGCTATTCCTGGGGGATGAAGGAATGTTTTTTCATGGCGAAACATTACCGTCTCATTCCCTATTTCTAGAGGATTGGCTCCGCCTATTTTAACCAGCCTTATAGGCGGCTCACTTGCAGAGCCAAGCTTCACCTTTGCTTCTTCAGAAGCATGGGGACATTCGCTGAGCTCGGCTTTCTTTTGCGCAAGTTTCATGGCAAAGGCCATACAAGTGGGGACTCCACAATCACCACAGTTTGTTTTGGGTAAGAGCTTGAATATTTCTAATCCTGAAAGAGCCATTCTCATTCTCCCTTATAAGGGTAAAATACCTCTTTAATATTTTTTCTCAGGACCTCAACAGCCCGAGGATGGTACATGATTAAAAGATCGGCACCCGCAGCGAGTAAACTCGTTGCCGTGGCAATCTCCCAGTAAGCAAAACGAAGTTTCTCATTTCCCCAGAAGGGAAAATTCTCTTCTTTCACCAGAGCTTCTTTGACTCGAGCGCTCTCATATCCAGGATTGACGAGCATGGGAAAGGCAAGCATCCGGTCCCCCCCAAGTCCGTCGTTTCTGATTCGTTCCATTATGGAGTAGGTGTACTCAAGTCCGTAGCCTAGGGTCCCGGTAAGGGGGTCGATAATAATCTTATGAAGAGGAAAATTCATGTCAGAGAGGAGGATGTTAAGCTGTTTGGCAAGGTTGACATCGATGGGAGATTGAGCCACAAGGCAATGGTCATAAGCCAGGCAAAGGGCAGCGATCGTCTTATAGTTATCTTTTTCCACATAATTTATCAGACAGTTCTCTCCTGCGGTTGCTTCACAGACTTTTTTCATCACTTCATTTATCTTCTCAAAATGACTGTGTCCTGTAATTATGAGGGGGACACTCACGCTTTCCAATACCTCTTTGACTACTTTCACTGCCTCTTCGGCACTTCTATTGCCTTTTTCTGGATGAGTTCCTTCGAGGCGAACACTGATTAATTCAGCGCCGAAGTCATTGACGCATCTCTTCGCCATTTCTCCAGGTTTCTCGAGTACATCGCCAAAATATTCGAGCAGAGAAGGAGGATACTTTGCAGGAGGTTTATCGAAAACTTCCATGGCCACCACAGGAGGGTTGGGATGCTCGCCCTCGAAAAGATGGAAAGCAAGAGAGCTACTTCCCCCTATTGTAACTGAATGCGATCGAGTACCCCCTTCACTTCGGGTTGCTCCGATTCTTACTTCACTAATTTTTCCCGAGTAGGATTCTTTAGGGATTTCAATCTTCATTCTCATCACCTCTTAATCAAATTACTCATTCATAGGGAAAGTTTACGCATTAAGGTATCAAGAGCCATATAGGATTTTGTTGACCTGAGCACAGGCCAGATTGGGAGACCCTTTTGGTCTGTTTCCAAAAGCATTTCGTCCTCTGGTATCGTGCCTAAAAGCGTCAAGTTTTCTTCCTGAATTGTTTTCAGGATAGAGGGGGGAAGAGAATCTTTGAGGCGATTGATGATGAGCAATTTCTCATCTACTCGAGTATCCAGCTCCTTTAGGAGCCGACTTATCTTTCCTGAGGTTTGAATCCCCCTCGGACACGGGTCAGAAACAATGAGAAGATAGTCAATCTTTTGCACGGTTCGTCGACTGAGATGCTCCATTCCTGCTTCGTTATCTATCACCACATATTCATAATTCTGTGAAAGGCATTTAAGTATCTCTCTAAGTAAGTTATTGGCATAACAATAGCAACCCGGCCCCTCTGGTCTTCCCATGGCGATAAGGTCAAAATCAGGAGTTTCCACCAGGCTTGCTTGGATCTTATACTCAAGGAATTGGGCTTTATTCATTCCCGCGGGGAGATTGCTGGACATGGTTTTCATTTCTTCTCTTATGCTCCCAATTGTTTCCTTGAGCTTAACCCCGAGGAGCTCGTTCAAATTGACATTCGAATCTGCATCCACGGCAAGAATAGAACCTAAGCCTTTGTCTCTCAACCAGCGAATGATAAGCGTTGCGAGGGTGGATTTCCCTGTTCCTCCTTTGCCTGAAATAGCGATTGTCTTCATTTTCTAAAACATGGGTGGCAATGATAACGCAGGGTGATTCTTTTTAGTAATATAGTCAAGAACTTCCTCTTCGGTTATGGCCACGGTTTCGTCAGCAATCATTTCAAAAAATCCGTTTATTCCCTCTTTCTCTCCTATCCTTCGAAGCACAGGTTCAAGCTCTTCCTTAAGCGCCCTATTCATCCACACTATGCGCTTTGCTCCTCCCTCTGCCCTTATAAATTTATTACTGCCGATATAATGCTTGCTGTGGCCTAGAAAACCCGGGGTCTGGACTCCTCCACCTATGTTTCCTGCAAGTGTAGAAAATTTCATCCCGCTCGGTGTCATTCCGGCATAATCTCTATAAACTGTCATTATTCCGTTTGTAGAGGGCAGGATGCAAGAGATACATTCAAAACATCCACAAGAAGTCATGGGATACTCGATAATGCTGTAGGCGTTGAAACGTTCGAGGGTCTTGTGCGAGTAATTGTAGACAAATTTGTTGATTTCTTCCCATTGTCCGCGGAGAGGGTCGATGACTCTTCCTTTTTTCACGGGTTGATTTGGCCCTGCTGGGTTGATTTGATAGGCTGCTTTTCCATCCAGCCAGTTGTAGGCACCACAGAGACCCGAGCGTTCTGGTGTTATGATGCAGACATGATTGGGAGCGAAAGATTGACAGAGAGTACAGGAGTAGAAAATCTCAACTGCTTCATCGGTGAGGTCAGCGAGTCGTTCATCTCGAAAATGATAAACTTTCCTTACCGTGCCGATCAGTTTAAGAATTTCTTCTTCACGAGTGTAAATTTTGACTTGAACCTTGTCAACAATCTTACCGAATTCTCCATGAAGTTTGGCATGAATAATAGTACCGAAATGTTTGAATTTAAAGCCTTTTTGTTTTGCTTCCTTGCTAACTCTAATCCAGTTTATGTCTCTTTGTCCCATATGGAAGACACCATTGGCACAATTGATGAAATCATGAATATGGCGTTCAAGAATGGGTTCGAAATCAGGCTGCATCTCACGACCCGCAACCTCTACCCAAATGGCGAGGGGAAGCTGAGCTCCTTCTTCAACCTCATCTATTTCTGGGCCGATGACTTCAATCTTTCCATCTTCTACCTCGTCCATGTTTTTTGAAGTCAGGAACTCAAATCCAGGCTTAGAAGTTCCTGCCAATTCTACATACATATCTTCTTTACGGATGCGTTCACCTTGAAAAGCCGGACCATAAGAGACTGGCACGGGAACTTTAGTAATGGTGATCTTAAGTCCTCTGACCTCAATTGCCTTGGAAACAATCTTTTCGTGAGGCACAGGCGAAACTACATGTTCATAGGTGCAGATTCCAGTGGGAAGAATTTTGTCTATGTCAGTATCTGCGATTGTTGGGAATCCATAATTTATTGCTCCTGCAGCCTGAGCATGCTTTTCGTCGTCGACCGGACCGAAAGCTAAGACAAAGGCAAAAACTCTGTTTTTATTATAGCGCAAGATTCTTTGATAGTCTCCAGGTTGAGCCCCTCCAAAAGAAAGAGCCACTCTGGTTGCAAAACCCAGAGAGTGAACTGTCGCCGTGACATCATCTCCAAAGGGAACAAGCCGGGTTTCCCATCCCATCTGGATACCTTCTTCCTCAAGTTGCTTTGCCATGGATTTCCCCTCAGTAGCAGCAGACATAAAAACATAAAGGTTTTTTTCCTGCAACTCCCGCGCTATCTTTACGGCAATCTCATTCGTGGGACAATAACCCACACAGGCAGCGAACCCAGGCGCTGTTCCATCCACAAACTCAATCCCCCTCTCTCTCATGATTACATCACTTGCTGCCCCGAGCCAGAGGAAGCCATCTCTTGGAGAGGACTCAGGAAGATAGGGAAGGGGGTCTTGAGTATATTTAATCGCTTCTATTATTTCATCGGCAAAGAGAGTGGCCATCCCGGCATCGAGAGTGTGGCCAAGGTAAGGAAGCCATAATTTTTCGTTAGGAAGAGGGGGGAGGAGCTTCTTTGCTTCTTCTAGAAGTAAAAGAAGGTCTTTTAGTTTCTGGACTTTTAGCCCCAGGATTCCATATGAAATCGGTAAATAGTAGCCTGTGTTGGGGAATTCAACCTTTGTCTCAGGCCCTTTTTCTTCTATTGCCTTCTTGAGTTCTCTTTCTGCCCTCTCAACCAATTTATATGCACCTCGAATGGCCCTGGTGGCGATCAATTTAGACATTCCTTACTCTCCTTTTTTCAAACTTCAAGTTGTCTTCTCATTTCCATGTCATACAGAATGCGTTCTTTTGCCTTGCTTATTCCCAGTTTTTCTCTTTTGCGATTAATTTGGTCAATGATCAAAGCGGCTATTTTACTTGGGTCTGATTCTACTGCCCACATCCCGCCGAAGAGCTCCTCAAAATCTTTGAATATGAGGCGGCAAAATGCCTCGCTTCCCTCTACAGGGAGTCCTACCCCGAAGACGGTGAACACGCCTGATGCAACGAAGTACTGACCGATGGAGATTGCCTTTTCGCTCATCCATTCAGGAGCAGCTCCTGCCACAGGAAGTTCGCTGATGTCTTTCCCAAGCCCCCCAATTCTAACCATTTCTGAGAGTGCGATGAGGATTCTGCTGTTATCTACACAAGAGCCAGAATGAAGGACAGGAGGCATCCCTACCGCCATGCAGACTTCAGCCAATCCCTTTCCTGCATGTTTTTCTGCAGATTCAGGGGTGAGGAAGCCTGCTTTAGCACAAGAAATGGCAGAACATCCAGTTTGAACCACAAGAATATCATTCGCTATGAGTTCTTCCACCAGGTTAACATGGCTCTTATCATGGGTAACCTTTGGATTACAACAGCCGACCACACCTGCCACTCCTCTTATCCTTCCATTGATGACATTATCATTCAGAGGGAAATAAGACCCTCGAAATGTTCCTCCTAACATGTAAGTTATGGCTTCATGACTGAAGCCAGCCACAAGGTCCATCTTTTTCTGGGGTATATTCACTTCTTGGCGATTGGGGAAATTGAGAATAGATTCACGAATGATCTCTTTTGCAACTTTGAGAGCATTTTGCTCATGGAACTCGAAAGACCTTGCCCCTTCAATCTTGGCTTTGGGTGAGGTGGTGATGAGCAGAGTGTGAAAATACTTAGCCAGCTGAGGAAGAGATGGCATGATGCATTGAACATCCACAATCATTGCTTCTACTGCTCCAGTACTAACTGCAAGTTCTTGCTGGAGCACATTTCCAGCTACTGGGAGTCCTTGACGCAATAAGATTTCATTTGCTGTACAACAGATTCCAGCCAGATTTATCCCCTCAGCACCTTTCGCTTTTGCAAGCTCTATGAGCTCCTTATCTCTAACGGCAAGGACGAGCATTTCTGAAAGCATGGGCTCATGACCGTGGACAACTATGTTGACTTCATTCTTAGAGAGGACTCCAAGATTTACCTGTCCTCTTATGGGTGAAGGTGTACCGAAGAGGATATCTTGGAGTTCTGTGGCAATCATTGACCCTCCCCAGCCATCGGCAAGCGCAGTTCTTGCTCCCTGGTGCATGATGTTGAGAATATCTTGGTCAACACCCATCGTTGTCCTGTGCATGAGCTCAACTATCTCTCGATCAATTCCTCGAGGATAAACTCCAAGGCGGCGCCATAAATCCTGCCTTGTCTTTGGGGCAAGAGAAGCAAATTCGAGCTCTCCTTCCTGGCGCCCAAAGATTTCAAGAGCCTTTTTGGCTACATCAAGCGCTACCTCTTCTTTAGGGCGGTCTTTGAAGGGCACCTTTAACAATCCAGCAACTTTTCTAAGTTTATTTATGTCTTTGATAGAATATCCTGAGTCAGGGTTAAGGGCAGCTTGAAGGAGGGTTCTTGCAACCTCTCTTCCATGGTCAGAATGTGCTGCTGCTCCTCCTGCTATCATCCGGGCAAAATTACGCGCCACTATCACCTCGGGCTGAGCCCCGCACACTCCTTTTTGCGGTTTTTTCCCTTTAATAGGGTTAATGCGACAAGGTCCCATGAAACAAATATGGCAACAGAGTCCCTTTTCTCCGAAGCCACATCTTGGCCTTTGTTCAGCAGAGCGGTCCCAGACTGTCTCTATTCCTTTTTTTTCATTAGTTTCAAGAAGAAAATTCACAGTCTCGTCAATGCTTTTCTTCTCATTCATTTTGCCTCTCTTCTAACAGAATAAAATTAACTTTCTTGCCTGAGCAATCTACTCACTTTAGCAAGATATTCAAATATCTTCTCAGAAGTTTCAACAGAGAGGGAGCCTGTCCCACAGCTTGGAGTGATAAGACATTTCTCCCAGATGAGGTCTTCCTTGATTCCTTTACTAGCTAAATTTTTAACCACCGTCTTTAATTTTTTGAGCAGTGACTCTGGCGTCTCTGCCTTTACTTTTTCTGAAGAGGGGATTATCCCCCACGCCAGAACGCCACCTTTTTCGAGGAAAGACTTAATTTGTTCAGGATAGTAGCTAATTGTTTCTCCATATTCGTAGGCATCAAAGCTTATGATGTCGACGCCTGCATCTATCAGAATTGTCCATTCCGTGTTTCCGCAACAATGGCTTCCGGCAAGAGCTCCTTCTTTGTGAACAGCCTCAACCACGTCTTTTATTTGCCTCACAACATCTGAACGTTGCACACTAACATAGGTCGAGGAGCCGAAGGCAGAAAGAATAGGTTCATCCACAAAGCATATTTGGGGGCATTCTAAAGCCTTGAACTTTCGCAGCAACCACCTCGCCTTCATTTCCATTCCTTTGACGATTACATCCTGGAAAACTTCGTTGTAAAATATAGACCTTTTATTCTCATCTACTCTCCCTAGTCCAGTGGTCACCGGTCCAGTGACCTGGTTCTTAAAATATTCAGCGACTCTTTTTCCCTTGAGCTTTTCTTCTATGGCAAAGATGCCTCGGCTGTATTCAGGAGAGATGCGAAAATATTCTAAATTTTCTGACATATAATTTTCATAGAATTCTTCAAGCGCGGAAGTTATATCTCCGCTCGTATTAAAATACATTCTTTTCTTTTCTTCATCCACAACAACACAGGGGAGTCCTTCGCTATATTGGATTTCCATTTGTTCTTTGAAGCTTGTGTTGGGGAGCTGGGGCCAGAAAGGGATTTTTGGAGTTGTGCTCAAGATTATCTCACAAGCTTTATCTGGATCTTGGTGGGGAAAACTTCCTATTCCTGTTGCCATGCATTCAGGACTAAAAACCATCGAAGCCTCCTTTCAAAAAAAATTATACAGAAAGAAAAAATTTTTTATAGTATTTTCTCTTAAATTTTTTGTAAAATCCTGCTATTTTTTATAATTTAAATTGAATTATTTTATATTTTTTTAATTTTATCCATTTCTGGTTTTTCTCAACATCAGGGAATAAATTTAGGCAGGCTTATGTCCTTTTCTTCAAGACATGCTTATAAGTTTAATGAATATTCCCTCAATTTCTTCTTTCAGTTTAGAATTCATAGCCTCGATCAAGGGGATTCTTTTTGCATCGGCTTCTTGGATAATTTCATGGAATGAAACATGGCCTAACAGAAAATCCTGAGGAAAGTGTTGATTGATCCATTCGACCTGGGATTCATTCTTGATTTTGTTCCCGATTATTCCAAACTTTTTAATCCCGATATCCTTGGCAAGCTTGATGATAGAAAGGGCTGTGTTTATGCTCCGGGAACCGGTCTCAACGATGATTATCATCCGGTCGATGGCTTGAGCCGTGGCTCGACCCAGATGCTCTATTCCCGCTTCCATGTCTACTACCACCACTTCTTTTCTCCTCAAAATGATTTCAGAAAGCAGGCTTCGGAGAAGGACATTTTCAGGGCAAGCGCAACCCTCTCCTCCTCTTCTGATTCCTCCCATTACCAAGATTTTTATACCTTTATATTCAAGACAGTATTTATCGGGTATATCGTCTACAGTAGGATTGAGTTTGAACAGTTGCCCAAACTGCCTAGGATTTGCCCCAGTCCTTTCTTTAATCAGCCGACGCTGCTCTGAGATTGGAATTACTGAGGAAGCTAATGGCTCTGGAACTCCAATCGAATAGATAAGGTTTGCATCAGGATCGGCATCAACGGCCAGAACTTTGTAACCTTTTCTTGAAAAGAAGTGACAGAGAAGACCGGCAATCGTCGACTTCCCTGTACCGCCTTTTCCTGAGATTGCAATTTTCATTTTGCGTTTAATCTTTCAAGATTCTTTTTTTCCCCTAATAAAATTGGGTTGCTTATAAGCAGGGTTAGGATACTTGTAGAATCCTTCGCCTGATTTGACTCCGAGTTTACCCGCCTTTATCATCTCAACTAAAAATTGGGGTGGCTTATCTGAGGGATCCTTGCTTTCGTTATAATAAATCATCTCGATATCATGGACAACATCCAAGCCCACAATATCCATAAGCCCGCAGGGACCGAGTGAAGTCCCCCATTCCAGCATCCAGCCTCTGTCTATATCTTCTGCGCTGATGTAACCACCAGCGATTAAGAAAAGACATTCTTTTTTTATCGCTCTCCAGATTCTGTTGGTAGCATAACCCAAGATTTCCTTCTTGACTAGGATAGGAATCATGCCTAATTCTTCGAGGAAGTTAAGGACCGCTTCTATAATTTCAGCACTTGTTTGAGGATTTCCCATTACTTCGACCTTTAAGTCGTCGGGAGGACCCCAGTTAAAATTGAATACCTTCTCAGGTCTTGAGGTCACATCAGCAAGCCTTGAGCCAGGGATGGAAGAAGTGTTTGTCCCGATAATCGTCTCTGGGTCAGCATATCTATCAATCTCTGCAAATACCTTTCTTTTGAGCTCCAGAGATTCAGGAACAGTTTCTACCACAAGGTCAACTTCCCTCACGCATTCACTGAGACTTGATTTTACGCTGAGCAAAGAAAGAGCCTTCTCGAGAATGTCTTCAGGGAGTTTCCTTTGAGCTATCCTTTCTTCAATCAAGACTTGAATAGCTTGCTGGGCAGATTTGAGCGCCTCAGGTGCGATGTCATAAAGTCTCGTCTCTTTACCCTTTATTACGCAACCATAGGCAATCCTTCTTCCCATTGTCCCTGCACCCACGATTCCCACTTTATTTATTTTTTTGATACTCATATATTACCTCCTCCTTTTTCAATTGGACTATGTCTTCTTCACTGTATCCCAGATCTTGAAGAATTCTGCGTGTATGTTCTCCAAGAAGGGGAGGGGGAGAAAATTCCTCCTCTATGTTTTCTGAGAGTTTGACAGGATTTCCCACCAACCTGATGAGACCTGCATTGGGGTGAATGCATTCACGCACCATTTTGCGATGTAGGACCTGGGGGTCTGAAAAAACCTGATCCACTGTGTATATTGGTCCACAGGGGATTCCCGCTTCTTTCAATATTTTCAACCACTCCTCAGAGGATTTGGTAGATATTACTTCGGAAATCAATCCCACCACTTCTTCCCGGTTTTCAACTCTCTTGGCATTTGTCTTGAACTTAGGGTTTTCTTTCATCCCTTCCAGACCTAAAACCTCACAAAACTTTTTCCAAAGCTGGTCATTACCTACCGCAATGTTTAGATATGAATCTTTTGCCTTAAAAGCTTGATAAGGGACTATCACAGGATGGCCAGAACCAAGGGGTTTTGGGATTTCTCCAGAGACAAAATAGGCAGAAGCTCTGTAGCTCAGCCAGGAAATAACGCAATCAAGAAGGGAGACATCTATCATCTGTCCTTTTCCTGTTTTCGAGCGTGAGATGAGAGCAGCAAGGATTCCATAGGCGGCAAACATCCCGCCCGCTATATCCGCAACCGCAATGCCAACTTTCACGGGAGGTCTGCCTTGTTCTCCAGTGATGCTCATCAATCCTCCCATTCCCTGAATAACCTGATCAAAACCAGGAAGCTCTCTGTAGGGCCCATCCTGCCCAAATCCAGAGATGCTGCAATAAATAAGCTTAGGATTTATCTTTCTTGTCCTCTTGAAATCGAGGCTTAATTTTTCCATTGTTCCTGGACGGTAGTTCTCTACAAGAACATCGCATCGCTTCAGGAGTTTATGGATGATTTCAAGCGACTTCACTTTTTTTAGGTTTAAGCATAGACTCTTCTTGTTGCGATTGACACTCAGAAAATAGGCACTTTCCCCAGAGACAAAGGGAGGTCCCCACCCTCTTGAATCATCACCCGTAGAAGGGGCTTCAATTTTTATCACTTCAGCCCCTAAATCAGCTAACATCATGGTGCAGAAAGGTCCTGCCATGGCTCTTGTAAAGTCGAGAATTCTTATCCCTTCCAAGACTTGCATCTTTTTCCTCCTTAAGAATCGTAAGGTTTTAGTTCCAGAGAGTCTATGAAATATTCTTGAAAAAGAGGGTCTGCGGCTGGCGAAAAAAATTCTATTTTCCTTACCAAGTTTTCTGCTCTCTTTCGAATTTCAGGAGAAAGGAGAAATGCCCTTGCTCCTGCCAGAGAGGCATTTCCGATAAAAGTAATCTTATTAGCGTCAAGCGAGGGAAGAAGGCCAATCTTCATGCTATTCTCGATATTAAGATAATTACCGAATGCGCCCGCTATTAGAATTCCATCCAGGTCTTTAAGCCTCAATTTACTCCTCTTTAAAATAAGTCTTATTCCACATCTTATGGCAGCTACAGCAAGTTGGAGTTCTCTTACATCTTTCTGGTCAATGAAAATATTCTTTGCCAACCAAACCTTTTTCTCTTTATGGGAGATATTACCTTTAGGAGAAATTTTCCCTTGTTCAATCAATATTGCGATGAGGTCGATGAGCCCTGTCCCGCATATGCCAAGAGGGGGTGCTTCATTTATCGTCTTCAGAACAAGTCTTTTTTTGAACTCTGCCTTGTAGATAGCGCCACTTAAGGCAAGCATTCCACAGCTTATATTCATTCCTTCAAAGGCTGGACCTGCAGCAGTGGAGGTAGCCAGGAATTTATGCTTCTTCTTGAGTACTATCTCTCCATTTGTACCTAAGTCTATGTAAAGGAAATTTCCCTCCTTAGCTTCAAAACCAGAGGCAACAAGTCCTGCTGATATGTCGCCTCCCACAAAGCTTTGTATATTGGGAGAGATGTAAACCCTCGCATTCTGATTGATTTTGAGCCCCAATGAGCCCGCCCTCAATTGAGGTAAATGAGTGAAAACAGAATAAAAGGGGGCAACTGCAAGGCTTTCTACGGGGATGCCGAGAAAGAAGTGATTCATCGAAGTGTTTCCTGCTATGGCAACTTCATAAATTTCACTTTCTTTAATTCCCTTTTTCCAGAGTAGGTTAGCAATCATCTCATTCAGGGACTGAAGCACGGCTTCATTCAGACGCTCTAAATTTTCTGGCTTAAGGTAGGCAAAACTTATCCTTGAAACTACATCTGCTCCATATTTTGCCTGGCCGTTTTTTGACGTAGCGGTTCCAAGACTTTCTCCACTGATTATGTCTACAACTTCAGTAACTAAGGTAGTCGTTCCAATATCGATTGCCAGTCCGAATGCTCTTTGAGCTGTATCCCCTTCTTCTATGGCTATGATTTCTCTCCCATCTTTCAAAGCTATGGTAAGCTGGAAATTACTCTTTTCTACGAGGCGGGGGAGGTCTTTCAGGAGTCCCAAGTCAGTGATTAAAACTTTTTTCCCCAGCTCTTTCTCAACAAGTTCAATTAAAGAAAGTGGCAACTTTATTTCTGGTTTTTTAAGCTTGAGGAAGTATTTCTTCACTGCAGGGTTAAGAGAAAGGGTTTCTCTTATTCCGGTAGTCAAAATGAGCATTTCTTGAATCAGAGATTCCTCTGGGATTCTGATTTCTAAGTTTCCTTTTATTCCGTAAAGACATGCAAGTCTGTATCTTGGTCCAAGCTTCTTTTTCTTCAGGAAGTATGCTTCTTTTTCAGAGAGAGGGGGAAGTTCCCCCTTTACAATCTCAACCATGCATTTCCCACATAGCCCTTTTTTATTACAGTAAGAGTTAAGGGGAATCCCTGCTTCTTGAATTTTATCTGCGAGAATCTCCTTTTCCCTCGCTATGATTGATTTATGGTGAGAAGTTATCTCGATTTTATAAATTTGGGGGAAAAGCTTCATTCAGGCCGCCTTTTCTTTTTCAGGAGTCTTTCTACTAAGCTTAAAGCTAGGGCTGCGTTTGGAGCATACCCATCAGCCTTTATTTCCTCCGCAAACGATTGAGTAACAGGTCCTCCTCCAATGATGACTTTGACCCTTTGGCGAAGATTTTTTCTCTCCAGTATCTCTATTACTTCTCTCATATAGATCATTGTGGTGGTGAGCAGAGCCGACATTCCGAGTATATCTGGACTTTCTTTTTTTACCACGTTTAAAAATTTTTCTTTGGGCGTGTCTATTCCGATATCGATTACCTCATAACCTGCGCTCTCAAGAACAAGACAAACTATCTTTTTTCCGATGTCATGAAGATCTCCTTTTACTGTCCCCATGACTATTTTCCCCTTAAGCCTCTGGGGAAGAGTAAAGAAGTGGGGCCTTAGGATTTCAAGGCCCGCCTTCATAGCCCTCGTTGAGATGAGGACTTCAGGAATGAAAATCTCATTCTTTTTAAATTTAATCCCTACTTCATCCATCCCTCTTATCAATCCATCATTCAGGATTTCTTCTGGACAGATTTTTTCTGAAAGCGCCCTTTGAGTTAATTCTTTCAGGCTCGAAGAGTCTCCTTTTTCTACACTCTGGGCAATTTCTCTCAAAAGCTTAACCATGTCACATGTTATATGATTATATATTTTTCATCTTCAAAAATATAGCCTTAATTAAAATTTTTTTGTATAATTATGCTAATTTAAATGAAGGAAAGAATTAGATATTTTATACCAAAGGCTCAATTTGAGCAGCTCTCAAAAAAATATTATCAAAGGACAGAACTTCCCCTTCTGCTTTTAAGCCTTGAGGGGGAAATAATCTACAGTTTCCATCGCTGTGAGCTATGCGCAAAGATTGTGCTTGACCATAAGAACATTCTTTCCAAGAATTGCAGGCTGACAATGATCAGGGCTGTCGAAGAATCTTTTCGCTGGGGAGAAGGTTATATAACCACTTGTCCTTTAGGCTTAATCATCTTTTCTGTTCCGGTAATAAATGAAAAGAAATTACTCGGCGGGTTCGTGAGTGGGTTTGCCATATTCCCCGAAATGAGAAAAGATATGAGGGAAGAGATTGTTCAAAATTTAAAGGCCTATGGCTATTCCCTGGATAATTATGAACTCGCAGAAAACTGCCTCAAGGTATTCCCTTTGAAGAAAGTGAGAGAATACATCTCTTACCTTCTGGCATTAGCCAGAAAATATTATGTGAGTGATATTGGCTTTCTTAAGGCAAGAAGAGAAAAATACATCCAGCAGTTTAAGATTGCAAATTTCCTGGATGAGCTAAAAAAGACGAGTGCGGATGTACCGAGGAAAATCCTTGATAAGCAAGAAGAGATCATTCAGAAAGTAAAACTGGGAGATAAGACAGGTGCAAGAGAAATCCTAAACGAATTTTTAGGCTCAATTTTTTTCGAAAGCGGGATGAATTTCGAGATCCTAAAAGTAAGGATAATTGAGTTAGTGGTCATTATTTCAAGGGCTGCGATAGAAGCTGGGGTAGAAGCAAAGGAGTTGTTAGGACTCAATTATTCTTATCTTACTGAGTTAAATAGAGTTACAGATACAGAGGAGCTGCTTTACAAGCTTAACGAAGTCCTGGAGAATTTCATCCATAAAGTTTCAACGATAAGGGAAAAGAAGAAGAAAATGAAGATAGAAAGGATGATGAAATACATAAATCAGAATTTTACCGCTAAACTCAGTGCAGGAAAAGTCGCCAGAGTTGCAGGTTTAAGCCCAAGTCGTGCCCTCCATCTTTTCAAACAAGAAACAGGCATGACCTTTTCCAATTACATCCTTAAGCTGAGGGTAGACTATGGAAAATATCTTCTCCTCAATACAGACTTGAACCTTGCCGACCTTGCTTCAACAACAGGATTTTATGATCAGAGCCATTTCAACAAGAATTTTAAGAAATTTGAAAAAATGACACCCACTCAATTCAGGCTTAAATATAAGTATAAGTACTAAAACTGAGAATTGCATCGATGGTGATTTTTTATGGGTCTTAAATTCAAGATACAATTTTATTTTCTTTTTTTAAGCTGAGGAGATGGACAATGAGGGGAGAATGGTCAAGGTACGAGAGGTTGGAGGCTGCTTGGAATGTTGAAGAGGGGGATAGGGTCCCTGTGGCACCTTTGAATTGCTATCTCATTCCTTACCTTGGAGGAATTTCTATCCGCGAGATGTTTTTCGAACCGCAAAAGCTCATCCATGCGGCAGAGAAGTGTCTAGACATCATAGGGGATAACATTGACCCTAACATCACCACTCTCGACCACCTTTCTTTCCTCGGAAAATCTGGCTGGGATCAGGTAACCCTTGACTGGAGGATATGGGACGATTTTCCCCCTCAGGGAAACATCCCCAGTTTTTATGAAAAATGCATTCTTGAAGATTATGATGAGACATTTGAGAAAGGTTTTTCAACTCTTATCTTCAACACAAAAGCTTCCCGTCAGATAAGGAGTCGGAGCGTAGATGAATTTCTTTATTATGAATTTGAATACCCAAAAATTTATGCTTCTGCCTGGCGTCAATTCGTCCAAAAACACGAGATACCACTTCTCATGGGAGGAAGAGCAACTATTCCTTTTGAACTCGTTCTTTATTACAGGAGTTTTGCCCGCTTAGCAGAGGATGTTGTGGAACAGCCGGAAAAGTTGCTCAAGATGTGTGATTTTGTGCTAGAACATGAGATAATAAACGCTTTGAGACAAGCTTCGATAATGGGGGCAGGGGAGGTACCTGGAGCAGAGGTAATTTTCTTTCAGGCAGGAATCGTCGGCCCTCCCTATGTCTCTCCTGAAGTATTCAATGAGTTCGTGTGGCCGACATTGAAAAAAGGTGTAAATTTCATCGTCCAGAGAGGTTTTAAGGCTCATGTACACATGGATGGGAATTTGACGAGTGTCTTACCGCAGCTGAAAAAAATAACCGAGGGTCTTCCAAAAGGGAAAGTGCTCTTGGATTTTGAGAAGACAGATATGAAAAAAGCTAAAGAAATTTTAGGAGATTCTCTCTGCATCTTTGGGAATGTTCCTGCTTCGCTTTTAGTTTACGGAACGGTGAAAGAGGTGGAGACATATTGCAAGAAGTTAATAAGAGATTGTGCGGAGGGAGGAGGATTCATCCTTTCTACAGAATGTGAGACTCCCTGGAATGCTAGGAGAGAGAATGTGAGAGCGATAATTGAGACAGCCAGAAAATATGGAAAATATAGATGAATAAATAAGAGAGAGAAAATGAGAACACCGAGGATTGAGATCGACCTTTCCAAGATTGCTTCAAATGCCCGTTTCTTGAGTAACTTATATGGAGTAAAAGGGATAACAGTTACCGGCGTGACAAAAGGAGTTTGTGGAGACCCGAGAATTGCGGCCGTATTTCTCCAAAATGGAATTAAGAATTTGGGTGATTCAAGAATCGCTAACCTCAGAAGGCTTCGAGAAGCAGGTTTCAAAGAAACTTTTTTTCTTCTCCGTGCTCCTGCTTTGAGTGAAGTTGAGGAAGCCATAGAGGTAGCCGATGTGAGCCTGAATACAGAAATTGAGATAATTCGGAAAATTTCAAAGTTTGCCCTCAAGAGGAAAAAAAGACACAAAATTATCCTGATGGTCGAGCTCGGAGACCTGAGGGAAGGAATCTTGCCTCGAGAACTTGAAGAGGTGGTGGAGGAAGTCCTCCTCTTAGAGGGAGTTGAGCTTTCGGGTATCGGGACAAATCTATCCTGTTTTGGGGGAGTAAAGCCGGATAGGAGCAAAATGGAGGAGCTCTCTCAACTCGCACAGAGAATAGAAGAAAGATTTGAACTGAAACTTGAATATGTCTCAGGAGGAAACTCTGCTTGTTATTCATGGCTTATTTCCGCAGAGAATGTGGGTAAAATTAATAACATACGCCTCGGAGATTCAATCCTTTTAGGGGGAAAAGACCTGGAAATAAGAGGAATTCCTGGATTGCACTATGATGCATTTGTTCTCTATGCAGAAGTGATAGAGTCTAAAGTTAAGCCCTCTGTTCCCTACGGAGAAATAGGGATCGATGCCTTCGGAAGCGTCCCCAAATTTGAAGACAGGGGAAATATCAGGAGGGTAATCCTAAACATAGGGCGTCAGGATGTGCTTGTTTCCCAGATAAGACCAAGAGGAAATATAGAGGTTCTTGGAGCCACAAGTGACCACATGCTCCTTGACGCCAGTAACACAGATCTCAGAGTTGGTGACGAAGTGAGTTTTGACATCGACTATGGGGCGATGCTTTTCGCCATGAGTTCACCCTATGTCTTTAAAAAATATCTCAATGAAAATGAAAAGGGTGCATGATTAAGGCGAAGAAGCTCTCTCAAGGAGTGCTCTTTCAATCGCTTTTCCAACTGCCCAGATTCCATCGAGTCGAAGGTGGATATTTGCAGTTTTATCAAAAAGGAATAAAACCCGAGCCGGAAATTCTTTATCTTCTAGCCAGAGCAAGATTCTGACAGGAAGGCGAGGAAACATAGGAAGTTCATAGGCAAGGTCGCCTCCTTTAACCTCTTTACCACCACAAGCCTTTGAGACACGGTGGAATTTCCGAGATTCCCTTCCAAAGACACGCTCCAATTCACTTACCGGTAGGGAGTGAATCCCGCGAAAGAAAAGAGACCCTCCCAAAAAATCCTTTTCGCTAACCCAGCAGTTGGAGAGGGGAACAGGTTTTGCCCCAATGAGATAATTAATGGCTGAAAGCTGAAGATAAAATTCGCAAGGTCCTGATGATGGGTCATTTTCAGGGAAAATGATTTTTTCTCCAGGGGAAATTAGATAAATTCTATTCAAAATAGGGAGGCGATAAGTCTTCTCCTTTTTTCCCAATGAGGCAAGGCTTCTCTGACAAACATCAAAGGGATCCAGTTTTTCCAGAGCCTTCCAGAATTTATCATCAATCATCTCTTCTGTTCCTCTGAGGCCTCAAATCAGGAGGATAGGGAGGTGGTTGAAAATTGGGGGATTCTTGACAAAGTGGGGAAGCTGTTTTATACACATTCTTCAGTATATCATATGCTTAATAAGAGGGTAAAAAGATTTGAAAGGAAATCAGGCATGAATGAAGGAACAAAAACAATTTTAGAGCGAATAAAAAAAGAACTAAAACCACCTACAGATGAAGAGCTGACGAGAGTAAAGGCAAAATGGCTCTTTGGCAGAAGGGCAGAAAAGATGATGAAGTATGCTCCTTGGAGCTTCGTTTTGATGAAACTTTTTTGGAAAAAAGGTGAGGAACCATGGGAAAGCTGAGCGATGCCCTTCTCCATCTTGATAAGCAAAGAGTTCTCACTATTGTAGCTGAAGACCTTCAAAGAGGCAGAGATCCTCTGGAAATGATTGAGGAAGCGAGGGAGGGGTTAGAGCTAGTTGGGGCTGAATTCGAAAAGGGCAACCTTTTTCTTATGGAATTAATGAGGGCTGCTCAAATTTTTAAATCCGCTGCGGAGTTTATAAACCCTAAAATAAGGGAACGCTATGAGAAAACAGGGGCAAAAGGGAAGGTTTTGATTGGAACAGTTGCTGGAGACGTTCATGATTTAGGGAAAGGGATCGTCTCAAGTCTTCTTGAATGTGCGGGTTATGAAGTGATCGATTTGGGGGTGGATGTTGCAGTCGATTTATTCTTAGAAAAGATAAGAGAACATAGACCACAGGTGGTAGGCATGTCTGGTCTTTTGACCACTTCCATCCCGGTGATGAAAGGCACCGCAGAGGCCATCTCGAAGTCAGGGCTTAGAGAAGAAGTGAAGCTTATTGTTGGAGGAGGAATTGTAGGCGAGATTGATCCCCTTGAACTTGGAGTAGATTACTCAGCAAAGAGTGCTAGTGAGGGGGTAAGAATCATCGAAGGATGGATCAAGAGGAAATGAAAACGAGAGAGAAGATATCAAGGTATGAAAGGCTTGAAGCCGCCTGGAACTTGGAGAAGGCAGATAGAGTTCCTGTCGCACCCATTCTGTGTTACATAATACCTTATCTTGGCAGGATTACAATTCGCGAGATGTTCTTTGAGCCCGAGAAATTGATTCAGGCAACCGTGGCCTGTTTGGATATCATCGGTGACAACATCGACCCGAACATAACCACTCTTGATCATCTTTCTCTTCTGGGGAAATCAGGCTGGGATCAAGCCACTCTTGATTGGAGAATATGGGATGATTTTCCTCCACGAGGAAACATACCCAGTTTCTTCGAAAAGCCTGTGCTAGAAGATTATGATGATGTCATCGAAAAAGGTTTTTCGACTATCCTATTCAACCGGAAGCTAAAACAGATTTTTTCGAGAAAATGGGATGATTTTCTTTTTTATGAATTTGAATTTCCTAAGGAATATGCTCAAGCCTGGAGTAAATTTGTAGAGGAGTATGAAATTCCTCTTCTCATGGGAGGGAGAGCATGCCATCCCTTAGATCTTCTTCAGTATTACCGAGGAATAAACCTTCTCATAGAAGATATTTTTGAAAGGCCTCAAAAAGTTCATGAAATGAGCGAGTTTCTGCTTGAATATGAGATCAAGAGAGCCATGGAGCAGGCTGTGCTCATGGGAGCGGGAAGGGTCCCGGGAGCAGAAGTCATCTTTTTTATCAACGGTGGGCCCCCAGGCATGTCCCCCAAGATTTTTGAGGAATTCTTTTGGCCATACGCCAAAAAAGCGATTGACACTTTTGTTAATTGCGGATTCAAGGTCTGGTGTCACTGGGATAATGACCTCACCCCTCATCTGCAAAAGATGAGAACGATTGGGGATGGACTTCCGAGAGGAAAGATTGTGCTCGATTTTGAAAAAACAGAAATGAAGAAGGCAAAGGAGATTTTAGGAGACCGAGTTTGTCTCTATGGAAATGTGCCTTCCTCACTCCTTGTCTATGGAACTGTGGAGGAAGTGGAAGCTTATTCAAAAAAATTAATCCAAGAATGCGCAGAGGGAGGAGGCTATATCCTTGGAACCGAGTGTGAAGTTCCTTGGAATGCTAAGAGGGAGAACGTAAGAGCAATGATTAAGGCTGCTGAGAAATACGGTAAATACTGATAAAAGAGATGAATTTTGACCTCAAATTGAAACTTTTTCTAAAAAACTTAATTGAACTGATGTGGCCTCTCTTCCTCTTTTAGGAAACTACCCAAAGTTTGGTAAAGAAAATTAGCACAAAATTTATGCTTTTTAAAATAAAAAAATATGGATAACCTCCCGATTAGTTGATAAAAAAAAGAATATCTGGGTGCGTAACTATAAGATTTCATTGGAATAAGAGGAGGATTCAGATTCAAAATATCAAAGCGAGTGTGAAGGGAGGATCTCCTAATAAGCGTTTTGAATTGGCCGAACTCTAACAATAACAAAAGGAAGAAGTTATTAGTCTTCTCTCCTTTATGAAATATCATATTTTCACCAATTAATTTGTTAATTTGGAGAAGAGCCAAAAATATTAAAACTAAGAACTATCCTCTCATTGCTCCATAGAAAATAGAATTAAAGAGAAGTTTAAATGTTCCTACTGTCTGTCCTCTGTGCTGAACCCTGAAGCCGAGGAGAATGAATCGCCCCTTTCCTTCTGAAACCTCGACTGCAGCAGCCTTGTTTCTCAGATATTCTTCACCCACCATCCAGCCACTGAGGATGAGGTTTTCCTCAGGGTAGGTGGAGATAATTTTCGATTTTTCGCCAGCACCAGGAAAAACCTGAAAAGTTGGACTTTGAGCATAATATCCACTCACCTCCTGGGGCAATCCGTAGGCGACGGGATTATTGGTGTCGAGGAGAACCCTTAAGAGAAGTCCTGAGGCAAAAAATTCCTCTTTATTTAGGCTTTTTAGGATATTTCTGAGGGGTAACCTGAATTCTTCAAGCGCAAGGTCACAGGCTGAGCCTAACATGATTAGAGTTCCTCCTTCTTCTATGAAATCTTTAAGATTACGAAGGCCTTCACTCGAGATTCCCCCTGTATACTGAGGGGGCATGGTTCCCTTTGGATGGCCATTTAGAATCGAATCTTTATCCTGGTCTGCAAAAATAATGACATCGAATCGCTCAAAAAGCCTCCCTGCCCTTATTTCAGAATCATGGAGGGTGGTGAAGGGAAATTCATGTTTCTCCAGAATGAGTGATGTCCAGCCTTCATCCATGTTTGCTACCCAGGGCCTGTAAAGGGCGAGCCTTGGTTTTTTTATCCTATGAGTCTTGAAAGAAGGGAGATGAGAGACTCTTTCCACTTGGATTTTGAGCTCCCGGGAAAGCTTCTCAATCTGTCCTAAAGAGACTTTATCTCCAGGAATGATCACTGCTCCTGGGGAAAAAACCATCCCTTCTAAAGCAAAAGATTCTGCCGCCCATAGAGGCTCAATCCCTTCTTTAAGAAGACGGTTTAAGGCGATGACTTCATTATTCGTCTCATAGGCTAGGATAAAGGAATGACTACCAGACCCCTTAATTTTTCCCTGCGGATAAACCACATTTTTTATCCTTTTCATCTTCGCTTCTAAGGGATTGTTAAGTTGAACGGTTTTCACTCCCATCTGTAAGGGTAAGGTCCAGCCCAAGACATCGTAGGTTCGAAGGGGGGGTATATTCAATTTGAGAGGCTCGACTATTCCTTGCCAGAGGGAAGGATATTTTCTCAAATCAGGATAGACCTGGATCTCGAAGAGGGTCTTAAGCAGGCGACCGAAGGGTTGGCTCGTAGGTAAGATAAAGGTGCCTTTGGGATAGATTAGCCCATCAGCCTTGAACTCCTCTTCTGCTTGATACACTTCGAGGTCGAGCTCAATTAGCAACTCTAAGAGTTGACTCGTCACCACCGGGTCCTTCTGATTAAGAGGTATAATCCATCCATATGGAGGTTCTTTTTTAAAGCGCTCGATGGTCTCTTTTCCCATGGCGTATTTAGAGTAGAGGATTTCCTCACGTTGCTGAGCTGAAAGTTTGAGCACCGCTTTTGAAGCAGTTAAACAGTATTCGACTGCATCTCTCAACCTCCACCAACCCCCCTTCCAGGGATTGGTGAAGAAGAGGGAAATAGTGAAGTCTCTGTATTCTTCGGGAAAGTCATCCATGGTGTAAAAATGGGGAGTTGCATATCGATAAAGGAAAGTTTCTGAAAATGTGGAGATGATGTTGTGAAAATCGCAAATCTGGGTGATGTAACCTGGGTACCAGGTATCAAAAAGAAATCTGGAGATGACTCCTTGTTTTCCCTCTGCTTCAAAAGCAAGGGCTATGGCTGTCCCGATGAAGTTCTGCCATCTCAAGAGCAAGGGATGAAGATTAGGATTCGTAGGTTCGCAATCCGGAGGAACAAAAATCAGAGAAGGGAAAGGGGAAGTCTGATGATGATTATAAAAGACATGGGGATACCATTCATGATGGATTATGCGATTGATATTTTTTGTTTCAGGCACACTGAGCATGAAAGAATCACGGTTGTTGTCATGTCCAATATACTTTTGATAGAGCCAGGGTAGAGGACTAGCTTCATAAGGGGTTCCCAGATTTTGATGATACCATTCAGAAACCATGTCCATTCCGTCAGGGTTGGGGAAGGAAAGCATGACGATTGCTTCTCTTAATATCCTCTCATTTTCTTCTGAGTCATCACTTACTAAGTCATATGCAAGCTGAATAAGATGCTGGGCAGGTGCAACTTCTGTAGCATGCAATCCTCCGTCTATCCAGACTATGATTTTGCCTTCCTTCGAAAGCTTTTTCGCCTCGCTTTCATCCACATCTCTAACAAGGGAAAGTCTTTTAGATAAATTTTTATAATCTTCGAGTTTTGCCATGTTTTCTTCAGCTGAAATTATGGCAAGAACCATAGGCCTTCCAAAGGAAGAAAAACCGTATTCTATGAGTTTTATTTTTCCTGAAGCTTCCTCTAACCTCTTCCAGTAATCGAGAGCTTGCTCGTAATTTAGGAGATGAAAATCTGCGCCTACTTTGAAGCCAAAAAATTCTTCAGGGCTAAGAATTTTATTGTTTTTACCGAAGAGGGGAGAAATAATCAAGAAAGGAATTAAATGGAGAAGCAAGATGGTCTTTCGTTTTAGATAAATTTCATTCATTCTTTACCCTCCTTAAATAAAAGATTTAAAAGATAACAATTCTTAGATATATCTTATGATATATCTTATTTGTAGATGAGGACTTTTTTTCCAACGTAAAGTTCTTTTCAAACCCGCCTTTCTGGAGTTTGAGCTCAAAGAGTGCTTCTTTGCTCCTACGGGGAATAAGGATAAATTTTTTTGTTTGAAAAGGATTAAGATTTTACATTCCAGCTTTTTTCCTAAAGCGATAGAGAGAGTTGATTTCAATCTCAAGCAATTCTTGAATATGAAACTTAGCCTCAATCCCTAATGCTGACTGAGGGCTGGGATTAACCAGGCCGAGATTTAAAGCCTCTCTTACTTCATTCATCACCAGCGGGTCTGAGAGTTCCTTCACTGAGAGATGGAGTTTTCTGGCCACATACTCTTTAGCCTCTTGTATCTTCATGCCCCGGGTCATCTGCATGCGGGCTACCAGATCTCCGGCAGTTCGCATTCCGCCCATGCCCGAAGCCACCCCATGAGTTGCGGCCATACCAAGAACATCTCCTACGCCCACCTACAATCCATCCAGGCGTGTAATCTCCACCACAGCCTTAGAACCTCTCGAAACAGCATCCACAGGGACAATGGCGGTTACGGGAAGGCCTCCCACGCCCATACCCATATTGGCATGGATGGGTATCTTTGCTCTCTCTACACACGGCTTCAGAAAAGTTATCACGCGTGCTATGTTCCAGGCACAGCTCTTGCTTGTGTTTGTGTTTATATCTGGGCCGAAGATCGTCACTCCTGCCTTCTCTGCCAGCTCTACCTGCTCATGGGGATAGAGCCCTGCCAATCTTTTTCCTTGATAGCTCAGTTCTCCATGGAGTCCGAGGACAAACTCTCCTGCCATTCCCATTTCAATACACATCTTAGGATATTTCTTCTTCAAAATTTCCGCAGCCTTAAGAGCAGCCAGAAAATCGGGGTCTCCGGCAGAGCCAGTAGTGTCGAAGTCAATTCCATCCACTCCAGATTCATAAAGTTCACTGGCGACATAGACCATGTCCTTGACAGCGTACTCAATAGCTTCTTCATATGATTGTCTTGCTTCTTTTATTTTTCCCTCAGGCATTAGTATTGCTGGGTTGGGAAGTGGACCTTCAGGCTGAAAATAAAGGCTGAGGTTGGGCATTGCTCCGTAAAGGACAGGGACTGTTGTCACGAGGAGAGATTGCTCCAGAACCGATTTTTCATAAGCAACGATGGGCTTGACAGCCTTCCAGCTATAGTCGTTGTGACCGAGTTCAACGGTATCGGCTCCGAGAAGCCTTTCAAAAAGCTGCAAGGATTGCATCCTCTCGATGGGAAGAAGGGCACGTTGAATTTCTCCACAAGTTGCATCATAAGTGAAGACTACTTCCTTTCCAGTTTCTACTCCAATCGAACGGAGGGAAGAAGAATAGATCTCAAAAAGATGGTCGAGCTCATCCTGAGTGAGGGGTGCGACCTTTGCTCTTTGGGAAGCATCCAGAGTACCTTCTTCTAAGTCTCTTTTCAACTCACTTTCTGAAATCTCTACAAGGGAACCATCTCCCATCCTGATGGGGATTTTTAGAACGCTCATGCTCACCTCCTTTCTTTTTGATTTTACTCTTTTTAGCAAGCATTATTTTAAAGCCATAGGGCTTATAAATTTGTCACTTACTTTCATTCTTTTCTCAGGAGTGAGCCTCGATGACGGTCGAAAAAAGTGAGCGAATATTTTTTTATTTTCCATTCAGGCACGTTACACTCACGGCATGCTTCCCGATACCATTTATTCCTCAGCCAGCGGGCAGCTCTGCTCCTTCTTGAAGGTCGTATCATGAATTTTTTATTGCAATGGGTTGTTACATAACCATAAATGCTTTTCATTTCAAAGTACTTTACACCATGAAGTATTCCTCGTCTTGATGGCCAGAGCTTAATTTTTTCGATGAGCCTGAAGAAATCGACATGTTTCCTCAAATATTTTCTCTCTATTTTTTTCGACATTATTTTCTCACCTCCACTTTGCCTCAGGCTCTAAAAAAGCGGGGGGTCCGAGAGTCACACCCGGCTACATGGATTTAGAATCCATGCGATCTTTCCGATCTACCCCCCCTTTGTTTTCTCCCTCTTTTCCTCCAACAGGCCATCACTGCCATGGTTGCTACTCCAATCTGGAGAGGGTCATGGATGATTCTGTGTCTGAGGAAAGAATAAGCCTTCGGCGTAATTCCCAAGGGGATTCCGCAGGCAGCTATGGCGGTCCAGTCTTTTAAATCTTCTTTCCTGATAAGGGAAAGTGCCGGAGAAGCGTCTAAAAGAATCCAATATTTCTTGAGTGCCTTCTTCAAGTCTTTTTCTAATCTTACCCCAAGAGCATGCGCACATTCTTCTGCCTTCTCTATGTTGATATCATAAACTCCTGGCTTTGCCCTCCTTTCCTTAAGTGAAATCAAGGCATTTCTTCCCACCCTGCCAGCTCCAATCACAAGGACTTCTTTCTCTTTAAGTCCTGCCACCATGCTCTCAAGGGCAGCTACGTATCCCCTTGCGGTTGCTTCTGAATTATCCACAACCTGGCACTGGGAAAGGTTGAGGGCAATAAAACACTCATCGTCAGCCATGAATATTACTTTAGCCCCTTTCTGACAGGCTTCTTTTATGCCTGCAACGTCTCTTCTTTCCGTAAAGAAACACGTAAATCCGATGTGGCTTATGATTTTTGAGACAGCCTCGACAAAGCCCTCTATGACACCCTTGCCTGCACTTATGGGAATAACCCCGATGCGACATGAATTGAGGATGGGGCTTACTCTTTTCTCAGAAACCCCTGAAGCTCTGCATCCCACCTGGAAGAGGGTAAGCCCAATCTTCTTTTTGAGCTCATCGTCATAAAGGCGCAAAGAGGCCTCATCTATATCTTTAACCTGCACACTTGAAAGGCGAGTCATTTCTGCTTCATTCTTGCTTGAATCTTCATTCTTCAAATATTTTAAATTTTAAGGATTAAGGTCGATACAAATATCGAGTCCGAAGTTTTTTCTTATCTTCGTCAAGATCTCTTCATGTTTTTTCCACACAATCTCTCGAGTTCCTCCGCTTATAATTAAGGTTGCAACCCAGTTTTTCTTCCCTTCTGCATAATCTGTGAGCGCTTCTTCTGCTTCGAAAAAATCTTTTACTAGCCTAAGAGAACCTGCAGAACCTATCCTGTGCTCTCCCAATATTTCGATTTTATCCAGAGTAATTTCGATGTGCTCATAGATAACGAAGGTTTCTCTTTCAGGATACCGAATTTCAGGTAGTTGATGTTTAGCGAAAATATGATAGAGAAGCTCAAGCATGTTTATCCCCGTAGATTTGAAGACTGCACTCGGAGTCTGACTAGGGAGACGAGCATCTATTTCTAAAACCTTTAGCTTTCCTTGGTTGAGGATTACCTCAACATCCATTATCCCTTCAAGGCTTAGAGCCTCTGCTATCTTCAGCGAAGTCTCTTCAAACTCAGCCTTCAGTCGAGGTGAAAGCTCCGCAGGGGCAAAAATCCTCTTGCAGTCATAATTTCTATCTACATGAATCTCAGTTGGCTGAAGGCAAAAGAATCGACCTTGATGACCTAACACCTCCAGAGAATAAGAGGGACCTTCAAGGTATTCCTGCACCACCCAATCCTGAATTTCATTTTGAGCAAGGAAGCTCTCGAGTTCTTCTGGGTTTGAAACCTTCCTTATCCCTCTGCTTCCGCTTAGGCCAGATGGTTTCAAGATGAGAGGGAAACTCGAATTAGGCCATGCCTCTGGTCGAGGCAAATTTAGCTCTTCGAAGAGGGAATCAGACTTCTTTTTTGAAGAGGTAAGTTCATATGCCTTTGAATCAAAAGCAAGTGGCAGGCATTCTTCTTCAGCCATTTTTTCTAGGCTCTGAAGTGTGGCTTTATCCTCGAGGGCAGGGATGATTAAATCTCCTTTTTTCATTGCCATTAATGCCTTTTTTTTCTCTTTGGTCACATCGCAAAGGACAAACTCGTCTGAGAGTCCTCTGGCTGGAACCTGGGGATTTTTATCAATCAGGATTATTTGCCACCCTGCCTTTCGAGCAAGGTAGGAGGCTTCAATTCCTTGAAGTTTCCCGCCCACCACGATGACTTTCATGGCCTTGCCTCAAGCTTATTTATTTCTTTTTGTGGCTCGTTTTTTTTAGCCCTAATCCAGTAACAATATTCCTCGACACTTGCAGGCTCAAGGCCGCATTCCTGGAGAATAGGAAGAACACCCCTCACACTCCGATAGCCCTCATCAATATCGAGGGTTGCCTGGGAGACTCCAGAGAGACCTTTAAGGGGAGGAACAAGAGAAGTAATTACGTTGGCGCCAGCATCAAGCCTTAATCTCAGGTTTTTGATACCGTCGATATCAAGAGATGCTGGAATAAGCCGCTCCGGAAAGCACAGCCTTAACACAGCGATCATCTTCATCTCCTGAATACGAGGGGGAGAGGGGAAAGAGGAGAGAGGTGTGCCTTCTTGTGGAATAAAACTCATCACCCTGACCTGGTGAGCGCCAAGCTCTCTCATGCCTTCGATTGAATCAGCTCTATCCTGGGGAGAATCGCCTATACCAGTAAGAATGCCTTCTTCGATTAAAAGTCCGAGTCGCCGCGCTAGGCGTTTCCTGTTCATTCTCAGCCAATAATCCTGCTGCGGACGAAGGTAGGCAAAGAGTCTTGGGTTGTGCGTTTCTTGATAACTGGCATACCACTCGACTCCCATTTCGGATATTCTCTTTAAAACAACATCAGGGACTACTCCTGGAGAAATCATGATGGGTAGCGAGGTTTCTTCTTTGACTCTTTTTACCTGCTCAAGTAGAAATTCAAATCCATTCTCAGCGAAGAAAAAGGGGTCTTCCCCCATGGTGAGGTCAATCAGATGAACTCCAGATTCAGCAAGGCAAAGGGCAGCCTCAAGTACTTCTTCCTTTTGTTTTCGATATCTTCTTGCCGAAAAATTCGACCTCCGGCAGGCACAGAATCTGCAATTGTTGCGACAATAGGTGGAGAAATAAATAAACCCATAGAGAAAGACTTTATTCTTGAAATAGCGTTTTCTCAAATCGCGAGCTGCCCTGAAAAGAAGCTCAATTTCATCGCAATTTTCAAGCGATAAAAGATGTATTATTTCATCTCTTAAGAGGAGTTTCTCTCCCATTGCCTTTTGAATGATTTTTTCTATATTCAGCATCTCTCTATTTTCGTTTTGTCTCATCACTTCTTGGAAATGAGTTGGATTGCCTTAGCCACAGCTTCATTGGCATCCTCTCCATAAGCATCTGCCCCTATTCTTTCTGCCCAGCGCCTGGTTACAGGAGCTCCTCCCACCATTGTCTTAAACCTGTGACGGAGGTTTGCTCGTCTTAGTTCTTCTTCGAGTTTTTTTTGTTCTATCATTGTCGTAGTCAACAGAGCGCTGGTTCCGATGATGTCTGCTTCAACCTCGACGGCTTTTTTTATGAATCGGGAAACCTCAACATCATGACCTAAATCATATACTTCAAATCCATTAACCTGAAGCAACGAGGCTACGAGAAACTTGCCGATGTCATGGATGTCTCCTTGGACTGTTCCAATCACAAATTTCCCTCTCCTCACTTGAGAAACATCCGGGAAGGCTGTGCTGAGTATTTCATTGGCTGCCTTCATTGCCTCTGCGGCTTCTATTAATTCAGGCATGAAGACCTCACCTCTGGAGAAGAGATCTCCAACCTTAGTTATTCCCACTCGATATCCATTATTGATGAGCTCAAAAGGGTCAATTCCCTCCGCGAGAGCTTCTCGCGCCACTTCTTCTGCCTTGCTTTTTGAATGGTTCAAGATAGCGTTTTCGGCCTTTTTAAAAAAATATTCTCTGTTCATCGGCTAAATCCTCCTCTTGGGAAACTGTTCATTAGAATAATCTCAGGCATGCTCTCTTTCCATTTTTATAATTTTAGATATTGAGACGAACTCCGTCTAAGTAGATAAGAGCACGCCCTGCTCTTTGGATATTAAGATATTTTTCTCTCACTAGCAGAATTCTTTCAAGACCAATTCCTATCCCTACCCATGGTTCCGAAATTCCCCAGGCTTCATCTAGGGGATGAGGACCCATCGCCCCTGAGGCACACTCAATCTCAGAAACGATGTCCACAGTTTCTCCATAAACCTCGCTTCTCTCATGAAGGAGGTGAAAATTCTCAATGCCTGCTGCCTTCATCATCATGGTTGCGAGGACTTCGAGCCTTTTTCCTGCATTTTCAGCTTCAAGTCCCAACTCCACAAGGTTTAACATCGTAAACTCTTCGAGATGGTGGCGACCACCTGTATCCTTACGAAAACATGGGCCGACCTCAAAGATTCTGATGGGCTTTTCCCAGATATTCCTTAATCTCCTCAACATGAAATATAGGTTGGGAGCAAGCATCGGTCTTAAGCATCTCCTCTCATCGACCCAAAAAATTTGTTTAAAAAGGGGATGATTCTCATCTATGGACATCTTTTTAAGCGAAGCCTTCGAAATAATGATTGGAGTCAGAACCTGGACGAAGCCATTCTCTATGAGTGTCCTCACTAGAGCACTTTCAAGTTCGCAAATTTTTGGCCTTCGACTTTTTTCCTTCAGTTCATAAAGGCTTCTCTTAGAATTCTCTACAAGAGCCTGTTCCTCTTTTAAGAAGACCTTTTCCCTCTCTCTCGAGTCGGTAAATTCCCTTCTTAAAAGCTCAGACGGGGCATTTAGCTCTCTCAATCTCTGTCTTTGAGCCGGAGTCCATGGATATCTCAACTTAATTTCTCATCTTGGTAATTTAATGATCTTCTTTTTTCATCATAGGTAAAAATATATCTCTTTAAGCCCTTTAAATAAAGCATAAAATATTAGCCTAAATTTTAATCGGTGTGTCAAGTAGTTGTCTTTAAAAATAACCCCCTCATTTTTCTTGCTCAATCTTAAAAAATTAAAACTTGCTCCTTTTATTAACAAAAATATTAAACTGAGAATTTTAAATACATTTTTTTCAAAAACAGAAATAAGGTCTTCTTCTTCGCCTAAACTTAGAACTCTTTGAAAAAATTCCCGATCCAATGTGGCTCATCTTTCTTCGGCCTAAGTCGTTTTTCTTCAATGTTTAAGCTCAAATTTTAACCGCTTTTAAAATAAAAAAAGAAGGTATAAATGACAAGAATCTTCTCTCTTAGAGGCTTGATTCCTGATTTCAACTCCAGGCTTGCTTCCTGAATAGTGTTTTTTAGATAATATGAGACCCTGAATTTTTTCAAGAAGGAGAAAGTTAAAATGTATGAAAAAAAAGAGAGGCCAGGAATCATTCCTCTTGAGGTAAAACCTAAGATGAAGATACAAATCTTAGAGGAAAAAGACCTTCATAAGATTCAGGAAGCGACTCTAAACATCCTCTCTAAGGCTGGCATAAGATTTCCGTCCCTTAAGGCTCTCAAGATTTTCGCCGAAGCCGGAGCCGAGGTTGATTTTGATAAAAAAATCGTCAAACTTTCTTCCGCCCTCCTTGAGAAGGCCATGAAGAATGCACCTCGCGCTTTTAGGATGGCTTCGAGGAGCTCGCCTGAGCTTGATCTCTACCTAGATGGAAACAAAATCTATTTCGGTACAGATGGAACGGGAGTGAGGACAATCGATTTTAAGACTGGAAAGGAAAGGTCTTCTCTGAAAAAGGATGTAGAGATGATGGCTCTTATTGCCGACTACCTTCCCTGTGTGAGTTTCTACTGGCCCATGGTAAGCGCTCAAGATGTTCACCCCTCTTTAATTCCTCTTCATGAACTCGAAGCCTCTTTTTCTAACACTGAAAAACATGTACATATCATCAGCTGTGTCGAAGAAAGAAGCGCAAGGTTTTGTGTAGAGATGGCGAGTGTGGTAGCAGGAGGAAGGGAAAAATTAAGAAAGAGGCCTCCTCTCTCTTTGCTCGTTTGTACAGCAAGCCCTCTTGGTCAGGATGAAGGGTCGTTAGAGGCTGCGCTAATCTTTGCTGAAGCTGGTCTCCCTGTAGGTTTTATGGCCATGCCAATGATGGGCTCCACGGCTCCAGCCTCAGTTGCGGGTGCATTGGTGGTAGGAAACGCTGAAGTTCTGAGTGCCCTCTGTCTCGTGCAGATTGCCTTCCCCGGCGCCCCTGTTTATTATGCACTCTCGGCAGAGACGATGAATCCCTGGAGTGGAAGAGCCTTGGGAGGTGCCTTTCACAAGCCTCTCCTTAACATAGGCAGGGTAGAGATAGGGCATTTCCATAACCTCCCTGTCATGGCCTATTATGGCTCAACCGGAAGCAGGGAAATAGATTGGAGGGCAGGGAAAGATAATTCTATAGATGCCCTTTTCCTCTGTCTCAGTACTCCCGAGCTATTTCCTGCCCTTGGTCTTCTTGAGACATATTCACTTCTAAGACCTGAAAAAATCCTTTTCGATTATGAAATATTCGAATCTCTGAGAATTATGCTTGAGGGGATAGAAGTTAATGAAGAGACTCTCGCTGAGGACGAAATATTTAGTGTCGGACAAGGAGGCCACTATCTGGATAGAAATTACACCCTGCAAAACCTGAGAAAACTCTGGAGACAGGGAATTGCAAACGATTGGTCGTGGAGTCTTAGAGATTTTCGAAATCCACATCAGGTAGCCAGGGAAAAAATCAACTGGATCTTGGAAAACCATAAACCTCAACTTCTTGAAAATGAAGCCCGAAAAGAACTTTTGAGAATAATCGCTGCAGCTGAAAAGGAGTTTAAAAAAACTTAATCGAGATCATTTGTTACCCGAGGCGACGTCTATTATCTTCTGAAACTCTTCTTCAAGTTTGGGATCAAGAAGCTCTGGTTTATGAGTCTTAAGGATTTTCTTTGCCTTTTCAAGAGCCCATTCTCTTGCGCCGTCGCCCTTCTCTTTCCATTCTGAATAAGGCCTTCTGTCCATAAGAGAAGAAACCCACAGTTCTCTCATGTGTCTCAAGGTATGGGGATGAGTCAGGAAGTTACCTCCAGGTCCAACTTCTCTGATAGCATCAAGAGCAAGAGTCTCATCGTTGACCGCGATCCCTTCCATCATCTTATGAATGATCCCAAAGATTTCACAGTCCATGATCATCTGTTCAAAAGACCAGATTGTGCTCCCATTCAAGAGCCCGACCCCGAGAAGCATATCTGACATCACCGCAGAGGCAACGAAGGTCGAGAGGCTGTTTTCAACCCCCGCCTGCCAATTCGGCTCCTTGGCTCCTGTGGCGAAAGAGCCCATGGAAAGGGGGATTTTATAGAAATTTGCAATCTGGTTTGTAGCGGCCCCAAACAGAAAATCCTCCGGTCCGCCTCCTGTGTAACTTCCGGTGCGCAAGTCCATCACCGTTTGGGCAGCGGCATAGAAAACCGGCGCGCCCGGATAGGCGAGTTGGATGAGTGCCAGCGCACTTATCACCTCCGCATTACCTACAAGGAGATTACCCGCTAGAGTAGAAGGTGCGGTTGAAACACAGGAAGCCATGGTCATGAATCCCACAGGAATTCCAGCTTCCGCACCCACAAGCGCTGCCTCTATGCTTCCTCCGTCTTGAGCAAGAGGAGAAAGAGTGCATTCCATGAGAGAAAGGAGAGGTCTTTCTTGAAGCTGTTTCCTCCCTCCCGCAAGAAGAGTTGCCATTTCGATACTTGCCCGAGCCTCTCTCTCATTGTAAATACTCTCAGTCTGGACATGTTTATTTGAGTTACGCCAGATTGCTCTCAATTCATAGAGACCTCGTGTCTCAGGTGGACAATCCTGGGCTGAAACAGGAACCCAGTGGAAGGAAACCTCTTCTAGATAATCGGCGACTCTGGCAATATCTTCTACATCTTTAAGCGAAGAGCGACGAAGTTTACCTGTTTCAATGTCAATAACCTCCACACCACAACCATCGGTACCCACAAAGACATGATTTCCATCCAGCTGAAGGTCAAGAGAAGGGACCCGAGCAGCCAGAGTGTAAGAAGGAGGTGCTTTTTTAAGTGCTTCTTCGATGAGTTCTCCTTTGGCTCTGACGACCATCTTCTCTCGGTCAACCTTGGCTCCATTGGCTTCCCAGATTTTAAGAGCCTTCTCAGATGGGAATTTCACCCCCACACTCTCGATTACTTCTAGTGTCGCTTCATGAATTCTTCTTACGTCCTCTGCGCTGAGGACGTTTAAACTTAAGCGCGGATTGGTGATTGGTTTGATTTTCTGATTCATCTTAGCTCCTTTCTTCTTGGGTTTTATTTTTTTGGAATTTTATTTTCTTTTTTTCCAGTAAAGATAGGCTGGTATTCCAAGGGCAAGAATCACAAGGCCAATGAGCGATTTTATTGGCTGGGCAAAAACCGTGTTAAAGAAAATTGCCATGTTTATCAAGACAAAAAGGAGGGGAAGGACAGGGTAACCCCAAGCTCGGTAAGGCCTTGGCTTACCAGGTAATTTTTTCCTCAAGAGGATTACTGCCATGCCTGTAAGAGCAAAGAAAATTACCAGGGCAAAAACCACAAATTCATAGAGGTCTTGATAGGTTCCTGTCAAACACAGGAGCAGAGACCAGATTGCCTGTCCGATGATTGACTTTGTGGGAACATGGTAGCGGGGGTGGATGTAGGTCATGCTGTGGAAAAATGCCTTATCCTCTGCCATGGCATAATAGACACGCGGCCCATAGAGGATGGTAGCGCTCAAACATCCAAAAATTGAAATCATGATCGCTGCCGAAATGATAAAAGTGACTGAGGAACCAAAGAGTTCTGTGGAAGCCAGTTCCCCGATTCTTGCCACTCCTTTCATTCTCTCTACGGGTAAGGCCATGATATAAACTAAATTCACCATAAGATAGACAAGGGTCACTCCCAGAGTTCCTAACATCAGGCCAAGTGGGATATTTTTTTCGGGATTTTTTATCTCCTCAGCTGTACAGTTAACCGCATACCATCCATCATAAGTCCAGAGTACGGCGATGAGACCAAGGCCAAACATCTTGAAGAGATGCAATCCAGAAGCGGTTTCTGCAGAGAATAAGGAATCGAGAGAGACGCCTCCAGTTTTATTTCCCACGAGTAGTCCGAGAAAAATTATTCCTGCAACTGAACCCAACCTTAGAAAGGTAAAAATATTCTGAACAATCACCCCGCTCTTTAAACCAAAGTAATTGACAAGAGAAAGAAGGATTATCGAGGATACTGCTACAAGCTGTCCTGCAGAAAGGGAATAGGGCATCCCAAAGATGCTCAGTTTGAGGAGATAGGATTGAGTGGAGAGCTGAGGTATAAAATATCCAAGGTATTCAGCGAATCCAACTGCAAGCGTGGCAATCCCGCCACACATGATGAACCAGAAAAATCCCCAGCCAAAGAAAAATCCAGCCCATGGACCATAGGCTTCTCGAATGTAAACGTATTGCCCACCTGCCCGGGGGAACATTGCTCCCAGTTCGGCAAAGGAAAGCGCTCCACTTAAGGTTATAAACCCGCCGATTACCCAGACAATAAGAATCAGACCAGGGGAGGGGAGGAATTCGGCAATAAAGCCTGTGGTCATGAATATTCCCGAGCCAATCACAGAGCCTATGACAAGAAATGTGGTGTCGAGGAGGTTCATTTGCCTGAGGAGACCGGGTTTTTTTTGATTCTCTCCTTCATGCATTGTTTTCTCCTTTTCTTGCTCTGAATCTCATTTGAAATTCATCTTCGCTCATTTTCTTCACTTCTCTTCCCAGCCTCCCTTTAAGAGATGTAGCCTTAAGAAGAGAATTAGCAAATGCCTCATCAAAGGCAGATAAAGAGGCGCGCAAGATTTTTCCCAGGTACTCGTCGTCGATTACTCTATATTCAAAAATTTCAGGCCCCTCATTTTCCATGCTCATTGGATTGGCCACGGTAAAAAAGATACACATGATGGTAGCATGGCTTGATGAAGAGGTATGTAAGGGAGAAAGAGCGCAGACAAGGTTTCTTGTAAGTTCATCTATTTGATAGGGAATAAGAGGAATGTCACAGCCAACCACAATGGTGAGAGAGTCTTCTTCATTTTGAGCGAGTTCGATTTGGGAGTGGAAACTGGCCTTTGGAGCGGAGTTAGCGTGGTTTGAGGCAACCACTATTCCAAGCACAAAGCTTTCTTCATCAAAAGTGATTAATCTCGAGGAAGACCCTATCCCTCCTTTCCTATCAAATGCACGAAGCCCTAATCCCACTCCCACGCAGCCTTCTTCCATTTTTTTAGTTGAAGCATTCCTGAGTGTCTCTAAGATTTCGTCCTCACTGAGTAGGGCATATTTCATCTCATTCAAATAAGAATCATTGATTGATATGACAACAGGAGGCCAAATTTCATCCCGACCGAGAGAGAATCCATAGGAAAGGATGGCATTATAGACTCTGCCTACATTAAAGGGATTTACCAGGACAATGGGTGAATTGAGATACCGAAAGTCGTCCATCACCTCAAAACCAGTCGCTTCATTCCTTCCCCTGAGAATGAAGCTACCTGCGAAAAGCCGGATTGATTTTTCCATTGGATAAGGCAAGATTGCAGTCAGACCGGTTCGCACGCATGCTTTATGGCTAGATTCAGTAATTATGTCTCTATTAAAGGTAAAGTTTCCCACTCTTACCCCGGGAACATCGGTTATGGAGTTTTTCTGCCCGCAGGGGAAATCATCTTTCTCCAATTCACTCTCCTTAAACTTGTCGATTACTAAACTCATTGATTCTCTCCTATTCTTCTGTATTTCTTCATGATGGATTCTAGTTGATCCAGAGGTATCCCATAAGCTATATTCCCGTCCTTTCCTATTGTAGTCTCGGCTTTGGTCAAGGCATTGAGGATGGCTTCATGAGTTGCCTCGACAGTAGCCTGGTAGAGAGGTGTTATCCAGAAATCATTGATTGATTTGAGCCTGTGAAAGAGGGAAGACTTTCGCCTTGGAATTATATTTCCTGTGGAAAAAGAAAGGATTATGTCTCCGCTTCCAGTATGAGAGATGGCGCCTGTCTGAGCAAGTCCCATAGCAACCCTCTTCGCCATCTTTTTAAGCTGGAAGGGAAGTAATGGAGCGTCGGTGGCTGCAATTAGAATTATAGACTTGGGCTTTCCCCTCTCATACCTGAATCCCTTAATTTCCTTGCCTACGGGCACTCCATCTATCCTTAACTCGTTTCGACTTCCTGTATTGGCCATGACGAGCACTCCGACCATATATTTACCATCTACCTTTCTTGAGGATGTGCCTATCCCGCCCTTAAAGCCGAAGGCTGTCATTCCAGTTCCTCCTCCCACCGCTCCTTCCTCAACCAGACCATCGCTTGCTTTCTCTATGGCTTCGAAGACCTCTTGCTTTGAAATTTGGCGGGCTCTGGTATCACTCAAAAAATCATCAAAACACTCGGCGACCACTGGAAAAACCATTCTCTCTGAGTCGCCCATCTCAGGATTCTCTCTTTTGAGATACTCGAGTGCGGCATCATACACAATTCCAACATTATAAGTCCCCGTCAAGAAGATTGGCGTTTGTAATTTTCCAGTATGAGTTATGGACACTATTCCTGTCATCTCCCCCCATCCGTTTAAATTGAAATAGGAAGCAAAAAGGTTATTTTCATAGATATTATCTGAATGGGGGAGGATGACCGTTACCCCTGTTCTTACTGCATTAGAACCAGAGCCATGGCTTTTAGTAAAATGGCCCACCTTTATTCCTCTGACATCGGTGATGGCATTATGAGGGCCGGGTTCCATATCACCAAGTTTAATTCCTAAGTCTCGGATTCTCTTTCTCTGGGAAAGACGCTCTTTCACCTCCTGAAGGATAGACTCTTCATTAAAATTTAAACAACCAAAAATAGATAAGCTAGCAGCCGCAGTCTTTATAAAATTTCTGCGATCCATCCTTTTTTCCTTTCATCAGTTATTTTTCGATTTCTCTATAATGAAGTTTTACCAATTTAGTCTGCAGTTCATTTATCATCTTTTGAGCTTTTTGGTATACCTCTAAAGCGCAAGAATTTGAATAATTGGTTAAGAAATCAAGACACAAATCTCGGTCCTTTTGATAGAGTTCAAGAGCAACCTTTTCTATCGTCTCCTCGAAAGCAAGTTCTCTCTTCTCTAAAGATTCCCAAGTTTTTTTAGTATCTCCGATTAGCTCTTGGTAGTTTGTGTTTACCAAATTTCCTATTCTCTTAAAGGACCAGTAGGCAGATTGAGGGTCTGAAGTCCCATTTCCAACCTGATAAACTTGGGGAGTTTCCTGAATTCCTGAATACCAGGGGACAAAAACGCTTGTACAGGGATTTGCGAGCGCAAGCCAGAAAACTCCTCCTATCTCATTCGGCAGCCAGCCCCTCAACTGAAAAATTACTGTATACTGCGTGTTGGTTCTACAGAGAGTTCGTTCCTTTGTGAAATGCGGATTCTCTTTCTTGTAATTATCTGTGTGGTCCAGTTCTGTCCCTTCATAGTGGTCTCTCATGATAAACATCAACATCTCTTTAGTGATTTTCTTCTCTGGCTTTAAGCATAGAGGAAAATCGAAATATTGTGTCTCAGGGGGAAGTGCGGTTGAGGGAGAAAGCAAGCTCTGGACTCGCCATATTCTCCGGTCTGAAGGTGGGATTTTGGTATAGACATGGCCCCACGCTTTCTTAAAATTGAACGGTCCTTTTCCCGCTTCATATAAGCCTTTTTCGATGGAAAAGGGAACGAGATGGGGAGAACACCTAAAATTTTCTTCGTCCTCACAATTTATTTCACCCATGCGGAAGGTGTTATCCTGAATGAGGTAAGAATCGTCTGGAACACGCATTGCCGCCCAGTGATGCCCACCACCTATCTGGAAAAGCCATATTTCATTTGGGTCTGCTATGGCAAACGAGCCATCTTCAGCCAAGCCATATTTATTGAAAAGCTCCTCCACAATTTTTACTCCTTCCCTTGCTGTTCTGGCTCTTTCCAGCACTATGCGCCACGGTATCAATATTCCCGGCTTTTTTGACTTTCTATTCAAGATGGGATCTACCTTTTTAGCCTTGTCACTCGTTCTTACTGCTGTCCCAAAGCAAATGGCTACTTGATACTCATTTATCCCGTTCTCAAAAGTAGGAAAATCTGTCCATAAAAGCTCATTTCCAAGGTAAGCATAAGTAATTTCTGGCTGGGGAATCTCCTCTCCGTTTGAGAGGCGACAGGTATCTCCGGGCTTGTGTTTTTTACGAGGAACAACTATCACATGAGACGCTCCTCTGCCATCCCAGTCGTTGCTATAGGCCATAAGCACCGAGCCATCTGAAGTCGCATTTTTTCCCACAAGAAGCATCGTGCACCCATCCGAGTTCTTTCGGGGAAGAGAAAAACCCCGGAAGACAAAAATAAAAAACTCAAAAATAATAAATGTTATCAATAAGATTTTTTTTGAGGAAAATAAGCTGGCCTTGGGAGATATGTTTTTCATCGAGTGGCTCCTTAACAAATTTATTTTCAAGGTGTTAATTTCAGTTAACAATGATGTTCACTCTTCTTAAATCTTGCTAAGAATAGAGGAAGCTTTTTCAACAGCCTTGCTGAGGAGAAGAATCTGGCTCTTTGCCCTTTCCCAATCTTTTTCTCTGACTGCCTCTGTAATCCCGGGAATGACCTCAGGAGCATAGGTATATTTGCAGGCATAAACAAGATGTTTAAACCAGGGCCTGTTTGGTAGGCCTTCTTGATTGAAGAAACATCTCTCTACCTCCATTAAAGCAGTGTTTATTGACGCCTGAGTTTGGCGAGGAACAGAATCTTGGGAAAGGAGGCTTTTAATTTCCTGATTCAATTTAGAAGCTTGAGACTTGAATTTTTCCAAATTGTTCTCTAAGAGGCTCAGTTCGCTCTCCAGCAAGTTTTTGACATCATCTTCTATCTCCGCGAGATATCCTGAAAGCTCCTCGGCATAAGCAACATAGTCGAAGGGCAAAATGTCTGCGTTAGCCAGCCTCAGGGCTGCTATTCCCCAGATAGTAGTCATTGTCGAATGGTAACGAAATTGTGGGTCCCCGAAGTGAGACATCCAGTAAAAATTATCGAATTGAGAATGATAGACACCGTAGGGCCCATCAAAACCCATGTTTATCACAGGCATGCAGACGAAATTGAGAAAGGCTGTATGGTCACTCCCACTCCCTACACGAGTATCTATAACCTCCCTGATTCTTTCTTCTCCCATTATTTTTTTTGATGCCTCAGAGACGCTTAAACCTGTATTCGGGTCCTGAACATCCTCGATGATAGAAGTTAAGAAACTCTTGAGTGAGGGCACAACATTTGCATCAAAGAGTGGACCTGAACAAGCGCTATCCACATTTATATAAACCACTCCATCCTTTTTTAACTTTTCAGCCCATTGTTCTACCCATTCAGTGGAACCTGTTAGGGTGTACTCTTCAGCATCCCAGTTACAAAAAACGATGCTCCTTTTCGGACGGTATCCATCCTTGGTAATCTCCCCCATGACTCGCGCAAGCTCGAGAAGGCTGGATGTACCGCTGTTGGGATCAACCGCACCGTAGACCCAAGCATCACGGTGATTGCCTATTACCACCCATTTCTCGGGCTCTTCCCTTCCTCTTATTTTTCCTACTACATTCCAAATTGAGGTGACCGGTTCCTCCATTTTAACTTTGATTCTGACCTTAGCCGGTCCAGGCCCGACGTGATAGGTAAAAGGCAAGCCTCCCTGCCATTTTGAAGGGACTACAGGACCAGCCAGATTCTCAAGAATGGGTTTTGCATCTCTCCAGGAAAGTGGGGCAGAGATTATCTTGGGTAATACCTTTGATTCAGCGGGGCTTATTCTTTTTGCACCCTCAACCGAGGGCCATCCAGGAGTAAAGGGATCTCCAGGACAAATGAAGTCAAAAGGGACTCCCCCTCGCTGGATATGACTCTCTGGTCCCCAGGGACCATAAGGATATACTTCTCCTCGCATATAGCCATCATCCATTGGGTCAGAATAGATTAAAATTGCGGCTGCTCCTCGAGCTTGGGCTGTAAAGACTTTAAACCCCCTGTAACTGTAAGGCATGGAATAACGCACGAGGACAATCTTTCCCTTGACATCGATTCCCATTTCCTTCAGCCTATCATAGTCCTCGGGATTTCCCCCATGAGCATACACGACTGGAGCAAGCACCTCTCCAGAAGCCGAATAAGCATGGAAACCGATGCTTACCCGGCTATCATAGGAATCCTTATCTCGGAAAAAACCCTCCTCTCTAAGGGAGGCTTTATATGATTTCGGTTCTATCATTTCAATTTCAATCTCTTTTGGATAAGAAAGAAGTACTTTGTATTCCACGAGTTCAACCTCTTCGAGCCCAAATTCAATAAATTTATCTCGAACATACTTTGCAAGCTGATAATTTTCCTCTGTTCCAGCCATATGAGGCTCTTCAGTGAGATAGTGAAGATATTTTCTACAGTTAGAAGGGGAGGGGAGGGACTTAAGCAATGCTTCTGCCTCTAGCTGGATTGAGGCGTTTTCTGAGGTGAATCCGTAGGGATAAGGTTTCTCATTATCTTTGACTAATGAAAAAAGGGAATATGAAAGATAACAAAGGAAAAATAAAGAAAGAGAGATAAAAATAATCTTTTTCATTTCCACTCCTTTCGTTTCAAATTTCTGTTGGAGAAAACAAATTTCTCCTTTCTCTTCCCAAGAAAATCCTTAGAAGGGGCCCCAGTGGATGGCGTGAGCAATAAGCACAGCACCCGCCCCTAAAAAAATCCAGATCATGAGCAGAGGGAAGAGCCATCGAATCCAAATAGACCAGGGGATTCTGAGAATTCCCAGGGCAGCCATGAAATATCCTTGAGTGGGGGTGAAAATATTTGTGAATCCATTTCCAAATTGATATGCCAAGACATTTGTCTGCCTTGTTATTCCCAGAAGGTCTCCAAGCGGAGCAAGGATAGGCATCGAGACTGCTGCCTGACCACTTCCTGAGGGGACAATAAAATTCAAGGCATTCTGCATGATGTAGATTCCCATAACACTCAATGAGGAAGGAAGCCGCTGGACAGCACTCGCCATCGCATGAGTTATGGTATCAATCACGTAGGCATCTCTTAATACCACAAGGGTTCCTCTTGCAAGCCCTACTACTAAGGCTGCATAAGTTATATCAGCTGCACCTTTAATAAAACTGCGTGCGGTTTCATCAAGGGAAAGGTTCCCTAAAGGGCCAGCCACAATGGCAAGGGCAAAAAAGAGTCCGGAAAGCTCGAGGATGCCCCATTTCCATTTGATTGCACCGAGGGCAAGAGCCACAAGCGTTATCAGGGATAAAACTAATACCAGAATCTGTCTCTTTTTAAGTTTCTCTAGGTTGTTCTCTAATTCAAGAGATTCTCTCTTGGAATCGAGCTCAAACATCAGACTTATAGATGGATTCGCTTTCACCCGCTCAGCGTACCTAGTAAGATAGCAGACAGTAACAACAGTTATCACTGCCCATACTATCATCCTGTATTCAATTCCAGAAAAAAGAGGAAGACCCACTATTCCCTGGGCAACCCCCACGGTAAAGGGATTCATGAATGCCGAAGCAAAACCCGCATTTGCTCCCACTAGGGCAATCCCACCCGCTACCAAAGAGTCGTACCCGAGAGAACGGGCAAGAATTAAAAGAGCTGGAAGAAAGACTAAAGTTTCTTCGGCGATACCGATGCTCCCTCCGCCTATGGCAAAGATGAGAGTGAGCAAGGGAACGATAAAGGCTCTCTTTCTTCCCACATGGCGCACAATGGAATTTATCCCCGCCTGGATAGTGCCTGTTCTGTACAGAACACCAAAGGCCCCTCCTATGATGAAGATGTAGAAAACTATGTCAGCTACTTCTATCAACCCTCGGGGAAAAGCAAGAAAGATGTCTGCAATTCCCGCTTGATTTTTTTCTACTCTATGATAGGAAAGGGGGTCGATGATTTCTCTTCCTCCCTTTTTTACTAAATCATATTTGCCAGCAGGGATGAACCAGGTGCTCAAGGCGGCAAAGAGGATGAGGCCCATGAGAAGGACATAGGTATGTGGAACTTTAAATTTCATTCGGAACCCGTAAAATGAAGGGCAGCAAGAGTATATAGCTTTACTGCCATGATTACCTCTTCTAATCTAATGCTTTCTTGCGGAGAATGAGCATAATTCAGTTCTCCAGGTCCCCAGATTATGGTGGGTATTTTTGCCTCTCTCGAGAGCAAGGCTCCATCTGTCCAGGCGGGAAAGACAGTATAGGACGCTCGTTTCATGCCGCAATCTCTTAAGGCTTTGCTTGCCGCTTTAACTAAGGGATGTCTCTTATCAATAGTCAGAGGACCATGAATCATGGTAGCCATCCCGCCAGGAACCCTGCTTACTTTAGTTTTCAGACCAGGCCTTTCTTTGCGAACCCTCTCGAGCAGATTTTCGATATCATAGAAAACTTGTTCGATAGTTTCAGTGGAGACCCACCTTCGATCAAGTTTTAGAGTACATTGGGCAGCTACTGTGCTGGGTTGATCGCCACCGCTAATTGTCCCCATGTTTATGGCAGGATAGCCAAGGATTGGGTCTTTCCTTTTTTTGAAGGAAGGAATTAATTCTTTCTCCACAAGGAAGATGAAATGGGCAGCAGCCGAAATAGCGTTGATTCCAGATTGAGGCGTCCCCCCATGAGCCGCACGCCCTAGAAAATCTATCTGGAGCCATTCAAGCCCCTTGTGACCGATGGCAATCCGATTGCAAGTCGGTTCTCCCACTACTGCTCCATCGGCACGAAAGCCTTTCAAAATCAGGTCTTCTACACCAAGACTTGCCATTTCCTCATCTATCACGGCAGCAAAGGAGACCTTTCCCTTTTGGAGTAAGTCATTGTCTCTCAGGATTCCCATGGCCACAGCCATGGAGGCTAAGGCACCTTTCATGTCCGCTGTTCCCCTCCCAAAAAGCCTTCCTTTTGCTACCTTGGGCGAAAATTGGTCGTCAGATCCCTGAAGATTGGGGGGTACAGTATCAGTATGACCACAGAAAAGAAGATGAGGTCCGGGATTTGGACCTTGAAGAGAAGCTATTAGGTTGGGGCGTCCATCTTTCACTTCTATTATCGAGGCTTTAATTCCCTGCTCTCTTAGATAGCGGTCAAGAACTTCCACAACTTCCGCCTCTTGATTTGGAATTCCGGGATAACTCTTGGCCTTCACCAGCTTGATAAGAAGGTCAACTACCTCCTTTTCCTTAAGGGCAATGGATTTCAATTTCTTATTCAAATTGCCTCCTTGATGCAAATTCTATTTTAGCTTTGCTTTTCCTCTCATAAATTTTCATCTTATTCATTTGTTTTTTTTGAGGAGAAAAAATCATATTCGTTGTATTTTACTTCGCAGGGATTTCCCTTAGCAAGCCACATTTTCATTCTGGTAAGGTCAAGAATTATAGAAAATGTAGTTTTTATTTTTTTGCTATGCCGGCAGATGGAATCAGGATGGTTTACATGGTCGGAGAGAAATTCTTTCAGTCTCTCAACCGATATTTTTCCTATGCTGTTCCTCATCAACCTCATTCCTCTGTTGTACCTAACAATGGAACAGCTTATTCGATTCGGGTCAAATTCAAAAATCCTCATCCGCTCCGCAAGATAATGGTTGGTATGAACCAGATAACCTTCTTTTGCATAAATAGGTTCATAATCGGTTGCAGAGCCTTCGATGCTGTATATCTCTCCATTTCTATCCGTAATGACTTGATTGTAGTTTGAGGCTCTATGTCTAAGAATGGCAGCATCAATCGCTTCTCCTATCCTTGTCGCAGCCAAAATCTTCCTCACGAGGAGCATTCTTGGCACCCCAACCCTCATATCATTTGAATCGACTTGATTACCGGTGAGGCTTATTCCTGCAGAATTATACCCTACGCTTATCCCTAACCCTCCATAACCTATGGCAATAATCTCGGGCTCTCCCTCTACCTGATAATGAACAATGGTTACAAAATCTTGAGATTCGACCGAGGTGTCATTGTTATGAGCCACAAGCACAGACCCATCCTCTGTCACCTCACTAGAAGCGATGAGATCGCTGCAACCCTGCGTATACCTATATTCAGGCGGACTTATTTCCTCGCAAATGGTAGGGAACAGCTCTTCAAGTTTGAGCCCAGCTCCATCTGCTGCGCCCCTTATTTCTTCCACGTATTCGGGAACAAACTTTTTTGAATACTGAAGAAAGAGCTCTGCTTCAGATTTTATTTTTTCCCAGTCCTTCTCCTTTTTCATCCCCTCGACTCTCCTTAAAAGATTCTCTTTAAGTTTCTTGCCCAGCTGAAAGCCAGCCTCATAATGATTTCCCTTTACCTGGATTATGGGGATGGGAATTTCCTTTAGCTGCTTCATTTTTGTTTCAGGCTCTTTTCCTGAGATGAAACAGGGAGCTAAGAGGTTAAAAAGAAAGGAGAAAACGAAAAGAGCCAATGCCTTTATCAAAAAATTTCTTTTCATCCAAGACCTCCTTCTTTAAAATTTTCTTTTATTCTTGAAAGATATAAAATCATTGAAATCAATCTTCTTGTGCCTAAATTATCAATTTGATTCTTGCCGCCTTTTATTCTATATAAAAGGTTAAATTCATAATCTTTGTGGGTGAATGGATGGTTGAAAAATTGAAGATTTTTTATTAAGCTTTTTTTAATCTTCATCTATTAAATTCTAATTTTCATCTCCTTGGAATCACCGGCAAAATGACAGAGGAAGGATGCTCCACATCATGAAATATTTTTTGCTCCGCACAAACCATCGCCTCATCTTCCCCAAAGGGATTCCCTGTGTTCATGTTCCTGTCGATATGCGGGAAATAACTGCTCATTATTGATACCCTGATTTTATGCCCGCGTTTGAAGACATGACTTGTATACATCAAACCTATTTTGAATTTATAAATTTTTCCGGGTTCCAATAAAGAAGGCTTAGATTCAGAATCACGGTATCTTGCTCTCAATATGCCTGAAAGAGGGGGTGTTATGTTCTGGGAATATCCTGTGGGATAAACATCATTGATTTTAACTATAAAATCTGTGTCTTTCGCAGAGGAAGAAGCCCAAATTTCAGCTGTGATTGGTCCTGTGATTTCTAAATCACTCTTTAAAGGCTCTGAAGTGTAAACTAAAACATCGTTTCTCACCTCAATCGGTCTCTGATCCCTTGGACCGGTTTCTTCGAAAAGAAAATCAGTTACAGGGTTTGAAGGATCATATACATAGCTATCGTGGGGTTCATTCTTGGGGAACTCTGTATCTAATACCCCATCCCCGTAAAACGAATTGGCTTGACCCTGGCTATGGAGGTAAAAGGAAGTATATTTTGTCCTTTTGAGAGGCCATTCGTTTTCGTAACGCCAGATATTATCACCCATGACAAAAATTCTGATCTGTGGTTCGTCCATTATCCCGTTGTTTATTCCTTTAAGCCAGTAGTCGAACCAGCGAAGGACAAGTTCATTGAGGTCAAGAGATGCTTCTTTGCCAAAGTCAATTTCTCCTGCCTTACTCTCCGTTTTACAATGGGTCCAAGGACCAATGATGAGCTTCTGTCCTTCCCGAGCTTGGTTCGTCTTTCCATTTTTCTTCATTCCCAGAAAATTTAAGATTGCACCAGGTTGTCCGTACCCATCATCAAACCAACCTGTCAAATTGTAAGCTGGAACTTCGACCAAGTTGTGTTTTTTTTCTACATTGACGAAATCCCAGTAGGGTCCATCATCTGGATGAGAAAGCCACTCGTAATAATAGGGACAGAGTCCTTCAAAGAGAGGGAATTTTTTTAAAGGGAGAAAGGAAAGCCATTTCCATTTGTTTCTTGACCATTGAATTCTTGCTTCCTCTGGAGATATTTCTTTGCCAGTGAGTCCTTTTCTCCTTTTAATATCGGGTAATCTGCCGTTTAACCATTCTATCCAGCTCAGGTCAAAGCATCCTCCAAAGAAGAAAAAATGCCTTGCATTGGCAAAAGTGCACTGGGGAAAAATAGCAACGAGGTGCGGAGGTGAAGCCACAGCTAATTGCCATTGTACCGCTCCGAGGTAAGAACACCCATTTGTTCCCACCTTTCCGTTAGAATAGGGGAGAGCCGCTGCCCATTCCACCGTGTCGAAACCATCCTCGATCTCCTGAAGGTAGGGAGTGAATTCTCCTTCAGAAGAATATCTTCCTCTTACATCCTGGACAATGACCACATATCCTCTCTTTGAAGCAATCTCGGGGAATGAAGAGTACTTTAGGTATTCATCTTTATTGTAAGGAGTTCTTACAACAATCACAGGATATTTCCCCGTTTCTTTCGGCCGGAAAATATGGGCATAAAGTCTTACTCCATCCCTCATCCTGGCTTCGACATTTTTTTCCACTACTATTTGATACTCTTGATTGCTTCCCCAGAGACCTCCTTTTAAGGATAAAATCATGCTTACCAAAAAAACGGTATACCCTATAATTTGTGGATTACTCTTCCTCGCTTTCATTTTTTCCTCCTCGAATACTTTTTAACTTTCTTCAACCCTTCGCCAGGAAATATTTACTCACCTCTTTAAGTTCTCCAAGAAGAAATCTCATCGGGAATTAGGCCCATGATAAAGAGAATTAAAAAAGAGCTTAAAAGTAACTGGTGTTGAAGCGCGAAATTGAGGCCGAAATCCAAAAAGAATTATCTTCCCTCTGCCATAGGGAACCTCAGCTAAGGCTCCTTTTCCTTTCATATATTCTTCTCCGATGAGCCTTCCGCTCATGAAAAGGCCTTCTTGGGCATATCTTGTTACTACCCTTATGCCCCATGTTTCGGCTCTTTTTTCCTCAATCTCAAAACCATTATTGTTCCAGAAGAAACCTGCACAACTCTCTTCCATTCCAAAGGAAATAGGATGATTTATGTCATTGACAATCCTCACCAGAGAACCTGGGCAATAGAATTTGCTTATTTCTAACCCAAAGAGAGCGTCCTTCAGCGGCAGACCGAACTCACTGATAGCAAAGAGAGAGGAAGTCCCTAAACAGATTAATGTTCCTCCCTCTTCAACGAACTTCCTCAGATTTTCCGCTCCCTTTTCTGTCACTCCTCCCGTATATTCGGGTGGGACAGTCCCGGGTGCATGTCCGTGGAGGATGATTCTCGTTGACCTTTCTTCTCCGTATGCTCCACTCAATGGTCTTGCATTTGGTTCGCTGGGAAGGACAATGACATTGAAACGTGGGTAAAGTTTTCCCGCCCTAATGTCGGCATCGTAGATATTTTCGAAAGGAAATTCATATTGCTCTAACAGCCACCGCGTGTACCCTTCATCCATATTAGCCACCCATGATCGATAAAGGCCGATGTGGATTGGATTGAGGAGAAGAGAAGGGGGATCGGGCATTTTTTCTAAAGCAGTGAAATTCAAGCCAATTTCTTCTGCCAGACTTTTTATCCTCTCAGGAGACATGCTTTTAGGGTTAATGAGCATCGTCCCTGCGGGATAACTCTTCCCGTTATGAACAAAGTTGCTTAAGGCCCATCTCACACTAGCGCCCGATTTTAGGAGGCGATTGAGGGCGATAAATGACCAATTAGAATCATGCCCGAGAAGATATGCCTTGGTTCCTTGACCTTCTATCTTCCCTTTCAGAGCCTCAATCTTCTCCACCTTCTTGAGTGGTACTTCGAGAGGATGCTGAGCTTCGATCGTTTCTACCCCAAAAATATAAGGAAATGTCCAGGCTACAATTTCATCGGGTTCTGTAGGAGGCCCTCCTGGCCATTGATAGAGCTCAGGATAATACTGAACCTCCATGACAGCCTTGACATACAGGGCATAGGCCTGATTCATCGGGATTACAAAAGTTCCCTTTTTCATCCTTTTCCCATTTACTTCGAAATCCTCAAGAGCTTGATAGATTTCAATATCATAAGGCTCGAAGCGGCTCAAAAGATAACGAACCATCAGAGGGTCTCTCTGCTCCTCGGGAATTACATAGGCGAATGGGGGCTCTTTTGAAAAGCGTTCAATTGTGCTCTTGCCTGCAAGATAAATGCTATAAAGCAACTTTTCCTTGAACTTATCGGCGATTTCACAAAGGGAAAGAGAAGCCATCTTCACATAATCAGCGGCATCCTTGAGCCGCCACCATCCTCCTTTCCATGGATTGGGGTAAAGAGTGCTTTTCCTCAAGTCTCTTGCCCAAGCAGGAAATTCCCTTACGGAATAATATTTAGGAGTTGCATAACCTGCACCTGCAGTCTCAGTCATTTGAGTGATGCAGTTGAAGAAGTCGCCTAATGTATCCGAGTACCCTACATACCATGTATCCCATCCATTCCAGGTTCCTTGAGGAGCATAAAGTGGAGAAAGGGCTATGGTTCCCGGCATGTTGTAAAAATCGAGATGGACGCTCATATGGGCAGAGATCATGTTTCTCCAGCTGATGATGAGAGGATGGACATTTGGATTTATAGGATCATCTGCCGGATAGACATATATTCTCGCAGGGAAGGGGGCAACCTGATGATTGACATAGATTATCGTTGGATGCCAGCGCTTGATTTGATAGGTGTGTTTATTGATTGTCTCCTTCTGAGTGAGCATGTATGCGTCGTGATTATTATCATGCCCTGTGTATTTATCGTAGAGCCAAGGCATCGGACTCAACTCATACGGAGTCCCCAGGTTCCTGTGATACCAATCGGCTATCATATCTTGACCATCAGGATTTGCGTGAAGAAGGATAACAATGACATTGTTTCTGATGCTTGACACATAAGGCTCATCTGAAGTTAGAAGTTCATAGGCAAGGCTTGGAAGTGCCTGGACAGGTCCAACCTCACTGGCATGCATTCCCGCATCGATGTAAACAATTGCCTTCCCTTCAGCCGCCATCTTTCTTGCTTCCTCTTCTGAGACGTCTTTTACTTTAGCTAACTTCAGTGAAATCTCCCGGTAACGTTCGAGGTTGGCTATGTTCTCAGTTGAAGAGATAATCACAGCCATCATCGGTCTTCCCATACTCGAATCTCCAATGTACTCAAGCTTCAACATCTCGGTTGCTTCATCTAAAGCCTCATAGTAGCGCAGGCACTGTTCATAGGTGAGGAGGCGATAATCGGTTCCGGGTTCAAAGCCAATTATTTCCTTTGGAGATGGAATTTTCTGTGCCAGAGAATTTACGACAAGAAACGAAAGGAAAAAGGCTGAGAGTGCTAAGGCTTCAAATTTTTTAACCATTCTTCTCATCTCCATCATTTTCACCTCCATATGCCATAAAAAATTCTTCACTCCTCGAAAAGTGGTTTTTCACTTTTTAGAAAACAAAAATTAAAATTTAAGATTATGATTGAAGAAAAAATTACCTTCTGAATCTTTTCCTCAAAGCGCTTTTGAGCTGAGTTTATCTTTCTCTCAATCTTCCAATGCGAGGAGAAAAATATTCATTTTTTTACGGGATTAATAAATTTAACTGGATGCCATAAATTGATTCGACATCTTTATTTAGGAAATATGAGGAAAAAATTTCCTTTCTCTTTAATATTCATATTCATACATTTTTGAGGAGGAGGTTTAGAAGCCTCCTCCTCAAAATTCTTACACTATCTCGTTGCTTAAAATTCAAATCTCAACCCGACTATAGCCCTTCTGGGCAGTATGATACTCGTGGGGACCATGAAATTGGGGCTTTCTGCTTGAGTGCTGACATAGCTCAAGGGTGTATCCTCATTGAGCACATTGATGATGTCGAAGCTCAGGTCAAAGGCATATTTTTCGGCAAATCTGAATCTTTTTTCGACCTTGAGATCGAAATAAATCTCATTGGGCATCCTTCTGCTTCCCCTTGGTTCAGCCTTGATGAATTTAGCTCCTTGATTTAGGCCAGGAACTCTGACTGTCCTTTCCCAGCTTGCCCCCTGTTGATAGATGATGTTTGTTCCCAGGACTATTCCCAATGGGGCAATGTAAGCACCTCCAAACTTGAACATCCATCTTCGGTCACGTGCCCTTTCGATTCTCATCGGTCCTTCGCCGTTGATGAGTTCATTTTTGTCTCTGTATCCTTTTGGCACCCACCATGCTCTTGACCAGGTGAATGATCCATAAAACTGGAAGTTATTGGAGAAACGCTTGTTGGCCACAAGCATCAAGCCTCTGTAATCTATCTTATCTCCAGGATTTGTGATGAGATAGAAGTTCTCGAGAGGAAGAAGCTGGTTATAAACCATTATTGTCTGGCCGCTATAAGCATCGTAGAAGGGTATCTCTTCATACCTTGCTGCCGTGTTGAGCCGGTCGATCCTGTTCCTGTTAATCTTGTAAATAAAGGTTGCCGAAAGCGAGAAGTCTCTCACTACTTCTCGCTCCAGGGCTACTGAAAACTGGTCTGTATAGGGAGCCTTGAGATTGGGGTCAAGACCGAGGCCTATCAGGGGACTCCAGCTGTACCATAAGATATCATAGCTATGGGTAGCAGGATTGTATTCATAGACATAAAGTGGTGCCTGGGCAGGGGTAGCGTCGTCAAAATCTCCAATGATCAAGGCGTCGTAGTAACGTCCGTAGGAAGCCTTGAAGACTGTCTTTCTGTCTGGCGTGAGCTGGTAGATAATCCCGACGCGGGGAGAAATGTTTTTCCAGTTGGCTACGTCAGGAATTCCAGGGATGGTTTTCCCGGTTGGTTTTTCATATCTGTCGAGTTCATCAAAATCAGGAATGCTTCCGTGATTGTAATCAAAACGCAAGCCAAGGTTTACTGTCAGGCGCTCAGAAACTTCCCATGTATCGTCGACAAACACCCCCACCTGGTCTATTACACCTCCATAATGAGAAGGATTCCTGAAATAAGCTACATAAGGCTCTCCCATCCAGTCATAATACTTTACTCCTCCAATATAGCCATAGATAAAATCAGAGAAGCCGTGGCTATACTGAACTCCAACCTTGAAGTCATGGTTTCCCTGGATAAAGTCCTGGGCATAATGGGAAAGAGAGGCATTGACCTGGGTACGGTTTGTCTTCCAGTGATAGAAGGAGAGGGCATTCACAGAAGCATATCCGGTGCCCCAGTCATAATGGCCTGGAGTTTCCATGTCACCTTCAACAGGGTCCCACTTGAGGTAGGTGTAAAATCCACCATATTTGATTTCAAAATAAGTTCTCTCACTTAACATCGAAAGCCATTCAAGGGTAGGGGCAATGGCTGGTGCGGCTTCGAAGCTGCAGGTCTCTATGGGGTCATATTCTGTGGGAGTGGCCGGGTTTTTGTAGTTTTCATAATGGGCAAAGAGACTGAGCTTGTTCTTACTGTTTATTTGGTAATCAAGTTTTATGACAGCTGTAGGTGTCATTCGATATTCTGCAGGATACCTTGGGTCGGCTCCAACCCCAGAGGAGCTGTCCACATTATGCTGGAGAGAGGCAAAGAACCAGAATTTATCCTTGATGAATGGTCCGCTGAGCTGAAAGATGGCATCGTGCCAGTGCTCGCGGTGGAAAGGCCATGTTTCTTGAGGGGTGTTGTTATCGGTCAACTTTTCATGCTGGAAGAAATATTTTGCTGCGCCGTGTAAGACATTAGAACCTGACTTGCTGACTACGTTAATCACGGCGCCTTGGAAGTTCCCGTATTCAGCAGGAGCACCAACTCCAGTTACCTCAAGTTCTTCGATAATGTCAGGCATCGGCCAAGGCCATGCTGCTCCAGTAGAAGGAGCAGAAATATCGATTCCATTGATGTAGTAGGCATTGGATTTGACTTCTGCTCCAAATGCACTTACTCGCGAAGATTCAGGTGAGGGAGGAGTAACTCCAGGAGATGCCTGAAGCATATCAAAGAATGTGTAGCGGCGCGTGGGTATATTTTCCAAGACCTGAGCATCATAAGTTGAAGAAAAGCTTGATTTCTGAACATCGACAAGAGGTGACTCTGCAGTCACAGTGACCTCTTCTTCAAGGGCGGAAGGCTGGAGCGTTATATCCAGAACAAGAGTCTGTCCAATGGAGAGGATTAAATTTTTTCTGGTCAGGGTCTGAAATCCTTCAAGAGAAAAGGTGACTTCATAGTTTTTGCCAATCGGCAAAGCTGCGAATCTGAATTCCCCTTCGTCTGTGGTGATAACGGTCCTTGTGCCCATCAAGGCTTCTCCTCTTATCTCCACAGTCACTCCAGGAAGAGGATTCCCTTCTTCATCTTTCACTGTGCCCCTGATGGTTCCGGTTCTCTTCTGGGACCATCCCTCGTGAACTAAAAATAAGATAGAGATGAGAAGAATTAAAGGGAAAGTGAGTATTTTTTTGTTCATTGATTAACCCTCCTTAAAAATAATTTAAAATGATAAAAGGTAGATTTATTTTTTTGCATCACCTCCTTTTGAAAAGATTTTTGGATTTTATCCTCTTCCCTGAAAGATTTATTTCCTTTTTGCCTATTCATTTTCCGTTCCGCATATCGGAACATCTTTTTATTTATCGATGTATTTTTTCATAAAAATTTTTTTTTGTCAAGAAAAAAACCTCCTTCCCCCAATATTCGAATAACTGAGCCTTTTTTCTTTGGATTATAAAAAGATGGCCTCTCTCCTGCCAGGAAACCTGATAAAATAGAGGGAGAAACAAAAAACCAAGAGTTTCACCCAACAGGTGCAACCCTTGAGGTGCTTTGATGATAGGCCAAAGAATAAAAAATTCAACCTCGGGAAATTAAAAAAGACC
>Ga0209102_1000044_pt1 | contig 82314 bp, 67 predicted proteins | sample ConPoolayeHmetaG_FD_185483 | JGI IMG/M metagenome (GOLD analysis project Ga0209102, IMG submission 185483) | Hot spring microbial mat communities from California, USA to study Microbial Dark Matter (Phase II) - Cone Pool mat layer H metaG... ... | reverse complement strand
ATATAGTGGGAATAATAGCGACTGGCCAGCCCGAAGAGGAAAACAGCTCCACCTAGAACTAAGAGAACATTCATCTTCGCTTAAAGGAACCTCACTTTAGCACAGCACTTTTCTGAAGTCAAAACGAGTCTAAGCTTGCGGGACAAGGCTGGTTATGATAAATATCCCTTCTTTGCTCGCTTTGTTCACTGGCCATGAAAGGAAAAGAAGGCCCCCATGCCCTGACCGATTTTCCGGTGGTTGAGGAAAAATTCAGCGAGGCAGAAAAACGATTCGAGCGCATCCGCCGCACGGCTGGGCTTTTCTTAGGACCTCTTGCTTTCCTCGTCGTCCTCGCTTTGCCGATAAAGAGCCTGAGTCGTGAAGCGCATCTTCTCGCCGCCATCCTGAGCTGGGTCGTCCTCTGGTGGGTTGGCGAGGCCATCCCCATTCCAGCAACAGCCATCCTCGGAGCAGCCCTGTGCGTTGTGCTGGGCATCGCCGATGCGAGGACAGCCTTCGCTCCTTTTGCCGACCCCATCATCTTCCTTTTCATGGGCAGCTTCCTCATCGCCCGGGCGATGTCCGTTCACGAGCTGGACAAGCGCTTCGCCTTTGGTCTTCTTTCCTTACGCTTTGTCGGCCATAGCGCTGGCCGTCTCCTTTTCGTCTATGGCGGCGTCTGCGTCCTTCTTTCCATGTGGATTTCGAACACAGCCACAACGGCCATGATGTTCCCCATCGCCATCGGCATCGTCTCCGCCGTCGCTAAAATGATGGCTCGCCAGGCCGGCCGGGAGATTCACGCGGACAGGCTCCGCTTCACGACGGGGATGATGCTCATGGCCGCCTATGCCTCCTCGACGGGCGGAATTGGCACTCCTGTTGGAACGCCGCCTAACCTGATTGGCCTGGCCATGCTCGAGAAATTTGCCCGGTTCAAAATTCCCTTTTTCCAGTGGCTTCTCTTCGCCATCCCCCTTCTTTTCATCATGTATCTTTTTCTTTTCTTTTTCATGCTCCTGCTCCATAGGCCAGAGGTCAACCAGATCAGCGGGAGCAGGGAATTTGTACGCGATGAGCGGCAGAAGCTCGGACCGTGGACGCGCGGCCAGAAGAATACGCTCACGGCTTTCCTCGTAGCGGTCGTCCTGTGGGTTGCGCCCGGCTTCCTGTCCATCCTTTGCGGTGGCGATTCTCCCCTGACTAAAGCATATGCAAACCGCTTTCCCGAGGCTGTCGCCGCGGTTGTGGCCGCCCTGCTTCTTTTCATCCTCCCGGTCAATTGGAAAAACCGCGAGTTTACCCTCACCTGGAAGCAAGCAGCCTCGATCGACTGGGGCACTCTCCTTCTTTTCGGCGGCGGTCTGTGCCTGGGCGACCTCATGTTCAGGACAAAGCTCGCCGAGACGCTGGGCAGGGGGCTTCTCGACCTCTGCGGCGCCACATCCCTATGGGGTCTCACCCTCGCCGGGATTTACCTGGCTATTTTTATTAGCGAGACGACTTCCAATACGGCCGCGGCAACAATGGTCGTGCCCATCATGATCTCGCTGGCCATGTCCGCTGGCCTTAACCCCGTCCCGCCAGCCATCGGTGCGACCATCGGAGCGAGCTACGCCTTTATGCTCCCTGTCTCAACACCGCCCAACGCCATCGTTTATGGCTCTGGCCTCGTTCCCCTGACAAGAATGCTCCGCGCCGGAACTATTCTTAACCTGAGCGGTGGGCTGGTTATCTGGAGCTCCTTGCGCCTTCTCCTTCCCCTTGTCGGCCTGGCCTGAATCTGGATGATGGCGGGAATCGGAATCCATTGACCGAATGCAATAATTAAATCGAGGCGACAAGGCAAACGGGGTCAAAAGAAAACAGGACCTGATGGGGCGTGGTTGGGGGTCAGAAGGCGACAAGACCCGTCGGGTGCTTTGATCGGCAATTTCGGTAACCATTTATCTATTGATTAAGGTGAGCTTTTTCTATATAGATAGCATCATAGATGGAGTTTTAAGGAATGAACAAGGGAGAGAGCGAGACGAGCGTCTGCTCCGGCCCCGGGAAAAAAGAGGAGCTTCCCCGAGTTCTCGGCTTCTGGGACATCATCGGCATCATCGTCGGCGGGGTCATCGGCTCGGGCATTTTTATCGTCCCGGCGGCTGTGGCAGCCGGGGTGGGCTCCCCTATCCTCATGCTGGCCGTCTGGGTCGTCGGTGGCCTGCTCTGCTTTTTTGGCGCCCTCTCCTTTGCCGAGCTCGGCGCCGCCTATCCTCAGGCGGGCGGAATGTACATTTACCTGAGAGAGGCATACGGACCGCTCGTGTCCTTCCTTTTTGGCTGGACTCTTTTTCTCGTTATCGATTCTGGAGCCATCGCCACCCTGGCCGTCGCTTTCTCATCCAAGTATCTCCCTCACTTTGTGGCACTCAGCAAGTTGGAGACGAAGCTCATTGCCGTGGGGTTGATCGCCTTCCTGGCCATCGTCAACTACGTCGGGGTTAGATGGGGGGCGGTGCTGCAGAATGTCCTTACCCTGATCAAGTTCGGAGCTATCGTGGCGGTTTGTGCCGTCGTTTTTGCTCTGGCCAAGGGCAACCCTTCTCATTTTTTCTTTCCCGCGCCCCAGGCTTTCTCCCTTGACCTCATCGCCAGGTTCGGTGTGGCCCTCGTGGCCACCCTTTGGGCCTATAAGGGTTGGGAGAGCTCAACCTTCAGTGGCGGCGAAATCCGCAACCCGGAACGAAACCTGCCAGCCGGTCTTCTCGCCGGCACCCTCATCATCATCGGCATCTACCTTCTTACCAACATCGCTTATCTCTATGCCTTCCCGGCGAGCGAAATCGCCAAATCTGACCGCATCGCCAGCGACGCCATGAATTTCGCCATCGGCCCGGCCGGCGCTTCCATCATCGCCCTGGTCATCCTTTTTTCTATTACCGGCGCGACCAATCAGAATTTCCTGTGCAGCCCGCGGGTCTATTTTGCCATGGCCCGGGATGGCCTCTTTTTCAAAAACATCGCCCGCATCCATCCCCGGTTCCTCACCCCACACGTGTCCATCTTCGCCCTGGCCGGCTGGAGCGCTGTGCTCAGCTTGTCGGGAACTTTCGAGCAGCTTTTTACTTATGTTATCTTTGGCCAGTGGATCTTCTTCGGCCTGACTGTGGCTGCGGTGATGATTCTACGCCGGAAAAGGCCCGAGGTTCGCCGGCCATACAAAACATGGGGATATCCGGTGACACCCATTATTTTCATCCTGAGCGCCCTGTTTGTCTCCGTCAACACGCTCGTCAATCAATTCTGGAATTCATTCGCCGGCCTGGCCATCATCTTCCTCGGCCTTCCCGCTTATTTTTACTGGCGGAAAAAAGCCATGTCGAGGAGTTAGGCAAGATGGGTGCACCCGCCTGGCCTTTAAGGGTTTCCCCCTCTCCACCACTCGCCTCTTTTCTCCGAACGTCCCATTGAGTTGCCCCTCGGGTTCAACTAACTGGGGGACGGGTTCAGGCCAGAAGGACAACAAAAAGAAGTATCGAGCCAGCAATAAGTCGGTAAGCTCCGAAAAGATGAAGGGTATGGCGCTGGAGGTAGCGGATAAACCATCGGACAGCCAGGTAAGCAACGCCAAAAGCAATGACTGCTCCGGCCGCGAGCAAGCCAGCGCTTTGGGCCGAGTGGAGGATGAGTTCCCTCGTTTTATATAGGTCATAAACACCAGCGGCAAGGAGCGTGGGCACGGCTAAAAGGAAGGAAAATGCGGCAGCGTCGTCCCGCCGAAACCCCAGGGCCATCATCGCCAGGATGACCGCGCCAGCCCTCGAGACCCCAGGGAGAAAAGCCAGGCACTGGGCGAGACCAATAATTATAGCATTCCCATAGGTTAACTCAGATATGGGTTTGATCGGCTGAAGCAAGCTCTTCTTGACAAGACCTTCGAAGACAAAAAAGATTGCCCCGACCAGAATAAAGATGACGACCATGGCGAGGTCCGACTCGAAAAAAACCTGCTTGATGAGGACATAGGAAACTGCACCCAGGAAGGCTGTAGGAAGAAAGGCGAGGAGGGTCTTCACGAGGAGCCCTCTTTCCTGGAAGACCCTTTTCCAGTAAAGGATGAGAACAGCCAAGATCGCGCCGCTCTGGATAAAAACGTTGAAGAGCTTGACAAAATCGCCATGGGCGATGCCCAGAGCTTTGGAGGCGAAAATGAGGTGGAATGTGCTCGAGATGGGGAGAAACTCCGTCAGCCCCTCGATGAGGCCAAGAATTAGCGCTTCCCAAAAGTCCATTTTCTCTTCGCGCTGGCCGGCCCTAAGAAAAAACCTCTTTTTTGGCTGTGTACTATATCCGCCTTGCCTCCCCCTTGTCAAATCCTCGAAAATGGGGACAGTTTACATATTACCCTATTTTTCCTTATTTTTCTTTTCCATTGAACAGCTTGACCGTGAAAAAGACGGGCGAGCCATCGTCAAGCGCAGCAGCAAATAGAAGCTCTCATCCATGTATCTCTTGGGCCATTAGATTGACGATAAACCGGTCAACCGGAAAGGGGAAAAAATTAGGTGAATTGATAAACTGTCCCCAATTAACCCCAATTATCTACGGATATCTTTATAAACCTTGTAGACTTCCCGCCACGACTTGATCACCAGGGCAGTCTGGGGCACAGGTTGAGCGAGAACCTGGCTGGGCGGCTCCGGCCCGCCCTCGCCTGGCTGAGTGAAGCTCTGGACAAAAACTTTTCTTTTCATCACCGCCTGCTGTCCTTCTTCTCCGCTGATGATTTGAGTCTCGCCAATCGTCACGGCTGACCTGACTTTCTGCTTGGTTACCTTGTATGCTTCTGGAGCCCCCTCGGCGCTCAATAAAGCCGTGCCACCCATCTGGTTGCCCAAAATATATCGAGCATAGAGCTTTCCACTTCCAGCCAGAGCCTGGCAGGGGTTGAGCGACTCAATGCTCCCTTGAAGGGTGGCGATGTAGACAATCCGGTCAGCGATGATATCGTCGGCCCAGACTTTTTCTCCCTGGACAAATTCTCCTTTCTTGCGGTCGATGTTGATCCCCAGCCGAGTAGCCAGGTCATCAGGGCCGAGATACCACTCCACGGTAGCCGACGCGCCGGTATCTTTAATGGCGACGAAAGAATAGTACTCGGTGTCGGGAGCTTTGTCGTCACCGCCAGTGCCCACGTAGAGGCTCACCGTTTTATCGACTTTGTTAACGAAGATGGCCGGCCGCGTGACGATGGGGTGCAAATAAGGGTCGCGGTAGATGACGGTGGGCTCCCACTTTCTCACATCATCGGTTAAATCAATCTTCCAGACCCTCCCGATCAAATCGCCAAAATACACAGCATCAGCAAAGCCGTTGTCGTCTTTGTCCACAACCGCGGGCGAACCCGGGAGAGTATTTTGAATGCCGAAGGGGCTTGTGGGCTCCCTTCTTTCCGCAATTTCAAAAGACTTGATGAGGGAGCCGGTTTCAACATCAACGACATAGAAATAATGACCGATTTTCTCCCTCGGGTCGTTATCGTTATCATAGCCTGAGCCGAAGAAAACGACCCACTTATTGGGTGATTCAATCTTGGCAATGGCCGGCACCGACCATGTTTCGCCCATGTATTCATCCGTGAATTCCCAGAGAGGCTGGGGCGATTCAGGGTCGGTCACATCAAGGGCAAAATAGTAACACTTCTGGTTCTTTCCCCATCCGGAACCCTGGCCGCAGACGACAACCGTGTGCCAGCCACCGCCATAATAAACATCTTGGATGGACGGTGTCCCGTCGACGAAGAATTCGTGATTCAGGTAATAGCCGCAATCCGGGTCAAGGACGCGCATTCTTCTCAGCTTGTAAAGCAGGTTGTTGGGGATAAAAGCCCAGAGCTCCTCCAGGGTGGCGGCGTCAAAGCAATGGAGCATACCGTCATTAGCACCGACAAGGACAACCTTCCGCCGGTTCTTATAGGCCTCCTTAAACGCCTCGTAACCCGAGCCCATCAGGGACGGCGTGCCGCGCGGCGGCTCGAGAACCTTGGGCGAAGAGTGGTTGATATCACCCAGCTTCCAGTCCCGGCTGTCGCCGAGGACGAAACGAATGAGCGGGACGACTTCCGGGCTCCCTATGCCAAGCTGGAGAAAATCATCCAGTGTATCCGCCTCCGAGGGAGCAAAATCAAGCCGGTCATTCATTATTCCATCCGCCTCTCGGTCATAGGCGGTATAAACGACACGACTCGACCAGTCCCTGGCCCTCAAATTCACTCCTGCATCTTCAATAAAAGTGGCACCCACATCCAGGATGTCCGCCAGCTGCGAGCCGCGTGTGTAAGCAAGCTCGAGGTCGCTTACATTCCACGACCGGAGATGCCCCTTCCACTTGGGAAATTCGAACGAAGCCGAATAGAGGACTTCCTCATTGCCTTCCTGGCTCGGGTTGACATCAACGGTCGTAAAAGCATGGGATGTCCGCGAATACTCCCTCTTGGTGATGTACTTATACTCGATATCCAGAGTCCAGAGCTTGGGTGTTAAGGCCTCATCCGTCGTCGAAAACACAGCTTTCCAGCGAAGGAAATTGCCCGGACTTTCAAACTCGAATTCGACCCGCGGCGTCACCGGCCCTTCCCATCTCGGGTTGCCGGTGATATCGTTGGAATTGGAAAGATAATAAACGATATTCGTCCCGGCCGGTTTTGTCTCATCGACATAGATGGTCGCCGCGACGAGGGCATGGTCAGAAGTGATGAAATCGCAAGCCAGGCGGTTCCGGGAATAGGTCGTGCCTTCTTTTACATAAATGGGATAGGTTTCGTTCATGAAGAAATAACAATTCCGGGAGTCGTTGCCGTCGGCGACGAAGAAATCCAAATCGCCGTCATCGTCAAAATCGCCAATCGCTCCCGAGTCAAGGTCGCCGGAAGGGGAAACTTGAGCGCCGCTCTCTGGGATGGGCCGACTCGTGAAAATTCCTGTTCCGTCGTTTTCGTACCAGTAAACATAGCCGCCCGGGGGGTTGGCTGTCCAGCCGTCTGTGGCCAGGACAAAGTCGACATCGCCATCGTTATCGACGTCGCCGGAGCGGAGGTAGGTACAGGAGCCATGGCTCGCCGGGATGGTAACCGTCTTTCGGTTGTCCTGCCTGAAACTTCCGCCATCATTACGATAAAAGTACAAATCCCTTGAGTTGGCCGAGCCGACCATGAAATCGACATCGCCATCGCCGTCAAAATCGCCAGCAGCAACGCCGCAAACGCCGTATTGAGCGCTCGCGGGATAAGGGTTGATGGTTTGGGCAAGACGGGAAAAAACTCCTGAGCCGTTATTGATATAGATAACAACCAAACCCCATCTGTTTCTGGCCCGATAAGTTGGGATTCCCACAATCAAGTCTAAGTCTCGGTCACCATCGACGTCGACGCACTCGATGTTGCTCTCCCACCGCCAGTATCTTGAATCCGTCCCGAACTCGCCGTAGCCGTCGGCGATTAAATCTCCGAGCAGCGTGGGAACAGAGTCAAATTGAGGGATGTCTCCTGGGCTCAAGTTGTTTTCGACATAGAGGTTCTTGAAAATCCAGAGACGGCCCTGCCAGGAAAGGGCGGCAAAGTCGGCATCCCCATCCCCGTCAAAATCGCCGGCGCCAAGAGCCATGATTTCATAGGTTCTAAAGGTCGAAAGATAGTCGATGTAGTAAGGTCCGTTAAAAGCAAAGCGAAGCGGATCACCGGGGTCTTTTCCGCGGCTGATAAAAATGGCGATATTCGTGTCTGTGGCGTTAGCGTTGTTGTCGCATGTCCGGCCTCCCTCGACAAGGTCAACCAGTCCATCGCCGTTGAAGTCTGCTGCTGCGCCCGTCATCCGGTAGTTCGTCGTCACTGGATAGTTACTCGTCTCCTTCCAGTTGGCTCCCTTGCCCTTGAGGCGGAGAAAGCGAATCGCCCCTTCCGCATCACTTTCGATGCCGTCCATGACGGCGAGGACAGAAGGGTCGCCGCGGTAGCCGACAACGCGGTCGCTCTGAGTTTCACAAACCTGGCTATGGGCCCGGATATAAAATAAAGCTGCCAGGCCAAATCCCAAAATGATTAGCCCTAAGTAAAGTTTCTTCATGGCCGCTTCCTTTTCCTTTTTTCGTTTATGTCGATTCCTGGATTTCTATCATGACTTCGATTCTGGCATAGGTATTCCGGCCGGCCCGGCCGATGCAGATAACAAGGCAATCACGGTCGTTGGGAGTGCCTCCGCCGGCCTCATCATTAATCAAGAAGACCGTGTAACTCAGAGACGGGTCGCTGGGTAGAGGTTGGTTAAGGAAGAGAACGTTGGTCGGGTCCCTCTCGAATTCAGCGATGAGCTCAGCATCGGTGAGAAGGCGGAAATAATAGGGGTTGTCTACGGCTGAGGTCGGCGGGACATCCAGTGGCTGCCCGTTATAAGTCGTCCGGTATTGGGAGGAGAAATCCGTTATCGCGCCGCTGACGATGTTTTCATTCAGCACCCGCCATGCGGCGTCAAACCCGGCTTCGGCAGCGTTAAAAGCGCGCTCCTGCAGCCGGATATTCCCCGCCACTTGAGGCCCCGTACCGGTCACGTAAAGCAGGGTGAGACCGACCGCGAAAAGAAAGGCAATGACCATGATGAGGACGATGATTCCCGCCCCTCGCTCTTTGTGGTCTTTTGGGCTGCCCATTTTTTGCCTCGCTAACGGGTCCCCGTGTTGTATAAATTCAGGCTCAAGTTTCGCACCGTCGACGAGGATTCGAGGAGGAACCTCTTGTGCCTGTCCGGCTGGTTTGAGCCCATCGTGTTCGAGAGAGGTGGCCTCTGGTAAAGATAAAGGTCGGACGGAGGGGTTCCAGAAACGCTGACAAAAGGCTGCGGCGTCCGGCCGAGGATATAAATCCTGATTTCCCGGATCCGGCTGACTTGGTCTAATGTCCACATATCCGACCAAGGACGAAAGCCATCCAGCCTGCCATCGTCATCCAAATCGCCATTGTATTCAAACTGAAGGTTCTCGACGTTCTGGGCTAAAGGATAATGGATGGCGTTGAGGGTCATGTAGAGAATCCCTCCCTGGCCATTTCCGATGTAGCCGCTAACCCCGGCCGTCAGACCTGGATAATTCCCGGTGACATCGAGCCAGAACTCCTTGACATCGATAAACGTCACGAGACCGCCGTCATAATCGTTCGAGCTGGCACATGTTCCAGACAGCCCCCCGGGTGGGTTAATTCCTGGGGCGAGGCCGGGCGAGAAGTTTAGCCTCTCATTTGTTCCGCCCGTGCTGTGGGTGACGTGGGTAATCTTGCGTACTTCCCCCGCCCGACAGGCAGAGCTCGGGTTAGGAAGAATCAGGACGACCTTATTGGCATAGTATTCATCAGGATAGGGATACTGCTCAAGGGAGTAGTCTTCCAAGGACAAGTTGATGCTCGCCCCTTGGTAGCTCTCGATCTCAAGGACGAGGGGATCCTCGATATTGCCCATCATGAGGAGGCGGTCTGGCGTTACCTCCGCACCCTGGTCCTCATTGTCTGTGCCCTCAAAATAATAACCGCAAAATTCAATCGGCAAACCCACTCCGGCCATCCGGATATCCCGAGCGATAAAATACATGGCCGAGCGGATATCATGCTGGAGCTCGGCGTACATGCTGTGGTCCACAGAAACCTTGTTGCTCCTCATGTAAACAGCCAGAGCCCCGACAATGATAACGAGCATAGCTGCGCTGGCCACGAGGAGCTCAATCAGCGTGAAGCCATTGCCCCGGCCTCCATCTTTTTTGTCCCTGAATATTTTTTGAGCTTTCCTGGTCATTTTTCCCCGCCGCTCATCCTATCGACTGATGATCGTGCTCACCATCGCCCGAACGCGGTAGCGCTGCGGGTCGCTGATGAGCTGAGCCCTTTCCTTATCGAATTGCTCTTGGGAGAAAACATAAACGTCCACCTCCCAGGCACTCATGGTAAACTCTGTGGAATTCCGGACACGGGTTATCCGACGGTAGTCGTTGGAAGTGTCGCCGTTGATGTCGATGAGCTCGTCCCAGGAAATGTCGGGGACTCCATCATTGTTAAGGTCGATATTAGCGTTGGAGGTGAGATAGTCCAGCTCGGCCACAGTCAAGTTCCTCAGGGCATCCACCCTTTGCTGGGCCAGAAAGGAAGCCCCCGTAATCCTGTCCGACCGCATGTTGTTGAGCACACTCAGGGTGAACATTTCCGCCAGGCCGAGCACAGCGATGGCCAGCAAAGCAATCCCGATAACGACTTCGATAAGGGTGAAAGCAGCCTCAGCGCCCAGCTTCCGTAGCATCTTATCTTTCATCCTTCCCTCCATCTCCGCTCCATCAAGTGGATTTGACGTATTGAATTGACCCACCGGCATAGATGATGATATTCCGCGTGCCGGGTTGCCCTTTGGCGCTCAGATTAGGGCTTTGAAGGGAAATATTGTGCTGGGCCGGATTGTAATTGAGGACCATCCCCAGGGGGTTGAAAACAACCACCTGGTTTGGTACGTTCACCGTCACAACATACTTGGCGGGAATCGTTTTTCGCCATTCTTGGGACACCCTTACCCAGGTCCCCGACTGCTCCTCGCGTTCCACATAGTAAGCCCAGTAGCCTTCGCTATTATCGAAGGTGAGCCGGTGCTTGAGTTTGAGCTTGACGGCCTGGAATTTAACCTGGTGGAGCGTGGTGAGAACTTCCCGGGCGCTGTTTTCCAGGCCTCGAGTCTCCAAGGTGTTGAGAATGGCCGGATAACTGGCCACAAGAAGAATGCCCAGAATGGCGACGACCACGATCATCTCGATGGCCGTAAAACCCCTGTTGAGCAGATTTTTCCTCACGGTGGGGAAGATTATTGTCCAATCATCGTTTTTTGTCAACATGGTCCGGCGGAGAAGACTCCTTTATTTCCACAGAAATTCGGTCATTTTTATCCTGACCTGCCTTCTTCCCCTGGTAAATCACCCTTTGGGGTGAATTTACGGATGATTTTCATCGGCTGAAAGGGGAGAAAATGGCGGCAAAAAAGGGCATTTTTCTAACCCCGGTTGATTTTTTTCCAATCCAGACCCATTCTGGTATAATGGGCAGCCAAGGCTTGAAATCAACCCATGAGAACACTCGTCTGGCATGCCGAAGAAGCGGACAGGGTCTTAGCGTCGCTCGAATCTGACCCTCACCGAGGACTTTCCTCTGAGGAAGCCAGCCGCCGCCTCGGGGAGTTTGGCCCCAACGAGCTCAGGAAGGAAGAAAAAGTCTCGGCCTGGAGCCTTTTCTTCAATCAATTCAGGAATATCCTCATCCTCATCCTCCTGGTCGCCATCGCCCTGTCTGTCATCATCGGCGAAATCTTCGACGCGGTCCTGATCGCCGTCATTGTTCTCCTGAGCGCTATTCTCGGATTTATTCAGGAATACAAAGCCGAGAAGGCTCTCGAGGCTCTCAAGAAAATGCTCTCGCCCATGGTCACTGTTCTCCGGGACGGCCGGGAAGAAGAGATTCCCAGTCGAAATCTTGTTCCTGGTGACATCCTTCTTCTTGAGGCCGGGGATAAGATTGCCGCCGACGCCCGTCTCCTTGAGGTCCGCTCCCTCGAATGTGACGAAGCCTCGCTGACCGGGGAATCGGCACCCGTTCGAAAGGATACTGCTCCTGAAGGGCTGGATATTTCTATTCCTGACAGAAAGAATATGGTCTTTGCCGGAACCATCGTTACTTACGGAAGAGGCAAAGCCATCGTCACGGCCACGGGAATGAGCACGGAGTTCGGCCGGATCGCCGAGCAGGTAGCCGCCGCAGAGCCCAAGAAAACACCGCTTGAGAAAAGGACGGCCGAGATCGGCAAATGGCTGGGCTTTTTGGCCCTGGCCATCTGTCTCGTCGTGGCCGGAGTGAGCACCATCCGAGAAGCCTTCTCCGGCCGTTTGACCATGGAGTTCGCCATCCAGGCGCTCATGTTCGCCGTCGCTCTGGCCGTGGCTGCTGTCCCGGAAGCGCTCCCGGCCATCGTGACGGGCGCTCTGGCCATCGGAATGCACCAGATGGCCAAGCGGAATGCCCTGGTCAGGAAAATGCCGGCCGTCGAAACCCTCGGTTGCGCTACCGTTATCTGCTCGGATAAAACAGGGACAATTACCAAGGGCGAAATGACAGTCAGGAAGATCTGGGTGGCCCATCGAACAATCGGCGTGACGGGCGTCGGTTACGAGCCCAAGGGGGAATTTTACGGCGAGCTTCTTTCTTCCGTCGAAAAAGATAAGCCCCTCGGGGAGCTCTTCCGCGCTGCCATCCTCTGCAACGACTCCCAGCTCGAAGAAAAAGAGGGAAGATGGACGATCAAAGGCGACCCGACGGAGGGAGCTCTTCTTGTCGCGGCTGCCAAGGCGGGAGTTTCCATCCGCGAAACCAGGCTCGATAACCCCCGGCTTGAAGAAATTCCTTTTAGCTCCGAAAGAAAGCGGATGACAACCATCCATGAAGAGCCCGGCGGCCAAAGGATGGCTTTCATGAAAGGGGCTCCGGAGGAAATCCTGAGTCGGTGCTCGAGCCTCTTGACAGGCAGGGGAATCATTCCCCTGTCTGAGTCCCATAAAAAAGAAATCCTGGGGAAAAACTTTGAGATGGCCCAAGAAGCGTTGCGCGTGCTCGGCGTTGCCTCAAGAGTCATTCCCCAAAACAGGAATCGCTTCAATGAGACAGACGAGCAGGACATGGTCTTCCTTGGGCTTCTCGGGATGATGGACCCTCCCCGGGAAGAAGCCATCGAAGCAGTTAAAACCTGCAAGAAGATTCATATCAAGCCCATCATGATCACCGGCGACCATGAAATCACAGCCGAGACCATCGCCAGGGAAATCGGCATCTACGAGGAGGGAGATATCGTCCTCAACGGAGAAAAACTTGCCGAGATGTCCGAGGAGGAGCTCGAAAAAATTGTCGACAGGGTGACGGTCTATGCCCGGGTGTCGCCGATCGACAAGCTCAAGATCGTCCGCGCCTGGAAGAAAAGGGGTGAGGTTGTGGCCATGACCGGCGATGGGGTCAACGACGCTCCCGCCCTCAAGCAGGCCGATATCGGCGTAGCCATGGGCATCACCGGAACCGAGGTGACCAGGGACGCCGCTGACCTTGTCCTCAGCGACGACAATTTCGCCACCATCCTCAAAGCCATCGAGCGCGGCCGGTGGATTTATGACAACATCAAAAAATACTTGACCTATCTTCTCCGCTGCAATATTACCGAAGTCGCCGTCATTGGCGGCATTGTCCTCATCAAAGGGCCCCATTATCTCCCCCTGCTCGCCGCTGCCATCCTCTATATCAACCTGGCCACCGATGGCATACCAGCCCTTGCCCTCGGCGTTTCTCCTCCGGACCCGGACATCATGGAGTGGCCTCCCCGCAGCCCGAAAGAAAGCGTCTTTTCCTTCGAGGTCCTGGTTTTCCTCGTCATGGCCCTGATCATTGAAACACCGTTTTTCTATTTTCTTTTTTTCCATGAGCTCGGCGATATCGCCGTGGCCAGGACAGAAATCTTTTTTCTCTTTATCATCGTCGAGCTCGTGGTGGCCATGAATTTCCGCTCCCTGAGGTTCAGCGTTTTCAAGGTTCCCCCTCATCGTTGGTTGGTATTGGCCATCCTCTACGAGGTCATCCTGGTATCCATCCTGGTACAGATCCCCTCCGTAAGGGAGTCTTTCGGCATCCTCAAGCCCACCCCATCCGGTCTGGCGATTATTTTTGCCTTCAGCCTTTTCGTCTTCATGGCCATGGAAGCAGTCAAGGCGTTTTTGAGAAAGAAGTTAGCCCGAAATCGCCGGTAGCAAGGCCAAGCGAGAATTGGGTTAGCTCAAGCTCTTCAAGCTCCCGGCGTCAGCTCTTCCGGCATTTTTCGCAAAAACCGAAAACCTGGATCGAAAATTTATCCAGGCGATAACCCTTCTCCTGACCGATTCTTTCGATGGACTCGCGGATCTCCGCGTGGGAAAACTCACGGACACGGCCACAGCTCAGGCAAATGAGATGACCGTGGGCCGTCCTTGTCCGCTCGGGCTCGAAGTGACTGTGATTCTCGCCGAGGTCAATCGAGCTCACCAAGCCGCTTCGGACGAGAAGGTTGAGCGTCCGGTAGATCGTGGCCAGGGAAACCCGGTGGCCCCTGCGGAGGAGTTTTTCTCGAATTTCATAGGCGTTAGGATGCAAAGAAGAAGAAGAGAAAATTTCCTCAAAGACGAGCTCTCTGGTCCGCGTCAGTCTGAGATCATGAGCTTTCAAAAAAGCTCGGAATTTCTTAAAACCTCGCTTCATTTATTCTCCATGCTTTTCCGATGAGCCAGCTTCTTCTTGAGGCGTTCGAGCCGCCGGGAGAAATCCTGAGTGTAGCTCTTCGATATCCCCTGAGCGATGATGAACCCCTCCTCGGCCAGCTGGCGAGCCTTTTCGTAATCCTTCTCCCTGTGCTCATAATACATCGCTAACTCCCGGAAACAGAAGAGATGTCCCAGCGGGGTGACTTGTTCCCAGAGACGAACGGCTTGCAGCCAATCGCGCTGCCGTTTGAAATAGGAGGCCAACTTCTTCTTGGCCAGGACGGAGATGTCCTCGGGCAACTTCGTCTCCAGGGCTCGCTGGATGAACCGGGCCGACCGCTCAACATCCCCCCTCCTCTCCAGCACCCTGGCCGCGCCAAAGAGGTCGAGGCCGTCAATCCGACACTCGCTGACTGCTTCCATCTCTTCATCCAGGAGCGCTCCGCCAACCGTCACAATGCCGAGGAGCGACAGGATATCTTCCTGGTTATGGTAAAGCACGGGCTCGATGAGCCCGAAATCGCCCGAGCGGAGGAACTGGAAATAGCGAGCGGGTATTTCGGCCGAAGGAATATCCTCGGCCCTGTCTGCGCCCAAAACTTCTTGGGCCAGGAAGTAGAGGCGACAGCTTTCATGCTTGTGTCCCCAGAGGTTGCGGGCAGCGAAAAGAAAATCGAGGTGGGGGAGCCCACTCAGGGCCAGCTCAGCGCGATGAAGAATGAAGCGCGTCTCCAGAAGCGGCAGGTCAAACGCTTTGCCGTTAAAAGTGACGACCGACCGGAAATTCATCCGCGATAAAAAGAGCTGGAGTTCATGGATGAGCTGCTCCTCGAAGGCCAGGTCGCCGAGGAAAAACTGGACAACATGGAATTTATTATCCCCATAGAAACCCAGACCGACGAGGAAGGGAACAACGCCCACGCCACCGGACAACCCCGTCGTCTCGCAATCCAAGAAGAGGGCGCTCCCGAGGTCAAGATGGCCGAAATTCTCATCCCGGCTGAGGAGAAAGAGAGTTTTTCCGCTTATTTTAAGGCCAGCCTCAATTGGCACTCGGCCATACCTGGCGCGAACGGGGAAATCGTTTTCAAAAATTTGAAGGGGTAAGCGCCTTTCGGTCTCAGCAGGGAGGGGTGGCTCTTTTTTGGGCCCGCTTTCCTTGGTCAGGCGAATGAGTCTCTCCAGTTTTTCCCGTGTCGATAGCTCTCTTTGCCGGGAGATTTCCTGCCATGCCCGGTTGATCTTTTCTGACCTCGTCGCCCTCGGGCCCGATTTTCTGACGAGCTTGAGCTTATCCTCGAAGTCCATATCTCCCTCTTTTAAAATCCATGATAGAACAATCCCTCAAACTTTTCAAAGTCAGACTCAAGAGCAAACCCAAAATTGCGGATAGGGAATGCTCGTTTAGCAAGAGGGCTCAAGATATCAAGAAATTATTATGATAGGGGGCGCCGGGGGTGAACCACGACAGGACCCGTCGGGTGCTTTGATCGGCAATTTCGGGGCCAACGGAAAGCTTGCAATAAAAAAGAAATGATTATATAAGATAACTTGCTTTCCAAAAGGGACGAAGATGAAAGGACATCATTTCCTCGCTTTTGATTTGGGAGCAGAGAGCGGCCGGGCCATTTTGGCAAAGCTCGAAGATGACCAAGTCGAAACCAAGGAGATCGCGCGATTTGCCAACACCCCGCTTCGCCTCCACGGGCATTCCCACTGGAATGTCTACAGCCTTTTTGAGGAAATCATCAGGGCCCTGAAGTCTTGCCTGGCCGATCACGGCGTCAGACTTGAGAGTCTGGCTGTGGATACCTGGGGAGTCGATTTTGGCCTCCTGGCCAAAGATGGGAGTATCCTGGGGCTGCCCTTCACCTACCGGGATGAAAGGACGCGAGGGGCGATGGAGGAATTCTTCGAGCGTGTGCCGCGCCAACGCCTTTATGAGCTTACGGGCATCCAGTTTTTGCCCTTCAACACACTCTTTCAGCTCTTCGCCATGAAGCGAGATCAATCGCCTCTTCTCGAATGTGCTTCCCACCTTCTCTTCATGCCCGACCTTTTCCACTTCCTCCTGACCGGGGAAAAGACAAGCGAATTCACCATTGCTTCCACTTCCCAGCTTCTCGACCCGTGGCGGAAAAATTGGAACGAGGAGCTTCTTCAAGCGCTCGAGCTTCCCGAGACCTTGAAAATGCCCGATATCCTTACTCCGGGCACGGTCATCGGCCGTCTCAGCCCGGATTTGGCAAGGGTGACAGGTCTCGAGGAGACTCTGGTCGTGGCCGCCTGCGGCCACGATACGGCGGCGGCTGTGGCCGCCGTTCCGGCCAGAGGAGAAAATTGGGGTTATATTAGTTCAGGGACGTGGTCTCTTCTTGGCGTTGAAACAGAAAAGCCGGTCATCAACGCTGACGCCCTCGAAGCCAACTTCACCAACGAGGGCGGGGTCGAAGGGACGACCCGCTTCCTGAAGAACATCACCGGACTTTGGCTCCTCCAGCAGTGCCGGAGAGAATGGTCCTCGCGCTCGCCCCTGAGTTATGATGAAATCACCAAACTGGCCGAGGATGCGCTCGCCTTCCCGGCCCTCCTCGACCCCGACTGGCCAGGGTTTCTCAACCCGCCGAGCATGGTCGAGGCGATTCGTTCCTATTGTCGCCACACCCGGCAGCCTTCGCCCCGCACACCAGGCGAGATGGCTCGGGCCATCCTGGAGAGCTTGGCCCTCAAATATCGCTGGACCCTCGACCAACTGGAAAAGCTCACTGCCAGGAAAATAGAGAAAATCCACATCATCGGCGGCGGCGCCCGAAACGAACTCCTCTGTCAGTTTACAGCTGATGCGGCTCAAATCCGCGTCGTCGCTGGCCCCTTTGAAGCCACAGCTCTGGGAAACGTCACCATGCAGGCGTTAGCTCTCGGCTATGTCCGTTCCCTCCCGGAAATTCGCGACATCATCCACCGCTCAGTCGAGCCCAAAACCTACGAGCCTCGCGCCACCACCGAATGGGAGCGAGCCTACGAGCGCTATCAAGACATTTGCCTCTTGAATAAGTGCCCATGAAAGGAGGGTGGGAAGATGGACCCTTCAGCGATTGAAAAAGCTTATGCCTGGAGCCGCAGTCGCTTTGAGGAAATGGGCGTCGACGTCGACAAGGCCCTGGCCAGTTTGAAGACCATTTCCCTTTCCCTTCCCTGCTGGCAGGCGGACGACGTTCGGGGCTTCGAAAAAAGGGAGGAGGGAGCCACAGCGGGCGGAATTCTCGTCAGCGGCCATTATCCGGGACGACCGCGCCATGTCGATGACCTCCGCCAGGACCTGGAGAAGGCGTTTTCTCTGATCCCCGGCGACCACCGGCTCAACCTTCACTCCATTTACGGAGAGTTCGGCAGCCGCCCCGTTCCGCGAAACGAGCTCGAACCCTCCCATTTCCGGAACTGGGTCAGCTGGGCCAAGCAGAAGAAAATCAAACTCGATTTCAACGCCACCTGCTTCGGCCACCCCATGGCCAGTTCCGGGTTCACGCTGAGCAGCCGGGACAAGACTATCCGCAAGTTCTGGATTGAGCATGTCAAGTGTTGCCGCCGCATCGCCGCTTTCTTCGGCCGCGAGCAGAAAAGCGCCTGCCTCCATAACCTCTGGATTCCCGACGGCTCCAAGGATTCCCCCATCGACCGCTGGACCCATCGGGCCCTGCTCAAGGAATCCCTGGATGAAATCTTCAGGCTTGAGTACAGCGCCTCAACGATGAAGGATAGCCTTGAGGGCAAGCTCTTTGGCATCGGCAGCGAAGCCTATGTCGTCGGCTCTCATGAGTTTTACCTGGGCTATGCAGCGGCGCGGGGAAAGATGCTCTGCCTCGACCTCGGCCACTTCCATCCGACGGAGTCGGTGGCTGACAAGATCTCGGCCTTGCTTCTCTTTTTCGATAGTTTGGTCCTGCATCTCAGCCGGCCCGTTCGCTGGGACTCTGACCATGTCGTTATCCTCGACGAAGAGCTCAAGGCTGTGGCTGAAGAGGTCGTCCGCGGCGAAGCGCTCCCGCGCGTCCACCTGGCCCTCGATTTCTTCGATGCCTCGATGAACAGGGTGGGGGCGCTCGTTCTCGGGGCTCGAGCGACGCTCAAGGCTTTCCTTTTCGCCCTCCTCCAGCCTCTCGACCGTCTGGCTGAGCTCGAAGAAAACGGGAATTATTTCGGTCGTCTGGCCCTGCTCGAAGAGGTGAAAACACTTCCCTTCAGCGCTATCTGGGATTATTATTGCTTGACCCGCAACGTTCCCCCTGCCGAGGCCTGGATCAAAGAAATCGAAGCCTATGAAAGAAACGTCCTGAGCAAGCGAGAACCGGGAAAGAGGTAGGCCAGCCTCGTCCATTGTCTTTTCTTTTCCCGGCCGATTTCGCGAGATTGGGCATGTTTCCAAAATAAGAGGGCAGGGTCGTTGGTTTGACCACGGGGCCGAAAACGACTATAATAAGAGAGCGTGATCTGGAAGAAAGCTCACTCGCCAGGAACCCCCGAAATCCAAGACTCCGAGCTGGTTAGCCCGGCCCAGGTAACGAAGGTCAAGGAAATCCTTCTCCTTTTCGCCAGCGCTGTCCAAGCCGCGAAGATATTTCCACCCCATCACCGGACTGTTCTCAACTTCGCTTCCGACCTCCACGCCAAGCTTAAAGATTATCTCGACCGGTACTATAAGCTTGAGCTTGGCGTTGAGGAAAAAGCCTTTACATTTTTTGGGGATAAAGTGTACGAGGACCCTCACCCCGTCAAGAGTTTGCCTTTTTTCTTCTTTAAGGACGGAATGCAAACACTCTATTTTTACCGCGGCTTGAGCATCGAGGAAGTGAGAGCTTTCCTCGAAACGATCAGGAAGGTCTCCCAGCTTCCACCCGAGGAGGGGGATATCGTCAGCGCTCTCTGGGAGCAGGACTTCCCCAATATCCGCTATGTTGCTCCCGATGATTTCCTGGAGACCCGGATCGGTGTGGGCAAGCCGCCTCTCGAAATGCGCGTCGACAGGGAAGAGTTTTCTCGGGGCCGGATCGACCTGGCGCCAGAGGACCTGGAGGAAATCCGCACGGACGCACTCAAAGAAAGGAGCCGCGAACCCATGCCCGGGGGGGAAGCCATCCCCGCTTTGCCCGAAAAATTCAACCTTCTGTTGATGCCATCGGATGAGAAGGAGCTTGAGGAGATAGAGGCCCTCCTCCTTTCCAGCCGAAAAGTCTCCTCAGAAGAAGAACACCAGAGCCTGGCCACCGAGCTCCTGTGTCTGGAAGAGAGAAAGGACCAGTGGCCCGGCTTAGCGGCAGCCCTTAAGGAAATGCACCACACAGCCCTCCAGAAAAAGGATTTTGGAAGCGCTTCCCGTCTCCTCATCTCCCTTCACGAGCTCAGGGATGCCGTCTTCGAGGAGAATGGGGAAAAAGCCGCGTTTATCGACTCCCTCATCGTCGAGATGGGCCAGGATAGCCTGTTGGCTGAGCTTCAGGATTCTTTGGAGTGGACGCGCCTCCAGGATACAGATTCTTTCCTGGAGTATCTGAGTCTTCTCGGCCCCGGAGCGGGCCGTCTGGCCGCTTCCCTGTTTGAGGCGACAGTGGATCCCCACCTCCGTCAGAAAATTCTCCATATTCTCGAAGCCATAGGAAAAAAGGACAGCGACGCCTTGATCATGCTCGCCCAGGATTCCAAGCCGTCCCTGACCAAGGAAATCATCCGGCTCATCGGTCGACTCCATGAGAAAAAACCTCTCCCCTTTCTGGCTGGTTTTATCCGGTCCCAGAGCAAAGACATTAAACTCGAAGCCATCCGGGTCCTCGGCCAGGCCGGCGAGGAAGCAGCGGATAGGATTCTCCTCGGCTTTTTGTCTGACGGCGATGAGGCAGTGCGCATCGCCGCCCTGCAAAGACTTAACACCATCCATACATCCGTCCTCCCCTATCTCCTGGCCCTGACGAGGAACAAAGCTTTCAAGAAAAAAAGCCTGGCGGAAATCAAGGCCGTCTTCGATGGCCTGGCCCGAAGTGGCTCGCCAGAGGCGGGCTCTGTTCTAAAAATCTACCTTCAAAAATGCTTCTGGTGGTCAAGTCCGAAAAAAACAGAGATAGCCTGCCTCGCCGTAGCGGCGCTGAGCGCAATGCCTGATGCCTTGGCCAGAGAAGCCTTGCGAAAAGGTTCTAAAGCCAAATCCAAAAAGGTCAGACGGGCCTGCCTGGAGGCTTTGTCTTCTTTCCACCGTGAAGATTCCCACTCGGAGTCTGGGACAAGAGTATGAGTGCCCCGGCGTTGAAAAAGAGCGAAGGCGAGACCAGCCGGGCACTCCACAGCCTGGCTGTCGAAATCATCATCCGCCTCCACGCTGTGTTGAAAAGTGCCCGCATCTATGAGCCCCATAACACTCTTTTTCAGCGTCAGGTTTCCCTGCTCTTATCCCTCATCCGCAAGGCGATGGCAGAATTCGGGGAAGCTGCGTTCTCCATCCGCCAGAGCACTCTTTTTTTCAACAATATCCGGCTCCGGTACGGGTTTGCCAATTATCATTTTTTCAAATTCGTTATCGAAGAGTTCAGAAAAAGAGGGGTCGGCAGCCTCCGTTTCGAACCCGGTCTGAACGCCGCCGACCTCACCTCCTTCATCCATCTTCTAGCCCGGGGAGAAGAAAAGCGGGCCGAACCTTCGCAGGCCATCGCTTCCGAGATGAAGAAAATGGGAGTGAGGACCATCACCATGGAAAAAACACTCCCAGCTGACCTCGCTCCACGCCGGGAGAAGGCGGCAGCCAAGGCCTTTTTTCTGGGCATCACCCATCTTGAAGAGGCTTTCGCCAGCGCCGCCTCGGAGGAGAAAATCAAGCTCAGCACCACCCGCCGGCTCATGCAGGCGATCTTCAATCACATCGTCGACAACGAAGCCTTTGTCCAGGGCCTGACCAATATCAAGAACTTCCATGAATATACGCTCAACCACTCGATGAACGTCTGCATTCTGGCCATCGCCCTGGGAAAGAGGCTCGGGCTGGACAGGAACGAACTTGTGGATTTGGGGATAAGCGCCTTTTTCCACGACTTCGGAAAGCTCGACACCCCCCGGGAAATCCTGGAGAAGCCAGCGCGGCTCGATGACCAGGAAAGAAAGATTATCGAGAAACACCCCTACCAGGGCGCGGCCAAGCTGGTCCAGTTCAAGGGGTTCAAGAACCTTCCCGTCCACGCTGTCCATGTAGCCATGGAGCATCACATCAAGGAAGATTGGGGGGGCTACCCGCGCTTTTTTCGAAAACAGACGATCAGCCTGTTCAGCAAGATCGTTAAAATTGTCGATTTTTTTGACGCCATCACGACCAAGCGCCCTTACCGCTCAAGGGTCTACACCCGAGACGAAGCCCTGAGCTTGATGCTCGAGCAATCAGGAAAAGAATTCCATCCTGTGCTCCTTCGGGAATTCGTCAGGATGATGGGCATTTACCCCGTTGGTACCCTGGTCATGCTGGATACAGGGGAGCTTGGCATCGTCGTCCAGAATCACTCCGAGACAGAACTCCTGCTTCGACCTCTGGTCAAGCTCATTACTGATGCTGACAGAAACAAATTGGACGGCGACATCGTCGACTTGAGCGAGCTTGACCCCGAGACGAACAAGTACAAGAAAACCATCATCAAAACCCTCGACCCCGAAAAGTATCATATCCGCGTCACCGACTATCTTTTGGCTCAGGCGGAATGACCCGACTTCCATGATGACGACCTTCAGGAAGCACAAGGGCGAAGCTAAAATAATTCTTATCAAAGGAGTCAAATCATGGCTATGATCAGTCCTGAGGTCCAGGAAGCAACCAAGAAAAAACTTTCCTCGGAAATGGCCGAGCGGGTGACCATCCTCTTTTTTACCCAGGAGCCCAGCCGACTGGTTTTGCCCGACCGTCTCCAGGGGCAAGAATGTCTCTACTGTCAGGAAACAAGACAGTTGCTCGAGGAAGTGGTCAGCCTGACCGACAAGATTGACCTCAGAACACATGATTTTGTGGCTGAAAAAGCTAAGGCCGATGAACTCGGCGTGGACAAAATTCCTGCCATCGTCATCAGCCCCGAACAAGGCTACGGAATTCGGTTTTTCGGCATTCCCTCGGGCTATGAGTACGTGAGCCTTCTCGAAGCCGTCGTCGACGTTTCTCGTCGCCGCACAGCTCTGGCCGAGAAAACAAAGACAGCTCTGGCCGACCTGGCGAACGACGTCCATATCCAGGTCTTTGTCACTCCCACCTGTCCCTACTGCACTTTGGCGGTTCGCCTGGCCCACCAGTTTGCCGTAGAAAGTCCGCGCATCCGCGCCGACATGGTCGAAGCGACGGAATTCCCCCACCTGGCCCAAAAATACCACGTTTTTGGTGTCCCCAAGACCGTTATAAACGAAGCCGTATTCATCGAAGGAGCAGTTCCCGAATCTGTCTTTCTCGACCATGTCCTCCGAGCGGCTAAGCCGGTTAGGTAGCGTTCCATGGAAGGACTTGAGGCGATTTTCTACCCGCGGTCGATTGCAGTCGTGGGCGCTTCCCGGCAGGCAGGTAGCGTTGGCCAGTCCGTCCTCGCCAACCTCATCGGCAGTCGATTTCAGGGAGTGGTCTTCCCGGTCAACCCCCATGCCCAGAGCATTCTTGGCATCAAAGCTTATGCCCGAATATCGGATGTTTCCGATGTGATTGACCTGGCCGTTATTGTCGTTCCCAGCCCCATCGTGCCCGCTGTCCTTGAAGAGTGCGGTCAGAAGGGAGTCAGGGGAGCGATCATTATCACGGCTGGGTTTAAAGAAATCGGCGGGGCAGGAATTGAACTCGAGGAACGCGTCCAGAAGATCGCCAACCATCATGGCATTACCCTCGTCGGGCCGAATTGCCTTGGGGTTATCAACACCGACCCTGGCGTGTCCATGAACGCCACTTTTGGCACGCAAATGCCCAGAGAGGGAAATATCGCCTTCATCTCCCAGAGTGGAGCACTCTGCGTGGCGGTGCTCGATTATGCCAAGGAAGCGAATATCGGCTTTTCCAAGTTCATCAGCATGGGCAACAAAGCTGGTGTCAACGAAAATGAGCTCCTCCAGTATCTCCAATCCGACCCCAAAACGGGCGTCATCCTCATGTACCTGGAAGACCTTGTCCGCGGCCGTGATTTTATGGACATCGCCCGCCAAATCACGAGTTCGAAGAAGCGACCCAAGCCTATCCTCGCTCTCAAGGCCGGCCGAACCATGGTGGGAGCGCGCGCCGCTTCCTCCCACACGGGCTCCCTGGCCGGCTCGGATCGAGTCTATGATGCCATCTTTGAACAGTGCGGTGTCTTGCGCGTCGACACCCTTGAAGAACTCTTCGATTATGTCAAGGCCTTCTCCAGACAACCGTTGCCCAGGGGCCGGAATGTGGCCATCATTACCAACTCGGGCGGCCCGGGCATTCTGGCCACGGATTCGTGCATCCAGCATAACCTCAACGTTCCCCGACTCACTCCCGCCACCAAAAAAAGCCTGCGTCAAATTCTGCCGGCCACAGCCAGCCTCCACAACCCCATCGACCTCATCGCCGAGGCCCAGGAAGAACAGTACGAGATTTCGCTCCGGGCTGTGCTCCGGGATAGGAACGTCCATTCAGCCATCGTCATCCTGACGCCAACCGCTTTCACCCGAGTCGAAAGCATCGCCAGGGCCATCGTCAACGTCGCCCGCGCCTCCCAAAAACCTGTCCTGTGCTGTTTTCTCGGAATTTACGATGTTTCCAAGGGGGTGGGCATCCTTGAGCAAAACGGCATCCCCAATTTCAGGTTTCCTGAATCGGCGGCGCGTGTCCTGGCCGAAATGGCCAACTTCACCGACTGGCTGAATAGGCCGCAGACGGGCATCAAAATTTACCGCGCCGATAAAGAAAAAGCTCGGGCTATCCTCGACGTGGTTTGTCAAGAAGGACGTCAGTTTCTCCTCGAGCATGAGGCTTACGAAGTTCTCAAAGCCTACGGCTTCCCGGTCGTCAGGTCAGTCCTCGCCCACACCGAGCGGGAGGCGGTGGAGGCGGCCGAAAAACTTGGCTTCCCGGTGGTCATGAAAATCGCCTCACCGGATATCGTTCATAAATTTGATTATGGTGGCGTCAAACTGGGTCTCAAGAGCAAAAGCGATGTGCGGAAAGCCTACGAGGAAATCAAAGAGCGCGTGCTCCAGGCCAAGCCAGAAGCAAGGATTGTCGGTTTACTCATCGAGGAGATGGTCCAGGGCGGCAAGGAAGTGATTCTGGGCATGAACCGGGATCCTCAATTCGGCCCTATCCTCATGTTCGGCATGGGCGGGATTTATGTCGAGGCGCTCGAAGATGTCTCCTTCCGTCTCGCCCCCATCCGGGAGTATTCCGCCCTGGCCATGATCCGGAGGACGAAAACCCACCGCATTCTGGAAGGATTCCGCGGCGGACCTGTCTACGACGTCGACGCTGTAGCTGACTGTCTCAAGCGGCTCAGCCAGCTGGTCGTCGACTTCGAGGAGATCCAGGAGCTGGACATTAACCCGCTCATCGTGCTCGAGAAAGGAAGGGGGGCGAGAATTGTCGACGCCCGCATGGTCATCCGAGGGTAGTCTGGTCGGTCCTGTGCTATAATGGTCTTTAAAAATGGCGTGGCTAAAAAAGAAGAGAAAGCCTTCAGTCTGCATCATCGGCCTCGACGGGGTGCCGCACTCCCTCGTCATGGACTTGACCAGCCGGTCGATTATGCCCGCCCTTGCTCAGCTCATTGACCGAGGCTCTCTCCGTCGATTGAGAGCGAGCCTTCCCGAAATTTCAGCCGTGAGCTGGACGGATTTCATGACCGGCGCCAACTCCGGAACGCACGGCATCTTCGGGTTCACCGACTTTAAGCGTGGCTCCTATGAAATCCGTTTCCCCAATTTTTTGGACCTCAAGTGCCCCACTTTCTGGGACCGCTTGGCTGAGATGGGCAAGAGATGCATCATCATCAACCAGCCTTCCACTTATCCGGCGCGCCGGGTGAACGGCATCCTTATCTCCGGGTTTGTCGCTCTCGAGCTTGAGAGGGCGGTCTATCCCCCCTCCGAAAAAGCGAACCTCGAGAAGATGGGCTACCAGATTGATATCGACACGGTGAAGGCCAGGCAGGATGCCGACTTCCTCTGGCAGGAGCTTGACCGAACCTTCACCAGCCGAGAGCGCGCGTTTCGGCATTTTTGGCAAGGGGATTGGGATTACTTTGAGCTGGTCATTACCGGGACAGATAGGCTTCACCATTTCCTCTGGCGGTCGGGTTTGGACCCCCAGAACTCCCACCATCAAAAATTCCTGGATTATTACCGCCGCATCGACCGCTTCATTGGCGAAATTGCTTCTGCTTTTGAGAAGCTCACAGGAGGTCTGGAAGGATTCTATATTCTCTCCGACCACGGATTTTGCAGCATCGAAAAAGAAGTATACCTCAATGCCTGGCTGGAGAGGGAAGGCTACCTTCGATTCCGGGCTAATGAGGCGAAAGGGCTGGAGGAGATAGCCGACGGGAGTGTGGCTTTCGCCCTCGACCCCAGCCGCATTTACCTTAACGTCGAGGGTCGATTCCCGCGCGGCATCGTGACCCCGGCCGAGCGCGACATTCTAAGAAAAGAGATTGGCCAGAAGCTGGCCCGGCTCGAGGACGGGGGGAAGAAAGTCATCCGCCATGTCTTTCGGGCCGAGGAGGTCTATTCTGGACCTCTTCTTCCTGAGGGCCCTGACCTCATTGTGGTCTCAGAACCCGGTTTCGACATCAAGGGGTCAGTGAAAAAAAGGGAGGTTTTCGGTTCAACCGACCTCCAGGGCATGCACACCTGGGAGGATGCTTTCGTCTGGTCGATCACTCCCCTCGGCCAGAACCTGGCCATTGGCCAGTTGGCTGGGTTTATCCTTGATCACTTCAACGAAAAAAGATAAGGATGCTGAAAAAAACAGCCCTTGGCTCGCCAGAGCAACAAAACCGGTTCCCTCTCGGCGGGGCCCCCCGCCGGCCCGAGCGTTTGAGGCTAATGTTCTACCTCCTTGATAATCAACAAGATAGTCGGCGAGGGGGCGCCGGGGGTGAACCGCGACAGGACCCGTCGGGTGATTCTATCGGCAATCCTGGGTTCAGGCCAGCACGGAGGCCGCTCAAAGTCGGAGGGAAGATCTATCGATACGCCGCACCCTTGAAAATTTGCTACTTCCTTTGCTTGGGCGCCCTGACCATCTTGTGTTTGCCTGTCGAAGCTTACATCGGCCCTGGGGCTGGTTTCGCCTTCCTCTCTTCCTTCCTCGTTTTCTTTCTCACCTTTTTTCTGGCCTTGTTTTCTTTCCTTTCCTGGCCAATTCGATTCTTTTTCCGTCTGCTCAAGGGAAAAAGAGCTTATCGGAAAGCTCAAGTCGGTCGAATTGTCATCATCGGGCTTGACGGTTTGGAACCCAAGCTGGTGGAAAAATACATGGCGGAAGGCAAATTGCCGCACCTGGCCAAGCTCCGTAAAGTCGGAAGCTACACAAGACTCCGAACCACGACGCCGGCCATTTCTCCAGTCGCCTGGTCTTCTTTCATGACCGGAACCGAGCCATCCAAGCACAACATTTTCGACTTTCTGCGTCGAGAACCCAAGACCTACCTGCCCGAACTCTCCTCAGCTCGCATCGGCCCACCCCGCCGCGTCTTATCCATAGGAAAATACAGACTGCCTCTGGCCAGGCCCGAAATCAGGAATTATCGAAAAAGCATTCCCTTTTGGAAAACTCTCGGCGAGGCTGGCATTTTCAGCACTGTGCTGCGGGTTCCCATCACCTTTCCGCCCGAAAAATTTGCTGGCCATCTCCTCGCCGGCATGTGCACACCCGACCTCAAAGGGAGCCAGGGGACGTTCGCTTTTTACACCACCAACAAGAGTAAAGTCCACCGAAAAGAGGGCGGCATAGTCATTCCCGTCGACGTTGTGGACGGTCGCATCCAGACCTACGTTTCTGGGCCTGAGAATTCGCTCTTGAAAAAACCAGAGGAAATCCGCCTTCCGCTGATTATCCGCATCGACGCTGGCCGAGGCGAAGCGGTGCTCGCTGTTTCTGGTGAGCGGTTCAGGCTCAAGCCACGAGTTTTTTCTCCCTGGATCAGGCTCGTTTTCCGAGCCGGGCTGGGGATTAAAATCCGCGCCATTGCCAAGTTTTATGTTTCCTCGCTCGAGCCGGACTTCGAGATGTACGTTACCCCGCTCAACATCGACCCAGAAAAACCGGCTCTCCCCATTGCCCATCCTTTCCTCTATTCTGTCTACTTGAGCAAGCTCCTGGGAAGCTTCATCACGCTGGGAGAAGCCAACGACACTTGGGCGTTGAATGAAGGAGTGTTGAAGGAAGACGCCTTCCTCGAACTCACCTACTCCAACCATGCCGAATGGGAAGCGATGCTTTTCAACGCCATCGACAAGACGAGAAAAGGAGTGGTCGTTTGTGTCTTTGAAACAACGGACAGCATCCAGCACATGTTCTGGCGCTATCTTGATTCCCATCATCCTGCCCTGAAAACCACGACCCCGACGATGAACGCTCGCGTCATCGAGGAGCTTTACCAGCGCATGGACGACCTCGTGGGAAGAGTGAGCCAAAAAGCGGGTCCGCGGAGCTTGCTCTTGGTCATGTCCGACCATGGTTTCGCCTCCTTCCGCCGCGGCGTCAACCTGAATTCATGGCTTTACACTAACGGATACCTCTCTCTCAAGGATGGGAAAGAAGAAAGCGAGGAATGGCACAAGGACGTCGATTGGGAAAGGACAAGAGCTTATGCCCTTGGTCTGGGCGGCCTCTACATCAACCAGAAGGGCCGGGAAGCCCAAGGCATCGTTTCACCTGGCCAGGAAACAGAGGTTCTTAAAGCAGAGCTCATCAAAAAGTTGCGCCTTCTCCGGGACGAGGAAAAAGGAGAAGTGGCTATCACGGAAGTTTACGATAGCGAGCGCCTTTATGCCGGCCCATACAAAGAGAATGCCCCCGACCTCATCATCGGTTACAATCAGGGTTACCGGGCGTCCTGGGATGGAGTGACGGGAAAAGTCTCCCGGCGTGTTTTTGAGGATAACCTCAAAGCCTGGAGTGGAGACCATTGCATCGACCCGACGCATGTCCCCGGCGTGCTCTTCTCCAGCTGGAAGCTGAGCGCCACATCACCCTCGATCATGGATATCGCCCCGACCGTGTTGAGCCTTTTTGGCCTGCCCATCCCTGCTCACATGGACGGCAAGCCCCTTTTCGAAAGAGGGTCGAGCTTTTCGAAGAAGAAAGGAAAAGAAAAATGAACCCGATAAAAAGAAGAGACTTCCTCAAGTGGGGGGTCGTCACTACCTCTTTTCTGGCCTGGGGCGGCAACCCACCGCTCATCTCCAAGACAGGAGGAAAAAGGGTGACAGGGACGAAAATCCTCGTCCTCGGGTTTGATGGCCTCGACCCCCGCCTTCTCGCGAGATGGATGGAGGAAGGAAGGCTCCCCGCATTCCAGCGTCTGGCCAATCAAGGCAGTTTCCAGCCCCTCCAGACCAGCATCCCGCCCCAGAGCCCTGTCGCCTGGGCAAATTTCATCACCGGCATGGACCCTGGTGGTCATGGCATTTTCGACTTCATGCACCGCGACCCAAGCTCCTACATTCCCATTTTCTCTGCCTCTTCGACCGAAGAAGCCAAATCGACGGTCAAGCTGGGAAACTTAGTCCTCCCTCTTGGTGGAGGAAAAGTAAGGAATCTCATCCGTGGCCCGGCCTTCTGGCAGTTACTTGAGGAAGACGATATCCCGGCCACAATCTTTAAGATGCCGTCCAACTATCCGCCCGTGCCGACCAAACAAAGGACTCTCTCCGGGATGGGAACACCGGACATCAAGGGCTATTATGGCCTTTTCAATTATTATACGACGCAGCCCATCGAGATCAACGAAGACATCGGCGGCGGCCGTATCCACAGGGTTCAGGTCGTCAACAACACGGTCGAGGCCAGCCTGCCAGGCCCGACGAATACCTTCCGCCGAGACAGGCCTGAGTCCACTCTCAATTTCAAGGTGATTCTGGACCCTGTCCATCCCGTGGCCAAGATTACCTATCCAGGAGAAGAGTTTATCCTGCGGGAGAGAGAATGGAGCGGCTGGAAAAGAGTTCGTTTCCATCTTATCCCTACCCAGAGCGTCAGCGGCATCTGCATGTTTTACCTCAAGGAAATCAGGCCTCACTTCAAGCTCTACGTCTCAGCTATCCACATCGACCCAGCCGAACCTGCTCTCCCCATTTCGACTCCAGAGAGCTACGCCAAGGAACTCGAGAAAAAATTTGGCCCCTTCTTCACTAAGGGTTTACCCGCTGACACCAGTGCCCTCGACCACGATGTCCTCGACGAGGGAGAGTTCCTCGAGCAGGACAACATGGTTCTGGAAGAACGCAAGCGAATGTTCGAGTATGAATTCAATCGCTTTGATTCGGGGCTTCTCTTTTATTACGTCTCGAGCACGGACCAGCGACAGCACATGTTCTGGCGGCTTCTCGATGAGAGTCATCCGATGTACGACGCTCAGCTGGCCTCCAAATATGGCCGGACCATCGAGAATATCTATATCGAGGCCGACATGCTCCTCGACAGAGTCCTTCAGAGAATATCCCGCGACACCCTCCTTCTCGTCATGTCTGACCACGGGTTCAACCCCTTCCGCAGGGGTTTCAACCTTAACACTTGGCTCTTCGAAAACGGCTATCACAGGCTGCGCAACCCCTGGCGCCGCGAGGAGAGCAGCCTCTTCGATAACACCGATTGGTCAAGAACGAAGGCTTATGGAGTGGGTCTCAACGGTCTCTATCTTAACCTGCGAGGCCGGGAAAGGGAGGGTATCGTCAACCCCGGCGCGGAGAGTGACAACCTCCTCCATGAACTCGCCCGGCGGCTCGAGGAGGTCACCGACCCGAAGACCGGCCAGCGCGCCATCCTCCACGCTTACATCACCAAGGAAGTCTATCAAGGCAGGCATCTCGAGCATGCGCCAGATATAGTCCTCGGGTTCAACTACGGCTACCGGATTTCCTGGGGATCTCCGCTCGGCAGGTTCCCGCGCTCGGTCTTCGAGGACAACACAGAAAAATGGAGCGGCGACCACATGAGCGCGCCGGATGTCATCCCCGGCATTCTCCTGACCAATCGCCCGGTTAAAGCCTCCCGACCCGCCCTCCATGACCTCACGGCGACCATCCTCAGCGTTTACGGCATTCCGAAGCCAAAGGAGATGATTGGCCGCTCCATCTTCGAAGAAGGAGGATAAATTGGGAAAATCCAAAGTCAAACTACCTAAGGACCTTCTGGAGAGGGTCAAGAAGTTAGCCCGCTTGGCGGGCTATTCCTCAGCCGAGGAGTTCATCGTCCATTGCCTGGAAAAGGAAATCGTCAAGCTCGAGGAAGCACAGTCAGAAGAAGAGGTTAAGAAAAAGCTCAAAGGGTTGGGCTATATTTCCTGAAACGGAGGTTAATCCTTAGCTCCAATGGGGTTTCTTAATTCGATTCTCGGCCGGGTCTTCAGCCTTCTCTTTCTGCCCTGGCGTTCTCTCAACCCCTGGCTGGCGATGATTTTTATTTCCTTTCTCACTGGCCTGTTCATGCTTTTTATCTTTCGCTGGACGTCGAACCAGGCGGGAATTCGCCAGGCCAAGAACACAATCAAAGCCCATCTTCTCGAGATTCGCCTCTACAAAGACAGCCTGCCCATCGCGCTTCAAGCCTACGGGAAAATCCTCCGCTCCAACCTAAAATATGTTGCTTTATCGGCCAAACCCATGCTCGTCATGCTCCTTCCTCTTCTCCTTGCCCTCACCCATCTCAACCTCTGGTTTGGCTATGAACCTCTGCGCGTTGGCGATGCGACCATCCTCAAAATTTTTTGGGATAAAAACGTCATCCCTTTGAACACCGAGGTCGAGCTCGAAACTCCGGATGGCCTTGCCGTAGAAACTTTGCCCCTTCGCCTCGAAGAAGCGAGGGAAACCAACTGGCGCATCCGAGCCGAAAAAGAAGGTTTTTACGTGCTGAAAATCAAGCCTGGAGGTGTGGCCTCCATTTCAACCGCTGTGGTTGTTGGAACTCGTTCTTTGGCCCCCATTTGCCCCCGGCGCTCCCAACGCTTCCTTGATAACCTTTTCTACCCCGGCCAAAAGCCCCTCCCCTCTTTCACATCCATCCAGTCGGTCGAAATCAAGTACCCCGCCCGACGAATGACCTTCTTCGGTCTGAAACTCCATTGGCTCATTCCCTATTTCTTTTTATCCCTCGTCTTCGGGTTTGCCCTAAAGCGTCCCTTAGGAGTGGAAATCTAACCCGAAACGAGCTATCATCGAGACCGAAAAGGAAAGGAGAAGCAGATGAAAATCGAACATTTCAAGATGGAGCGTATGCAGTCGACTTGGGAAAACGTCGTTGCCTACAACCTTTCCGAGAGCGGCGTCCACCCCTTAACTCTCAATGAGCTGGTCAGCGAAGAAGAGCTCAAAGAAATAGCTAACTCGGGCCTTGGCTACAGCCAGACTAACGGCACGCCAGAATTGCGCGAGCAAATTGCCCATCTTTATCCTGGCCTTTCCATCGAGGAGATTCTGGTTACGACGGGATCCTCGGAGGCCAATTTTCTCCTCATGTGGAGCCTGGTCGAGAGAGGGGATGAAGTCGTCTTCATGATGCCCAACTACATGCAGATGTGGGGGCTTTTGCGCGGCTTCGGAGCTGTAGTCAAGCCGTTCTGGTTGCGAGAGAGCCTGGCCTGGGCACCCGACCTCGATGAGTTGAAGAAAGTGGTCAGCAAGAGAACCAAGCTCATCATCCTCACCAACCCCAACAACCCGACCGGCGCCGTCCTGAGTGAAGAGGCCATGGAATGCATCGTCGACCTGGCCGATGCGAGCGGAGCCTGGATTATCGCCGATGAAGTCTACCAAGGCGCGGAGCGAAGGGCCGACCCAACTCCAAGCTTTTTTGGAAAACACGAGCGCGTCGTTGTCGTCAACGGTCTTTCCAAAGCCTATGGCCTCCCCGGCGTCAGGATTGGCTGGATCGTCGGACCGATGGGTTTGATCCAGAAAATCTGGCCCTACCACGATTACACAACCATCTCCCCGAGCACCCTGAGCGACCGGTTAGCTCGCATCGCCTTGAGCCCTTCAACAAGAGAGAAAATCCTGGCTCGAACTCGACATATCCTTCAACAGAATTTCCCAATTCTCCAGGCCTGGCTTGAAAAACAACCCGGTCTTTTTGATTTCATCCCCCCGCAGGCAGGAGCCATTGCCTACGTCCGCTACCACCTGCCCATCGATTCCCTCGACTTCGTCACCAGGCTCATCCAGGAAAAGAGCGTCCTCCTCGTTCCGGGCGAACATTTCGAGATGGGCCGCTACCTCCGCTTCGGCTATGGGGCAGAATGCCACTATCTCCAGCAGGGGCTGGCCCGGGTCAAGGATTTCATCCAGGAATTTCAGGCGGGCAAGTGTTAGCTCTTTCAAGACCATTTTCCTGGATATGACGAGATGAGGCCCCCAACGAGGTGCCACAGCACCCTTCCGGGGCATGTAATTCTCCCCGTAGCGTTGACTTTGTCGTCCCATGGCTTGGCTTAAATTCTAATACTTCGGGGAAACGGTCATTGAGCTTATGAGCGAGAATTCAGGGCGAAAGCAGATATGTCCAGGAAACCGTGGCCGGAGAGGTTAAAAAGGAGCACTTCCTCCCGACCCTGCTCCCTGGCCCTCAGGGCCTCATCAATGACAGCGGCAATAGCATGGGCCGATTCAGGGGCGGGCAAAATCCCCTCCGACTTCAAAAAGAGCCGCGCGGCAGAGAAAACTTTCTCCTGGGAATAGGCCCTGGGTTCGATAATCCCCTTGTCGACAAGGTGGCTGACGAGAGGGGCCATGCCGTGGTAGCGAAGGCCCCCCGCATGGATCGAAGGCGGCACAAAATCCATGCCCAAAGTGTGCATGTAAAGAAGGGGCGTCAACCCTACGCTATCGCCGTGGTCGTAGCGGAGATTTCCTTTCGTCAAGGAGGGGCACGCCTCTGGCTCGACGGCGATGAAGCGAGTCTTCGTCCGGCCTGTCAATCTTTTGCCGATAAAGGGAAAAGAAAGGCCGGCAAAGTTGGACCCTCCACCGACACAGCCAACGACGATATCCGGCTCTAAGCCCGCCTCGGCCAGCTGTTTCTCAGCTTCCAGCCCGATGATGGTCTGGTGCATGAGAACAGCGTCAAGGACAGAACCCAGGGAATATTTAGCGCCGGGCTGGCGGACCGCCGTTTCGACTGCTTCTGAGATGGCAATGCCCAAGCTTCCGGGATGGTCGGGGTCCTGGGCGAAGAATTTTCTTCCCGCTTCCGTCAAGGCACTGGGGCTCTCCACGACGGAAGCCCCGAAGAGTTCCATCAAAATTCTCCGGCCAGGTTTCTGGCGATGGCTGATACGGACCATGAAAACCTTGACCGAGATACCGAAAGTGGAACCGGCATGGGCCAGGGCCGATCCCCACTGTCCAGCGCCCGTTTCCGTGGTTAGAGTTTCGACTCCATCCTGGGCAGCAAGGTAGGCTTGCATGAGGGCCGTGTTGCTCTTATGGCTTCCCGTCGGGCCTACTCCCTCGTACTTGTAAAAAATCCGGGCTGGAGTTGATAGCGCTTCTCGTAGCGCGCTGGCATAGACAAGGGGAGTTGGCCGATAAACCGAGAATGCCTTCCGAACCTCGCCAGGAATGGGAATTTCCCTGGCCGAGGAAATCTCCTGGGCGATGAACCCCCGCGGAAAAATGATTTCGAGCTCTTCTGGTCGAAGCGGCTCTTTAGTCTGCGGGTTGAGCGGGGGTTTCGGCAAGTCATCCAAGTCTGCCTTGATGTTATAGAAAGCCTGGGGCAAGATATCGCTTTCTCTTGAAGAGAATCTTTCCATCTTTAACCTCCTTTTGGAGCGTAGAAAAAAATCCCTTTGGATTCATTGGAATAAAAATGAAGATGAGGTGGATTACTGGGCGGTGGAACCCGCCCACCAGAAAAGGAGGGAGATGCAAAGAACTTTCGGGAAAACGAGCGTCTTTTCCGGGCGCAGCATGGTCCTTATTTTATAAAATCACAGGCCGTTGTCAAGAGCCCATTTCTAAAATCCGGGGAAAAAGCTGAGCTGGAAGACCCAGTCCTTGTTCGGTCGGTCGAACGGTTTAACGGCATTGAAACCAAGGATCAGATAACCGAAAACGTTGAAGCGAAGACCAACGCCAGCGCTCGAAACGGGTTTTCGAGTCCCGTTGAGAAACGTAGGCTTGGCTGCATTTTCCCAGGCCACACCCCAATCATAGAAGAAGACCATGTCCACCGGGAAGACGCCGTAGTATCCCTTGCCGATGCCGAGCACCCGGAAAAGAGGAAAACGGAGTTCAGCATTCCCGACCAAAATCTTGCTGCCATAAAGACGATTGAGATCGAAGGCGTTTGGACCCGACAATTCCTCATAATTAAAAGAATAATAATCGTAACCACGGACGAGGCTCTCGTACCCGATATAAACAGGCCAGAGGCGCTCATCTTCCGCGTCTTTTCCGTAACGTCCGTAATGGAGCAAGCGGAAGGCGAGGGTGAAAGGCTTGGCCGGCACGAAATAACGCCGGTAATCAGCGAGGAGCGTCTGGTAAGAGATAGAGCCGATGGTCGGTGTAAGCTCGAGAAGGTAGCTCTGCCCCAGAATGGGACCTGTAGCCCCCCACAAAGCGCTGTCATAGACGAGAGCCAGGCTGGTGTAGAAAAAGTGGATGCTGTCGGGCGCGGGAAGTTGCTGGATGTCTCGAACGAGCTGCGTTCCGTCGTAAGCCGAAAACATCTGCGTGACGATTTCCTGGCTGAAGTCGATGTACTGGAAACCGCTCCGCATCTCGACACGCCGAACCTGGTTAAACGGGTAAGCGAGGAAACCCTGGATTTGATAATTTATCTGCCAATAGAGATAGTCCTCCTCGATGTAGACGGGCTCGCCGTAAAAATAGCCTGTACCGACGGAATAAGACCCAATGACATAAGGAATCCGACCGACGGCTCCACCCCAATTCAACCGCCGTCGGGAATTCTGGTAACTGAGGATGGCTGTGGCATCCTTGAGGCGACTGGAGACTTGAGCTAAGGTCCCCAGGCTGTGGTAGCCGAGCATATCGGACCAGAAGAGGGCCACCCCGCCGCCCGTATAGGTCCCAAAACGGTCGATGCCGACGCCCACCTGGGGCGGTGCCACGTAATCCAGGCTCAGCTTCGGCTTGTATTCAGACACGGGGAATTCCATCTGCTCGGGAAGCCCGAAAAGGGGGTTGCGGAGGAGGCCGAGAAGGGAGCCAGACGGCTCTTCCCGCGGCGGGAGAACAGAGAGGAGCTTCCCTTCGAACCGAGCTAATTCGGGTTTTCCGGCGAGGATTTCCTTTTCCTCAAGAGCATAGATGGAAAACCGGCCTTCTTCATAGGCAGAATAGATCATCCTCCCCGTCGCCGAGGCGACCGAAAGCGTCGGGCTCAACTCGGTGATACCACTCACGCCCGTGTAGAGGTTGGTCACCTGGAAAATATTCCCTGAGCTCAATTCAAGCCGGTATACATCCGGCTTGCCGCTGACATCAGAGACAAAATAGAGGCTTCGCGAGTCGGGAGACCACTGGGGGTTGATGTTCTTGGCGCCGTTAAACGCCTCAACACGGGTGATTTTGCCTGATTCCGGGTCAATGAGGGCCAGCTCGTAATCGCCGTAGCTCAGGAGCGAAAGGTCAGTGCCGAAGCGGTCGGTGACGAAGGCGATGGCCCGGCCATCGGGCGACCAGGCAGCTTGGAGGTCAGCAAAAGGGTCGTCCGTCAGCTGTTTCAATCTCCCTGAGCCAAGGTCATAAACATAGAGGTCAGTCTGTCCCCTGGACAGGGCGGTGAAAACGATGTGTCGGTTGTCGGGCGACCAGGAAGGGTTAAAAATTTCATCCAGGTTCGAGAAGGGGATTTCATCGATTATCTTCTCCCGCTCGACATCATAAAAAGTCAGGATGGGCTTGCCCTTGCTAACTGCGCCAAAAACGAACCTCTTCCCCTGCCCATCCCACGCTCCAGAAGACCGGATGAACTGGATGCTCTCGAACTCTGGGTCGACGGCTGTTTCGGTAATTTTTTTCTTGATGGAACCGGTCTTGGGGTCGGCGAGGTAGAGGTCGATGGAAAACAGATCCCGGGTGGAGAGGAAGATGATGTCTTTCCCGTCCGGACTGAGAGCCGGGGCAACGTTATACGGGTTCATCTCCGTCCCTTTGAAAATGACTTTGGCTGTTAGGCTGGGGACCTCGGTCTGGGAGACAAGCGGCTCATACCTTTTCTTATAGGCTTCGAGCCATTCCTTGGACAGGGTTTCGTAATTTACACCAAGAACTCTTGTCATCACGCTTTCCAGGTCGCCAACTCGGCCCACGCCCTTGAGGAGTCGAGCGATCGTCTCATCTCCCCACTTGCCCGTGATGTAGGCTAAGAGGCCGTGGCCGTAACGATAGGGGAAGTATTTGTAAGGATTGTCCAGCTTCTTGATCGGAGGAATCTCCTTTCTCTGGGTGGCGTCCCTCATCCACATGGCCGTTTGAGCGTCGACCGACCCAATCGACAGATATTCAGACATCCCCTCAATGAACCACAGGGGAACACGCATGGCGGTGGAGCCAGCGTAGCCACCAGGCCGCCCCTGGGAGGTAATATCAAACTGGAAGGCGTGGACGAGCTCATGGCCGATGACATGGTCGGTTTCGGCAAGCGACGACCCGACGGGAAGGATGATCCGCCGCTTGAAAGCCTCGGTGACGCCACCCGTTCCTTCTGAGATTAAATCTGGAATGGCGGTCGTCTGCTGGAAATGGGTCGAGCTGGAATAGAGGATGAGGGGCTGGCGACCTTTGAGTTCATGGTTGAGGATCCGGCTTAGCCGAGAATACCACCGCTCAGCCATGCGAGCGGCATGGTTGGCCATGGCCCCGAACTCAGGATAATAATAGATGTCAAAGTGTTTCGTCTTGAGGATTTTGAAGTCAAAATGCTCATACTGGACCTTGTTCCGGCCAAAGTACTGGGCCGTTGCACTCAAGGCGAAAAAGCTGAGGCAAAGAAAAGCCGCCATGAGGCTGGCTATCCCGCGACGATATATCTTTGGCTTCATTGTTTCCTCCGTCTTTTCTTGGCCGCTTTAATTCTTACTTTTCCTATCTATTATATCGAAATAATAAATTTTAAGCTACACTCGCCCGGCGATTTTTCCTTTTTTATCTTTGACAGCGCAGCTCGCAAATTATTGGTCGCGTCCTTTTCTCCCTTCATATCCATTATAAACAAAACTCCACCCATTATTAAGCAAATTTTGTGCCAAAATGGAGCTTTCTTTTGCCTTAGCCCCATGCCTCTATCCAGAAAGAAATGTCTTTACCCGAGGACACCTGTCATCTAACGACAAACGGCGCGTTTCTTATCTCTTTTTCTTTTTTCTTTATCCTCGACTAAAATGAATGGATGGCGAGCATATGGACCTCCAATAAAATCGGCTATGGTCTCGGCTATGAGTCAAGTACTTACGCGATGGCCCCAGGCCGCACGATCCGCCCCCGAAGGTCCTGCTGCCTCCAGAAGAGCGGTTTCGCTTGAATTTTCGATGCAGAGAAAAGATAATGCGAAGGAGATGCTCATGACCAAGAAAATTTTGGCGCCCCTATTTGTCGTCTGCTTGAGCTTCTCTTTTCTCCCCGGACAGACAAACCCGTATGGTCTTGGCCTCATTGTCATTGAGCCCACGGGCTTGACAGGAAAAATCTGGTGGAGCCGGACGGCGCTGGATGCGGCCATAGGCTGGTCTTCCCTCTCCGGACACCGCCTCCACCTCCACGCTGATTATCTTTTTTATAAATATTCTCTTCATGCCGATAGCCGGGTCGATTTCTCCTTCTATCTTGGAGCGGGGGGCAAGGTCATCTTTGAGGAGCATGACAATGCCTGGTTCCGTTTTCCTCTGGGCATCGACTTCCTGAGCAAGAAGTCGCCCGTCAATGTCTTTTTTGAGGTCGTGCCCTCTTTCAACTTCAAAGAGCTCGACCTTGTGGGCGCTCTCGGCCTCCGCTACACCTTCTGCCGGTAGGACGAGCCCGCCTTCAACCTGATCTTCCTTCAGAACCAGAGAAGGAGGCATCTTTTTTCCCGTGAGAAAAGCCAAACTCTTTTTAGGAATGGGTGACACGGCGCCAGTCCCCGCAACGCCCGGAAAGGCAGGGGCTCCCCACGGGGATGGGTGAGGCGAGGACGGACAGGGACAGACCGGGACAGGCGCCTTTCTCATCACGGAATTAGAGATGCTTGCATCCGAGAAAAAATCTTTGCACTGGGATGCTTTTTCTGTTATAGTTTTAGCTGCCCATCCAAGGAAGGTTCTATCGAGGAGGAAAACAATGAAGAAATCTACCGCCTTAGTTTTGACCTTCTTTACCTTTTTCCTCTGGTCTTGCGCTAAGAAGCCCGCCGCCCCGCAGGCTGGAAGCGCCAAGGCAGAGGACATGATGTCCCTTTTGCCCAAGGAGGCAAGAGGGATGATCATCGTCGACGTCCACAGGGCCATGGCGACAGAGGCAGCTCAAAAAATGCTTCAGGAGGACAAGAATTACCAGAAATACCAGGAATTCATCCAGGAGACGGGCATTGACCCGAAAAAAGATGTATTTTTCCTCGCTGCCGCCATGGGTGGCGAAATCGGCAAGGAAGAAGCACAGCAGGGAGTCGCTGTTCTCAACCTGAAATACAACCGCGACCTCCTCGTGAGCAAAATCAAGAAAGAAGGCGCCAAAATCCAGGAGACTGATTATAACGGGGTCCGCCTCTATCAGGGAATCCAGATGGAGGCGGAAGAAAAACCGGTGAGCGGGGCCTTCCTTGACGATTCGAACATCGTCGTCGGTAGCGACCCCTTCGTCCGGGCGGTGATCGACGTCTACCAGAAGAAAGCAGACAACATCCTCAAGAATCAGGAAATGGCTGGCCTAGTCAAAGGGATGAACAAGACGGCCATGGTTTACGGCGCTTTCCTCGTTCCGCCCGGTGCTCTGACCGAGGTTGCCTCCAAGAATCCTATGCTCAGCCCCTTCGAGAGCATCACTTCGGTGCTCCTTTCCTTCGATTATCGAGACAAAGTTTTTGAGGCGGAAATCAAAGCTCAAAGCGCCGACGCTGATAAGAACAAACAAATGGCCGATGCTTTGAACGGCTTCAAGGCTCTTGGCTCGGCCGCTGCGTCCAAGGAACCCGAATTGGCCGAGGTGCTCAATCGTTTGGAAATCGTCTCGACGCCGGAGCATGTCAGGATTTCCATCTCCCTGCCCGAAACCCTCATCGACCACCTGAGCCAGAAGCTGAAAGCCAAGCCCCAAGAGGAAAAACAAGAGGAGAACTAATCCTCGAGGTTGTATTCTTTCTGAGAAAAAAGCAAACAGGCCAGCCCCAGAAATCCGGCTGTAATGAGGAAGAGAATCAAGAGGGCAAGGCCGGGCTTCGTCGGCTCTAAGCGAAAGGTAAGGAAGGAAAACCTTCCGGAAGACGGAAGAGGGAGGAAAGATTTCAAGTAGTGGACGATGGCGAAGCGCTGGGTTGACCCCGGAAAATACTGGATGACGTTTTCCCAGCCAAAGCTGAAGAGAAGCCCGGCAAAGATGGATTTCCTCAGGAAGCTACCAAAAAAGGTGAAAAATGCTCCATAAGCCAAAAGCCCCAGGGTGAGTACCCCGAAATAGCGGCCCAGGACGGCAAGCCGTCTAAGCTCCCCGAGCCGGTCAAAGTTCAAGACAAGGAAGGAAGCGAGCAAGCCCAGTCCCACCATCGCGATGGGAATGACCATGTAGGCAGCATACTTGCCCAGAACCACTGCTGATTTGGGCAGGGGCCTGGTGACCAGGTAAGGAAGCGTTTTTCCCTCAACCTCCTCGGCGCAGACAGAAGTTCCGTAAAAAAGGGCCAGAATCAGGATGATGAATTGGAGGTAAAAAATCATGATGATGTTAGAAAAAAGGTAGAGGCCTTCCCTCAGTCCCCGGCCCTGGCCGAAGGCTTGATGGAACCTGATGATAATAGCCACGACGACAGGCAGGAAGCTCGCCACGAAGAACAACTTGGTCCGCCGTGACCTTCTCCCCAGAAAAAAGGCGAAGGAAAAAACACGGCCGAGAGCGCTCCAGAAACTCATCTACTTTCCCACAAGATAATCAAAAACCGCCTGCAAGTTATCATCGGCCGAGGTAATTTCCTCGACCCCGATCCTGTGCTCGACGATAAGAGAAAGAAGCAGGCTAAAGAACTTATCCCGGTTTCTCGTCTCGACGACCAGAGACCGCCCATCTGAGCCGAACATCAGCTTGAGGACATTCTCGTCGTTCATGAAAAGGCTGGCCAGCCGACGCGGCTCGGCGCAGCGGATGGAAATGAGGTGCGGATGGCTCTCGATGAGCTCGCGGATGTCCTGGACATCCCCCTGGGCAAAAACCTTACCCTGATGGATGAGGATAATCGTCGTCGTCAAAGCCTCGATCTCGGGAAGAATATGACTCGAAACGATGACTGTCCTCCCCTCCCGCTTGAAATCCTTGATCAACCGGATGAGCTTCCTTTTCCCCAATGGGTCCATGCCGCTGAGCGGCTCATCCAGGATAATCACCTCAGGGTCGTGGGCGATGGCCTGGGCCACCTTCAACCTCTGCCTCATCCCCCGGCTGTAGGCTCGGATAAGCCTATCCTTGTCCTGATAGAGGTCGACGATGTGGAGCGTCTTTTCCGCCTTCGCTCTTGCCTCCGCGGCCGAAAAGCCATGGAGCTTGAGCAAGCCGAGCAGGAATTCCCAGCCCGTTATTTCCTCGTAGAAAGAATCATGCTCGGGGCAGAACCCGACACGGAAAAAAAGGGCGGGGTTATTCTTCACCCGCTGCCCGAAAATCGTGACCGAGCCGATGCTCGGCCGGAGCTGCCCGGTGAGCAACTTGAGGAGAGTGGACTTACCCGCGCCGTTGGGACCGAGCAAGCCCGTGATGCCCGGCTCTATTTCGAGGCTGACATCGCTCAGCCCGAGGACATTCCCGTACCACTTGGAAAGCCTTGCCGTGACGATGACAGCGCTCATCGAACCACCTCAACTCCCCTGACCTTGCGGCGGAGGACAAGAACCGCGACAAGGCAAATGCCCACCAGAATAAGGAAAGAATACAGCCAGGAAACGGGATAGGGAGGCTTCTGCTGGAAAAAGAAGGCGCCTGTTTGCTGGAGGTTTCTTTTGAGGGACAGGAGAACGAAGCCAGGCTTTCTGAAATTCTCGTAGAAAAAACCGAAGAAAATATCCGAAGCAACATAAATAGCAAAAATAAGGATGGAGACGTACCTCCTGTTCCGGCTTAAAGAAGACAGGAGGAGGGTGTAGAGGCAAAAAAAGGCCGTTGTCAGAAGAGAGCTCGCCACCACAGCTGTCGGCAGCCAGGGATATGTCGCCAGGAAGCTAAAGCTTCCGGCAAAAAGCAGTTTGAAGACGATGAAGAGAAGGCCGGGCACGAGGGTCAAGGAAAGAAGGAAGAAAACCAGGACAGCCATCTTCCCCATTAAATAATCTTTCTTCGCCAACGGACGCGCAAAATAAAGCTGGAGGGCGTTATATTTCAGGTCGTCAGAAATCAACCCCGCCCCGCTCACGAGCATGATCATGAGCATCATGAAAAGCAAGAAATCGCTGTTGAAATAAGTCAAAAAATATTTTGGGTTGACTTCGAGAACCCTCGGGCCGCGCAACATGGACTGAAAGTCCTCGACCCGCTCAGCGATATAGATGCCGACAATAAAGGCAAAAGCCGGCCCAAACGCGCCGGCGTAGATGAACTTGAAATATTTCTTCTTGAAGGCGAGTCGGATTCCTAACCTGGTGATAGGCCACCACGCCAGGCGCCTCGCCCGGAGCTCTCCCTCCCAGTGCGTGTAGCCCTTTTCTCGAATGGTCATCCGTCGGCTCCGACAACTTTGGCGAAAAGGTCTTCGAGAGAAGTCTGGCTGCGAACAAAATGGCGGACCTGGATTTTCTCCTCAGCCGCAATCCGAAAAACCTCCAGGATATCCATGTCCGAGGGAACGAAGAGGCGAAGGAGCTTATCCTCTGTCTCCTCGACCTTGCATCCGAGCTCGCCGAGCCTCATCTTGAATCCTTCTCCATCGCCTTTGATTTTGAGTTCGTAGAGCCTGAAGTCGAGACGCTTGAGTTCGCTCAGCTTTCCCTGAGTCACGACCAGGCCTTTGTTCAGAATAACGACTGAGGAGCAAACCGATTCGATATCGGAAAGGATGTGGGAGGAAATCAAGACCTGGATGTCTTTCCGGGAGGAAATATCCTGGATGAGCTCGAGGATTTCCTGGCGTCCTTGGGGGTCGAGGTTGGAAGTTGGTTCGTCGAGAAAAAGAAGCTTAGGGTCATGGACGATGGCCTGAGCCAACTTCAGACGCTGCCTCATCCCGGCCGAGTAGGTTTCGAGGAGACGGTACCGGGACTCCCCCAGACCAACGTAGAAAAGGACTTCGTGGGCCCTTTTCATCGCCTCCTGGCGGGGCATCCCCGAAAGCTCCCCGAAATGAGCTGTGAACGTCACGGCGTCCAGGCCAGGAATCAAGCAATCGTCCTCGGGCATATAGCCGACATACCGGCGAATGGAAGGCTGCTCCTGCTTGATGTCAAAGCCCAGAACCCTCCCTTCTCCCTGCTGGGGTGGCAGGAAGCCGAGCAGGATGCGAAGGAGGGTGCTCTTTCCCGCTCCATTGGGCCCGAGAAGGCCGGTCGCACCTTCCTCCAAGCTCAAGTCGATGCCGCGAAGGGCCGGGGTTTGGCCGTAGCTAAAGTGGATATTTTTGAGCTCGATGATCATGCTGCCCGTTCTTCTTCTCTCGTTTCTCTATCTTCTACGAAACTTGTCGGTCAAAGTTTCCTCTCGACGGCTTCTCCCCTCTTCGTCCAAGAAAAGCATGGACAGCACTCCGAACTCCCCACTGACTCTTCTCCTCAAGGGGTGAACTTATCTTTCCAAGTTTCGGCTCATATCCCAAACGCGAAGCGACGGATGATTTAAGGCTAATACTATAAGGACGAGAAAAAAAGTTGTCAATCACCATCGATGGAGATTGGCTTTTCTTGACGGAATGATTCCTCCACACTACATTAAGAGGGCAATGAAATCTCGTCAGGGAGGAATCATGAACAAAAAAAATTTTCTCATCCCTTTTCTGGCCATAGTTCTGGCTTTTCCCCTTCTTGGCGGCGAAAACCCCAAGCGGGCCCTCCGCTTCGACGACTTCATCCGCCTCCACAGGCTCTCTGACCCACAGGTCTCGCCCGACGGAAAGTTGATTGCCTTTGTCGTTACGGTCATGGACAGGGAAGCCAACCGGGGAAATAGCGACATATGGATAGTTCCCGCCCAGGGTGGCGAAATGCGCCGGATGACGGCCAGCCCCGCCGCTGATTATTTCCCCCGCTGGTCGCCCGACGGCAAGAAAATCGGCTTTCTCTCCACTCGGTCGGGGACGTCGCAGGTGTGGGTGATTGACGTTTCCGGAGGGGAAGCCAGGCCCCTTACAACCGTGGCTACGGGAGTTTCGAGCTTCCTCTGGTCGCCCACGGGTCGGCATCTTGCTTTCACTTCCTCTGTCTACCCGGATTGTGCCGACGAGGAATGCAATCGAAAGCGGAAGGAGGCGGAGGAAAAAAACCCGGTTAAGGCCCGCCTCTATGACCACCTCCTCTACCGCCACTGGAACAGCTGGTGGGACGGCACGCGCAGCCATGTCTTTATCATGCCGGCCGAGGGAGGCAAAGCGATAGATTTGACTCCGGGCGATTTCGACACTCCGCCCCTGGCCCTCGGCGGCAACCAGGATTATATGTTTTCTCCCGACGGCATGGAAATCTGTTTGGTCCGCAACGAGGACCCAGAACTCAGACTCGGCCTGGGAACGAACAACGACCTCTTCCTGACCTCCGTTGAGGGAGGCGCGCTGATTCGGATAACAGAAAATCGGGCCAACGATAATCAGCCTGCTTACTCCCCTGATGGCCAGTCCATCGCCTACCGAGCCATGGCCCGGCCAGGTTTTGAAGCGGATAAGTATGCCCTCATCCTGTTCAACAGAAAAACGCGTCAGCTAACTTCCCTTACTGCTGACCTCGATTATTCAGTCGAGGAAATGGCCTGGGCACCGGATGGCTCCTCTCTTTATTTTACGGCCGAAGAAAAAGGCCGAATCGCTCTCTTCCGAATCAGACTGGCGACCAAGGTCAGGGAGAAAATCCTTGACGGCCACTTTCTCACCTCCCTTCGCGTCTCGCCCGACGGGAAAAAACTCTACTTTCTTGAACAGAGCCTCCATCAGCCAGCCGAACTCGTTTCCCTGGACCTGGCTACAAAGCAGCTTAAGCCCTTAACCTCTGTCAACAAGGACCTTCTCGCTGAGCTCGAGTTGCCGCCAGCCGAAGAATTCTGGTTTAAGGGGGCAGGCGGAGATATGGTCCATGGCTTTCTCCTCAAACCACCCTTCTTCGACGCGGCCAAGAAATACCCCCTCGTCATGCTCATCCACGGTGGTCCTCAATCGGCCTGGGGGGATAGCTTCCATTACCGCTGGAATGCTCAGATGTTTGCCTCACCGGGGATCGTCGTGGCCATGGTCAATTTCCACGGCAGCACGGGCTACGGACAAGCTTTCACGGACTCCATCAGCGGCGACTGGGGAGGAAAGCCCTTTCAGGACATCATGGTTGGTTTGGACTACCTCCTGGCCAACTATAACTTTATCGACAGGGACCGCCTGGCTGCTGCCGGCGCTTCCTATGGTGGGTACATGGTTAACTGGATTCTGGGTCAGACAGACAGGTTCCGCTGCCTCGTTTCCCATTCGGGAGTTTTCGACCTCGTCTCGATGTACGGCTCGACGGAAGAACTCTGGTTTCCAGAATGGGAATTCCGGGGCACTCCCTGGACAAACCCGGATGAATACCTGAAATGGTCGCCCAGCTCCTACGTCTCCAATTTCAAAACGCCCTGTCTCGTCATCCACAGTGCTAACGACTTCCGCGTTCCTCTTTGCCAGGGGTTACAGCTATTCACTGCTCTCCAGCGCCAGAATATCCCTTCCCGGTTTCTTTATTTTCCGGATGAGGACCATTTTGTCCAGAAGCCCAGAAACGCAGAGCTGTGGTGGCAGACCGTGCTCGAATGGCTCAAAGCTTACCTGGAAAAATAGGGTGGGGGCTCACTCCTTGAGAGGAAGATTAAGGAGGGCAAGAGGGTCAACCCGGCTATCCAAAACCTTCGCTCCCCAGTGGAGATGAGGCCCGGTTGACCTCCCGGTGCTGCCGACCAAGCCGATGATATCCCCCTTCTGAACAAGCTTGCCCCGGCGGACGTTCAGGCTAGAAAAATGGCAGTAATACGTAAAAAGCCCAAGTCCGTGGTCAAGGATAACCGTCTTGCCCGAAAAATAGAGGTCTCGGGCTAAGACAACGCGACCCGTGTTGGAAGCTCGAACCGGGTCGCCGGCCGAGCCCGAAATATCCACCCCCGAGTGCGTCGATCGCGGCACGTTATTATAAACCCGTTTCTCACCGAAGTTCGGCGCTATCCGTCCTTCGTGGGGAACGATGAAGGGACCTTGGGCCAACCATCGGGGGGTGAAGGTCTGGTAAATGGTGCGGAGAAGCTCAGCCTCCCAGGCAATCCTCTCCTGGACTTCAGGGGGCGGGGTCACGTACTTCTCCTCCACCCAGAGCTTTTTCACGGGGAATTCCCTCGGCCGCACAGAAAATTCCTGTTTGACCGTCTCCACTTGATTTTCTTTGCCAACGAAGACAACTTCGAGAACGTGCGACCCCGGTGCGATGGCAAGGTCGAGTCCAATGAGTGCCAGGGGCTCAAAACCTCCCTCGCGAGAACCCAACTCGAAGGTGGCTCGAGCATAACGAACAACGGCTTTCTTTAGCGACGCGGGGTTCTCCAGACGAGCCACAAGAATATCCCCGGGCGTGAAGGAAGCAGCCTCAACCTCAAGCCGGGCCCCGAGCGACGACATAACGACGATAGTTTCGCCGGCAGACAAGGAAATCAAGCCAGTCATCATCGTCATAAAAAAGAGAAAAAACTTTTTTCCCATGCTCTACACCCTCTTCTTGAGGATTTTCCCAGCGAGACGGCCGGTGTGCTCGCCGCCGGCGATAGCCACCTGACCGTTGACAAGGACAAACTCGATTCCCTGTGGATATTGGTGAGGCTCCTCCCATGTCGCTCGATCAGCCACTCGGCTCGGGTCAAAAACTACCAGGTCAGCCACTGCCCCCAACTCGATTGTCCCTCTTTTTCCCAGCCCAAAACGCGATGCCGGGATGGAGGTCATTTTCTTGATCATCTCCTCGAGCGAGCAAACTTTCTCCTCCCGCACGTACTTTCCCAGGACTCTCGGAAATGTGCCGTAGTTTCGGGGATGGGGCTTGCCCAAACTCAAGCGGCCGTAGGGAGCCACGGCGGAGCCATCACAGCCGACACCGACGAGGGGATGGCCGAGAATCTTCTTCAAGTTCTCTTCACTCATCATGAACGCTATCATCCCCACCTGGCCTTTCTCCTCAACCAGAAGGTCGCGCATGAAAGCAAAGGCATCCTTGCCGCACGAATCGGCCGCTTCCTTGATTGTTTTGCCTTGAAAATGCCTGTTTTTCTCGGAGATGATGGAGCTCAGCAACACTTTTTCCCAGGAGCCGAGTTTTTTCTCCTGCTCGGCGACATAAGCCCTGAGGCTAACTTCCAGAGACGGGTCCTGGAGACGGTTGAGGAAATCCTCCGTCTTCCCTTCTTTGGCCCACATGGGAAAATAGAAACTGAGACCCGTAGACCCCGCAATGTAGGGATAGCGGTCCGCGAAGATGTCCATTCCTTCCTGTTTCGCTCTTTCTAAGCGCGCCAACGCTTCGTCGATTTTCGGCCAATTGCGAGGATAGGCCACCTTCAGATGGGAGACTTGGAGTTTGACCCCACTCGCGCGCGCTGTCGAAATGGATTCGTCGAGAGATTCCAGAAGAAAGTCCCCTTCATCCCTCATGTGGGTGGCGTAAACACCGTCGAACTCACGGACGACTCGACAGAGAGCCGTTATTTCCTCCGGGCTGGCAAAACTTCCTGGCGCGTATTCCAGGCCGGTAGATAGGCCAAAAGCGCCGGCCCGGAGATGCTTCCGGACTTCCTCTCTCATTCTGGCCATCTCGTCTTCGGATGGGGGCCTGTTTTCAAACCCCATGACGTCGCCCCGCAGAGAGCCAAGGCCGAGGAGAGTGGCATAGTTTATCCCCAGTCCGGCCTTCTCCAAGCGCTGGAAAAAGCCGTTCATGTCGCGCCAGTCGAGGTCGACGTCGTAGACTCTTTTCAAATTCTCCCTTTCCTCCTCCAAAGTGGCTTCCGCGACGGGGAATGGAGAGGAGCCGCAGTTGCCGCTGATAACAGTGGTAATGCCCTGGTGGATAAGGCTCTCGGCTCGGGGGTTGACCAAGAGGCTCACGTCCGTGTGGTCATGGACATCGATGAAACCCGGACAAACGGCTAAATTTTTAGCCTGGATAATCTCTTTAGCCCGGTTTTTTCTTACTTTTCCGATAAATACGATCGAATCGCTTATAATTCCGATATCCGCTTCTCGCGGCTCGCCTCCCCGGCCGTCGTAAACCAGCCCGTTTTCGATGAGGATGTCATAATCTTTTTTCGAAGAACAACCCTTGAGCAAAGGTCCGGTCCCCGCCAATCCTAAGATCGCCACTTGCGCTGTTTTCTCAAGAAAAGCTCGCCGGCCAAATCGATGTCTCATGTGTATCCTCCACCAGAGACCTGTCTTGGCATGGATAATGACCTCAGAAATGATAACTCACGACTAATGACTTATATCCTGGAGAGAGATGGAGGGAAAAACGTGCCCTCGTCTCCTCTTTATCTCTGTTCAGGCGGCATATTTTCCTGGCGATGAAATATCCGAGAGCTGAGCCGACGAGGACGTCGGACGTCCAGTGCTTATCCTGGACAATCCGAGCCACCCCAACGAGGGAGGCCAGGCTGTAAGCCAAGATGTCGACAGGGACAGCTTTGGTTTCCTCGGCTATGGCCGTGGCTACAGCGAAAGCGGAAGCGGCGTGGCCGGAGGGGAAGGATGTCCGTCCCGAGGCGAAAGAAAAGGGACGGAACGTCGAGCTCGATTCACCTGTCGAAGGCCTGGAGCGACCCAGCACAAACTTGGCGCCCCAGATAAAGATCGTCGTCGTCACCAGACTCTCCAAACAAAGAAGGGAAGTTCGACGGAGCGAATCCTTCTTTCCCATTTCACCGGTAAGGTAGAGAGCAGCCAGACCGCCCAGCAGAAAGCCGCCATCCCCGAAAGAGGAAAAAAACGAAGCTCCCTCTTCGACGTCCGGAGTTCGCTTCGCCAAGACCTCTCGGCGGATGTCCGCGTCGAGGGCAAAGCAGAGAAAAGTCGTCCCGGATAAGGCAGCCACAGTGAGTGCATCGCGTTTCTGCCAGTGAGCTGGCGAGCTCACCACACTCGCCAAGTCTTTTCCGCAACGGAGAAAGAAATCCTCATTGAGCCTGTTGGCATCGGCCTCTTGTTCCCCTCCCCAGAGGAGCATGACGGAGAAAATGAAAACAAGAAAGCCCATTCTTGCTCTATTCGCCCTTTTGGCCATTCTATGTTCGTCCTGGCACCGGGTGATGCTCGGCCATAAAACTTTCGATGACACGGAGAGTTCGCTCCGTCGCCCCCTGTAACGATCGGAGAACAGCCCGGCCGCGCTCTCCCATTTCCAGCAGAGCTGGCCCCTCCTCGCCCAGAAAAAGCGCCGTCAACTCCTCTGGCCGGAGGACAAGTCGAGCCGCTCGCTGACGGAGGAATTCCTCAGCCAAAAAGGCGAAGTTGTCCATGTGCGGTCCGAAGATAATCGGTTTCCCGTAAAAAGCCGGCTCGAGGAGGTTCTGGCCGCCTCGGGGAACCAGGCTTCCGCCAACGAAAGAGAGGTCGGAAAGATTGTAGAATTGATACAATTCGCCCATGGTATCGAGAATCAGAACATCCCAGCTCTTTCCCGACCCAGCGCGGCTCCGGCGTTCAACCTCAAAGCCCCTGTCCCGGGCGAGCCTCTCCACTTCTGGCGCTCGGCCGATATGGCGGGGGACAAGAATCAACCTCAAGTTCTCTTCTTTCTGCCGCGCCTTCTCGAAGCTCTCCAGCAACACCTCTTCCTCTCCTGGGTGGGTGCTTCCCGCAACGATGACCCTCTTCCCTTCGGGAAGACCGATCCGCCGCTTGAGTTCAGCTTTTTCCGCATCACTCAAGGCAGGAAGTTGGACATCGCATTTGAGATTGCCGACGACATCGATTCTTTCCCCTGGCACGCCGAGCTTGACCAGCCGCCAGCGGTCAACTTCCGTCTGGACCAAGAACCTGTCCAGCTGGCCGAGAATACGGCGCACGAGCGGTTTGGCCAATCGGTACTTCTGGAAAGAACGACCGGACACCCGGCCATTGACCAACAGAACAGTCCTGGCTCTTTTTCTGGCGACCCGGATCAAATTGGGCCAGAATTCCGACTCGACGAGGATAAAAAGGTCGGGACGCAGGGCCCGAAAAAACCTGTCCACAGCCGCCCGGAAATCGAGCGGCGCGTAGAAAATGGACATGGCACCGACGAGCTTCTCTTCAGCGACCATTAAGCCAGCGCTCGTCAGTGTCGAACAATGGACTTCCCAATCTGGCTGCCTCTTTCGGATTTCCCGAAAAAGATTCCTTAAGCTCAAAACTTCGCCCACGGAGACGGCGTGAAACCACAAGCATGGCCGGTCTGATTGCCTGGCCTTTAGCCCGAAGCCCAGCCGAGCCCGGAGATAGAGGCTGGCCCCCCTTCCTTTCTTCCCTTTCCAAAGGTAAAGGGGAGCATAGATGACCAGGGCGAGGAAAAGGAGGATGGCGTAGAGAACATACACAGGGTCATGACTATACTAAAATCCGCCCGGAGCTTCAAGTCGGCGCATTGCCAGAGAAAGAAAAATCTGCTATTCTTATGAAAAAAACTTGGAAAGAATGGAACATGACGGACGAGAAAAGCGGTGAATCCAGGGCCAAAGCCAATCGGAATAAGAAAATCAACCAGATGACTCTCGAGGAAATCGAAAGAAAACTCGAGGAAATCAAGACCACGATGGGCGGACATTCCTCTCGGTATGCCCGGGAGCTCTTGCGACGGAGAGAGGTTTTGCTTTCCCGCTAAATTCGGCCCTGTTAGAATTAGTCCTTTGGCGGACACCGGCGCGGAACCCCCAAAATTGCTCCTGGTTAAATCGAGAAGGAGGCTCTCGATCAGGCCGACAGGCAGGGAGAAAAGCTATCTTTCCCTGACGGGAATTTCCTGACTCCAATCTTGAGGCAGAAAAGGTGGTTTACAACCCGGGGGAAATCTGATAGACTTAGGACTTGATTGAAGGAGTTAGAGTTGTGTTGAGCAAGGAACACAAAACGAAAATCATGGAGAGCCACAGGCACAAGCCCGAGGACACGGGTTCTCCCGAGGTCCAAATCGCTCTTCTCAGCGAAAGGATCCGTTTGCTCACCGAGCATCTCATCACGCACAAGAAAGACTTTACTTCTCGGGTCGGGCTGATGAAATTGGTCGGGAAGCGAAAGAGGCTCCTGGCTTATCTAAAAAGGGAAGACGCTGCCCGCTACGAGAAACTCATCCAGAAGCTTAACCTCCGAAAATAGACAACTCGACAGGGAAGACCATGTCTCAAACCATTGTCCTTGAAATCAATAATCGTCCTCTGTCTATTGACATTGGCAAGATCGGCCGTCAAGCCGACGGGTCCGCCATGGTCCGTTATGGCGAAACCATCATGTTCTGTGCGGCGACGTCGAAAAAAGAAGCCAAGGAGGAGAAATCCTTTCTCCCCCTGATTGTGGATTACCGTGAGAACACGTATGCGGCGGGGAAAATTCCGGGCGGCTTTTTTAAGCGCGAGGGAAGGCCGACCGAGCGCGAAATCCTCGTCAGTCGCTTGATCGACCGCCCCATCCGCCCTCTTTTTCCGGAGGGTTATCATTTTGACACCCAGATTGTCTCCCTCCTTCTTTCGGCTGACCTGGAAAACGAGCCCGATACTCTGGGCATCATCGGAGCCTCGGCCGCCCTTTATTTTTCAGATATTCCCTTCACGACTCCCCTCGGGGCAGTCAAAGTCGGCCTGGTCGACGGCGAGTTCATCATCAACCCGACGGTTGCCCAGCTCGAAAAGAGCCGGTTAAACATGGTTGTCGCCGGCACAGAGGAAGGGATCATTATGGTCGAGGCCGGCGCCGTGGAGGTAGAAGAAGAAAAGATTGTTGAAGCCATAACCCTGGCCCAGGAGCCCATCCGGAGAATTATCGACGCCCAAAAAGAGCTTTTTGCTCGGCTCAATATCAAGAAGCGGGAATTCAGCGCCAAGCCGCTGGATAAAGAAAAATTCGAAAAAATCGAGCAGCGCATCGGGACCGAGCTCCTCCAGGCCATTCAGATCAAAAGGAAGAAGGAGAGCGAGGCCGAGACGATGCGGCTCCTGAAGAGCTTGCTCGATGAAATCCCGGCCGACAACGAGGACGAGATCAACGAAACCAAGGAAATTTTCTTCGCCCTGGAGAAGAAGCTCGTCCGCGATTTGGTGCTCAACCAGGGGCGAAGAGCGGATGGCCGCGGGTTTGACGAGATCCGCCCCATCTCCATCGAAGTCGGGCTCCTGCCGCGGACGCACGGTTCAGCCCTCTTCACGCGGGGGGAGACGCAATGTCTGGCCACGGTCACGCTGGGAACGTTCGAGGACGTGCAGAGGCTTGACGGAATCGGAGAAGAAGCGGAAAAACGGTTCATGCTCCACTACAACTTCCCCCCCTTTTCTGTTGGCGAGGTGGCTTTTATGCGGGCACCGGGAAGGCGAGAGATTGGCCACGGCGCTCTGGCCGAAAAATCCATTCTCCCGGCCATTCCGCCTGAGGAAGTCTTTCCCTACACCATTCGTATCGTTTCCGACATCCTGGAATCGAACGGCTCCTCTTCCATGGCCACGGTCTGCGGCGGAGTCCTGTCGCTCATGGACGCGGGCGTGCCCCTGACCATGACTGTAGCCGGCATCGCCATCGGTTTGATCAAGGAAGGATCGAAATACGCCGTCCTTACGGACATTGCTGGCCTCGAAGACCATCTTGGCGACATGGACCTCAAGGTGACGGGGACAGAAAAAGGGGTCACCGCCATCCAGCTCGACCTCAAGATTCCCGCCATCTCGACGGAGATTTTTCGGGAAGGGATCGAGAAGGCACGACAAGCCAGGTTAGAGGTTTTGGCCAAAATGAAAGAAGTGCTCCCTGCTCCCCGGCCTGAGATTTCCCCTTACGCTCCCCGCATCATTACTCTCTTCATCAACCCTGAGAAGGTGAGCGAGGTCATCGGTCCGGCCGGCAAGGTCATCAAGAAAATCATCGCCCAGACCAAAGCCAAGATCGACGTCGAAGAAGACGGCAAGATCACCATCGCCTCCGTTGACATGGCGGCAGCCGAAAAAGCCAAGGAGATGATTCGGGAGATCACCCTCGAAGCTGAAGTTGGAAAAGTCTACCAGGGCAAAGTTGTTCGCATCGAGGATTACGGCGCCTTTGTCGAAATCCTGCCCAACATCGTCGGCCTTCTCCACGTTTCCGAGATCGCTCACCATCGAGTCCGAAGTGTCAGGGATGTGCTCAAGATTGGCCAAACCATCGAGGTCAAAGTCCTCAAGGTGGACGAAGACAACAAAATAAGGCTGAGCCGGAAGGCGCTCGAAGAAAGGCCAGAAGCGCCAGCCAGCCCGGCCCAGCAGCGTTATCCCCGCCGCCGAACCTACCATGGCGAGCGGCGGTCGCACGATAAATTCAGGCTTTGAAAAGCCAGTTTCAAAGAAGAATGGCTAAGCGCTGGCGTCGGCCGAGAGGTTTTACTCTTGTCGAAATGCTGGTGACGATTGCCATCCTCGCCGTCCTGGCCACGGCCATCATGCCCCTGGCCAAGGTGGCAGTCAAGAGAGAAAAAGAAATCGAGCTCCAGCGCAACCTCCGCCTCCTTCGCGAGGCCATCGACGCCTACAAGAAACTGGCCGATGAGAAGAAAATCGAAGTCGAAGAAGATAGCTACGGCTATCCCCCCGATTTGGAAACCCTGGTCAAAGGAGTGGAGCTTAAGGCGGGCGGGGAACCAGGAGCAAGCAAGGAGCGATCTGATGAACCCCAGATTATCAAGTTCCTGCGGCGGATCCCGCGTGACCCGATGACCAACTCCACGGACTGGGGGCTTCGCTCCTACCAGGACGAACCGGATGCGGACGTCTGGGGAGGGGAAAATGTTTATGATGTCTACACCAAGAGCAACGCCACAGCCCTCGACGGGACTAAATACAGGGATTGGTAAACTCATGAGGAGGACAAACGCCCGTCCTCGGCGCGGCTTCACGCTCATCGAACTCATCATTGTCTTCGCCCTCATCGGAATCCTGGTCGGGCTTGCCCTCCCCCAGTACAAGACGAGCTTGAAAAAAGCCCGCGAGGCCGTCCTCAAAGAAGACCTTTATATCCTGAGGAAGCTCATCGACCAATATCACACCGATAAGGGAAAGTATCCGTCTTCGCTCCGGGCTCTAGTAGAAGAAGGATACCTCCGCCAGATCCCCGTCGACCCGATGACAAGGTCGGCCGAAACCTGGGTGGAAATCCGGGAAACGCCCTCCTATGAGGAATTGCTACCCGGCGTAGAGTTCGGCGTTATCGATGTGCGATCCGGCTCTCAGGAAAAAGCCCTTGATGGCACGACATACGACACATGGTAGGTTAGCTTTGCCCAAACCTCAAGGCTACGTTCTGCTCATGCTGCTTCTCCTTGTTACCATCTTGAGCATCGGCCTGATGGTGGCTGTTCCGGTCTGGCAAACCCAAATTCAAAGAGAAAAAGAAGAAGAGCTCATTTTCCGCGGAAAACAGTATGTCGAGGCCATCCGCATCTACCAGCTGAAACATCCGGGTCGCTTTCCCACTCAACTGAAAGAGCTCCTCGACGAAAAGTGCATTCGGCGCCTCTATCGGGACCCGATGACTTCCCATGGGCAATGGAACCTTGTCCTTCTCCAATCAGGCGTCGGGGCTCAGAGGCCCCAAGCCCGAGCGGCTGTCCCGTCAAGCCCCATGCCCCCCGTTTCCCGCCGCGAGGCTCGCGGCCAAGCGCAGACCTTTTCGCCCCAGAGAGTCCTCATCGTTGCCGAGAAAGCTCTGAGCTCAATCAAGGACGCGCAAATTCTCGGGGTGGTGAGCTCCTCCTCGCAAAAATCGATCCGCCGTTACAACGACGAGGAGAGCTACGATAAATGGCTTTTTTATTATGGTCAGGACCAGCAACGAAAGCCAGAAATAATCTTTCCTACCCAAACCCCCAAATCTCCATGAACACGGTCCTCATCGTGGCCGGCGAAAACTCGGGCGAAAAATACGGGGCCGATGTCGTGCGGGAATTCCGCAGGATTTATCCCCACTTCTCCTTCTTCGGCATCGGCGGGAAGGCCATGGCCGCTGAAGGAGTTGACCTCCTCTTCCCCATCGAGGCTCTCAGCGGCATCGGCGTTTTTGAGGTCATCTCCGCCCTCCCCCGCATCCATCGCATCTTCAGGCGCATCGACCGGGAAGTCGATTCGAGAAAGCCGCGGGCGGCCATCCTCATCGACTGCCCTGACTTCAACCTTCGCTTGGCCAAGAGGCTAAAGCGGCGGGGTGTCCCCGTTCTTTATTATATCGGTCCGACAGTGTGGGCTTGGCGGAAACAAAGGTTGAAGACGATCAAGAAGGCAGTGGCCAAGATGCTCTTGATTTTCCCGTTCGAAAAACCCCTCTACGACGCCCAGGGGATTCCTGCTGTTTTCGTCGGACACCCCCTCAAGCAAAAAGTTAGGGTGGAGGCGAGTCGGTCCGCTTTCTGGCAAAAATATTCCCTTCCGCCCAACATGCCTCTCGTCTCGCTTCTTCCGGGCAGTCGGCAGACCGAAATGCTGAACCACTGGCCAGTCCTGCGTCAGGCTATGGACCGGATACGGTCAGAAATCCCCGTCGTTTTTCTCTGGGTGGTAGCGGAAAGCCTGGACAGCCGGTGGGTCGATCAGCTCCGCCAATGCATCGACACTCAAGACAGAGTATTAATTGAAGACCGGTATGAAGCCATGGCTTATTCGGACTTGGTCCTTTCCGCCTGCGGCACAGCCAACCTCGAGGCGGCGTTGTTAGGAACGCCGCTTATCGCTTTCTACCGTCTTTCTCCTCTCACCTATTATCCCTTTCGGCCATTGGTAAAAATTCAAGATTTTAGCATCGTTAATATCCTGGCTCAAAAGCGCATCATCCCCGAGCTCATCCAGCGCCAGTTCAACCCGGACCGCCTGGCCCGAGAAGCAGTCGAGCTTCTCCGCTCTAACGAAAGAAAAGCCAAGATGAAAGCAGAACTGGCAGGACTCGACAGATTACTGAGCGATGAAAATGCCGCAGCTAATGTGGCCAGCGAACTCGGAAAGCTCCTCGCTGGGCGGGGGTTCTAAAGCGCCTCCAGAACCTGAAGAGCCAAGTCGATCCGGCCGAGCGGCGGGCTCACCTGAACTCCCTGGACCAAGTCCTTGATGTCCACGAGGATTTCTCGAGCAATCCTCACTCCCTCTTGCCTGGCTTTTTCCGGCCCAGCTTCCTGGGCCCGTCGCATTCTGTCCATAATTCCTTCTGGAACGGCACAACCGGGCATCTCGTGGTGCACGAACTCAGCGTTTCGGAGGCTCGACAGGGGCCAGATTCCCGCCAGGACAGGAATGCGGCAATGAGTAACTCTCTTCAGGAAATTCTCAAGAAGGCGGACATCGAAAACAGGCTGGGTAATGGCAAACTCTGCTCCCGCGTCCACCTTCCACTCGAAGCGAGAGATTTCATAATCAAGGTTGATCGCCCCTGGATTAGCGCCAACGCCGATAAAAAAACCGGTTGGCCGGTCAAGCAACTTGCCGCCGATGTCAAGCCCTCGGTTGAGCGAGCTGACGACATTGGTCAGACCAATCGAATCGACGTCGAATACCGCCGTCGCATCCGGATAGTCGCCGAGCTTGGGAGGGTCGCCGGTAATGAGAAGAAGGTTGCGAATCCCCTGCGCATAAAGCCCGAGCAAATCCGACTGCATGCCGAGAAGGTTTCTATCCCGACAGGTGTAATGGAGGAGCACCTCGCACCTCGCCTGCCTGGTCAGGATAACCGCCAGGGCCAGGGAACTCATCCGGGCGCTCGCCCGCGGCCCGTCCGGAATGTTGACGCAATCCACTCCCGCTTGCTTCAGCTTAAGGGCCGCTGCCACGGCAGCCGATGCGTCGATTCCCCGCGGCGGGAGGATCTCGACGCAAGTGACAAATTGGCCGTCCTCGATTCTGCGAGCCAGGCCGGATTTAGCCCGGCGCGGAACCATCTTTACCTCTCGCTTTTTCTCTTCCGCCAGAGAAACACTGATCGCTCGGCGCCGCGGCGGCTGGAGAGCCCGGATGGCTCGCGAAATGGCCTTGATATGAGCGGGTGTCGTGCCGCAACAACCCCCGATGAGCTTGACCCCGACTTGGATAAAACGCTTGGCATACTCGGCCAGGTAATCAGGGGAACAAAGATAAATGTTCCGTCCCTCGACTTCGCGCGGGATGCCCGCATTGGGCATAGCCGAAAGCGGCAGCTTGGTCAGGCGAGCCATTCGCTCAATGCACTGGAGCATGGCCGCCGGGCCGACGCTGCAATTTACGCCGACAACATCAGCCCCCCATTCCTCGAGCTTTTTCGTGAAGACCTCGGGCGTTGTGCCGTAGAGGCTGTTGCCGTCTTCCGTGATGGTCATCTCCGCGACCAGAGGAATGTTCCCGCCAATCCGACGGACGGCCTTGATCGCCTGGTGAATCTCGTTGATGTCGGAGAACGTCTCCAGGATGAAAAGGTCAACGCCACCCTCGAGGAGGGCCTCCGCCTGCTCAAGGAAAGCCTGCTCGGCTTCCTCCACGGCCGTGGGTCCCCAGGGTTCAATCTTTATCCCCAGAGGCCCGATGGAGCCGGCCACAAAAATCTCCGGGCCCGCTTCTTCCCGAACGATCTTAGCGCCGGCGCGGTTGATGTCCCGGACCTTGTCATCCAGGCCAAATTTCTTGAGCTTATAACGGTTCGCACCGAAGGTGTTCGTCTCGATGACCTCGGCTCCGCTCTCGATGTATTCGCGATGGACTTCCCTGACGAGGGCCGGGTTGGTCAGGTTAAGCTCATCGAAGCAGGTGTGGAGGTAAACTCCTTTGCTGTAAAGCATTGTTCCCATTCCACCATCGCCGAGAAGGACACGCGTTTGGACAAGGTCAAGGAATTGGCTCTCTATTTTTTTTCTCCCTTCCCGCTCCATTTTCAGTGCGGCCATTATAATCTCGCCTCCACCTGCTGTCAACGAACGAGGGCACCGCCTCGAATTCCGATATCAACACTCGAGGGGGGTCCTCCTGTCATCACTTAGCGTGGGGGCCCCTCTCGCGGTTGATTCTTTTATTGCCCGGATGTCGCCATCAGATGAGCTTCGGAGGAAGGATGAATTCGAGCTTATCGTAGAGCCGGAGGCCGTGCCTCTTTACCCAGCCGGCTCGCAACTCGAGCACGTACTGGGCCGCTTGCGATGGCCCATAAGAAGGACAGGGGTCGCCGGGACAGGGCGGAACTTCGGCCTCGATGTGGACAATCCTCCGGTCTTTATCCAACCAGAGGATGTCGATGGAGAATTTCATGTTCTTCATCCAGAAAGGATAGATGCCTTCGGTCTCAAAAATAAAAAGCATCGCCTGGTCTTCAGAAAGGTTGTCCCGAAACATCAATCCCCGTTGCCTCTGGGCTTCGGTCACGGCCAGTTCAGCCACAACTTCATGCCCTTGCGGGAAAAAAACCCGGACAAATTCATTTTTTCCTGCCTGCTGCGGGCAAATCAAGCTCATGACCAGAATGGTTAAAAAAAGTTGCCTCTTCATTTTTTTCTCCTCTTCCGCCGGCAGGCTCTCACCCCATATGCGTCAATGTGTCGACACCAATGGCACGAAGCGAACCGGGAGGAGTTTCTTCTTCTTGAATTCTTTCTTGTCCCGGGTGATAAGGACGAGGTCCTGAAAGCCAGCTCCTACAGGGATGATCATTCTCCCAGAGATTTTGAGTTGCTCCTGGAGTTTTTTGGGCACAGAAGTTGGTGCTGCCGTAACCATGATGGCATCGAAGGGCGCGTATTCTGGCCAACCGAAAGTTCCATCTCCTATTTTGAAATGAATGTTGGTGTAGCCCAGCTTCTGAAGAACTTCCTGGGCGCGCCGGGACAACTTGTCGATGAGCTCAATCGTATAGACCTCCTTGGTTACCTCAGCCAGGACCGCCGTTTGATAGCCCGAACCGGTGCCGACTTCGAGAACCACTTCCCCCCCTTCGAGCTCGAGCGCTTCTGTCATGTAAGCGACAATATAAGGCTGAGAAATCGTCTGCCCCTCCCCGATGGGAAGAGGCTCGTCATCGTAGGCATAGGGTCTCATCTCCTCGGGCACAAAGAGATGCCGAGGCACCTTGCCCATGACCTCGAGGACCCTGGGATTGTGAATCCCCCGCGCCCGGAGCTGGGTTTCGACCATGCTCCGCCTTGCCCTGACATACTCTTCTTCCTTTTCCGACACCGAAGATCAAACCCCCGCTTTTTTCTTTTACCTCCCTTGCTTGAGCCTTCTTTCCATCGCCCTCCGTCAGGCTGATTCTCTGAATCAGAAAGGCCTGAAATCAGTAAGCTCGGGCAAAAAAGACCAGCTCCTGTCCTCTTCTCTGGCAGCAAACACATGGCCTCACTGGCTCTTCCTTATCGCGATCCAACGGGATGACGCGAACCGAGGCCATGGTCTCTTCCTTGATCTTGTCCTCGCATGACTCCTGGCCACACCACCAGGCTTTGATAAACCCTCGTCGGTTTTCGAGAATCTCCTTGAACTCCTCATAGGTAACTACGGAGTGAGTATTCTGGCGCTGGAATTCAAGAGCTTGCTTGAACAGGCCAGCTTGGATATCAGCCAGGAGCTCGGGAACCTTTTGGGCTAAGGATTCCAGGCTCAGCGAATCTTTAGCTAAGGTATCCCGGCGCACGGCGATGCATCGATTCTCCTTCACATCCCGGGGACCAACTTCAAGCCGAAGCGGCACGCCGCGCATTTCCCATTCGGAAAACTTCCAGCCCGGAGTGAACTCCTCTCGCCAATCGAGGTGCACGCGCCAGCCAAGCTGGCTTAGCTCGCGCCGGATATTCTCGCACACGGGGAGGACATTCTCCTTCCAATTGCCCAGGGCTATGGGGATAATAATGACCTGGATAGGAGCTACCTGAGGCGGAAAGCGAAGCCCCGAATCATCGCCATGACTCATGACCAGGGCGCCAATCAAGCGCGTCGATACCCCCCATGACGTCTGCCAGACATACTGAAGCTTTTGCTCCCGGTCCTCAAAGCGGATGTTGAAAACCTTCGAGAAATGCTGGCCGAGGTTATGGGATGTTCCCATCTGCAAAGCTTTACCATCGGACATGAGAGCCTCGATGGAATAAGTCTCCTCAGCGCCGGCGAACTTTTCGCGTGACGTCTTCTTACCCTCAATGACGGGGATGGCCAGCTCTTGCTCGCAAAATTCCTTATACAAATAAAGAATCTTGAGCGTTTCGGCCCGCGCTTCCTCGGCCGTTTCATGGGCCGTGTGACCTTCTTGCCATAAGAACTCGGTCGTCCGCAGGAAGGGGCGGGTGACCTTCTCCCAGCGGACGATATTGGCCCACTGGTTGATCAAGATGGGCAAATCTCGCCAGGATTGTATCCACTTGGCATACATCGAGCCGATAATGGCCTCGGAAGTGGGCCGGACAGCCAGCCTTTCTTCCAGCTCTTCCTGGCCACCGTGCGTCACCCAGGCAACCTCGGGCGCAAACCCTTTGAGGTGCTCCATTTCTTTTTTCAATAAACTCTCCGGAATAAAAAGGGGGAAGTAGGCGTTGACGTGACCGGATTCTCTAATCCGCTTGTCCATGAGCCGCTGGATATTCTCCCAAACAGCGTAACCATAAGGCCGAATGACCATCATCCCCTTCATCGGTGCATAGTCAGCCATTTCGGTCTTGCGAATAATCTCAACATACCAGCGCGAAAAATCCTCGCTCTTCGGCGTTATTTTCTTAACCAAACGCTCTTCCTGGCTCACCGAACACTCCACGATTTTTTTTGGCGCTTTTTATCCTAATGACCGCTTCTTTCTTTGTCAAGAAACAGAGAAAGTAGAAATCTTAAGGGCAGCTGCTCCCGGCCGCTCGATCTATCCCACCTAACGTTTTGCTGGTTCAAAAAACAGGCTTTCTGTTGTTGACACATGCTCACCCTGGGGCTAAAATGGCCGAAAGATGGATTAATCCTCCTGGAGCAGACCAATATGAGAATCTATGAAAAGCTCGGTCTTTTTTATCTTGGCAAGATCGTCGACCCAGAAAGCCAATCGATAACCGAAAACTATCTCCTCTACGATTCCAAGGATTTAGTCACTCACGCGGTATGCGTGGGAATGACGGGAAGCGGCAAAACCGGCCTGTGTATCGGTCTTCTTGAGGAAGCAGCCATTGACCGTATCCCGGCCATCATCGTTGACCCCAAAGGGGACCTCGGCAACTTACGCCTTCTCTTCCCCGAACTGAAACCCGAGCATTTCCTTCCCTGGATTAATGAAGATGAGGCCGCCCGCCAGGGTCTCTCCCCTGAAGACTACGCCCGCCAGCAGGCGGAGCGCTGGAAGAGTGGTTTACTCGAATGGGAGCAGGACGAAAGCCGGATCTCCCGACTCCTCGAGGCGGTGGACATTCCCATCTTCACTCCAGGAAGCAAGTCCGGTCTTCCGCTATCTGTCCTCAAATCCTTTTCGGCGCCCGCGGCCGAACTCCTGGAGGACGTGGACTTGTTGCGTCAGCGCATTTCCACGGTTGTCTCCGGCCTCCTCGGACTCCTCGGCTTTCAAGTTGACCCCCTTCGGAGCCGCGAACACATCCTTCTCTCCAGCATCCTCGAAGCTTCGTGGATGGCCGGGGAAAGCTTGGACATTGCTGATTTGATCCAGAGAATCCAGTCCCCTCCTTTCCGCCGGGTTGGGGTTTTCGCGGTTGATGCTTTCTACCCGCCTGCCGAGCGCTACAAACTCGCCGTCCTCCTCAATAACCTCCTGGCTGCGCCGGCATTCTCTTCGTGGATGGAGGGACAGCCTTTGGCTATCGAGTCCCTCCTCTACGCACCGGATGGAAAGCCGAGGCTGAGCATCATCTCCATTGCCCATCTCTCCGACGCCGAAAGAATGTTCTTCGTCACCCTGCTCCTCAACGAACTCCTTGGCTGGATGAGAAGACAGCCAGGAACATGGAGCCTGCGGGCTCTTTTCTACATGGATGAGATTTTTGGCTTTTTCCCCCCTGTTAGCGAACCCCCTTCCAAGAGGCCGCTCCTCAGTCTCCTGAAGCAAGCAAGAGCATTCGGTCTTGGGCTGGTGCTCACGACACAGAATCCTGTCGACCTGGATTACAAAGGTCTGGCCAACGCGGGCACATGGTTTATTGGACGCCTCCAAACCGAACAGGATAAGTCTCGGTTGCTGGACGGCCTTGCCGGCGTGGCCGGCCACATTGACCTCGGTCAGGTTTCGGATATCCTCAGTCGACTGAAAAAGCGCGTCTTCCTGATGCACAACGTCCACGAGGACAAGCCAGTCCTTCTCCATACGCGCTGGACACTCTCCTATCTCCGTGGTCCCCTGACCACGCAGCAAATCAAGAGGCTTGTGGAAGAGAAAAGAGTCCTTCCCGAAATGGCTCCGCCCGGTCCCCCGCAGCCAGCTGCCATGTTTGCCATCTCTGGTTTAGAAAAAGATTTGGCCCAGCGACCGCCCTTACCTCCCGGCGTTAACGAGCTTTTTTTCCCCGTGACAAGACAAGCTTCTTCTTCGGGCCGACTCGTCTACCACCCAACGATAGCCGCGTTCGCCCGGGCCGGCATATTTGACAATCGGCTCGGGGTCGCTGCCATGGAGAACGTTTCCCATGTCCTGGAAATGGGCGAGAACATGCTTGGTTTTCTCTGGGACAAAGCAAGCCGGTTGACGGCTGAACTTCAGCTTCTTTCCAAAGCGCCAGAAGAACAGGCGACCTTCCGAGCTCTACCAGAGCGAGCCTTCCCATTCTTAAAGTCGGCCGGCCCTGCTTATGTCGACTTCTTGACCCGAAGCTTTCAGCTCGCCCTGTGGAAGAGCCCGACGCTCAATGTCATCTCGGCGCCCGGCGAGTCGGAGCGGGATTTCCGCATCCGCCTGAGCCAGCTCATTCGAGAGAGAAGGGACAGGGAGCTCGAACGGCTGCGCCAGAAATACGCTGTTCGAATAGCGGCTCTGGAAAAGCAACTTCTGGTCGCTCGGCAACGACTCGAGAGAGAACAAGAACAATACAAAGAACAGATGACGCACACAGCGATCTCCATGGGGGCGACCATCCTTGGCGCTATCTTGGGTCGAAAAACTTCTCAAATCGGGCGAGCTACGACAAGCGCCCGGACAGCTAGCCGAGCCTATTATGAAAAAATGGATATCGAGCGAGCCCGGCAACAAGTCGAGGCGACCAAATCGCGTTTGAAGGAGCTCGAAGTAGAGCTGGAGCGAGAAGCCTCCCGCGTGAGGAGCGATTTGGAGGAAACAGCAGAGATTCTCCAACCCATCCTGCTGCGTCCAAAGAAAAAGGATATCGCCCTCGAATGGTCCGGACTCCTCTGGTTCCCTTTTTGGCACCTCGACGAAGGCGGCCAAGAGCCCGCCTTTCATTGACTATTTTCATTCCAACGAGAAAGGAGAGGCCATGCTTAAAGAATTCAAGGAATTCGCGCTTCGGGGGAGCGTCATCGACATGGCTGTCGGGATCATCATCGGAGCTGCCTTTGGAGCCATTGTCAACTCTCTCGTCGCCGACGTCATCATGCCGCCCATTGGGCTGGTCCTGGGGAAAGTGGATTTTTCCAACCTTTTTCTCGTGCTTAAACACGGCGCTCCGGGTGGACCCTATGCTTCCTTGGCAGCAGCGAAACAAGCAGGGGCGGTGACCCTGAACCTGGGAGTTTTTATCAACACCCTCGTCAGCTTTCTTATCATCGCCTTGGCGATTTTTCTCGTTGTTCGCCAGATCAACAGGCTGAGAAGGAAAGCCGAGGCTCCCGAAGCTCCTCCAGCGACAAAGACTTGTCCCTTCTGTTTCTCTTCCATCCCCGCGCCAGCCATCCGTTGTCCCTTCTGTACCTCCTCATTGGACAAAAGCTAAAAATGGTTAATTATCGAGGGTGAGAGGGCGCCTGAGCAGGACTAAAAAATACCGCCGATAAATTCACCCCTTGTTTCATCCGTAGGGGTGATTGACGGCCTCTTGAGGGGATGGCATTTTAAGCTCTCCAATAAGGAAAAGGAAGCGTCATGTTAAACAAAACTCCGCTCTTCAGCCTGGGGAGGCGCGAGAGCAAGGAACAGGTTTTCAACCTTCCCCTCCCCACTCTCGTCGAAGGTCGCAATGCCATTGGGAAATTATTTCGAGAAAAAACGGTCCTCTTCTACATCAGTCATCAGGGAGCTTCTTTCAACCTGAGCAACGTCATCACCTTGGGCTCGAAGCTCAAATTGATCATCGACCTTCCGCCGGGTCTGGCCGAGGATAAGAACCTCAAGCTGGTCATTCATGGCAAGGTCGCTTTGGTTGAAGCGAATAACTCCCATCCGGGAAAGCAGAGAATTTCGATCAGGTTCGAGAACAAATATTTTATTAAAGAGGATGCCTGAGAAAAACTCCTTTCCTCTTCATTTTCATGCTCATCCAACCGGGACAATCCCTTATGACCGAGAAAGCCTAATCACCGGCGAGGATAAAGATGGCCCAAAAATCACCCTTCGATTCATCCTCAAGAGCGATTGAGCGGCAAAGGGAATGCCCCGAAAATGGGTCTGTAGAGATGAAAAATCAGGCCTTTTTCTCCTCTAACCAGGCGGACCAAGCCGATAGCAAAAGGGAGCGAACTTTTGAACTCTTACTCCCTGTTTTGGTCAAAGGAAGGGACGTCGAGGAGAAAAAATTCAAAGAAAAGACCCAGCTCCTTTCCATCAGCGCCGAGGAAGCGATTCTTCGCCTGCGGTCTCGGGTGGCTGTCGGATCCCGGCTTGACCTCGACCTCGAAATTCCCAAAACGCTTATCCTCGAAAACCATCTCCGACTTCAGGTTTCTGGAACAGTGGTCCTGTCCCAGGAAGAGTCCAACCCATCGAGCAAGAAGCGCGTCGTGAGCGTCAGGCTCGATAGAAAATTTAAGCTCATCCCCATATCTTCCAATATCCACTAGGTCAACGAGCTTCCGCCGAGCCCAAAAACCCTCCCCCTCAAAACCAAACTCTTACCCCTTTCCAGCCAACTCAAAAGAATGGCGTAAAGCAAGAGAAGGCAGCGGCTGATTTTGACGATGAACAAGGCATAAGACTGTTGGAATAATAAGTATTCTGATCGATAGGAATTCTTGATCGGCGATTTCCGGGAAATCAATGTCTTCTTGACAAAGAAAGCAAATTTTTATTAGAATTTCGCCAGAACATATGGGAAAGCATCGATTTGGCGGGGAAATAAGTCCTTAAAAGCGAGTCAACGATGAGCAAAAAAAGCATGACCTCGGCAGAGAAAAAAATCAAGATTCTCATTTTTTGTCCATCTGAAATTATCCTCTCCGGAATCCTTAAAGCGCTCGAGCCTGATACAGGGATTGAGATTACCAACGTCGAAAAAAATACCATCGAGAGCTTCATGGATTCGGTGAAGAAGTTACGACCGCAAGTCATCCTCTTCGCGAACACGGAACCTTTGCCCAACATGCGGGAAATCTGTAAAGCCATCAAGGAAATATCCAAGATCCAGACCAAATCCCAGCTCCTTTTACTGGGCAGCATCCCTTCCCATGAGGAAATCGTTGGCCTCATCAACGCGGGCGCCCGAGGATATTTTGATTTGACCGACCCGGCCAGCCAGCTTTCTGAGGCCATCCGGGTCATCGACAAAGGTGAAATCTGGCTACCCCGCGATAAAATGAGCAGTATCATGGACCGGATCATCTCCGTCGTTGGGAGAGACCTAAAAGAAAAGACGCTCGACCAGCTGACGCCGACCGAATTCCAAGTTCTTCGACTCATCGGACAAGGCAAGAGCAACGATGAAATCGCGGAAACCCTGTTCATCAGCAAGAACACCGTTCGCTCCCACATCAAGAGCATTTACGCTAAACTCGATACCCACAGCCGTCTGCAGCTTGCCCTCTACGCCATCAACTCGGCGTTGTTCTGAGAAACATCGAATCAGGAGAGATGGACATGAGAAAAGCGAGAAAGCCGAAAAAGGAGAGTCCCTTCCCTCTTATCCAGGCTAACCGGCGCCGGGAATGGCGACTGGAGCTTCCCCTGGCTACGATGATCGAAGGCAGGCTCCCCAACGGAAAGAAATTTGAAGAGCCGACGACCATCGAAAATATTAGCGCCACGGGCGCTTACTTCTGCCTCGATTCAGGCGTGGTCGTTGGCTCCAAGCTCAACCTCATGATTGACCTGCCCAGGAAGCTCACCGGGGGGAAAGATATCAAGCTCAGCCTCGGTGGAATTACGGTCCGACTGGAGGAGCCAGATAAGAAAGGCAAGAAACAGGGTGTGGCCATCCGCTTCAACAAGGATTTCAAGTTCATCGAGGCCGGCAAGAAAAAAAGGCTTCGTTGAACGCTCCCTTTCCCTTGAAGATTGCCCCTATTCACGTTAAAAAATTGCCACAAAACCAGAATGGATTGCGGTCAAGATATCCGGGACATCGAGATTCTCAAGGCTAAACCCCCTCGGGTGTCCATGCTCCTCGTCTCCCTGACGGGCGGTATCGCCACAGGAAAATCGGTCGTCGCTCAGGTATTAAGAAAAAAGGGCTGCTACATCCACTCTGCTGACCAGGTCGCACACCGCCTCATAAAGCCCAGTCGACCGGCCTGGCGCCAAATCGTCGCCCATTTCGGCCCAAGAATCCTTAATCCCGACGGCACCGTCAATCGCTCCAAGTTAGGGGAAATCATATTCAGCCGCCCGAAAGAGAGGCTATTCCTTAACCGGCTCATCCATCCCCTCGTGCTCAAGAAAAAGGCAGAGACGGTCAGGCGTCTGGAAAGAAGTGGCCGTTACCAGATTTATGTTTCCGAGGCGGCCTTGACTGTCGAAGCGGGCTTCCACGGCTTCTTCGATAAAGTTGTCGTCGTCACCTGCGACCCATCCATCCAGCTGCAGCGTCTCATCGACCGGGATGGTCTCAGGCGCGACCAGGCTTTAAAGAAAATACGCAGTCAGATGGCTTCGGAGGAGAAAATAAGATATGCCGACTATGTCATCGACACTTCAGGCCCTCTCGAGGACACCATAGCCAAGAGCGAAAAACTCTTCCGTCACCTGAAGGAAGACTATCGGAATAAGAAGAGACAACGCCCCTAAGAAAAAACTCTTCCCCTTAGCTCAAGAGGGAGGCGGCCAAAAGGGGAATCATGATCTCGTGATGGCCGATAAAATAAAACCCCCGCCGCCTATCGCCGAGCACCCTTCCCACGACGTTTTGTGAGGGTCGATAGTGATAGATAAAATCAAAGACTGCCGTCGTTAGCTTATCCAGCCTGAAACCTTTGTTCCGGACATAGGAAACGGCCTTAAGAAAAACTTCGGGCAGGATGACGGCGGAGCCAATATTGAGGAAAACACCACCACCTTCAAGTTTTTCCAGGAGCGAGCAAAAGAGGTAAAAGTCGGCGAGCGAAGCTTTGCCCAGGGCCTCACCGCTGGCTTCAGGATGGAAATGGATGATATCGGTTCCCACAGCCACGTGCACCGTCGCCGGAATCCTCAGGTCGTAAGCGGCGCCAAGGAGGCTTAAGTGTTTATAAGGAAACTTGGAAAGAGAAATCAGCTCGCCGACTGCCCGGCCCAGGCCCATGCCCCTTTCCGCTCCCTGCTTGATGGCCTGGTTGAGCCATTGCCCTGTCTCCCTGGCCATGCCAAATTTTCCGTCCCGGATGCCCGCCGCCACGTCCTCGGAGGTGCGACCGCAGAAGGCAATTTCGAAATCATGGATGATGCCCGCCCCATTAAAAGCAAGCCCGTTTACCCAGCCTTCCTTCATCAAGCGGAGGAGAACAGGGCTCAACCCGACCTTGATCACGTGGGCGCCCAGGCCAAAAAGAATGGGCTCGCGCTTTTCGCGGGCTTGTCTCAAGCGACGAACGAACTTCTTGAACTGCCGGCCGGCGAGAATATCAGGTAGACTCCCAATAAAATCAGCAAAACTCTTATCCGGCTGGAAGTCCTTGGCGAAATTCCTGACGCTGACTTTACTCTTACGGGCCGAGAGCGCATAGGTTTTGAGGTCGGCCATGAACGAAGCCCTCGGTTTATTTATGGGCCAAGATATTCCTCAGTTCCTGACCCGATCGGAACTTAATCCGTTTGCCCTTCTCGATTTTGATTTGTCTTTTCCGGCGGATGTCCCGGCCATAGCCCGTCTTTTTATTAACCACCCTGAAACTGCCGAAGCCTCGGATCTCGATTTTCTGGTTCTTGGCCAGGGCCTCTTTGAACGCTTTCAGGATAGACTCGACGATGCGCAAGGATTTTGCCCTGTTGAATTCTGAATTCCTCTCAATGGCGAGGGCAATGTCATTCTTGATCATCTGTATCTCCTCTGAAGCGCCGAATAATGCCCTATAATTAATTTATAAAAAATAAAATGTCAAGCACATGTATGGGGTCAGGACATCAGTGACACGTGGGCTTTCTGATTTCTTTTCCATTGGCAATAGTACACATAGGGGGTGAGGTAATCCAGTGCCTCATGCGGTCTTGCCACGCCTCGATTTATCATTTCCTATGATGGGGTGAGGCGCAATCAGTGCGCACACGATCATTCGACCAGCGCCGCAGAAAACGAAATCAAAAAAGGAGGTGTAGCCCTATGGACGACCTGGAAACTCCGATCTTCCTCAAATACAACGGACCAAAAAAGGGGTTGACGTTCGATGGTCGCCAACCCAATCTCCGCAAGTTGCCGACCTGGAAACACCTTCTCCGGCGGATGAACCGCTGGTCAGCAAGCTGGTCAAAGCGACCCGCCGCTCCTTCCGGCATTTTCTGGCGGCGCTTCCCGCCGCTAATTATCCCAGGAGCCGGAAGGATGTGGAGAATTTCTCCCTTCAAGCCATAACCTGGTGGCGGACCCTGTGGAAGCAATACCTCCATTTTCATCGTAGCCTCTCCCTCATAGCGTTGAGGCTCGAATATCAGTGGATTTAATGCAGTCACATAACTTTGGGACAATGCCTAACTTTATCTTTTAATCTCAACCTGGGGCGCTCAATGAGCTTCTTCTTGCACCATGGAATGTGCAACCGCGTTCCTCCGGAACCCTTAAGGCTCATGGCTTTATAAGGCAGAGCAGCTGATCGGCAAGGATACTACCCCTTCCTATGGTCTCGGCATTTTTAGGGGTTATGTTCGAAGCCTTGAAGACCTCACTGCTTCGGCCGGACAGGCTCGTGTTTGGGAGCAGATCCCGGCCATATATCTTAGTCCTATTCTTTTTTTTTGAATCAGAACAAGACGGAGCCGATATAAACAAAAGGTATCGGAAAGAACCACGAAGAGGAATCGACCTCAGTCATTACGGAAGAGAGAAACACGAATAAAACCAGGAGTAGAAGGGTTCGCCGCAGCTCAGCGGACCGTTTCCTCGGGCCCGAGCCGGATGAAGCCTGAGGGGTCGGAGAGGTTCCGGTAGCGCGCTCGAATCCAGTCGGCGTTTCTCGCTGTCCGGGAGACGAGGACCTGGCGAACAATCCCCCGGAAGCGCGCCGCTCCCTTTCCCAGACGGCCAATTTCCACATTGATTTTGTTTTCCACCAAATCCCCTGACCCGGCTCTCTCGGCAGCAAGCTGACCATCGATGTAAAGTCTGATCGAAGCACCGTCATAGGTCCCGGCCAGATAATGCCATCCTGGGACGATGACCCGGTGCGCGGCCACGCTCAGCGCACCGTTTTTCGTGTTGAGGAGAAAGCTCGGCCCTGGCACGGCGGCATTGAGCCCTCCGTTATGCCCGTAATCGCAGAAGCGCAGGCTGAAAGTGGCGTTCGAGCCGGTCGAATCGTAGCGCAAAACCCGGCCGTGAAGGTCGTCGGATTCCCCGTCATGCATCGGCGCTCCATAAAAGAACCGCCCATCAAAGGCTCCAGCATTATAGCCTCGCGAAATTAAGCCATCGGTGTGGCTAGCGTCATAGGCATCCCAGCTCTTCGGGTCAGAAAAACGACCCTGGGTATCATAGCGGAGAAAGTTGCCGTGGACCCGGTTTTTCTTCTCCCCCTCTTTCACTGTCCGGATCCAGGGCACGAAAACGATATACCGTCCGTCAAAAAAACCGCCGTCGAAACCGCCGGTGTCCAGCCCGTTGGTGTGGGCGGCATCATAGCTTTCCCAGCTTGACGGGTCGGTGAATTCCAGGCGCGAGTCATACCGGATCATCAGGCTGTGGCCGTAGGCGACAAAATAGAGATGCCGGCCGTCAAAGACAATGCCGACGCACGGCTTCATGCCGAGCGGCCGGCCGTCGAAGCACTGCCAGCTTCGCGGGTCTTCAAACGGAGCCTGCGTATCATACCGCAGAACAACACCGTTCTGGAGCGGAGCAAAATAGACATACCGGCCGTCATAGGCCGCGCCGTCAAAACACACCGCTTCCGGAGAGACAGCCTTCGAATCAAAGACGGCATAGCTCGCCGGACTCTTGAAATCGCCCCGGGTATCGAGACGGAGGACCTTGCCGCTCCCCTCCCCTTCCCCCAGGCTAAGAGGGTTTTTCGAGGTTGTGCCGTCGTAGCCCGGACAAAAATAAATGTACCGGCCATCAAAGGCCGCGGATTGATGAGAATGCGGCAGCCCGGCATCATAAGCCTCCCAGCTCGCCGGGCTCTTAAAGGCCTTGGTTGTGTCGTATCTTAACACGCGGCTGTGATAACCGCTTCCTTCGTCGCGCGGGACGAAGACGACATAGCGGCCGTCAAAGACCGCGCCGTAATAACAGACGGTGTGCAGTCCATCCGTCTTTCCTGCATCATAAGCCTCCCAGCTCGCCGGCGAATAAAAATTCTTATGCGTATCATAGCGAAGGACATGGGCATGGACAGACATGCGGTCGAATTTCTTCGACCGGATCGGGCAGAAATAAACATAGCGGCCGTCGAAGACCGCGCCATAGTACATAAAACAATCAAGGCCATCGGTCCTTCCGGCATCATAGGCGCTGAAAGCTTCCGGAGTCAGGGATTCCCGTGGCGCCCATTTGGAAACGAGCGGCTGGAGAGCTTCGGCGCGGGATTCTGCGGCATAAACCCAGGCTTCGACCGTGAGAGCTTTCTTCACGCCCAGGTCGGCTGAGCGAGGGATTTCGAGGTCGGGGTCGGTAAGGTCTCCAAAATACTTGACCAAGGCGTATTCGTCGCTCCAGATTTGACTACCGCTCGTCAACTCTCTGCCGCCGTAATGGACAAAAATTTCGCCTCCTTTCTGAGCCGCAAGTGTAGGGACCATGACCCAGGCGTCGACTTCCCCTTTTTCCGGCGAATAGGCGGCGATTTCGGCCGGAAGAACGGTTTTCCCGTCGGCGAGCGTAAAGAAAATATCCCTGCCATCATGCCTGGACACATGCCCCCCATGAGATCGAGACCTCAGGAGAGGATCGCGCAGCACAACCCAAAGAGGAAAATTCGGCAGGCCAGACCGGGAGATTGTGGACAGATCGAAAGTGATCAACCTCCGGTAAGCGGAGTCGAATTCACCGCCTGCCGCCTTGGCGGCTATCCGGCGAGAATCCCCGATAGCGATGAAAGACAGGACCAGGACAAAAATAACAATCAACACTTTTTTACTCATGCTAATAATTATTTTTAAGAGGGCTGATTTTTTCAATAGCCCAAAGCCCAAAGAGACGACCCATTTCCTGAATTCGTGGCGACTGTCTAGAGCCACCGCCATAATCTAGGATCACCGATTTGGAAGGCCTTCAATTCCATCTCCAGACCGCTCTCTCGCTTTTTGTCCTTTGCCTTCTGCGGCCACAACAAGTCCTCTGGCAATAATTTCCATTACCTCATCCTCTGTCCAAATTCAAAAAATCGATTCCCGACCCCCACACGGCATCCGTTCTTACGGGGATTGTTTCAACCTGATTGACAACGCAAGTGCACGCCCGGGCTCCGAGTCCCCAGGGGCGACGCCGATAACTTATCTCTTATGAGCGATTAACCTTTTGGGGGGATTAGCTCGTTTTTTGATTTATGGCTTCTGCTGTGCCAGGAGTCTATTGCCCCCGTCATCCAGAGCACACCGTCCTCTGCCCGGTGTGTTCTATTACTTCGACCAGTTCTTGGTAGAATATGAAAGCTGCTCGGGGGAAAGTCATGAAGGCGTGCCTGGCCGCTTTCCCTTTCCGGATGCGGAGGAAGAGCTCCGGCCCAGCCTCGCCAAGGGCTGGGCCGAAATGATCCGTAAGGTCTATGAAGTTGACCCACTAACCTGTCCGCGATGCGGCGGCATGATGAAGATCATCGCCTTCCTGACAGAGTATGCCGTGGTGGAAAAAATCATCAATCACCTCAATCTGACTTTTATGGCCGAGAGACCAGTGTTTTCGAGCGTCTTGACAGATTTTTGCCTCGCCATGAGCAATACCCAACTCAATTTGACATCCGACGATCCCCCAATTTATCATCACCTCCGATGGGGTGGGGCAAAATCAGTTCCATGAACGCGCATTCAGCCCGCCCAGCAGAAAAGCAACTTCCTATCATGACAGAGAGGAAGCGCTCGGAGATGGCCCTGGCGACGTTGATCCAAGAAGCTATAGAAGCGCTATCAGACCTTCCTGATGGCACAGGCTGTCAACAGAAGAGGGTTAGGGATGAGCTGTTCTTCGTCGGCCAGGAAGATCATACCGTCGTCCGCGACCCGAAGATCGTGGGGATTCTTGAAATAGAGCTCGCCGCTCTCGTCCGTGATCCGCCAGACCTCGGTGAGGGCCGGGACGCGTCTGGCGTCCTTGGCCAACGGCTTGGCCATGTTCTCGATTGTCGTCTGGGAAGGGGCTAGGAAGGGGCCGGGACGAAGTTTGCGAAGAGGGCGATTAAGGCTTCGAAGGTTCGTCTTACAAGGCTCTCTCTAATTGACCTTCCAGGTCAGGGCGTAGCGCTTGACCGTCTGGTAGCCGTCCTCGTCCTCCTCGAGGGCGTAGTACTTGCCCTTGAGGACCTCGAGGCCCGAGGGCTTGAGCGGTATGCGGCCGATGAATCGTCCGTCGGGGTCGAAGATGTCGTGGAGGCTCTTGCCGTCCTTCGTTTTCTCCCATGTCTGGACAAAGAGATGTCCCGTGTCGCTGGCGAAGAAGCGATAGTAGGCCGAGTGGTATTTCGAGAAATCGAAGTCGATCTTCATCCCGGGCGGGACGTCTTTCTCTCGCTCGGCCCGCTCCTCCGCGGTGACGGGCACAGGGTCGTACTCCCGGGTGACCTTCTTGATCAGCTTCGGGCTCCCGGGGCCGAAGAACTGGATCTCGTAGGTTTTCGGGTAACCGTAGATGAGCCGGTCGGCCCGGTCGACGATGAAATAATTGATGGCCATGAACGGATCGAACCTCCCGTCTGCGCCAGGCGCGGGCGATTCGGCGATCACGGCGATCACGGAGGCGTCCGGACCGAGCATCTTCGTCTCGTAGCGCGGGTTCTTCTCGTTGAGGATGCCCTCGGTGATATAGATGTTGCCTTGGGAATCGACCCGGCCGCGCAGGGCCCACATCTCCTTGAAGGACAGGTGGCGGAGAAAGACACCATCTGTCTTGAAATAGGACATCCGGCGGCTTGCTTGGTGGACGGCGAGCTCGCCCGTCGAGGGGTTTATGGACAGAGTGAGGGGCGATTCGATCTCTCCGGGCCCTTGGCCTTTGCGGCCGATCGTCCGGACATACTTGCCGGACGAATCGAAGACCTTAATATGGGCGCTTTGAGAATCGAGGACATAGATCGTTCCGGCGTCGTCGACAACCACATGCCGGATCCGGCCGAAGGCTTCCTCGCCCTCGGCACTTGCGCCCCCGAGCGATAGCTCCTCCTTGAGCTCGAGAACGGGCGTCTTATAGATGGGCTCTTTTGGATTCCTGACGACGGTGACGTCGCCTTCTTTGACGATTGTCCCTTTCCACTGCGGCTGGGCTGTCAGTGCGGCTCCCAGGAAAGACGACAGCACCGCGCCGACGAGCAGCAGCGCGGTGCCGTTCGTGGACAGCGCGGCGGCCAAAGACTTTTCTTTTCGCCGGGAGGGAGGTGCTTTTCTCATGTCCTTCAAACTCCTATTTGTCGATCCTGTATTTGACGAGGGCGAGGCTCTCGTCCTCTTTTTTCTGGGCAGAAGGTATGATCGTCCGGGACGGCCAGCAGCCAGCGTGCGGGACCGAGATGGAAGCTGTTGATGAACCAGCCCTCTTCATCGAAGAAGGAATAGGAAATTGCTTTTCAGCTGTGGTAGCTGGGAGTGCACCATAATTACCATTTTCCCCTTCAACCATCACAGGGAAATATAAATCCCGACAAAAAGGATGTCAAGGACAATCAAAAATCGCACCTGGTGGGCCGAGGTGTCTCAAAAGCCGCAGAGACGATAAAAAACGCCGGAGCGCCGGCGGACCTCTCTCTGGCCAAAGTAAAGATTATGAAAAATAATCGGCCGGGGCCTCGGAATCCAAGAAGAATTGCGGCGAATCCCGGCCCAGCGCCGGCGCGGGACTCTCGGGCTCTCCTCCTCCACGATGATGAATGGATGCTTGTCCATCTGTGCCTTGCGCACCTTGCCCCCGTAGGTGTTCGCTTAGAGGCCGTAATATCTCACAGTGACGGCTTTGGTTTAAAAAAGCCGTCGGGGGATCAAAGGGGGTATGCCCCTTTGGTCGCAAGGTGAACCACGATAAGAGGAGGCAGTGAGCGAAGCGAACGATCGAGAAACAACGCTAATCTCCCCTGAAATTTCAGCCCGCGGCCAGTTTCTTATACCTATCACGAAAGTATCGCCGCAGCACCTCCTTGACCCGATCGGGAACCGGCGTGGGCTGACGAGAAATCATCTCCTCCACCTTCTGATGGGCACGCTCGAGCAACGAAGGATGAGGACCATACACACCTGTCAGGTCGAAAATATCGCTGTCAAAGAACTCGCCGGCACGGAGACGCGCCATGGTCAAATCATCGGTCATGAAATGACCGCCCGGCCCAACTCTGCGGATGCTCTCGAGCGATTGATCCAACGTCTCCAGGTCGATCCCCCGCCCCAGGTATTTTGCCGCCTCGAGCCAGGCCGTCTGAATGACCATCATCTCGGCCGACATGCCGACGGCATTAAAACAGGAGCCGATGCCGGAAAGGAGGTCCGCCTTCGATTCGCAGGCGGCCAGCATGAAAAGCATGCCTTCGGCGCCGCTCTGCTGGTCATATCGATAGGTCATCGTTCCTCCGCACTCTGCCGCCACGGGCATCCCATAGGAATGACCGAGCTGTGCCGCCGCTATCTTCCACAGGACTTTATCCAGTGTGTAGTATAGATTTCCCCCGGTGCCCATATCCATCCGTGATGGCCCCATGGCGTAGAGGTAAGGATTCCCCGGCCTCAGGACCTGGGTCAAGGCGGCGAGGAACATGTTTTCCGCGTTCCCGATGAGAAGTGTCCCGGCCATGGTGTATGGGCCTGTCGTCCCGGCCATCGGGCAGATGGTGGAGACAATCGGCTGCCCCCGGCTACAGGCATCCCACATGATCTGGGCGTTCATTTCCGTCAGCCGCAGAGGTGAAAGGACCGGAATTCCCACCGTCATCAGCAGGTTCTGAGCCAATCCAGTGCTCTGTTCGAGATTTCCGAGGATTTCCAGCCACTCCCTATAGCTCTCCAGCGTCGCCGGCAGGACATAGTTATGTTTGGCATGATGGAGGAGGTGGATTTCCAGGGCACGGAGGCTCGACGCCGGCCCGGGAACATCGGCCACGGGATAATCCATCCGACTGACCATGACGACCGGCTCGAGCTCCTGGGCGATGATAGAATGGCGCCGGACATCCTCGAGAACTGGGCGCCGCGGAAGCTGCGTTGCATAATCGACAATCCAGGGATCGGTGACGATAGCCAGACAGGACTGCTCACCGCCACCGATCAACAACTTCTTTCCGTTCACACCACAGACAGAATACTGCCTGGGGACCGAGGAGAGGAGCTCGCGGAGCAAGGGCGCGGGAAAACGGACGGTTCCGCTCGTCTCATCGACCGCGGCCCCCGCCCGCCGGGCTTTATTCAGTATCGGCTCATGCCAAACCTGGACGCCGACCCTTTCGAGAATTTGCTCCGTTGCCATTTGGATCTGTTCGATCTGACCGGGTGAGAGTTTCTTCATGGGATTTTCTCCTTCATGGATGAAACAACTCTCACCTGTATATAGCACCTTACGCTTCCCGGAAGCAAACGCCATAAAGTTTGGGCCCGCTCCTATCTATCCTCTTCCGCCAGGGAAGCGGGATAATTTCTATCTCCTGCATGAATAGATGGATGGGTAGGATCCATGAACAGAGAGAGTCATGTGCGTCATCAACTGACCAAGTCGATAGATAATAGGAAGCCCGGGCAGAGGATTAAGAACCGCGCTGCTGGCTAAAGCCGGAAGCGGAAGGTCACGATCTTTCTTTCCCCCATAAAAAATAATCGGAATCGCCTTGAGTTTGCGAAGCTCCTCGCTTTCCCGCCCTCTTTATCAGAGTCTGAATCCTCGCCTCTTCCCCTTTCGAGGAAGCCCTTTCCCAGCGGTCCGATGAGGTCAATCATCTCACCCGTTTTTCTTTCGGCTCGAATTGTCGTGCCGATTCAAGTCCGGGCAAAAAAGATTTCGACCACGCCCTTTTCTTCATCGATGGTATGAATGCTGAAGGGGCGGCGGAGAAGAGGAAAGGGCTGGTTGCTCACCGGGACCATCAAGAATTGCCCCGGCCAGGCCTCACTGGCGATTTTGGACAACTCGAGACAGTGGAGGCAATAATCCCCCCATCTCTCTGTGTCCAGGATGCGAGCGGCTGAATCTTTGTGTATCCTTCACCCTGTCTCCGCCAAAATATCAGAATCGGCTTGGTTTGCAAGCGCAGCTGTGGTGTCGAAGAGTTTGACATCCTCCCTTACCCTTGAATAGACTTAAGAATCCGGATGCGTCCTGGCGCGTCCGACAAAAGGAGACCGCGGCATGAAGGCGATCCGTTACGCGATCATCGGATTCGGAGGAATTGCGGAAAATCGTCTGGCCAGAGAGGGTTTTGCTCGTGATCAGAAAAGGTTTGCGCCCATTCCAGGCGTAGAACTGGTAGGGGCGACAGATATCCGGGAGTTAAGGCGGAGCGCCGCGGAGAGCCTGGGGCTAAAATGGTACGAATCGGCAGAGGCTGTTTTTGCCGACTCGACCATCGACGCCGTTTTTATCGCCTCCGATAATGCCACCCACTTTATCTTGAGCAAGAACGCTCTCGTCGCCGGCAAACATGTCATCGTCGAGAAGCCGATGGCGACGAGCCTCGTCCAGGCCAGACATTTGGTAGCCCTTGCAGCCCAGAGAGGACTGTCCTTGGCCGTCGATCACATGATGACTCACAATGGCCTCAACCAGATGGCCAGAAAGCTGGTAGCAAAGGGGGTTCTGGGTGAGGTGAAGGACATCTGCCTGCACATGGAATTCTCTTATGGCTCAACGCCTGAAGAAGCGTCGTCCTGGCGCTGTGCCGATCCAGCTGAGCTGGGCGGTCCGATTGGTGATGTAGGAAGCCACTGCCTCTACATGGCGGAATTTCTGACCGGCTCCCGGATTGTCGCCATCGCCGCCACTTTCACTCCGCGGACGCTTCCCATCAGGGCGGAGAACGGGGCCTTTATCCGTTTTCGCCTCCAGAGCGGTCTGACAGGAAGCGCCCGCGTCTCTTTCAACGACGCCCGCGGTTCGCTGGAAAGCACTCTTCTCAACTTGGGTTATGAGATTTACGGAACAAATAAGGTCCTCCGTAGCTATGGCACGATGTTCCAGCTGTCCGGGCATGCCGATGAGCCGGTAAAAATCAGGGTCGAACTCGAGGGATCCGGAAATCTAGAGATGATCTATCCAGAACGGGTTGAAAACATCTACCAGAGAGTAATCCTTGACCACGCCGCTTCTATCCGCAAGAGAAAAAGGCAGACCGGAGAGGAAGGGGTTCACAATTTGCGACTCGTCTTAGCGGCCTATCAATCCGCTGCCGCGGGTGGTCAGGAAATCAGAATCACCGGAGGGAGGAGCTTATGCCCGAGAAATTAGCGATTCACGGTGGCCAGAAATTGGTCCAAGAGCCGTTTCCCATGTGGCCAAGCCTGTCTGAAAAGGGGATTCAGATGGCATCTGAGGTCTTGCGTTCGGGCCGAGTCAATTACTGGACTGGGCCGTTGGGGATGCAATTCGAGAAAAAATGGGCCGAGTATAATGGCGTTCGTTTCGCCATCTCGACGTCGAACGGAACGTCGGCTCTCCACACGGCCATCGCCTCACTGGGCATCGGCCCGGGCGACGAAGTCATCTGTCCATCCTACTCCTTCATCGCTTCGAGCTTCTGTATTCTTCAGGCCGGCGCCCTGCCTGTTTTTGCCGACACCGGCTATGATCATGTCATCTCGCCGGAAGATGTGGAAAAGAAAATTACCGAGCGAACGAAAGCCATCATCGTCGTCCACCTCTACGGAATCATCGCCGACATGGACCCGATCATGGAGATTGCCCGCAAACATGGGCTTTTCGTGATCGAAGATTGCGCCCAGTCCCACGGTGGCGAATACAAAGAGAAAAAGGCTGGAACGATCGGTCATGTCGGTTGCTTCAGCTTTTGCCAGAGCAAGCATTTCACGACGGCCGGTGAAGGTGGCGCCGTTGTCACCGATGATGAGGAACTCGCTTGGCGGTGTAGGTCGTTCAGGGACCACGGTTACGATGTTCAGAAGAGACTCAACCTCCTGGAGCTCGAGTCCAGGCTGATGTACATCCATACGCGTGTGGGGTTCAATTACCGGATGACTGAAGTCCAGTCCGCTATCGGGCTGGCCGAGCTGGAAAGGTTTGAAACCTGGAATCTGCCTGCCCGTCGCCGGAACGGAAGGATGCTGATCGAGGCACTCAAAGACCATCCACTCATCCTCCATGTTCCCCCCGACACGGCGGAGAGAAAGAATGCCTTCTGGTGGTGCCCTTTTGTTATCGACATCGAAAAGCTCTCCTGTTCGGCCAAGGAACTTGTTGCCGCCATCAACGCTGAGGGCGTCCCCGCCTACACGGTGCTGTGGCCTGAAATGTACAAAGAAGAAGCCTATGTGGCGAGACGAGGGTTTGGAAAAGCTAATTACCCGTTCGATGACCCTTTGGCCCGCCGGATTGATTATTCGACCGTGAGTTGTCCAACCGCCCGCTGGCTGACTGACCGGACCTTTTCCTTTTTCACTCACCCGGTTTATACGGAGAAGCACGTGGAGCTCATGGTTGCTGCTTTTGAAAAAGTGGCCGCGGCCTACGCCAAATGATTCCTCTTTTCTCGACAGACAGGAAAGGAGAATGAGGTGGGATCAGGAAAGAAGCCATGCCGGCGACGAAGAAGCAGGATGGTTTGAGTGAAGAGGAAAGATGGTTATTTTCGCCATCGGAGCTGTTTATCACGAAAGCCTCGTCGATGACCTGGCCGTCTTTTATCATCAGGAGCTAATCAGCCGGGTGGCCGCTGTCATTTCAAAAGGATTGGCTGGATCGAAGCCATGGCCTGGGTTCCTATCCCATGACGATGAAAGAAATGAGTCGCAAAGTCGGTGACATGTCGGAACGGTTTGAGTACGCTGAGGGATGGCGTCAGCCCAGTCATCTGGGCTATGCGGCGAAGGATATCCGGCCTCTCTGTTTGCTGGAGGAAAAATCAGTATGAGCGGCCTGTGATTCGGACTTTCGGAACCCGAACATCAGGCTGAAGGAAGAGATAGGACATGGACATTATAGATTGCGCTTGCACTCTATTGAAAGGCCGCGTTCGGGAGCTGCTTGTCGAGATGGATCGTCACGGGATTGAACGGGCAATCATCGCACCCGAGAGGAATTTTATCGCCGTTGAGAACAAGTCCGGAAATTCCTATGTTGCCGCCGCCGTCAGCCACCACCCGGACCGGCTGATCGGTTTCGCCGTCGCCTCTCCATGGTATGGCCGCAAAGCTGTGGCGGAGCTGGAAAGAGCCTTTGAGCTTGGCCTCTCCGGCCTGAAGATTTTCCCGGCTGTTCAGGGTTTCATTTTAGCCGACCCCCAGATTTTCCCGCTTATCGAATTTGCCGAGAAAGTCGGCTGGCCCGTCTATTGCGTTACCGGAACCCCGATCTGTGCCATGCCTCTTCAGCTTGCGGAACTGGCGGAACGGTATCCAGGGGTCAATTTTATCATGGGCCACGGCGGATTTTGCGATTTCTGGAACGACATCCCCGATGCGCTCAGCCGCTGCCCGAACCTTTTCATCGAAACTTCTTATGTTTTGCCCTCGCAGATCTCCGCCTGGATCAAGGAGGCGGGAATCATGAAATTCGTCTTCGGTAGCGACTTTCCCTTTTCCTCGCTCGACCTGGAGATCAAAAAGATCAACCTCCTCGGGGAGGCGGTCGACAAGCAACGGATTTTTCGGCGCAACATCCTCCGCGCTCTGGGGAAAAGCCGATGATCATCGACTGCCACACCCATCTTTTCGGCCGCTGGCTGAATCTCCGGGGGATCCGACCGCGCGATTTCGTGCGCATCATGGACGAGACCGGAATCGAGAAGGCCTGCGTCTTCACTCTGGAGGGGTTCTTTGACGCCCGGGGCGCAAACGATCGTCTTCTTTCTCTAACCAGGGGATTCGAAGGCCGTCTTTATCCTTTCGCTACGGTGGATCCTCACATGGGGGATCAGGCGGTAAGAGACCTGCGGCGAGCGGTCCTCAAGTTAGGGATGAGGGGACTCAAGGTCCATCCCTGGCTGCAGGCGTTTTCATTGACCAATGCCTATTTCCTCAAGGTCGTCGAGGAGGCGATTCGCCTCAACATTCCAATTATTTTCCACAGCGGTAGCCCTCCCTATGCTTGCCCGACTCAGATCGGCAACCTGGCCCGAAAATTTCCCGAAGCCAAACTCATTCTCGGCGAGGCGGGGCTTAAGGACCTCTGGCTCGATGCCCTGGCCGTGGCCAAGAAGTATCAGAATATCTATCTCTGCCCGGCTGCTTCTCCCTTTTCCGCGGTCAAAGAGATGATATCTACTATTCCTATCGGAAAACTTTTATTTGGCACTGACCTCGGCTTTTCCCAGAAGGAGGAGGTTTTGCTCGAAATCGAAAAGATCCGTCTCCTGCCGCTAACGGAAAAAGAACGTCGGATGGTCTTTTCGGAAAACATCATGACTTTGGTGAACTTCGATGACTGAGATCCGGGGCGAAGAGCGGTGGCCCATTTTCTTGCCTCCGGGAAAATTTGGCGGGAGGCACGAATTGAAAACGAAATCCTGGTCGATCTCGGCTTGAAAAGGAGAGAGAGAACATGGGCTGGGTCTTTCTCGCGCTGGTTGTCTCCGGGTTTGTCGTTACGAATTTCGTCATGAAAATGGGAAGCCTCAAAGGACACTCCTCAGCCACGCTGACAGGCTCACTGTTCTCGGTAGCCTCTTTTTTCTGTTTTCTTTTTCCTAGGTTTGACAGTTTATAGGTATAATTCAGCACACATTCAAGAGTCAAATGTTGAAAATAAACAACTTACGATTCCTAAACCTAGTTCCAGACTAAAAAATGCATAGTGACAGAATATTTAATTTTTCTATTGACATATGAGAATTATTATGATAGCTCTTAATCATGTTTCTGAAGGAATCCTCAGTCATAAACCGGGCCGGAAAAAGAGTGACATATCTTCATCTAGTCGAATCCCTCTGGGATCCCAAACGCCATCATTCCACCCATCAATTTATATACAGCTTTGGCAAAGTCACGGAGCTTAATCGGGAGAAGATGCTGGCTTTAGCCTCAAACATTCTCCGCTATCTCAATGAAGGAGGCGATGCTCTGGGGGTTGAGTCTGAGATTCTCTGGTCCCGGAGCTTTGGTGGGGTGTATGTAGTGAAGAGCTTGTTGAAGAAGCTTGGGGTGGCGGATGTGCTCAGCTCCCAGTTGCGCCGGAGGAGATACAGCTCTGCGGTTGGGGATGCGATCGTGGCCATGGTGGCGAATCGGTTGCTTGAGCCGCTGAGCAAACTGGCCGTTGAGGAATGGGTGCGGGAGGAGATTTTTTTTCCTGAGAGTGAGAGGCTGGAACTTCAGCATTTTTACAGGGGGCTTGATTTTCTTGAGGACTCGAAGGATGCGATTGAGGATGAGCTTTTCTGGAAGACGCGGACCCTTTTTAACCGCAAGGTGGACATTATTTTTTATGATACAACCTCCACCTATGTGGAAGGTGCTGGGGATGGTGAGCTTTTAGAGTATGGGTACAG
>Ga0209102_1000043_pt1 | contig 82498 bp, 74 predicted proteins | sample ConPoolayeHmetaG_FD_185483 | JGI IMG/M metagenome (GOLD analysis project Ga0209102, IMG submission 185483) | Hot spring microbial mat communities from California, USA to study Microbial Dark Matter (Phase II) - Cone Pool mat layer H metaG... ... | reverse complement strand
ATAAAAATTAATTTCTCACCTTTATTGCTCTTCTGAGGGACTTGAGCTTAAGTCTTTTGACCGTGGCTTCTCTCTTCGTTTTTGTCTTTTTCCTTTGGGCATGAAAAAAGGGAAGGCAATAAGTTGTTGACAGATTTCTGAATTTAATCTTAGAATGAAAGCGTTTTTTTCAAAGAAAGGAGGTTTGATGAAAATCACCCTTAGCGTCCTCAAAGCTGATATTGGCAGTGTGGGCGGCCACATCCGGCCGAGTCAGGCTCTTTTGGACGAAGTAAAAAAATTTGTCCAGGCCAATAGCCGGAATTTACTTATTGATTTCTATGTTAGTTTCACGGGCGATGACATCGCTATCCTCTGTTCCCATGAAAAGGGCGTCCTTAACTCTGAGGTGCATAAACTTGCCTGGGAGGCTTTTCTGGCAGGAACGGCTGTCGCCAAAAAACAGGGTCTTTATGGCGCCGGTCAGGATTTATTGAAAGACTCTTTTAGCGGTAACATAAAGGGCATGGGGCCGGCCGTGGCGGAAATAGAGTTTAAGGAAAGGCCTAATGAGCCCTTTATCTTCTTTGCCGCGGATAAAACAGACCCGGGCGCCTATAACCTGCCCTTCTATTTAGCCTTTGCCGACCCGATGTATAGTTCAGGCCTTTTGCTCAGCCCACGGATAAGTCAGGGATTTACGTTCCGGATTATTGACGTGAGCCATACAGAGAAAGACAAAATTATTGACCTCAACGCTCCTGAAGACCTTTACGATATCGCCACTCTGCTGCGCGACACAGAAAAATATTGCATCGAAAGCATTTTTGCCCGCAGCAGTGGCGAACAAGCGGCCGCCATTTCTACTACCCGGCTTCATAACATTGCAGGAAAATATACCGGTAAGGACGACCCGGTGGCATTAGTTCGGGTTCAGGGTGACTTCCCGGCAACGGGTGAAGTTCTGGCCCCCTTTGAGATTGGTCCCTACGTGGCTGGGTTCATGAGAGGAAGCCATAATGGACCGCTCATGCCCTGCCGGCTGAATACCACCATCAGCTATTTTGACGGTCCACCTGTCATCACCGGTGCGGCTTTTTGCGTCAAAGAAGGCAAATTAACCGAGGCAGTCGATGTTTTCGACCATCCCTATTGGGACCAGGTAAGGGCAAGGGTGGCCGAAAAAGCTTCAATAATTCGGCGGCAGGGCTTCTTTGGACCGGCCATGTTGCCCTGGAGTGAGTTAGAATACGGCGGCGTCGTGGAAAGAATCAACAATCTTGAAAAGAGATTTCGCTACCGCGATTAACTCCAGTTGAATCAAAAACGAAAAAAGATAGCCTTTTGCCGGAGGTGGGAAGAAATAATAAATTTCTTCGTCAAAAAGGTCGTGCAGAGAAAAAACCCTTTGCCAACTGTAGACATAATTATTGAGATTCGCCGTCAGGACGGGCGGGAGGGTATAGTCCTCATTGAAAGGAAAAACCCACCGTACGGCTGGGCTCTACCGGGCGGGTTTGTGGAATATGGAGAATCTCTGGAGGAAGCGGCCCAGAGAGAAGCAAAAGAAGAAACCTGCCTGGAAGTGGAATTAATCCGTCAATTCCATACTTATTCTTCACCTGACCGAGACCCTCGCTTCCATACGATTTCGACTGTTTTTATCGGCCGGGCCAGCGGCCTGCCCCGAGCGAGAGACGATGCGCGTTCCATAGGTGTTTTTACCCCGGAAGAGATAAACTTTCCCCTCGCCTTCGACCACCGCCGCATCCTCGATGATTATCTAAAAGAGAAGACAACGCTAAAATAAAAATGACCGGAGAATCATCTTCTTCTAAGCTGAAGGAAGTCCGCCGGGTCTGGGGGCCAGCCGAAGCCGAGGTGGTGAAGAGTTTTTTAAATAATTATGGAATAAATTGCGTCTTTCTTGGCCAAGCCAACCCCACCTCCTATCCGCTAACCACCGACGGGCTAGGTGAAATAAGAATAATGGTGGCGGAAGAAGATTATGAATTAGCTCAGCAATTATTAAAAGACATCGAATAACAAGAATCAATCAAGTTTGCCCTGGCGCCGCTTAAGCTTAAAGAAAATATAAAGCAGGAATTTCTTAAAAAAACTCGGTTTTCTTCCATCTTGTGGGGGGTTAGGCAATAAGGCATCAGGAAGGGCCTTGCTTCTGTCACCTTATCTTAGCCCTCAAACTGCATATAAAATAGAAGAAGCTCAACAAGTCTTATGAGCTGGCTTAACAAAATAGTAACCAGAGGGCTTTAATATTTACCTTTGGTCTGAACTAAAAAAGAAAGCTTAACGGCTTTCGAAGCCGAAAATCTGCGCCTTCCTCATTCCCTATTATTGCCGGCATAGCCACTAATAAAAATTAAGCAAATTTTTCTTGACTTTTACTCATTTCTTCCCTATAAATAAATCAAAATGGGAAAAATTGGGAAAAAATGGGAAACTTATTAATCGGCAGTGCTCCGGCGCGGATAGATAATACGGGCCGCATCAAGATTCCTGAAAAATTTCGCACTATTATCGAACAGGAATACGGCCGCGAGGTTTTCATCACTTCTTTGACCGATGAGGCCATTCAGCTCTACCCTCTTCCTGTTTGGGAAAAGCTTTCCGGGATGTCCCTTGACGGCGCACTGCACCTTCGGCCTGAGGTTCGCCATTTTCTGATCCGGGTTAACCGTAAAGGAAGCCGCTCGCAAATTGACTCGAAGGGTCGAGTTCTCATAAGTCAACCACTTCGGCATCTGGCACAATTAAAGGATGAAGTCGAGGTCATCGGACTTAATAACCATCTTGAGATTTGGGACCGGGAACGGCTGGATGAAATCCTGGAAAAGAAACCGCTCACTGACCTGGATTTCAAAGCTATTGCCGACCTTCTGCCCCGAGGGAAGAACGAATGACCATAGCGGGGCACACGCCAGTTCTTCTGGAGGAATCGCTCGCTTATTTGAACATTAAACGCCCCGGAATTTATATCGACGGAACGATTGGATTGGCGGGTCATTCCTTAGAGATTCTGCGGCGCAATCCTCAAGCTGAAATAATCGGGCTTGACCTTGACGAGGCCTCTCTCCTCGAGGCTCGCCAGAGGCTAAAGGATTTTGCCAAAAGGGTGAAACTGATTCAAGCAGATTTCCGCTCTCTTCCTGACTTGGCGCTTGACTTCCAGAATGTCCGCGGCCTCCTCCTTGACCTGGGTCTTTCTTCCTTCCAGTTAGATAACCCGGAGCGCGGCTTCAGCTTTAATCGCGAAGGCCCTCTGGACATGAGGTTTGACACCCGCCTTAAGACCACCGCCGCTAAAATCTTAGAAAAATATCCCGAAAATCAATTAAGTCGAATCTTAGCTCAATACGGTGAGCTAAAACAGGCTCGAAGGTTAGCTAAGGAAATCGTTTCCAGGAGAAAAAGTCAGCCGCTCACGACGACCACTCAGCTCCGGCGCTTAGTGGAAGAAGTCTGTCGGTGGCAGCCTCAACCAGGCAAAATTCATCCGGCGGCCAAGGTTTTCCAGGCGCTGCGAATCGAAGTCAACAATGAATTGAAGGACCTGGATAAATTCATAGAAAGGATGGTGGAGCTTCTTCCGGCGGGAACCAGGATTGTAGCCATCTCTTTCCATTCTCTGGAAGACAGGATAATCAAGCATACTTTTAATAGATTGACCCAGGCTAATAACGAACTTCCGGTGCTGCGCCTCCTGACTCGAAAGCCAGTTCTTCCCTCGGAGGAAGAAATTAAACGCAACCCCCGGGCTCATTCCGCCAAGTTAAGAGCCGCCGAGGTTCAAAAACATGGTTAAAAAGAAGAGGCCTAAGGTGGAATTATTGTTTATCGCCATCAGTATTTGCTTTGGGCTGGCCTGCTTAACCTTTTACATCTGGTATCAGACAGAAATTATCCGCCTCGGCCTGGAAATTCGCCGGGCCGAAGAAACTATCAATAAGCTTGAGACCGAAATAAAAAGCTTAGAAGCAGTTAAAGCCTCGCTCCTCTCCTTAGAGCGGGTGGAAAAAATTGCCCGCCAAACCTTGAACCTGACTGAACCGCAACCGGCGCAACTAATTTACGAAGAATTCGTCCCGGAGCTAAAGAGATGATTAACGGACCTGCGCGCCGCCTGAACAAACGAGCCCTCATCGCGGCTTTGGGTATCATGGCCTGGTTTTTGCTGATAACTGGCCGCTTAGTTGAACTCCAACTATTCCGACATCATGAGCTAAGAAATGAGGCAGCCGACCAGAATCGCTATCTTCGAGAAATCTGGCCCCCTCGGGGCACGATTACCGATCGCCAGGGAACAATCTTAGCCCGTAGCCTTCCCTTTCCCTCTGTCTTTCTTACCCGGGAGAGCCAGGAGAAAAAGGAGACGGTGTTAGCGAAGCTCGCTGACTTAGAAACTTTCTTCCCCCTCTCTCCTCGGGATAAGCAACGAATAAGAAACCGCCTGGAAAACGGGGACCGCTTTATTTGGATAAAAAGAAAAATAAGCTGGGAATTAGCTGACAAAGTAAAAAAAGCCCAGATTCCGGGCATCTTTCTCCAAACAGAAAGCAAGCGATTTTATCCCTTTGGTCCTTATCTGGCCCATGTCTTAGGTGGGGTAGATATAGACGACCAAGGATTGAGCGGTTTGGAATATAAATATAATGACCTTCTCCAGGGGAAAAAAGGTCGGGTCCTGGTCCGCCGCGATGCCCTCAAGCGGAAATATGACTTAGAAATTTTGGAGCCGACCCTGCCCGGAACAGACCTTATCCTGGCCATAGATAGCTGCATCCAATATATTGCGGAAAAAGAACTCGAAGAGGCTATCTTAGAAAACGCAGCCTCCTGGGGGACGGTAGTCGTTTCGCAGCCAGCTACTGGTGAGGTCTTAGCCATGGCCAGCTACCCTGACTACGACCCCAATGAATTCCCTCCGGCTGACCCTTTAGCTCAGGTGAACCGGGCTATCCAGGAGAACTTTGAACCAGGTTCGGCTTTCAAGATAGTTACGGCCGCGGCTGCTCTGGAATTTAACCAAGCAAGCCTAAGCAAGGTCTATGACTGCTCCTCTGGTTACATTGCTCTCGGTGGCCTCTCTGTCCGCGACCATAAACGGTTTAGCCTCCTCTCTTTTCCGGAAGTTTTTGTCCACAGCTCAAACGTTGGCACGATTCAAGTCGCTTTAGAAGTCGGTCAGGAAAACCTTTTCTCCATGATTAAAAAGTTTCGTTTCGGAGAAAAAACCGGTATTGACCTGCCTGGCGAGGAAGCCGGCATTCTCCGTCCAACCCGGCACTGGACCATCCATACTTTGCCCCATATCGCTATCGGCTATGAAATTTCGGTTACTGCCATCCAACTCCTTCAGGGAATGAATGTCATTGCCAACCGCGGTTTGCTTGTCCCACCGCGAGTCGTTCAAGCCATAGTCGGGCCAGATGGCCCCAAAACAATTCCCGGCGCTCCTCCCGTCCGTTTGCTTCCAAAAGAGACGGCGGAAACTTTAAATGACACGATATTTTCCAAGGTAATTGAAGAAGGGACAGGAAGGGAGGCCGCAGTCTCTGGCTACCTGGCCGCGGGCAAGACAGGCACGGCCCAAAAATTTGACCCACTCCAGAGAGCCTATACTTCCTCTCGGCATCGCGCCATCTTTGTCGGCTTTGTCCCCAGCGATAAGCCGGCAGTTTCTATTGTTGTCGTTATTGACGAACCAAAAGCAGGAAAATACTACGGAGGCGACGTAGCCGCCCCAGTCTTTAGAGAAATTGCCCGTCGGGTTCTTCTTTATTTGGGCGAAACACCTCGCCTGGAGCCAAAAAAATGGGTTATCGCCAGGACGAACCACCGGATGAAAATTCAGGAACGGCCATGAGATTAAGCCAGCTCTTGAAGGCTATCAGGCCGCTTGACCTTATAGGCCCGGAGGCGATGGAAATAACTGGCCTCAGCTATTCATCTCATGAGGTTCAACCCGGTAACCTCTTTGTGGCCTTGAAGGGTCAAAAATTTGACGGCTCTTCCTTTGTGGAAATAGCTAAGGAGAAAGGAGCAGTGGCTATTGTTAGCGAAGCTGGGCCACCACCCCAATGGCCCCTAACCTGGATTCGAGTGGCTGACGCCCGCGAAGCCTTGGCCCATCTGGCAGCCGAATTTTTTGGCCATCCCTCTCAATCGTTGAAAGTTATAGGAATAACTGGGACTAAAGGAAAAACCACCGTTACCTACCTTCTCGAATCGATAATTCATGAGGCCGGCGGCCGGCCCGGCGTCATCGGGACGATAAATTACCGGGGCCCAGGAATAATTCAACAAGCTGAAAGGACTACGCCTGAAGCCTCTGACTTGCAGCGCTTGTTAAGAACCTTCTTAGATAACGGTGCTACCCATGCTATTTTAGAGGTTTCTTCCCATTCCTTAGTTATGAAGCGTGTCTTAGGAATTCAGTTTGATTTAGCCATGTTCACCAATTTAAGCCCGGAACATCTCGATTTTCACGCCTCAATGGACGATTACTTTGAAGCCAAAAAAAGACTCTTCTACCTTAACAAAAAGAAAAGAACCGCCATTGTTAACCAAGATGACCCTTGGGGGCAAAAGTTAATTACTGAATTGCCCTTGACAACGATTACCTTTGGCTTTCAGCCTGAGGCCCTGATCCGAGCTTCCGAGGTGCGCTTGTCGGAGGGACAAACGAGTCTACTCATTCTATATCCTGGGGGAGAAGTCGAACTAACCAGCTCTCTTTTGGGCCAACATAATGTTTATAACATTTTAGCCGCTTTTGCCGCCGGCTTAGCTCTCAATTTAGATTTAACGGCCATTGTTAAAGGGATTATGGCGGTAAAAAACATCCCCGGCCGCTTAGAAAAAATAGATAACGACCTCGGCCTAAGCATTTTTGTTGATTACGCTCATACCGATACTGCTTTGAGGAGTGTGCTAACGACTCTCCGCTCTTTCAAACCACGACGGATAATAGTGGTTTTCGGCTGTGGTGGGGATAGAGACCGAGGCAAACGAGAGAGGATGGGTCAGGTGGCTGGCGAATTAGCTGACATCATTATTATTACCTCCGATAATCCGCGAAACGAAGACCCCGCTTTGATTATTGCCGAAGTGGAAAAAGGTATACGAAGAACGGGAGTTAAGCACTACTGGCTCGAGCCGGACCGCCGTCAAGCCCTTAGACAGGCGTTGAGAACTGCCCGCAAAGGCGACATCCTTTTGGTAGCGGGTAAAGGACATGAAGAATATCAGGAAATTAAAGGAGAAAAAATACCCTTTAACGATGGCCAAGTTATCCGAAAGTTACTCGCTGAATTAAAGGGAGAAAACTGAAAGTGGAGCTGACGCTGGCTGTTATAGCTCAGTGGACGGGAGGAGAAATTCTCCAGGGTTTTCCGCAAACCCGCTTCAACCATTATAATTTCGATTCTCGGCAGACAGTTCCAGGGGAATTATTTTTTGCCCTGAAGGGCGAAAGAGACGGCCACTGTTTTGTCCCTGATGCTTGCCATAAGGGTGCAGGCGGAGCTGTGGTGAGTCAGCCAATAGACGGCCTCCCTCCTTCCTTTGGGCTGCTGCGGGTTCGAGACCCGCTCCGAGCGCTTCAGGATATCGCTTGTCAGGTGCTTCTGGAAACAAGAGCCAAAGTAGTAGGAATTACGGGCAGCGTCGGGAAAACAACCACCAAGGAAATAACTGCCGCGATGTTAGCTACCCGCTATCGAGTGGTTAAGTCGGAGAAAAATTATAACAATGAAATCGGCCTTCCCCTGACTATCCTGCAGCTTACACCCGAAGATGAAGTGGCGGTGCTGGAAATGGCAATGAGAGGGCCCGGCGATATTAAGAGACTAACTGAAATTGCTCCTCCTGACGTTTCTGTTCTCACCGGTATTCACCCCGTTCACCTCGAATTTTTCCCCTCGCTTGAGGCCATCGCAGCCGCTAAGCAGGAAATATTAATAGGCACCAAGGAAAGTGGTACCGCGGTGCTTAATGGGGATGACCCTCTGGTAATGAAGGTGGCTTCAATTTGGAAGGGAAAACGGCGGCTCTTTGGTTTTTCTCCTGAATGCGAGACAAGAGCCCTGCAGGTGGAACCTCTTGGCTATGAAGGCTTTATGGTTAATCTTCAATTAAATCAGACTAAGTTCGAGGTAAAATTTCCTTTTCTTTATGAAGCCTTCATCTATAATTTGCTGGCAGCCTGTTCCGTTGCCCATCTCTTCTCGGTTTCAGTAGAAGAAATGGCCGCGGCGGCGGCCCGTTTGAAACCTGAGTCAGGCCGGGGAGAACTGATCCTTCTCAGTCCTGGGGTTTATCTTGTTGACGACACTTATAATTCCAACCCGCGAGCACTCGAGGAAGCGCTTCGCTCCTTAAGAAAACTTCCGGCCGGCCGCTATCTTGCTGTGCTCGGAGATATGCTCGAACTTGGCCCTAATGCTCCCCGTTTTCACGAGTTGAGCGGCAAAAAATTGGTCGAATTTGGCTGGGACTTTCTCGTCACCGTCGGTGAGCTCAGCACCCAAATCGCCCGAGGAGCAACCGAGGCTGGCCTTAACCCAAAAAATTGTCTTTCTTTCTCTTCACCTCAAGAGGCGGCGGCTGCTTTGGACGAAATCCTCACTCCGGGCGACCTCGTCCTGGTCAAGGGGTCACGGGGTATGAGGTTGGAAATAATAGTCGATTATCTCAAGGCCAAAAGAGGAGGTAATTAGGGTGCTCACTTGGCTGCTCGTTCCCCTCCGTGAATGGCATATTTTCTTCAACGTCTTTCGTTACATAACAGTTAGAACTGCTCTGGCCGGAATTACGGCTCTCTTCATCAGTTTTGTTTTCGGTCCCTGGCTCATTCGCTGGTTGAAAAAGATGCAAATCGGCCAAGAAATCAGACCAGAAGGTCCCCAAACTCATTTAAGTAAACGGGGCACACCCTCGATGGGCGGCCTACTGATAATCAGCGCCACCCTCATTCCCACCCTCTTGTGGGGTAATCTGGCCAATATCTATGTTTGGTTGGGGATGGCGACCCTCCTGCTTTTTGGCTTGGTCGGCTTCCTGGACGACTTGATTAAAATCAAACATCGCCGCTCTCTTGGACTAAAAGGTCGAGCCAAGCTTGGCCTGCAATTCCTTTTGGCCATCTCAATCGGCCTCGTCCTTATCTATCTTGGGTTCACCGGCCGCTTTAGTCTTGAGCTTAATTTTCCCTTTTTTAAATCTTGGACGCCCTACCTCGGGTGGTTTTATTTACCCTGGATCTTATTTATTTTAATTGGCTCCTCCAATTCCGTTAACTTGGCCGACGGACTTGATGGTTTGGCCATCGGTCTTATGGCCATTAGCGCCAGCGCTCTAACAGCCCTAACTTATATTGCTGGGCATGCTCGTTTTTCTCAATACCTTAACGTCACCTGGGTGCCCCAGGCAGCGGAATTAACTGTTTTTTCCGGAGCTTTGACTGGAGCCTGTTTGGGTTTTCTCTGGTTTAATTGTCATCCGGCCCAGGTTTTTATGGGCGATGTCGGCGCCCTTTCCCTTGGCGCTGCTCAGGCTGTTATTGCTCTTTTGATTAAGCAGGAGTTTCTTCTTTTTACAGTGGCGGGAGTCTTTATTCTGGAAGCTCTCTCGGTAATCATCCAAGTCGCTTATTTCCGGTTTACGGGCGGCCAACGGGTTTTCAAAATGGCTCCTTTACATCATCACTTTGAACTCTTGGGCTGGCCCGAAGAAAAAGTTGTAGTCCGCTTTTGGCTCCTGGGCATAATTTTCGCCCTTTTTAGCCTCACCACGTTAAAACTAAGATGAACCAAGAAAAGTTAAACCTCCGTAACAAAAAAGTCTTAGTCGTAGGGTTGGGTAAAACTGGAGAAGCTGCAGTCGATTTTCTTCAGAAGCAGGGTGCCTTGGTCAGCATAAGTGAAAAAAAGCCCGCCTCAGAGTTAGGCCCTAAGCTAAGAAAGCTCAAAGAAAAAGGAATAAGAATTGAAACTGGAGGCCATAAATTAGAAACTTTTCTCTCTTCCGACTTTATTGTCCCCAGTCCAGGGGTGCCTCTCCTCCCTGAGATAAAAGCCGCTCAGGAAGCAGGCATCCCAGTGCTCTCAGAAACTGAGCTGGCGAGCTTATTTATTCGCGGCAAGATTGTGGGCATCACTGGGACTAACGGGAAATCGACTACGACCACCCTGATTTACCAAATATTAAAAGCCGGGAAAAAACGAGTCCACTTAGCGGGTAACATCGGTTTTCCGCTAATCCGCTACGCGACTTCCAGCCGACCGACAGATATTTATGTTACCGAAATTTCCAGTTTCCAATTAGCCTTCTGTCAAAAATTTCGCTGCGAGGTCGCGGCTTTCCTTAATTTTTCTCCTAACCATCTTGATTGGCACGGTTCTCTTGACGCCTACTGGGAGGCTAAGAAAAAGCTTTTTATTAACCTCGAGGAAAAAGATATCGCCATCCTCAACCGCGATGACCCCAAGGTCTGGTCTCTCCGTAAAGAAATCAGGGCCTTACCCTATTTTTTCAGCCAGAAAAGGCCTGTTACCAAAGGGGTTTATCTAAATGGAGATAGAATTTTTCTTAACAATGGCCAGAATCAATCAGCTTTGCCGCTGAAAACAATAAAACTCAGAGGTGCCCACAACATCGATAACGTGATGGTTAGCCTCCTGGTAGGCCAGCTTTTTGGGGTCCCCATCAACCTAATGAAGAAGGTTATTAGCCAATTCCCGGGGCTGGAGCATCGGCTGGAAAAAGTACTGACTTTGCGGGGGGTCACTTTTTTTAATGATTCTAAAGCCACCACTGTCGACGCCGCTTTAAAGGCTATCAATTCCTTAGAAACCGGAATTATCCTAATAATGGGCGGAAGGGATAAAGGAGCTGATTTCAGTCTCCTTCGACCGGCGATTAAAAGCCGAGTCCGCCACCTTATCCTTCTCGGTGAGGCCAGAGAAAAGATTAGACAAGCTCTTAAAGAAGTCATCCCTACCAGCATGGCCTCCACAATGCGAGAGGCTATCAATGTAGCCTTCGAACTGGCTCGGCCCGGAGAAAGCGTCCTGCTTTCCCCGGCCTGTACCAGCTTCGATATGTTTATTAACTTTGAACATAGGGGACACGTCTTTAAACGAGAGGTTCGGCGCTTAGCTCGACGCGTAAAAGGGAGTCATATAAAGTGAAGTCTAGGGAAATCTTCCGCCCAGGCAGTTTTGACCGGCCTCTTCTTCTGGCTACATCGCTTCTTCTTTTGGTCGGGTTCATCATGATTTTTAGCGCTTCGGCCTTGCCCGCCACCGAAAAATATCGCCAGCCCTTTCATTTTCTGCTTCAACAAATAACGGGAGCCGGCCTGGGTTTAGTATTAATGGCCGTCATCGTTACCTCGCGGCGCGTCCTCTATCAAGAACCGGTGTTTATTCTGGGGCTTCTTGTTATTACATTATTGCTATTGGCCCTTTGCTATATCATGCCACCTATCGCCGGGACAAATCGGTGGATAACCATCTTTGGGTTGCGGTTTCAGCCTTCGGAGTTGGCCAAAATTAGTTTAACCTTGTTTATCGCTTTTTATGTGGAAAAAAAGAAGGAAAACCTCTCTGACCTAATGACCTGGCTACCAATTCTCGGAGTTACCAGCCTTTTTGTCCTTTTAATCCTGCGGGAACCAGACTTGGGAACATCGGTTTTAGTCCTCTTCATCAGCTTTGGGCTTTTTTTTATTGCCGGGATAAAAGTTCGTTATTTAGGAATCATCATGGCTGTGGCCGCCCTGTTCTTTCTTCTCTATTTTCAACAACTGCCTCGCGATGACTATCGACGCCAGAGATGGGAGGCCTTTCTTTCGCCCGAAGAGCATCGGGACCGAGCCGGGTTCCAAATTCTACAATCCAAGTTAGCCGTCGGCTCTGGTGGTCTTCTGGGGGTCGGCTTGGGCGAGAGCACTCAGAAACTCTATTTCCTTCCCTGTGCTCAAACCGATTTCATTTACGCCGTTATCGGCGAAGAATTTGGGTTGCTTGGTAGCCTCGCTATTTTGGCTCTGTACCTCCTCATTTTTTGGCGAGGTTGGCAGATTGCCGGCCAGGCCCCAAGCTTAAGCCACAAATTGGCCGCCTATGGACTCACCTTAGCTATATGCACGCAAGCGCTCTTCAACATCTCCATAGTTTTGGCCCTCGGACCAACCAAAGGGGTTCCCCTCCCTTTTATCAGCTATGGCCGGTCAGCTTTGGTTTGCCAACTAATCGCGGTGGGTTTTCTCCTCAACATTTCCCAGCGAAAACCTTTAAACGGCGGGGGAAGATGAAAAGGCCAACTATCTTCATTTGCGGTGGAGGAACGGGCGGACATCTATATCCTGCCTTGGCCGTGGGACAAAAATTGCGGGAAAAAGTGCCTGAGTTAGAAATTATTTTTGTCGGTAGCCAAAGAGCCGTGGAAAAAGAAATAATCCAGCATCATGGCGAAAAGTTCATTGGGTTGAAAATAGCGGGGCTTCGGGGAAAAGGTCCCCGCGCTATCCTTAGTATTCCGCTTGTTCCGATAGCTTTAATTAAGTCAATTTATTTAATATTTAAAAAACGGCCCCGGTTAATAATCGGCATGGGGGGATACAGTTCCGGACCAATGATCCTCGCTGCCTGGCTTTTAGGCCGGCCCCGCCTTATCTTAGAGCAAAATGCCCGGCCTGGTTTCACGAACCGCCTCCTGCGACCATTTGTTCCTAAGGCGGTAGTGGCTTTCCAGGGAACTCTTTCTTATTTTGGCCGCAAGGGAATTTGCTTGGGCAATCCAGTCCGCGAGGAATTTAACCTGATACCGCCGCGCCAGCTAAAAGAATTTTTTACTCTGCTTATTTTTGGCGGAAGCCAAGGCTCTCGTTTTCTTAATCAATTAATGGTTGCAGCCCTCTCCCATTTAATTAGAGTCAAGGATAAACTCAGAATTTTTCATCAGACTGGCCCTAAGGACCTAAGTTGGGTGGAAAGGACTTATCGAGAGCAGGGGTTTATCAAAATAACTATTGCTTCTTATTTTTTTGATATGGCTGCCCGATTTGCCGAAGCCGACCTGATTATTTGCCGGGCGGGTGCGACTTCGGTGGCTGAAATCATCGCGGCTCAGAGACCGGCCGTTCTTATTCCCTTCGCCCAGGCGGCTGAGAACCATCAATACTGGAATGCCTACGAACTGGCGGCTGCCGGCGCCGCCGACTTATTGCCTGAAAGCGAAGCCACGCCTCAGGTATTGGCTCATAAAATCCTAAGTTATTTAGACGAACCACAAAGGCTAAAATTGATGGAGGAACGATTAAGCGGCTTTAAGAGGGAAAAACCGGAAGAAAAAATTGCTTCTCTTTGCTTAGAGCTAATGAAATTTAAACCGAGGATGGTTTGCATTGGTTAAACAGGTCTATCGTCGCCTAAAAAAGATTCACTTAATCGGCATCGGCGGTACAGGGATGAGTGGCATTGCGGAGGTTCTTTTAAACCTGGGCTACAAAGTCTCTGGGTCGGATATCCAAAGTAATGAAGCCGTGGAAAGACTAAAAGGCCTCGGAGCTGAAATCAGCCTTGGCCATCAAAAAGAAAATGTTCATGGAGCGGATGTGGTCGTTATCTCCTCAGCCATCCGGCCAGAAAATGTTGAAGTCCAGGAAGCTCGTCAGTTAAAAATCCCGACTATCCCTCGGGCTGAGATGTTGGCCGAACTGATGCGGATGAAATACGGCATCGCTGTCGCTGGTTCCCATGGGAAAACGACGACTACTTCCATGGTCGCTCTGGTGCTTGAGGCCGGCAGCTTTGACCCCACAATTGTCGTCGGCGGCCGTCTCAACCGCATCGGCGGCCACGGCAAGCTGGGCGCCGGTGATTTTATGGTAGTCGAGGCGGACGAAAGCGACCGTTCATTCCTCTATCTTTCCCCCTTCATCGCGGTGCTCACTAACATCGACCTGGAACATCTCGACCATTACCACAACCTTGACGAGCTGAAAAAGACTTTTGTCCATTTCGCGAATAAAGTTCCTTTCTATTGCCCGGTCATCCTCTGTCTCGACGACCCCAACCTTCAGGACCTGATTCCAAAGGTAGAAAGAAAAATCATCACCTATGGTTTTTCAGCTCAGGCTGATATTTTCGCTCGTGAGACTCGTTTCCGGGGTTTTGAAAGCTGGGCTAAGCTCTTCTATCATGGCGAAGAAATCGGCGAGCTCCACCTTCATGTCCCCGGAGAACATAACATTCTTAACGCCATGGCGGCAGTGGCTGTCGGTCTTGACTTGGAAATTCCCCTGCCTGCGATATTCCGGGCCTTGGAAAGCTATACCGGAACTGGCCGTCGCTTCGAGCTAAAAAAAGTAATCAATAACATAATGATAATTGAGGATTATGCCCACCACCCGACGGAAATAAGAGCTACCTTGGAGGCAGCCAAAGCCGGTTTTCAGCGGCGATTAGTGGTGGTTTTTCAACCGCACCGCTACACCCGCCTTTATCACCTTCTTAAATCCTTCGCCATGGGTTTTAACCAGGCTGATGTTCTCGTCTTAACTGAGGTTTATGCGGCGGGCGAAGAGCCTATCCCAGGAATAAACGGTGGGGCCCTTTACGAAGCCATTCATGAATATGGCCACAAACACGTTTATTACGAGCCGGACTTGGAACAAATCCCCGAGCTCGTAGCTCGCTTGGTCAGGCCTCAGGACATAATTATGGTCTTGGGGGCCGGTAATATTCCCAAAGTTATTCCTGCTATCATCGCCAATTTGGCCAGAGGGGAAAAGAAGTGAAAACCCAGCCCGTTGCCCAACCCTTCACCCTTAATCCTTATCCTTTTCAGAGGAGTGTCCCCAAGTTTCGCCGGGTCAACCGAAAAACTCGTGTGACTTTAAAGCATATTGTCCTTCTTTTTACTTTGGCTGGCAGCCTAATTTATCTCGGCTCTCAGTCATATTTATTTCTTATAACCTGGGAAGAGCTAAGGGTAAAAGAGGTCCGAGTCGTGGCCGCAAGAGAACCGGTCAAACAGGACCTGACTAAGAATTTGAGTCAGCTTAGCCTGAGCAACATTTTTCGCCTCAATCTCAAAGCAGTGGAAAGTCTTAGCCTAACCCATCGGTGGGTAAAAAGAGTTAGGGTGCGCAAGATATTTCCCTCCTCTTTGGAAGTGATCGTTGAAGAGCGTCAGCCTTTGGCGGTCGTCAAGATTACATCTAATGACTATCTAATTGACGAGGAAGGAGTGATTCTGGAAACTCTCTCAGGCGAGTCCAATTTGAACCTGCCCTACATATTTTCTCCTGAGGAATCCGCCAAATTATCCTCAGAAGAATTAGCCCTTGTCCGGGAGTGTCTTGAGGCCTTGGGTCAAGCTGCCAACTCCAACGCCAAACTCTTTATTTTCTCCAACCCGGCAAACTTAGTTCTTCAGTTTAATGATAGTCCCCCCCGCCTAATTCTCGGTCAGGACCAGTTTCAGGAAAAACTCAACCTTTATCGTCTCCACCGGCAGTGGTTAGAGGCTAATTATGGGCCGCTCGAATACGTCGACCTTCGGTTTTACGAAGACCGGATTTATTTCAAACCTATGGAGCCCTCAGCGGGTTCTAACCCTGAAGGTCCGCCAAAGGAGGGAAACTAATGCCTAAGAGTGGTTATATTGTGGGTTTTGACTTGGGAACTAAAAAGGTCTGCTCTATCATCGGCGAAATAACTGAGGAAAGGAAAGTGGAAATTGTCGGCATTGGGATAGCCGACTCCAGGGGTGGGGTACGCAACGGTGTTGTAGTCAATTTAGATGCGGCCACAGACGCTATTAAAAAGGCACGAGAAGAGGCCGAACTGATGGCGGGGGTGGAAATCGCTTCCGCTTATGTCGGTATCTCTGGAGCCCATATAAAAAGCTTTAATAGCCGGGGTGTGGTTGCCGTCTCGGGCAAGAATAGGGAAATTTCGCGGGAAGATATCCACCGTGTTATCGACCAATCTAAGGCCATTTCCATCCCGCCCGACCGGGAAATTATTCACATTATTCCTCAAGAGTTTGTCGTCGACGAGCAGGACGGAATCAAGGACCCCCTCGGAATGAGTGGAATTAAGCTGGAGGTTAACGTCCATATTGTCACGTCAGCCATCACTTCAGCTCAAAACCTGCGGGCTTGCTTCGAGCGAGCGGATGTCGAAATTGAAGAGGTAGTCCTCAACCAGATAGCTACCGCGACCAGCACTCTCACTCCCGATGAAATGGAATTAGGCGTTGGCTTGATCGATATCGGCGCCGGGACAACCGAGGTGGCCATCTTTGAGCGCGGTAGTCTCTGGTATACCTGCACCATCCCTCTTGGTGGAGATAATTTTACCAACGACATCGCTGTTGGCCTGCGCACGCCGATTTCCGAAGCCGAAAAGATAAAGAAAAAATACGGCTGCATCATCGCCCCCGGACTGGAAGAAGCAGAAACCATCGAAGTACCCAGCGTGGCTAAGGGAAAACGGCCCCGGGTCCTGTCGCGACAGATTTTAACGGATATTATTCAGCCTCGGGCTGAAGAAATCTTCCGTTTAGTGGATAGCGATATTAAGAGGATGGGTTTTGAAAAATCGCTCAACTCCGGGATTGTCTTAACCGGCGGGACAGCCCTTTTAGAGGGCCTGGAAGAAGTTGCGGAAGAAATTTTTGACCTGCCTGTGCGGAGGGGTGAGCCCTCTGGAGTAGGCGGTCTGGTGGATAGAGTTAGCACCCCCGATTTCGCCACCTCAGTCGGGTTGATTCTTTACGGGTTTAATAAATGGCGGGAAAGGGGGATGACTAAGGAAAGAAAAAGAGGTTTTCTAGCCAGGTTCTTTGACTGGCTTAAGGAATGAGATGGAGGTGAGTCATGGCTGAGGAAAGGGCTAACCGTTTAAAATTCCATTTGGTGGAAGAAAGCCCGGCCGCCAAAATCAGGGTCATCGGTATAGGTGGCGGTGGCGGCAATGCTATCAATCGCATGATTGAAGCTAATATTGAAGGCGTGGAATTCATTGCCGTTAATACCGACGTCCAGGCTTTACAAAACAGCCAGGCTCCGCTAAAAGTGCAAATCGGCGCTCAACTTACGAAGGGGTTGGGGTCTGGCGGTCACCCGGAAATTGGCCGACAAGCCGCCTTAGACGACCGCGAAAGGCTCCAGCAGATTCTTGAGGGCGCAGATATGGTTTTTCTGACTGCCGGGTTGGGGGGAGGAACCGGAACCGGCGCCACACCAGTCTTGGCCACCTTGGCTTCAGAAATGGATATTCTCGTCATTGCTATTGTTACCATGCCGTTTGCTTTTGAGGGTAAGGTTAGGGCTAAACAAGCTGAGGAGGGGCTGAGTGAGCTTAAATCTTCTGTAGCCACAGTAATTTCTATTCCCAACGAGCGCCTTTTGGAAACTGTTAACCTTGACACCTCAATCCAGGATGCCTTCCGTTTGGCTGACGACGTCCTGAGACAGGCGGTGCAGGGCATCTCGGATTTAATTACCAAGCCCGGCTTAATTAACCTCGATTTTGCTGATGTTCGCTCCATCATGAAAGGAATGGGCATGGCCTTTATGGGTACGGGCATTGCTTCTGGAGAAAACCGCGCCGTGGAGGCCGCTCAGAAGGCAATCTCCAGCCCGCTCCTCGTAGATACCTCGATTAAGGGAGCCAGGGGAGTCTTGATCAACATCACTGGCGGCAAGGACCTGACACTCCACGAGGTCTGGAAAGCCTCGCGTCTTGTTCACGAGTTGGCTCATCCAGAAGCCAACATAATTTTTGGGACGGTTATCGACCCCTCTCTTAAAGATATGGTTAAAGTAACAGTAATTGCTACCGGTTTTGACCGGTCAGGTGAGCCGGCAGTTATCGAAGAGACGCCACCCTTTAATAAAAGAACCCCGCCACCCTTCCCCGTCCGTACAGAAACGCCTCCTTATTTGTTTGAATCCAAGAGCCACGAAGACATTCCCTGGAATTCCTCTTCGGGAACTCGACAATGGGACGTCTTTAAATCGCCCGCTTATCGCCGTTCGACTCCGCCCAAAAAACTGAATCCAACGCCGACAAAAATCAGACCTACCCCTTCTCCCTGGAAAAAACCGCATGAAATCAGCTGATCTAATTATCAAAAACCTGCGACAACTCCTAACTTGTTCCGGGATTATTCCTAAGAGAAAAGAAAGCCTCCGCGAATTGAACTTAATCGACGAGGCAGCCATCGCTTCCTACCAAGGGAAAATAGTCTATGTTGGACCAAACAAAGACCTGGAAAAAGAGGTTAAGGCAGTGCCAGGGGCCAAGATTCTGGAAGGTGATGGTCTTGTGGGGTTACCTGGCCTAATCGATTCCCACACCCATCTTCCCTTTGCCGGAACCAGGGAACAAGAGTTTCTTCTCCGGCTTCGCGGGGCAACTTACCAGGAACTGGCGGCTAAGGGCCTAGGAATTCAGACAACCGTTCGGGCTACACGGGAAGCTTCCTTAGAGGAACTTGTCAACCTGTGTCTTGACCGGCTAAATTCGATGCTGCTTCAGGGAACCACAACGGTTGAAGCTAAAAGCGGTTATGGCCTTGACTTGAAGACCGAAATTAAGCAACTCGAAGCGCTTCAATTAGCTCAAAAGCTCCACCCCGTAGAAATTGTCCCCACCTTTCTCGGCGCCCATGAGGTCCCGCCTGAATATCGAGAAAACAAGCCTGCTTACCTCGAACTATTGACGAGGACGGTTATGCCGGAAGTCAGACGAAAAGGGCTGGCCGAATTTTTTGATGTTTTTTGTGAGACGGGAGTCTACTCTCTCGAAGAAACCAGGATTTTAGCCGAAGAAGCTCAACGTCTCGGTTTTAAGGTCAGGCTCCATGCTGACGAGTTTTCACCCCTGGGAGGAGCTGAGCTGGCCGTGGCCCTGAAGGCTTTCTCCGCCGACCACCTGATTAATATCACCCCCAAAGGCATTGCGGCCTTGGCGGGAAGCTCCACCGTTGCTACCTTTTTGCCCATGGTCCCCCTTTTCCTTAAGTTAGCCCAGCGGCCGCCGGCTCGCCAGCTGATTGATTCCGGAGCGATTGTCGCTATCGCCACTGATTTCAACCCTGGCAGTTCAATGACGGAATCCATGCTTTTGGTCATGCAATTAGCTGTCTTTCTCTTGGATTTCCAGGTCGAGGAAGCAATTAATGCGGCAACGGCAAACGCTGCCTTTGCCCTTGAAAGACAGGAGAGGATCGGGAGTCTTGAACCTGGCAAAGATATGGACCTCATCCTTTGCTCCGTTCCCAATTATGTCCACCTCATCTATCACCCAGGGCCCAATCCCATCCGGCATGTTTTCAAAAAGGGACGGCGGGTTGTTCGAGACGGCGCAATCGCCTTTAGCTAAGAATATAAAATTTAAAAATAATCTCGTTTAACTTCTTATGGCTCGCCTTCGCAAGCGGCTTTTTCTTAAACCATAAGTAAAATAAAGAACCAGGCCAAAAGCCATCCAAATAAGGAGACGCATCCACGTATCCCAGGGAAGACCTGACATTAAATACAGACAGGAAATAATACCTAAGATGGGAATAAAGGGAACGCCGGGGGTGCGAAAGGGACGATGGAGGTCGGGATGGGTATAACGGAGGACCAGCACCCCTCCACAGACAATAACAAAAGCCATAAGCGTGCCGATACTCACCAGTTCCCCCACGATACCAATCGGGAGCAAAGAAGACGCTATGGCTACTAAGATACCAGTAGCGATGGTCGTGACATATGGGGTCCGAAAACGCGGATGGACTCTAGCCGCTAAAGGCGGCAAGAGACCGTCGCGGGCCATAGAATAGAAAATTCGGGGCTGGCCCATCAATTGAACAATCATCACTGAAACAAGGCCGACAATCGCGCCGATCTTAACGAAAGGAGAAAGCCAGTAAAGTTTCATGGCATCAATGGCCACAGCCACCGGCGCGGGCACATTAAGCTGACTATAATGAACCACTCCGGTTAGGACCAAGGAAAAGGCGATATAAATTAAAGTGCATATTCCCAAACTGCCTAAGATCCCGATGGGCATATCGCGTTGCGGCCGCCGTGATTCTTGGGCCACGGTCGAAACGGCGTCAAAACCAAGATAGGCGAAAAACATGACTCCGGCTCCCCGCAAGATTCCGCTAAGGCCAAAAAAGCCGAATTGACCCTGGTTGGGAGGAATAAACGGCCGCCACAGCGAGGGCTTGATAAAAAAAAGGCCGGCGCCGATGAAAATTAAAATAATAGTAATTTTCAAAAAGACAATAACCGTATTAACTGTGGCCGATTCTTTTATCCCGATCACTAAAAGGGTCGTTAAGAGAATAATTATAAAACAAGCAGGCAGGTTAAAAAGAGCGCCGGTTGTCTGCCAGGTATGGGTCTGAGGGTCAAAAGCTAAGGGCGAAGAAGAGAGAGCCGCCGGAAAATTGAGGCCCAGGTCTTTTAAAAAGCTTACGACATAACCTGACCAGCCGATAGCTACGGCGGTGGCTCCTAAGGAATATTCCAGGATTAAATCCCAGCCAATGACCCAGGCAAATAATTCTCCCAAGGTAGCATAAGCATATGTATAAGCACTGCCAGCAATGGGAATAAGAGCGGCGAACTCCGCATAGCATAGACCGGCAAATGCACAGGCTAAAGCGGCCACGATAAAAGAAAGGGTTACCGCGGGCCCCGCATATTGAGCGGCTGCATGACCAGTAATCACGAAAATACCCGCTCCAACAATCGCCCCTATCCCTAAGAAGATTAGCTGCCAAGGCCCCAAGACTCTTTTCAAGCCGGAAGTTTCACCATAGGCTTCCTCAGCAATATCTTCCAAACTTTTTTTAGCCAGCCAGGCTAAACTCATGAACGTCGCTCCTTATCATTATCTTGACCGCGCCAAGGTTCTTAGGAGACGCTAAGGTCTCACGAGACCAAATCGGGCTGAATTCTACCAGATTAAACAGCAAAAGGCTATTAAAACCTGTCTAAGGCACGATACTGAATGGCTTCGGATAAATGAGCTAATTGAATCTCTTCTTCTTCCGCTAAGTCAGCAATCGTTCGACTGACCTTAAGAATGCGGTCCAGACCGCGAGCGCTTAAACCCAGCTTTTTCATGGCGGCCTCCAAGAGCCTTTCGGCTTCTGGGGTCAATCGACAAAAGCGCCGGACTTCCTTTGGCCTCATTTGGGCATTGGCATAAATAGCCCGGCCCTCAAATCGCACTAATTGTCGCTTTCTGGCCTTGATTACTCTGGCCCTAATCTCGGTCGAGCTTTCGGCCGGCGTCCGACAGACATATTCACTAAATTTAACCGCAGGCACCTCCACCTGAATATCGATCCTGTCCAGAAGCGGGCTCGAAAGGCGAGAATAATATCGCCGCTTTTCTGTTTCCGGGCAATCCTCTGAAGATAAAGGCCCTCGGAAAGCTAACCCGCAGGGATTCATGGCCGCCACAAGCATAAAGGAACACGGAAAAGATACGCTGATCGTCGCCCGCGAAATAACCACCTGGCCGTCTTCGAGCGGCTGACGCAAATCTTCGAGCACCTTACGCCTAAATTCAGGCAATTCGTCGAGGAAAAGAACGCCATGATGGGCTAAGCTAATTTCTCCTGGCCGGGGAAAAAGCCCCCCGCCGATAAGGCCGGCGTCAGTAATAGTATGATGGGGCGAACGAAAGGGTCGAGAACAGATAGCTGGCCGGCCCCGAAGCAACCCCGCGGCGCTATAAACCTGGGTAACTTCCAGGATTTCTTCCCACGTCATGGGCGGCAAGATCGACGGCAAACGCCGGGCCAACATTGTCTTGCCTGCCCCAGGCGGCCCGATCAGCAGAATGTTATGGCTGCCGGCGGCCGCCACTTCTAAGGCTCTCTTGACCTGAAATTGGCCTTTAACTTCGCTGAAATCGCCTTCTTCAAGAGGCTGACGGATAATTGCTTCGAGGTCCACTTCGCAAGGCTTAATTGAATCCTGGTTGCGGAGAAGCTGGATAACTCGAGGCAGGCTTTCTAAGCCATAAACTTTTAGGCCCTCAACTAATGCTCCCTCTGGGCCATTGGCCGCGGGAACAATCAGAGCTTCAAAGTTCATCTTTTTGGTTAGAAGCGAGACCATTAAAACCCCGCGCACGGGCTTAAGCCGGCCATCGAGGGCTAACTCCGCCAAAAAGACTTTCTTCTCCAGAGATTCTTTGGGAATTAAGTTTAAAAAGGCTAAAAGACCAAGCGAAATGGGTAAATCAAAGGAAGAACCCTCTTTGCGTCTGTCGGCTGGAGCCAGATTAACGATAATCTTCCGCCGCGGGAATTCAAACCCACAATTTTTTAAGGCCGACCTGACCCTTTGTTCACTTTCTCTTATAGCTGCATCTGGTAGACCTACTAAGACAAACTTCGGTATCCCTTCGGTGATATCCACCTCTACCTCCACCGGAAAAGCTTCTATTCCATAAAGAGCGGCACTCATGATGCGAAAAAGCATCGGCGGATACCTCGCCTGTAGTCTATCGAACTATTTTCTCTTTAATTGACGAAAAAGAAGGAGGGAATGCTCAGTTATTAACTAAGGGAAGAAATTTGTGAGCAAAAAACCGTTATTCGTCCTTTTTCCCCAAGAATTCCTTAGCTAAACGCTCTAACTCCTGCTCTATTTCCTCGTGGGTTCGGACTTTACGCTTACTTTCGGCGGGAATAGTCGGTCGGGCTTCGGGAAGCTGCTCTTCGAGACGCGGAGTCTGAAGCTTACCATAAATTTCCTTCTCCAGGGCCTTCTCTTGTTCTTCTTTCTCTTCTGGTTCCAACTTCTTTTCTTCCAGGACCTTTTCCCGCACCCGAGGCACGGTCAGCTTGGCTATTTCATGGAGGCTTTCAAATACTCCCCAGCCATTAATGGCTGAAGATTCTACAAAGGGCAGCCTTTGAGGATTAAGCAGGTTATTAAACGTCTCCACAGGAATGAGATTCTCCAAATCGCGCTTATTATATTGAAAAACGAGCGGCATCAGGTTTAAGTCCATATCATTGGCCAGAAGATTACGCCTCAAGCTATCGAAGCTTTCTAAATTAGCATCGAGCAGGGGAACCTGAGAATCGGCCACAAAAATAACTCCATCCGCGCCTCTGAGAACCGACTTGCGGCTGGCCTCGTAAAAAACCTGACCGGGAACAGTGAGCAGCTGGAAGTGCACCTTAAATTCGCCGATAAGACCGGCTTTGACCGGAAGAAGGTCAAAAAAAATCGTCCTTTCTGTGTCGGTTTCCAAACAAATCAGGTCTCCCCGATAGGCGGGGTCGAGTTTATAATAAATATAGCGCAAATTGGTAGTTTTCCCGCTCAGCCCAGGTCCGTAGTACACAATTTTGATCGCCAAGCTCTTGGTTACATAACTAACATAAGCCATAGCTCCTGGCTTCCCCTTTCCTCAACTAGTCTATTTAACACATTTCCAATGCTAATGTCAAAAAATGGCTAAAACAAAATATCAGGGGGGGCTTGGTCTGACTGGCAATTCCATTTGCCTATTGGGCCGACGACCCAGTGTTCTCCTTCCCACCCTTCCGCTCCTGCGCCTTTAAGGCGGCCCCCGGAAAACCGAGGGACAAACGAAGAGGCATTATAGCGAAACCTACCTAAAAACAGGCTACTTCCAAAATAGACCCATATGGCTTAAAAAAAATAATCCTCTTCCCTCTTGTTTAGGTTAGGCCCGGAGACGACCAGAATTTCCTTGAATCCGCTCAAGTTTCTAATGTTTTTTAATCTTCCCCCTTATCGGATTATGGTTAACTATTCTCTCTGTTCATCGACCTCCACTGAAGCAGTATATCCCCCTCTTTAGTTTTTTTCATTCCCCAGTTTTAGAAAAATTAGATAAATAGGTTGTCTTCCATTTTATATGGACTGGGTTGAGGGCTAAGTTCGGGAGGGCAGAAGTGACCATGGAAGGTTTAGCCTTCCCGAAGCGCCCTTCGAGGGAACATCTGGCCGCCGAGGATGTCTGAGCCTGAACAGGACAAAGGGAGAGGCCAAGGGGGGCAAGCGACTTCCGGGCTATGTCTATGACCAGGGAGGCGAGTTCCGCAGGCGCCGAGAAGGGCGAAGAGGGAACGGCGTTAAAAACCTGAGTAGGAGCGAGGCCATCCCGAACGTCTCCGAGCTTAACCCATACAAGATGGAAGAGAATCGGTAAATATTTAAGGCGGCAACAATTTTTAGGAAGGGAGGATGATCAAGCAACATAAGTCTATAATCAGCAGCATAGACTTAATTAATATCAAGCTAAGGGATTGAGTGGAGACATAGCCGAGAGGTCTATATTGAGGTAATATAATCAAGAGCTTGCTCATATTTTTGTAAAACAACAGGCCAGGCGTAGCGCTCCTCAACATAACGACGGCCATTTTCGGCTAAACGCTGTCTCAACCGGCCATCCCTTAAAAGGAGGCTCAAGGCCCAGGCAAATTCATTGGAATTAGCATAATATAGACCACACTGACCTTGAAGGCAGTGGCGCTTCAGCGGTTCGGCCGCCTCCTGAACCAGAATCGGCGTTCGAGCGGCCAATGATTCCAAAGCCGCCATGCAAAGGCTTTCATAATGAGAGGGATGAATGGTAACTGCCGCCGCCGCCATGGCCAAGTTTTTTTCCTCAGGCGAGACGAAACCCAAATAGCGAACTCGAGGGTGAACGGGAAGCCCCATCAAAAGGTGACCAATCAAGACCAGCTCGATACTCTTTTCGGCGGCGAACTGAAGAAAATAATCCAGCAATTCCTGGCAACCTTTCCCAGGTTCAATCCGGCCAGCATAAAGAACATAGGGTTGGCACAAGCCATGGCGAGCTAAAAAAGGAGCAGGGTTTATGACCGGAGGAATATCCACTCCTACACCGACCACATCTTGATAAGCTTTCTCGAGAGGAAAAAGCCTGGTCAAGAGCTCTCTCTCGGCGTCGGTATTAAAAAGAATCGCCTCGGCCGAGACAAACACCTTGGCCATTAAACCCAAATGGAGGGCCGGCTCGTCATGAGCCGTGGGGACCAGGATTTTTTTTCGTTTGACTCGCTGCAGGCCATAATGAGTGGGATAATAAAGATAAGTAAAAAAAATAAAAGCGTCGTAATGGCTCTCTTCTTTTTCCAAGGCTTCAACTAAAGCGGGCACATAAGGCCCTTGTCTTTCTATCCAAAGAACCTCATCTTCAGGCGTATGGGGATGATGAAAAAGCCAATCAGAAAACTCGTTAAAAGCTTCGATTGCTCTTTCTTTTTCGACCTTAAAACGTTTGATAATGACGCCATTAAGAATACTCTCCCCAGGCGAATATTCATTTTTCCAGGTGATATAGTCACGAGCGGTGGTAGTGTAAACAGTAACCGAGTGGCCTACCTGGAAAAGCCTTTCCGCCACCAAACGGCAGTGAAGCTCTGACCCTCCCATTACTTCTTGGCCGTATCGCTGGACGACAAAAGCTATTTTCATGGCAACGCTTTTTAGGTTATTTCTTCCAATCGCTCCAGCAAGAATTTCTCCCGGGGGAAGGACTTGAACCGGGCCAATCTTTCCCTCTGCCCTTGGATGATTTTCGAACGCAGGCTCGAGTCATGGCTAATTATTGCGAGAAGCTCGGCTATTTCGGCGACTCTTTTTCTTTGCAGGAGAATGCCGGCTCCGTCAAGAGTGGTCCGAACGGCGCCAGCTGCGTAGGCCACAACGGGCACCTCAAAGATCAGGCTCTCTATGAGCGGTAGACAAAAACCTTCATGTTCGCTCAAAGAGACAAAAACATCCGCCGCTCGATAAAGGGCGAACATCTCTTCGTCTGGCAGATGGCCGGCAAAAACGACTTCTTCTGGCTGGAGATAAAAATCGTCGACTAAACGGCCCAAGCTTTCGTAGTATTTGGGGAGCGAGTTTTTCTTGCCGACGACAATAAGACGAACTAACGGGGAGATATATTTTTTATAATAAAACGTGACCTTAATTAAGTCTTCAATTTTTTTGTTCGGTACCACTCGGCCGACAAAAAGCAGGTTTGTCCGTTCATCGCGGTAAAGGTTGAAGAGAAACTGGTTAACTGGTTTAGTATAGCGGTCAAAATCAATAAAAAGAGGAAAGACGGCGGTTCGTTTAAACCCGAAACCATCCAGTTCTTGCCGGTTAAATTCAGAATCAGCGAGTCCCAGGTGGACGAAGGGGGCAATCCGCCTTAACTCCTGCCGGCCCAACGCCGCTATCCGGGCCATCTCTTCACTAAAGCCGAGGAAAAATTCAGGCGCCGTCACATTATGATGAATAATGACTCGGCGGCAGCGAAGTCTAATAAATTCATAGGTTAAGGGTGAAGGAAGGGCAAAATGAAGAATTACGATGTCCTGGGGTTCGCCAGGTTGAAACTCGCGGAAAAGACGGCTTTCCTCTTCCAAACCCTCATCGCGGTCAAGACAATAAATATCAGCCTTATAGCCTTGACGGCGGAAAAAATCTCGCAGGTGCCGAGCTTCGTCGCCGATAGCATCCCCGCGATGAAGAGCTGGCACCCATTGGTCAATTCTCATGTCTTCATCACCTCTTCGAGATAAGCGAGAAGTTGCGAGGCGATATTCTCCCGTCGGTATTTTTCCAAAGCTTTCCTCTGGCCGGCTAAAATCAGCTCGCGCCTTGTTTTGTCCCTTACCAAGAGGTCAATCAAGGCCGCAATGCGCAAGAAATCCTTCTCTTTTAAAAGAACACCGCCGCCGTTCATGGTTTCAGCCACCGCACCAGCTTCAAAGGCGATTACCGGCACGTTTTGGATAAAAGATTCAATGATGGGCACACCAAAGCCCTCATGTTCGCTCAGACTTAAAAAGACATCCGCTACCTCGTAACAAGCCCGAAGGGTTGAAAAAGGGATATGCCCGGTAAAATGAACATCTTTAACCTGCAAACGGTCAACTAAGTCCAAAAGACCAGCGAAGTAGCGTTCCAGCCCGCGATGGTCACCCGCTAAAATTAACTGGGAGCGTGGCTCGAAATGACGGTTATAGAGGGCAAAAACTTTGATGAGGTCCTCATATTTTTTATTAGGAATTAAACGCCCCACAAAAAGTATCGTCTTCCGGCCATTCTGATAAATGTTTTTGAAAACCGGGTCGGCTTGGTTTTGAAATTTTTCAAAATTCAGCAAGATGGGGAGAACTCCGGTTCGACGATAGCCGACAACTTCCAGCTCCCGACGATTAAATTCTGAATCACCCAAAACCAGGTCCACCTTATCCACAAAGAGTTTTATTTCCAACCGACCTTTGTAGCACTCGCGCGTTAAAACCCGGTGGCAATCAAGAAAATATTCATGAGGCGTAATATTGTGATAAATCATTATCTTGCGCTCAGGTAAACGAAAGAAGAGGCGGGAGACGGGCGAACCAATCGAAAAATGAAAAATGGCGATATTATCCTTCGAACTATACTTCCAGTACTCGCGATAATCGTGGGCTAAGCCGGCCAGCCGCGGGTCACAAAAGCGGGTGAAGACCTCGGAACGAAACCCCTTTTCCCTTAAAATCTTTTGAATCTCCAGCATTTCATCCGAGATGGCATCGCCGTAGGTCAAGGATGTCGCCAGCTGATGGACTTCAGTCATGACCGTCTATCCTCTTCTAATCTTTCGATAATGCTAAGATATTTTTTTTCGATTACTTCCCAGGTATAATTTTTCAGGAAATACTCATGCCCATTGTTCCCCAGTATTTCACGCAGCTTATTATCAGCTAAAAGCAGACGAAGGGCCTCTCGGAATTCTTCATAATTCTCGTAAAATAGCCCGCCGTTGGCTCTTAAACATTGTCCTTTTAAGACTTCGCAGCGTCCGTTAACCAAGACCGGCTTTTTCAAAGCCCAGGCCTCTAAGGTAACCATCGAAAGGCTTTCATAAAAGCTGGGCATAAAAAGAAGGAGCGAATTTTCCAAAGCCGAAAACTTATCCTCTTCAGAGACAAACCCGAGATAAATAATGTCAGGATGAGACGGGATTTTTAACACCGTGCTCCCGATGAGTAACAACCGGAGGGGTAAATGGCTCTCAGCCTTGAAGCGAAGAAAATAATCGAAAAGCTGCCGGCACCCCTTGTTTTCATCGATGCGACCAAGGTAAATGGCCAAGTCACTACTCAGGCCGCGCTTTTGGAGCCAATCCTTGGCAGAATAGGCCTCTGGTATTTTAATCCCTACCCCCACGACATCTCCGGGGATAGATTCGTTAGCGGCAACGGAGTGAATCATCCGCCTTTCTTCAACTGAGTTATAGATAAAAGCCCGAGGGAGACGAAATAAATCGCGGAAAATCCGCAGGTAAACAACGGGGTCGTGCTCCGCTGTCGGCACCAGCAGACTCTTCTGAGGAACCGCTTTTATTCCCCAGTAGGAGTGATAATAGCGATAACTAAAAAAGATAAAATAATCATACCGGCTTTCATTCTCTTTGATATATTGAATCAACGAAGGAACCAAAGGCCCCTCTTCCTCCAACCAACGGAGCTCGTCTTCGATTGTATGTTCCCGCCCAAAAATATAATTCTGGATTCGACCAAAGCGCTCGGGGTGGCGGGGCCGGATGACTGGAAAGCGCCGTACTTTTATTCCGTTGATGACTTCTTCATCCTGGTGGTAATGATTTTTCCACGTAATATAGTCAAGAGCTTTCGTCGTCAGGACTTCAACCTCCCAGTATTTCTGCATATGCTCAGCTATCCACCGGCAGTGGAGCTCGGCGCCCCCGCTTATCTCCAGCCCATATCTCTGGACGACGAAAGCCACTTTCATGAGACAATTTCCTTTTCCAGCCTTCTTTCCCGCTGCTCTAAATGACGCACGTCCTTTTCGAGCAAGCGGTGGTGTATCTTTAGCGTATCAGTTTCAATTTTCAACTTGCTTATTTCCACAACCAGGTTATGAGACAGGGTATGGAGAAGCTTAGTGTATTCTTTCAACCGGTTAATATCCTCAAAAGCCAAGTTGAGGCGGTACTGCAAGGAATCATTGACGCCGTCAATTCTTTGATTCAGGACTTGATTGAGTTTAGTTAGCTCCTGCTCCAAAGTGGCCGAAAGATAATCCAGACGCATATTGGCATGGTGAAGCTTGAGGAGTGTTTCCCGGAGCTCCTGGTGAACCGGAAAAACCAAGAGCTTAATGAGAGGCGCTACCGGCCTCATAATTTTAAGCAGAATCTTCTTTACCTTGGCCTTCCGGCCAGAGCTCGGTTCCAATTCCCAAGGCGAACGCGGGGGAGGAGGAACAGTCTCCGGCTTCTCCCGGAACTGCTCCTCAGGCTCAGGTCGGGGTTGAGAAGCAATTTTTCGCCTTATCTGCTCCATTATCGAAGCAACATCGACGTGGTCATAATCAATAATAATATCTTGATTTGTTTCGCGGCCAATTGCCAGGCTTATTTCTTTATTCTCTTCTTTTCCCACCAGGCCCCTCCAACCTAAAAATTAATTATTATTTAGGACGAAACAGATGGTCTTGGTAGACGCTTTGGACATCTTGGATATCGGGCAAGGGCCGGAGTTTCATCGCCTCGATCTCCAGAACTTCCCGCTCGGTTAACAAGCCATTTTTCTTTTTATCTTCAATCCGCTGCTCGACCTCCTGCCATATTCTTTCCTGCTCGGCCTCAGTCAAACAGGCAATTTCGAAAAATTTACCCATTATTTTCCTCCGTCAGGAGATTCTTAATGAATATAGCCTAAAGCTCGGAGCTTCTCCAGCTGTTCCTCAGAAAGCGGCACTTTCAACCGCAGTAATTTTTTAAACAAGCGGTATCGAGCCCGGGTTTGTTTCAAGCTCTCTCTGAGTTTGACGGCTTGACTTGAGCTGAGGTTCTTTGTTTCCTCGGCGTCCATCTCCAAGTTATAGACTTCAAGCGGTAGCCAATGAGACGGTCCTGGCTGATATAAAGGCCGGAGCGAACCAGGCCACGGACGATTAATGATAACTTTCGTCTTTCCCTGGCTGGTAGCTACACTTATGGGCATTGAATCAGGTTGGTTATCGCCGCACACCTCACCCGACAGCCAGCAGGTATCAGCCAGAAAAACCCGGTCAGAATTCTCCTTTCCCTCGAGGAAAGGATAAAGGCTTCGGCCATCCCATATTTTTGGCTTTGATCTTATCCCCAAAGCTTCGAGAATGGTTGGGGCCACGTCAGTCAAACGAACAATTGGCTTGAGCCTTTTCCCTTTAAATTTTCCCAAAGGAAATTTGATAATTAGTGGCACTCGAATCGATTCCTGGTAAAGATGGGCTCCATGGACCCAGGCTCCATGTTCATAAAATTCCTCGCCGTGGTCGCTGGTCAGGATGACAACGACGCGGTCATAAAGGCCTTTTTCCTGGAGCCAGTCAATTAGCTCGCCCACAAGAGCTTTGTCAGTATATTTAATTTCGGCATCGTAAAGGGAGACGATGTTCTCTCTTTCCTTTTCAGAAAGCGGCCGAAAAACCCCGCTCTTGCCTCCAAGATAACGCTCAATATTGAGCTCTTCAAAGTCAGCTCCTGGCGATAAGAAAGCTTGCCGATAGGCGGCGGGGGGGGCGTAGGGACTATGAATTTGATAAGTGTGAAGGAAAAGGAAGAAGTCTTTATCTTTATTGTCCTCGAGCCACCGCTTAGCAGCGCGGCAGACAAGCTCCGCAGAATTTTCATAATCCAACGACCCCTCGGCCTCGTTATAAAAATCGAAGCCGCGAGCAAAGCCATAAAGCGGACTGAGAAAGCCGCCGCCAGTAATCGCCCCACAGAAAAAACCATTCTGGCTCAAAACCTCGGCCAAAGTAAGGAGAGACGACGGCAGCTTGTCATCGGCCGCCTTAACTCCATGATGCGGCGGGTCCGTCGAAGTAAGTAAAGAGGCATGGGCCGGAAGCGTCCAGCTGGAGGCAGAAAGGGCTTGTTCAAAAAGGGCGGAATCAGCCCCTAAAGAATCAATGGCCGGGCTTGTAGGCCGGCCATAGCCATAACAACCCAAGTGGTCAGCCCTAAGGGTATCAAGAGAAATAAGAATAATCCCCGAAGGTTCTTTTTTCTGGCTGATAATGACGGGACTGTGCCAGAAAGCAAAGAAACCAGCCCCATCTTTTGTTTTTAGTGATAAACGAAACTTCCCGCCCTCAGGCGGTAAATCGACCTTATGCGAACTGAAACTAACAGTGCGGAAATCATTCTTCTCAGGCAGGGGCACGAATTTCTGAAAGACCAAGCGATCATACTCTCCTTTCTGAAGCTCCACCAGAAATTCTACACCTTCTGACTGCAGAGGCTGTTTTTCTTCGTATTTCTCAAAGTTCTTATCCCTCACAAGGCCAATTCCAAACTCTAAATAGCTATCTGGAGAAAGGGTTATCTCTAAGGAATAACAACTTTCTGGCGGGGCATAAAGGATGGTCAAAAATATCGGCCCGATATGGAGACGTCTCTTGAGTCCATAGGGATTAACTCCGCCTTCCTGGGTTTCGAGCAGGAGAGAATCTGCGGGATAAAACTCCTTTTCTTCAGTCATCGTTCTTGCCTTGAACGGAGATAGCTCTATGTTATGTTCAGAAAGAAGCGGCAGCAGCTTGATGGTTCTTTTCTCCTCAAGAGGCGGCTTCTGACAAGAGATAACCCCGAAAAAAACAAAAAGAAAAACGATAATTAGCTCCTTTTTCCTTAGCAAAATAGTCATGCTATTCTTATAGACAAATTATCATATTAATCTATAGACCAAAAATTCTAACCTTTTCTTAATTGAGCCGCAAGCGACTCATTTTCCAGGGAAAAGATTATAGGCTTGGGGTTAAAATAAAAACGGTTTTAAAACTCGGGTTGCTGATTGAAACTAAAATGGGCCTATGATAAAAACGAAATAAGATGGATAAAAATACAGGCAAACAGAGGCTGCGCATCGGTATTATTGGCGGTAGCCGAGCTCAGCCTCACCATCTGGAATTGGCCTATCAAGTCGGATACTTAGTCGGGCAAAGAGGCGGCGTCATTATTTGTGGCGGGTTGGGCGGAGTGATGGAGGCGGCCGCCCGGGGCGCGAAAGATGCCGGAGGCTTTACAGTTGGCCTCCTTCCCGGCTCAGACTACCATGAAGCCAACCAATATATTGACCTGGCTATTGCTACGGGGATTGGTTATGCCCGCAATGCGCTGGTCGCCCTGAACTCGGACGTGCTCATTGCCGTCGGCGGTGAATACGGCACCTTGAGTGAAATTGCCTTCGGCCGGATTTATAATAAGAAGGTTATAACCCTTGACAGTTGGGATATTCCTGGAGTCATCCAGGCCAGAACAGCTGAGGAGGCTTGCCACTTAGCCGGGCTGTAAATCATGCCGACTTACAAGCTTGTTCTCAGCTATGACGGGACCGATTTTCATGGCTGGCAACGCCAGGCCGCGCTGAGAACCGTCCAGGGAACTATCGAAGGGGCCCTGAATAAATTAACAGGGCAGACGATAAATATCGTTGGCGCGGGCCGGACCGACGCCGGGGTTCACGCCCGCGGTCAAGTCGCCCATTTTAAGGCTCGGCTTTCGCTCCGGGACGACGACTTATTTCGGGCGCTTAATGCTCTTCTGCCATGGGATGTCCGCGTCGTCTCCCTTCGTCGGGTTCCGGCTCATTTCCATGCTCGTAAATTAGCTTTATCTAAGATTTATGAATATCGGATTCTAAATTCATGGCGGGTAAGTCCTTTCCTTTTTCGCTATGTCTTACCCTGGCCCTATCCTCTTAACATCGAAAAGATGAAAGAAGCCGCCAAGCAATTTATGGGAGACAATGATTTTAGCTCCTTTACCCCTGACCCAACATCCAACCCTATTAGACGGATCTATCGGACAGAATTAAACAAGAGAGGCTCGATGATAATTTATCGGGTAGAAGCGGACGGCTTCTTGCGCTATATGGTCCGGACAATCGTCGGCACTCTCCTTGAGGTCGGCCGGGGAAAACTCAGTTTATCCGAGGTCGCCAGCTTCCTGACTCCTCAAAATGGCCAACGGGCGGGTCCGGTGGCCCCAGCCAAAGGATTGTGTCTTGTCCGGGTAATCTATGAGCTCAAATCAAGCCCCATGACGATGGCGTCCTCGGCGGGATTAGAATAATAGAAACGCCGCACACCTAAGGACTGAAAACCAAGCTTGCGGTAAAGGGCCTGGGCGGCAAAATTAGATTGCCTTACTTCTAGGGAGACATAGTTTGCCCCCTGTTGTTTAGCGCGAGCCAAAGCATGGCGAAGAAGAGTCTCGCCTAAACCCCGCCGCCGAAAATCGGGATGAATGGCGATGTTGTTCACCTGGACTTCGTCACCAATTTGCCAGAAAATTATATAACCTACTACCTGATTATCTTCTGTTTGCACCATAACCAAAGGAAAGGAAAGGGAGCGATTTTGAATTTCGCCTCGAAAGGTGCTTTCGTGCCAGGGATTAGGGAAAGAAACTCTCTCGATGGCCAAGACCGCCGGCAAGTCCTTCTCTTCCATGCGGCGGATTATAAAGTTTTCTTTTCTTTCCCGACCGATAGTCGCTTCTCCTCAGCTTGCGAGGGCCGGTAATAAATTGGCTCAACCTCCTCCGCCTTGAGCCCTTTACCTTGCTGTAAAAGATGCCAGCCAAGAATTCCCACTTCCGCGGCGAGAAAAAAGCTGCGGTTCGCCAAAAGAGCTCGGCCCCCGAAGACAGTTTGGATTTCTTTTTTATACGCTTCCACTCCGCTGCCGATAAAACAAATATTTCCTTTTCGGGGAAGAAGGGCTAAAAAATCATGGGGAAGATAAGCCCCTTCCGCAATTAGCTCTCTCCAATCGCCTCGGCTTACTCTATAAAGAGCGGCAAAAACTTCAGCCTTTTTGGCGTCAATCATGGCAGCAAGATGCTTTTCATTGTTTTCTCTTATTTTATAAGCCAGCGCCCGGAGAGCCGAAACAGACGCCACGGGCTTGCCCGAGGCTCTGGCCAGGGCTTTGACGGTGCTGAGCCCGACTCTGATTCCGGTAAAAGAGCCAGGCCCTGCGGCCACCGCAAAAGCTTCAATGTCTTTAATAGAAAGAGAAAATTGCTGGAGTAAGAAATCGACCTGGCGTAACAAGCGGACAGAATGAGATGAAAGCCCCTCGACGCCAACTTCACCTAAAATTTGGTCAGCCGCGAGCAGCGCGACCGACCCGTAGATAGACGTGGTATCAAAGGCCAGGATTTTCATTTGGCTCCAGGTTTAATTTCCCTTCGGCCAAAAGCAAAAAGATTGCCTGCCTGCCAGATCGCTTGCTGAACCTGACTCATAGGCTCGGTTAAAAATGATACTTTTTTAGTAACATTTTGAGCCTGGCCCATGACTGGGTCTACCTCGATTATATCTCCAATTGCCAGTTTCTCTTGGGCCAAAAGGTCAATAATTTGAGGCGAACGGAGCACCACCAGCCCAGAGTTGATAGCGTTGCGGAAATAAATAGGAGAATAAGAAGGGGCGATAATAGCGCCAATTTTAAGAGCCAAGAAACAGTCAACCGCTTGTTGTCGCGAAGAGCCGGCTCCAAAATTGCGGCCAGCAATGATAATATCTCCTTCCTTAACCTTGGAGGGAAAATCCTCCCAGCCTTTTAAGTTCCCTAAGGCATACTGACCCATCTGGGCTATATCAGTAATATGAAGATAAGCGTTATGATAAATTTGGTCGGTATCAATGTCTTCAATTAAGGCGCCCTTCTCATCTAAAAGAATCCACACCCTGCCTTTAATTCTTTCAGGTTTCATTTAGAGGTCCTCCGGGCCAGCCAGATAACCCAGAACACAGGAAGCGGCAACAACTTCTGGGCTGGCCAAAATTATTTCTCCTTTTCCCTGTTTGCCGGGAAAGTTGCGGTTGCCTGTGCTTACCTGTACTTCACCCCTGCCAGTTAACCCGGCGTGTCCCTCAGCACAGCCACCACAACCGGGGTTCATGAGGATTGCGCCGCTACGGAACAAAACTTCGATTATACCCTTTTCCAAACACTCTTCATAAACGCGACGGGTAGCCGGAACCACCTTTAGCCTTACACCCGCCTTTATTTTCCGGCCAGCCAAAATCTTCGCCGCCGCTTCTAAGTCTTCAGTCCGGCCGTTAGTACAGGAACCAATTAAGCCGGAGTCGATAGTTTTACCTTTGACTTCGGCCAAATCATGAACATCAGTCGGGGACGGCGGTAAAGCAACCTGGGGGGTTAAGCCATCGATGTTGATCGTCAGCTCCTCGCAATAAACGGCGTCCTTGTCTGCCACATAACCGGCCCATGGCTCACCGGTATATTCTTCTATTTTTTGCTGAGCAGACGGGCTTACCTGGGGAATAAAAGCGATAATTCCCGCCATCTCCGTAATCATACTGCATAAGGTGATGCGGCCAGCTAAGGACAAGGCTGCGACTGCCGGACCATAGATTTCGGCCACTCTTTCGGCCAAGACCTTTGTGCCCAATTGCCGCAAAAGAAATAAAGTTAGGTCCTTAGCTGTTGCCTGCGGGCTGATTTCTCCTTGAAGACTGAGACGAACCGTCTCTGGGACCTGAAACCAAGTGCGACCAGTTCGAAAGGCAAAAGTAATATCGACGTCGCCCATTCCTTGACCAAAACAGCCCACAGCTCCGAGAAGATTCATATGACTGTCTGTCCCTACACAGGTGGTATTAGCTTTAGCCAGTCCTTCCTCAATTAGCACGTGGGTTCCTATCCCCCACTCAACATCGTAGACTTTCACTCCGTGTTTAAGGGCAAATTGACGACAAATTTGTTGATTATCAGCATAGCGAAGCAGGCAAGAAGTGGTGCAAAGGTCAAAGGTAAAAAAAGTCCGGCGGTTATCGTTTAGGGGCTCGTCGCCGTATTCTCTTTCATAGTTTTTTACCACGTTGGGGCCGCCAAAATCTCGAGCCGTCCGCAGGTCAAGGCCCATCCAGACAATATTGCCAGGCTTTACTTCCTCTTCGGTATGGTTCTGGATTATTTTTTCGATTATTGTCTGGCCCATGAGCTGCCTCCTGGGGGTAAAAATTTGCCCTAACGATTAGCTTCTTCTGGCCCCCAATTTTTTTAACTCCACCTTTCTTCATTTAAATTTTTAATCTCTCCCTCCGCTCTTTAATATTTTTTCTCGTTAAATGCTCTGGGAATTTTTTCTTTTATTCCGGGTTCGTGGCCTATTATTCATTCTAATCTTTCCGCCACCGCCTTAGCCATATCAAGGGTAGAAGCTGAACCGCCCATATCATAGGTTCTTACTCTTCCTTCTTTGATTACTGCGGCAATCGAGTTTTCTAAACGGCGGGCCTTTTCTGCTTCTCCGAGCCACTCCAGCATCATCTTGGCCGCTAAAAGTGTCGCCGTGGGATTGACCTTATATTGTCCGGCGTATTTTGGGGCTGAACCATGCACTGGCTCAAAAACAGCGTAATCGTCGCCAATGTTGCCCGCGCAAGCAAAACCAAGGCCGCCAACAAGTTGGCCGGCTAAATCCGAAATAATGTCGCCAAAAAGATTTTCGGCCACAAGAACATCATAATCTTGCGGGTTTTTTACCAGCCACATAGTCATGGAATCGATGTTTGCTTCACGAAATTCTATCTCCGGATACTCTTTGGCCATTTCTCGGGCCAATTGCAGGAAGAAACCGCCGGTTTCTCGCAGGACATTGGGCTTTTCCACCAGAGTGACCGAACGCCGCTTGTGCTCTCGAGCGTATTCAAAAGCCCGGCGCAGGATACGGGTACAGCCTTTTCGGGTCATAATTCTGGTAGACAGGGCGATATCCTCTTTGGGGACGTTTTTAAAAGCGCCCATCTTGGGATGAATGAGGAGGGCTTCTCTAACTTTATCAGGCAAAGGATAAAATTCCACTCCCGCATACATTCCCTCGGTATTTTCTCGAAAAATCACCAGGTCGATATTATCCCGATAATTCAAGGGATTGCCGGGATAAGCCTTAGACGGCCTTAAGTTGACATAAAGGTCAAACTCCTGGCGAAGCCTGACAATCGGGCTGAAATAAGCCATTCCCTTACCCCGCAGTGCTGGGTCAAGTTCTTTTTCGGCGTCTTCCTTCGGTTTAGAAGTAATGGCCCCAAAAAGGCAAGCATCGGTTTCCCGAAGAAGCTGGAGCGTCCGATCAGGTAAAGGATTCCCTTCTTTGCACCAGAATTCCCAGCCGATTTCACCATAACGGTATTCGGCGTCAAGTTGAAGTTTGTCCAGGACAAGCATGGCGGCGTCGATGACATCTCGGCCAATGCCATCTCCTGGAAGGATAGCAATCCGATATTTAGCCATATTTATTTCTCCTTATCCCTATAAAATATTTTTTATTTTATCAGTCCTTTGGCTATCAATTTCTGCCTGGTATAAGCAATTAGGCCCCCGGCCTTAAGAATGCCGATAACGGAATCGGGAAAAGGAGGAAAGCGGAAAGAACCCTTATCGCTACGAATCTCCCCGGCTTCCAAGTCAACATCAACCTCATCTCCTTTTAATAAAATATCAACTGCCTCCGGACATTGAATTACGAGGAGGCCTAAATTAATAGCGTTGCGAAAATAAATGCGGGCGAAGGAGCGGGCGACAACCGCCTGCACACCGGCGGCTTTCAAGCAAGCGGCGGCCTGCTCGCGAGAACTTCCGCAGCCAAAATTGCGACCAGCCACAATCACATCTCCTGGTTTAACCTGAGAAGCAAACTCTGGGTCAAGGTCTTCCAGCGCATGACGAGCCATTTCTTCTGGGGGCATCAAGGTATAGGTATATTTGCCCGGGAAAATAACATCGGTGTTGACGTTATCGCCGTATTTCCAAACTCTTCCTTTCATAGATAACTCCTGGGGTCAGTAATTTTGCCTTCAATAGCCGAGGCCGCTACGGTCGCCGGTGACGCTAAGTAAATGGCTGAATCCCGGCTTCCCATCCGCCCCTTAAAATTCCTATTAGCGGTGGATAGAGCCACCTCGCCTGGAGCCAGAATACCCAGATGGGCACCGAGGCAAGGACCACAGCCTGGGTTCAAAATCACCGCGCCCGCTTCATAAAGAATCTCCAACCAGCCTCGCTTCAAGGCTTCAAGATAGACCGGCCTGGAAGCTGGCAGAACAAGCAGTCGGATATGGCGGTTTATCTTTTTCCCCTTGAGGAGGCGAACCGCTATTTCCAGGTCTTCTAATCTTCCGTTAGTACATGTTCCCAGCAAAGCCTGGTGAAAAACAGTCCCGGCTACTTCGCGCACAGGTTTAACGTTATCTACCGAATGAGGGCAGGCCACCTGAGGTTCCATCGCTGATAAATCATATTCATATGAAGCTTCGTAGGTAGCATCAGGGTCAGAACGGACCACTTCAAATTCTTTCCTGGCTCTTCCCCTCAGCCATTCTAAACAGAGGTCATCTGGCTCAAAATAACCGTTTTTTGCCCCCATTTCAGCCGCCATATTGGTCATGACCAGCCGCGAATCTAAAGAAAGATTGGCCACGGCTTCGCCGGCAAACTCCACCGCTTTATAATTGGCCCCTTCCGCACCTAAATCACCGATTAAACGGAGGATTACATCTTTGCTCATCACTCCAGCGGGCAGTTTTTTCTTTAAGACGAACTTAATTGTCTCCGGGACGCGCAACCAGATTTCGTCGGTCGCCCAGATGGAAGCGGTTTCGGTACGACCGATACCCACCGCCAGGGCTCCAAAGGCGCCATAAGTCGTCGTGTGCGAATCACTGCCCACAATAAGATGCCCGGGCAAGGCAAAGCCTTGCTCGCTGAAAACCTGATGACAAACTCCAGATTCGATGTCAAAGAAATGGGGTAATCCTTGTTCCTTAACAAATTCTCTAATAATCTTGTGATTAAGGGCATGCTTTTCCGAGGCCGCGGGCACAACATGGTCCAGGACGATGACAATTTTTTCGGGCGAGGCTACTCGGCTCAAACCGATTTCCTTAAACTCCTGGATGATCGCCGCACTGTTATCATGGGAAAGAACAAAATCCGGCGAAACTGTCACCACCTCCTTAGCTACTACTGCCCTTTTGGCTTTAAGACTTAAAATTTTTTCACTTAACGTTTGTCCCATCTTTGCCTCATTATTTAAATATGTCAAAATTAACGAAATCGGCGTGATGAATAATGATCGCCTCCACCGTCCTCTTCCAGCCATCCCCCTCCTTAGAATGACCGGCAATTATATGGATAATTTCGGCCGACAAATTAAACCGGGAGGCCAGCAAGGCGCCAGAAAAGGGATGGCGGAGCAATTCCCCCGAACGGCTCTTAATAAATTTTCCGTCGGCCCGTTCTATTTCCTGCAATTTACCCACGTCATGAAGAATAGCTCCCGCTAAAAGAAGGTCACGGCTAATCTTGACTTCAGCGGGATAGAATTCATCAATTATCTCCGCCAAGCGTAAACAACATAAAGTGACTGCCCTGACATGAGTGATAAGACTTATTTTCGTCCCGGGAATAACTAGGGTAAAAGGTATCTGTTCCAGGTCATCCACACTCCAGCCGCCCTCCTTTAAAGCTTCAAGCCAGACAGCCATGGTTTTTTGCCGGAGCTCAGCATCCTGGATTAGGTTAATTTCGGGTAAAAGCGCCAATAGTTTCTTTTCCATTCACGCCTCCTTTCCCGGCCCATCGTATTCAAAGTCCTCAGGATGTATTTTCCTCATCGGCTTCATCCTAATTTTTTCCTCATAGACATGGGCCACTAAGCCGGGAACACGGGCGATGATAAAAAAGGCATTACCTAATTCAGGAGGAAAGTCCAATTCACAAAGAAGAGCCGCAATCGCGCCGTCAACGTTAATAGGTAGTTTTTTACCTACAGAAGCTTCCAAATACGCCTCGACCTCACGAGCAATCTGGACAAATTGGCCGGCCAAGCCTAATTCGTCAGCCAGGCTAAAAAGTCTGGTGGTCCGTGGGTCTTGGGTATGAAGGCGATGGCCGAAACCCGAGGCCCGCTCGCCCTTAGCTTTCATTTCTTCCAGCAGCTCCGCCGCTGCTTCTTTAGGGGTGATATTTTTTTCGTTGGCGCGGCGGGCTATGGCCCAAAAAAGCTTCATCCCTTCTTCAATCGCTCCACCATGATAACGGGAAATAGCCAAAACTCCAGCCGCCACCGCCGCGTTTAGGTCAGCACCTGTGGAGGCTACAGTTCGGGCCGCCAAGACCGAAGGCGGGCTGGCTCCATGGTCAATGGAGCTAACCAAAATGGCCTCGACCAGCTGCCCCACTTCTGTGGTCGGCATTTCTCCTTTTAGGGCTAAATAAATTGCCTGAGAAAACGTTATTCTTCCCATCAGCTCGTCGATAGCCTGGCCGCGCAAACGAATCTTGTTGGGTTTGACCTCGGTTATGGCTGTTTTCCAATGAAGCTCGGAAGACATTTCTCCCTCCTCAGTCCTTATTCCTTTGATATAAGATTAAAGAGAAGATTCCAGAATCTCTTTAGCCTTAGACGGAATTTCCGCGACGCTTTCTACGATTATGGCGCCAACTTCCCTTAACCGCCGGGCTTTGCTCTCATAAGAGCCACGGGACCCCTCAATAATAGCTCCGGCGTGGGAAAATCGCGTTCCGGCTTTAGCAGCTCGGCCACCGATAAAGGCAATAACTGGTTTATGGCATTTTCCCTGAGCTACAAGGTCAGCCACTCTTTCCTCCTGGGTTGTTCCAATTTCACCAAAAAGAACAATGGCCTTGGTTTCGGGGTCAGCTTCAAATAGGGTCACCACTTCGGGAAGGGAAAGACCAACCACGGCATCGCCGCCCACGTGGATAATTGTCGATTGGCCTATGCCAGCTTCTGTCAGGTAATAGGAAATGGCTGAAGTCATACCCCCGCTTCGAGAGGCCACCCCAATCGGCCCCGGTCTAAACCACTCCCTGGCTCTTTCTGCCCGGCCGCCGATCATCCCTAAAACGGCTTTACCAGGACTAATTAACCCCAAAGTATTCGGGCCAACAAAATTAGCGCCTTTTTCTTTGGCCACAGCCGCGATTTCTAAAACGTCATAGATCGGCACGCGATCGGGAACGATAACCAGAAGTTTTATTCCTGCCTCCAGAGCCTCGAGGGCCGCTTTTTTCACACCTGTGGCGGGGACAAAGATAACGCTGATATCAATCGGTCCGGCCTTTTCCCAGGCTTCAGGAAGGGAATTAAAAACAGGTACCCCGTAGACCTCTTGACCGCCTTTTCCTGGTGTTACACCAGCAACTACGTTAGTCCCATAGTCCTTCATTAGTTTTGTCCTGGCCATGCCCTCGCGTCCAGTTATACCTTGGACTAAAACCCTTGATTTCTCGTCTACCAGGATAGACATTCTGTTAATCCTATTATTCCGATTATTTTTATTCCTTTGATAGAATTTAAGGCCCTCATTGGTTACTTGGACCAAGCAACTTCTGACGGTATTCTTTCAGACCAGGAATGGGCAGGTGAATAACGAGCCCTTTCTGGCCGGCAAAGCGACAGGCAATCTCGCAGGCCAAACATTCCGTACACTTGCCTTTCTGAGCTTCTTCGGCCGGAATAATCAGCCTAATTTTTCCCTCCACCAGGCCTAAAATCTGGGGAGCGCAGGCCTCAAGACAGGGTTTCTTAACACATTGATGGCAGCGGCGGTCATCAATGAAAATAGAGCCGGTCAGGGTGGGAAAAACATAAACGTCATCTGGAAAAAAGGGCTCTTCTATCGGCCGGACATGATGCTTTATACCTGGCCTCTGGCTAATCAGTTGCTCCAGCCGCGCCGCACAGTATTCCGGCGACTGGGCTCGGCCATACCCTTCCACCGTCGCAGGTATTTCTTGAAGATAGGTCTTCAATATTTCTACCGCTAGCTCCTCAAAATTACCTCCAAGCCTAATGACGGCCGGAATTTCTAAATTCTCCTCCAGAAACGCTTTGACCAGGCCGCGGGCTGAGTGGTATTGCTCCTGGCTGGCCACCCCTGAACCCGAGGCAAAATAACCGCAGATGCCAGGTTGAGAAAGAATGATTTTGGCCGCTCGATAGACCTTGCTCGCTGGAGGGTTGCCGCTGGTATCACAGTAATTGGCTAACTGAAAGCCACGACGAAGCAGGGCATCCATCGACATCATCGAACCACCCCCGCCCGCTCCATGGAAGCCAACCACCAGGCTTCCCTTTGGTATTTCCTCCATCATTTGAAAAAAATAAAAGGTGCCTCGATAATCCTTTTCCTCCACTTTATAAGCAATCTTTTCCAGCTCCGTCGGCGGCCGGTCAAACTCCCGAGCCACCTCAATTCCCAGCTCTGGATGCCGAAAAACAGCATAATCATCGACCACTATATGGGCATCAGCCGCCACCACCTCGCCCGAAACAGTAAGGACTAAGGGGTTTACCTCGAGTGAACGGGTTTCGTATTTTCGGGCCAAGTCGACCAGCTTCACCAAGAACTGGCTTATTTTAATTTGTAAATCGTCAGAAAATCCCGCCCTTTTGGCTATGCCCTTGGCTTCCTCCTCGCTGAGCCCTCGGCGGCAATCAATTGGCTGGCGGATGACCTTTTCTGGATGCTTTTCGGCTATGGCCTCAATCCCCGTTCCCCCGACAGGACTAAAAATGAGGACTAACATTTTAGCTGCATCATCAATCACCAGGCCCGCAAATAATTCGGAGGCAATCCTCAACTTCTCCTCCACCAGAATCTTTTCCACCGAAAAATTCTTTAGGCGTCGACCGATTAGTTCGGAAGCAATCTTTTTGGCTTCTTCAGGAGAAGAAGCGAAGCGAATGCCGCCCAGCGAAGCCCGGCCAGTTACCCAGGCCTGAATCTTAAGGACAACGTCGGCCCCTAATTCCTGGGCTATTTGAGCCGCTTCGGTCGCCGATGATGCCACCCGGCCGCGAGGAATATTTATGCCCATTCCTTGCAACAAAGCTTTGCTTTGATATTCAAAAAGTCGCGCCACGCCCTTCTCCTCCGCTTCATTATTCGGAAATTGCCGGCCTAAGTCAACTGAGGTGGCTAATTTTTAAAAGAGATGCCGGCTCGAGGGCTCCTCTATAAGCAGGGGTTTTTTCTGTTTTCTCCTTTATTAGTCTTTAAGTTATTTTCACTATGAGAATTCTTTACGCTGAAAATAAAGCTGTTCCTAAAGCCTTATCTCAGCCTCCTTATTCTAACCAGACACGGACAAGCCCTGATTCGCCTCTAATCTCCATTAGATACCCAGGTCCAAGACTCTTGAGCTCGCGCCAAAAATCGAGAAAACGAACTGTTTCTCGCTGCCATTTTCTTTGGCGCAAATAAGAAAGGTCGTCCTCTTCTTCCCTAGAAAAAGAAGGGCCTCTCTTTTTCCCTTTTTTCAATTCTGCCTGAACCGCTAAGAAGTCAATCAGCCCGACGGGTAGGGTTATTTTGATTTCTTTATCCGGGTTCTTCTCGTCGACGACCAAGATTTTAAACCAGCGAGCCTCAAATTGCTGGCCTGAGGAGGGAGGAAGGTCTTTTTTTTCTATGGCGCGACGAATTATCTTGACCTCGTCATTGGCCAAGGGTTCTTTCCTAATTTCTTGCGCCAAGGAGAAACGGCTGTTTAGTAGCCCGAGACTAAAAAAGCCCAAAACCCAAAACAACCGACATTTTTTGGTAAGCCTCTTAGATTTGAATAATTTCATTATCTTGCTCCGTTGGTTCTTAAGATTCCTATTCCATTTCCTTTTTGCTTATTTTTTATTTTTAATTTTTTTTTCTCCTTCGAGGCTCCATTCCCTTAGTTTTGTATTTTCCCCTTCTTATTCATTATCCTGCCTAACTGTCTGTTTTCTTTAGTCATTCACTCAATCCAGATTTTGATAATTGTCTCGGCGTCGCGGATTTCAATTATCTGACCCTTGTTTCGGTTCAAATCCTTAATAATCCTTTCAATATCATAACCTTGCTGCCGGAGCTTCTCCTTATCTTTCTCAGGGATGGCCCGCAGGGCCAAGTCGGCTAAGCTCCAGGGTATGGTGATGAAAACCTCGGGCTCTTTTTTACCCTTTTTTTCTACCCTAATCTTGAGCACAAGGGGCTTTTTGAGCGAGCTCTGCTCCTCTAATTGGCTCAAACTCTCAGGTGAGACCCGCAACAGGGCGATCCGGGCTCTGTCCCTGAGTTCAGCGTCCTTTTCTTCCTGCACTATTTCCTTTAAGACAGGCAGGCTTTTTTGGGCCAAACTTTTTTCCCTAAAATAGCTCAATTTAAAAGCGGCGTAATAGCGAACAACCCGGTTCGGACTGGACAAACGAGATTCTATTTGATTAATATAACCCCGCTTTCCCTTCGCCACCAGGTCGCTGGCCAAATCAATGACCGCCAGTTCCGCCTCCTCCGCCAGGCTTGGGGAAGCTGATTTAAGCTGTAAATAACTCTCATAGGCAGTTATGGCCTCTTCGCTTCGGCCGGGAATCTGGGCTAAACAACGGCCCCGATAAAAAACCGCCTGGGCAGCAAAGGGACTGGAAGGATATTGCTTCAAGAAGGCGTCAAGACGTTCCACAGCTTCGGCCCATTTTTCATCAAAGATAAGCAGCTTGACCGCCTGGAAAGCCGTTTCCTCGGGTTGAGAAGCCTGCTGGCTGGACAAACGACCAAAAAAAATAAAAAGGGACAAGGTTAAAATGCCCGCCACCAGCCAAGCGTTGTTTTTATTCTCCTTAAAACTTTGAACCCTCATGTTGTTTCCTCGCTTTCCTCAAGCTCTTGCTTGAGAAGCTGGATTTTGAGCAGAAGACGTCGCTCCTCAATGAGCTGGGCTAACTTCATGGCTTCCTCCCTTGAGGCCTTATCTTGAATCAAGGCCAATTCGAGGAGAAGTCCGTCGACCTCCTCAAGAATTGCCTGTGCTTTGGCTAAGCGGAAGGAAGCGAGTTGCGGAGTAAAATATTTTTTTCGCAGGAGTAAATCTTTGATTATTTCTGGGGAAGGGGGAGAAAACAAAGGCTCGGGTAATTCTTCCGATTCTTCCGTCGACTGTCTTAACGCCACGAGAATTTGGCGGCTTTTTTCCAGATAATTTAGCACGGCTTGCCGGGCCATTTCTTCATCCACTTTTTCCAAGAAAGAGGCAGAAACTTGATAGGGGGGGCCTTCCTTAATTAACCCTGACCTAGGTCGTAGCAGGAAAAACGAGATTACAACCCCTAAAACTAACCCGATTGCTATTCCAGCTGTTGCCCACTGCCAGCGCCCCGGGAATTGCCTTCGCAGAAAGGGCTTAATAACGGCCGGGCGGGCGGTTGTTTCCCCAAGACTCTTTTCAATGTTCCGGGCCAAATCTTCCCAATCAACCCGCTCGGCTTCCGCTTCTAAGTCTTGTTTAATCTCGTCGCTGGTCTGTGCTATTGCCTCCAAAAGAGCTAACTCCTGGCGACAATGTTGGCAAGCCTTCAAATGAGCGGCCATCTGCTCAGAAACCTCACGGTCAGCTTCCCCCAAAAAATAAGGGATAAGCCAACGGCGACCAAAGGAACAAGACTTTTTCATGGGTAGCTCCTTGTGGCTAAGCGTTGACCCACCAGGCTTTTCAGCCTTTCCAGAGCCTTGAAGTGGAGGGATTTGACCGTGCCCACGGCTATGCCTAAGGTCGACGCCACCTCTTCATAAGAAAAACCCTGAAAATGCCGGAGCACGAACACCAGGCGTTGCCTTTCGGCCAGGTCATCAAGGACGGCCTCGATTAATTGCTTCATTTCTGTTTTTCTTGGATTTTCCTTTGCGGCTGCCAGAGATAGCTCTACTGATTCCAAAGGGAGCGCTTCTTGGTCTGACCGACCCTTAGAGCGCTGGCGACGATAATGGTCGATAGCCACATTCTTAGCAATCCGGAGCAACCAGTTCTCGAAATTTCTTTCCTCTTCAAAGGAATTCAGGTTCTGATAAACCTTCATAAAAGTCTCCTGAACCACGTCCAGGGCGTCTTCTCGGTTGCGGAGAATAGAGAGGGCCAACAGGAAGACCTTTTTCTGGAAAAGACGAACCAAAAGGCTAAAAGAGGCCTCGTTACCTGCCTTAACCCGTCGGCAAAGCACCTCCGGGCTTTCATGATTTTCCTGCCTCTCTTCTTTCATTTAAACCTAACTCGAGCGTTTCTGCCGGACCAAACCCCATCTTTAACCGGCGAAAAAAATGCTGGCTTCGCTTCCACTTAACCCTAATCCCAATCGTCTTCTCTCCTTATATACTCAATTCAAGCATAAATATCTACGAGGCTCGAAAAAAGAAGGTTTACGGCTTCCCCGCTTTTTTGGTTAAAATGAAGGAAGGATTTTTTATTTATTTAAAGAAGGCCGATGAGCGACGCCGCTTGAGAAGCCGCCTTACCATGGACCTGAAAGGGGGAATCGCTTATCCAACAAGTATTTGTCCTTACAGCAAGACTAAATGATTCCCTTTCATCTTGTATGGGTTAGACTCTGAGACGTTCGGGATGGCCTCGCTCCCACTCAGGTTTTTAACGCCGTTCCCTCTTCGCCCTTCTCCGCGCCTGCGGAACTCGCCTCCCTGTTCAGAGACATAGCCCGGAAGTCCCTTGCCCTCCTTTGACCTCTCCGTTGGTCCTGTTCAGGCTCAGACATCCTCGGCGGCCAGAAGTTCCCTCGAAGGCCGCTTCGGGAAGGCTAAACCTTCCATGGTCACTTCTGCCCTCCCGAACTTAGCCCTAAAACCAGCCCAGATAAAATGGAAGAAAACCGAATAAATTTGGTCGTGGCCGAAAATCGGCGTCTAAGCTTTCAAGCAATCAAGGGAATGATAAAAAATATAGACTCCTACCCCTTAGCTAAGGGATTAAAAAGAGGACCAGATTTATCTAAAAACGTTGGAAGGGTTTTCTCCTTCCCGGTCTTTCTCCCCGATGCTCACTTCTTGGCCGAGCTTCATTGACGATGATCCGGCGGCCATCAAAATCAGTGCCGTTCAAGCGCTCTTTGGCCTGCTGAGCTGATTCGGCTGAACTCATTTCCACAAAGCCAAAGCCTCTTCCCTGAAGAATGTTGACTGAACTGACCTCTCCGAACTGAGCAAATAGCTCCCGGAGTTTCTCCTCTGTGGTCCGGTAATTCAGGTTACCCACATAAAGTTTGGTAGCCATATAAAACAAACCTCCTTGACCTCTCACGATCGCTTTCCCCACCCGATAAAGAGCGGCTCCAGACGAAGGGAAAAGTCAAAATTATTCTCACTCAATAAAAGAAAAAAATCAAGACTTTACAATGGAAGCCAGCAATTAATCTATTTCCTTTATCTTCGACTATTCGACCGCAAAAATTCGCTCTGTTTATTATATCGTCCAAATCAACCTTAGACCCTATACTTGGAAACGATACAACTTAAAAATATTAGTTTAATTTGATATAAAAAAGATGGAGAAAAAAACCCCTTTGACCTAATTTCGTATTAACAAGGTTAGGTGTATGATGAAAAGAAAAAGCGTTATCTGGCTCATTATTATTCTCTTTTTATTGATAATTTTGGCCGGGATAATTTCCTTCCTTTACCTGGAAATAAAGCGCCCTGTTTCCCTCCCTTCCATGGCCTATTTAGAAATCAAGCTTTCCGGTCAGGTAATGGACCGAGCCCCGGTTGACCTCTTTAGCCAGTTCTTGCTCAACGTTCGACCAGTTTCCCTCCACGACCTCTGGGTTAACTTAAGAAAAGCCAAGAATGACGAGCGCATCCGTTGCATCCTCGTTAGACTCGGCCCGCTTCTTTGTGACTGGGGAAAAATTAACGAACTAAGAGACATCTTCAAAGAATTTCGGTCGTCTGGCAAAAAGGTTTATTTTTATCTCGACGAACTACCCGAGGCTGACCGCGAATACTATTTAGCTACGTCGGGGGACCGCATCATCCTTCATCCGCTTGGCTGGTTGGGGGTAAACGGCCTTGGCGGTTACGTGCCTTTTTTTAAGAAAACCTTAACCAAACTCGGAGTTAGGGTGGAAGTGGAACACGTGGAAGAATATAAAACTGCCTACAATTCTTTTACTGAAGACAGTTTCACTCCAGCCCACCGGGAGATGATGACCTCTCTAACCGAAGATATTTTCAAAGAATATACAGAAAACGTCGCTTCCAGCCGCCATTTTTCCCCCGAAAAATACCTTTCCTTTCTCAACCATGGGCTCTTTCAGGGCAAAGAGGCCAAAGAGGCGGGGCTCGTCGACGACGTCTTATTTCCCGACGAAATCGCCGAGCTCTTAAAAGAAGACGGCCGGGAGCTGCGCCGCATTACCTTAGATACCTATTCCCGGACCGGGGAAAAATTTGCCGGGCCATATCGAGGCCAAAGAGTGGCCATAATTTATGCCCAGGGACCAATTATTACTGGCGAAAGCGTCGGCTCGATTATGGGAGGCGAAACCGTGGCTCGATGGTTACGCCAGGCAAGACAAGACGGGCGAATCAAAGCAGTTGTGCTGCGAATCGATAGCCCTGGAGGTTCGGCGGTCGGCTCGGATTACATCTGGCGGGAAGTTATCTTAACCCGAAAGCAAAAGCCGGTTGTCGTTTCTATGTCTGACTTGGCAGGCTCGGGTGGCTACTGGATAGCGATGGGCGCCAATAAAATAGTGGCCCAACCCCAGACTTTAACCGGGTCAATCGGGGTTCTGGCCGCCAAATTTGACCTTTCTGGCCTTTATCAAAAACTGGGCATTACCGCTGAAAGGCTCGTTTTTGGCGAGCACGCCGATATGTTTTCAACTTTCAGGCCTCTATCGGCCGAGGAAAAGACAAGGTTAAAGGAAGAAATCCGCTGGACTTATGACCAGTTTTTAACAAGAGCGGCGGAGGGAAGAGGCAAGAGCAAGGAAGAAATTGATAAGATTGGCAAAGGTCGAGTTTGGACTGGTAAGCAGGCGAAGGAAATTGGGTTAGTGGACGATTTGGGTGGCCTCAGCCGGGCTCTGGAAATAGCCAAGCAGCTGGCTGGCATCCCCCAAAGGGAAGAAGTTAAGCTTGAGGTCTGGCCCAAGAGAGTTTCGCTTCTTTCTTTGCTCTTGGGAAGAACAGAAGCCGACTCTACCTCAGTTAAGCCGAGAAAAATCGCTGATTACAAAGAAATTCTTCAAATCTTGGAGCGAGAAGTAGTCTGGGCTGTCATGCCTTTGTGGGCTATTTCTCGTTGAGCTGAATGTTTTCTCGCTGCACTTCGTAAATCAAGTGCGCTTCGTTGCCAAAAACAGGCTCAAGTCTAATTACGAGGTTTGTCTCGGGAGCGGGAAAAGAGAGAGTCGCTGAATTTTTGTCACCAGGCAATAAGGCGGCCCTCGGCCTTGACAGGCTTCTTGGCTTGTCCACCCAGACGAAGCTAACCTGGTACTTGAGAAGAACGTCAACGTTATTTTCTGGGTCCCGGAAAAAGCGGTCGATATCCGCCAGCCTTTGACTAATTATTGGTCGCGGTAAATGAAAGGGGAGATAGGAGTGAACAGAATTATCGAGAACCACTCGCCGACCCGCGAAGTAACAGATATAGCGCAGGTCAGAGGGATGAATAATTACCGCTGTGGCCGGCGTATTTTTCTCTACCCAGGCTGCCGCCTCCAGGAACTGCCGCGAGAAAAGGCGGGTTTCAGGTTGCTTCGTCCGCGATACAAGATAGATGACCGTATTCGGCCCAACCAGCAAGCCAAGGAGGATTAAAATTATAATTTTTTTGGCCGGCTTTCGGTTGATTAATTTCGATTCTAACTGGAGACAGAAGAAAATCCCTAAGCAGATAAGCCCAGCATAAAAAACATAAATATTTAAGAGGTTTCGGGGCAGTCGGCCCAAAAAGAGGGAGACCCCAAAAAAATTAGCCATGGAGACGAGGAAAAACCCAGAAAGAAAGCTTTTCACGCCGGAGGGGTCAACCAAAGATTTTATAGCCAGGGGAATTGCCCAGAGATTGAGCCCGAAGGCCCCAAGCAAAAAAATTAGGATCGAGGCAGAAGCGATGAGATAGGAAGTCAGATTTTCGGGATGCCCGGAGACTATGCTGGACCAGACTTCAAGCCAGGACGATAAACGCAATTCTCTCAGCACGTGACTCACCCAATCTACTGGGCCCAGTCTAAAGCTATAACCCAGCGCCCTCTGACTCCCTAAAAGGGCCGTCAAAACCAGCGGCAAAGAAAAAACCGCCGTCAAGCAGGTTACAGGAAGAAGATGCTTTCTTTTCAGCCAAACGGCCTGGCTCACCGTGGCCAGAAAAAGTCCTCCAGCCATCGGGATGATTAGGAAGACCTTGAATTCAAAAAGGCTGGCTAAGAAAAGGCTGGCCAAAACCAACCAACCCCTTTTTCTTTCTTTTTCATAATAATGAAGAGCCAGCAGACCAGAGAAAAGAAGCGCCAAACTGGGAAGAAGAGAGTTGAGGCTGAGGAGGTCATGAAAATAGAAGTTGAAGAAAATATTGCCGGTAAAAGGAGCGTGGAAAAGCCACGAGAAGAAATAAGCCAAGCCACCTGAGCCGAACAATAAATAGAAGGCAGAGAAAATGGTTAAGCTATTAGACCGGAGAAGAGCTTTAAGAAAAAGAAATAAATTTAAAATAAAAAGACCAGCCAAAAAGGTCAGCCCGAGTCGATGGCTAATGTCAAAGACATCCAGCCCGCCATAACGCACAAACAAGGAAAAGAAAAGGTCCATTCCATAGTGATAGCGGAGAGGGGTACCAGCGGCAAAGGGCGTCTGCGGGGGTAGGGAGTGGCTTAGCTCGCGAACGCAAGCAATCCGTAAAAACCCGTCATAAAACCGCATCCTTAGGGCCAGGTCACCAGAGGGAAGATTTACTCCGTTAGAAAAATTATCAACAAGAAGAATAAGGAAAAAAGCCAAAAAGAGAAGGCTAAAGACACCCATAAGAGCCCGGGTTAAAGGCAGTTGAGAAGGAGCCGGCTTCCGCTGACGCCGGACAAGTGTCCAAAGAAACCAAAGAAAACAGCAGACCACCCACAAAAACAGAAGAAATTCCGCTTTTAACCAGCGACTGAACTTGGCTATTAGGACAGCGGAAATCAGGCCGACGGAGAAGACTTGGCTAACAAGCAGGAGGTTTCGGGGATATATTTTAAGCCAATCAACTATGGCCAAACCGGGAAAAACTATTAAAGTCAGACAAAGAAAAAGAAAAAGAAGATAGTGATTATAGGGGACGCCGTAGGCATGAAATATTATCATCAAAGCCAATAAAATAATTCCCCCCCCAAAATATTTAGTCCAGGTTTTAAAAGCCAAAAAATTAAGCTTCATAACCGCCGCCAGGAGAGATTAGAAAATCTTTGGAATCAGAAAGGAAGTTCCATTTCCTCAAGTTTATCGACGAGTTAATCCTTTTTGCTCTCTTTATTTTTATGAAGAATCAGGACCTTTTCTTCAGGCTTCATCAGCCATAATTTTTTTCTGGCTTCTTCTTCTATCATTTGGGGGGTTTTTCGCAGCTCCTCAATTTCTTTTTCCAGTTTCGCCTTCACCTTTTCCAAGTAAACAATTTTGGCCAGGAGCTCCGCCTGGTGGCGGCGAGCCTGCCGAATTTCAATCAATCCCTTTTTGCCAAAAAAGGTACTCATTATCAAAACCAGAAGAATTATCGTTATCCCCATGATGAATAATTTACGTGACGGGGTTATTTTCTCAGACTCTTTCATTCAAAATAGGATGAAGCTATTTTTAAAAGCCTTTCCAATTCCCGACTGGTTTCCGCTTCAGCATAGATGCGAAGCAAAGGCTCTGTACCGGAAGGACGAACTAAAACCCAATCGTCATCATCAAAATCCCATTTAATACCATCGGCCCTTTCCACATGACATACCTGACGGCCGGCGAAGGTTTCAGGCGGGTTAACGACTATGGCTTCAAATAGCCGCCTCCTTTCCGGCGTGAGAGGAATGTTCTTCTGACCGTCCACCTTTCGGCCGTATTCTCGGAACAAAGCTTCTTTTAGTTGATTCAAACTATTGCCGGAGGTAGCAACCATCTCCGCCACTAATAAGCCCGCATAGATACCATCTTTCTCAGGCAGGTGGCCTTTAAAGGCAATCGAGGCGGTCTCCTCACCGCCAAAAATGATTTTCTCTTGGAGTAAAAGGTCGGCCAAATATTTAAAGCCCACCGGTGTCCGGTAAAGCGGCAAATTATAACGCCGGGCAATTCGGTCCAAAAGGTGAGTCGTCGCCACTGACCGGGCCACCCCTCCCCGCCATCCTTTTACTCGCACCAAGTAATCAAGTAAAAGACTCAGGATTAAGTTAGCATTGACAAAATTGCCTTTCTCATCGACCACTCCGAACCGGTCGCCGTCGGCATCCGTGGCGATCCCGAGATGACAATTTTTCTCCCTGACCAGGCGTTTAAGTTCTCTGAGGTTCTCTTCGGTGCAAGAAGGGACTACCCCGCCAAAATAAGGGTCAACATAGCCATGAATTTCTTCGCCAATTACCCCTTGTTCCTCCAGAATTTCATCCAGGTATTCCCGACTCGTCCCGTAAAGGAGGTCAACTCCCACGCGAATTTTTGCCTGGCGCATAGCGGCAAAATCAATTTTAGGCCGGATATAATCCAAGTATTCGGGCCGCAGGTCGATTTTTTCGATAAATTCAGTCCGTGAGTAGTAAGGACAAACCGCCCAATCTTGTTCGAGCCGGCCTACCTCCTTCTCGATGGAGTCGGTTACTTCTGGCAAAGCCGGAGCACCGGAGGCCACATTGAATTTGAGTCCATTATATTCAGGCGGATTAAAGGAGGCAGTAAAATTTATCCCGCCTTGGGCCTGACGCTTAATAATCTGCAATGCTTGAGCTTGAGAAGGCGCATCTCTATCAGCAAGATAAACATGAATCTGGTTATGCGAAAGAATTTTGGCCGCTTCCAGTGCAAATCTTTCAGACAGAAATCTGGTGTCATAATTGACAACTACCGCGACCTTGTCAGCCCCGTAGATTTGACGGAGATAATTGGAGATAGCTTGAACAACCAGACGGACGTTATAAAAACTAAAATCCTCCCCCATTATCCCACGCCACCCAGAGGTGCCGAATTTAATCATCGGTCAATCTGATTTGCCTTAAACTTATCATTAGCGAGGCTCTTTCGTCAAGGACAAGAGCCGTCAACACGTTGACTTAAGAATAATTTTGGCCTAATCTCATAAGGAGGGTGGCACCTCTGAAGTGGAATATTTTAGCGGGCGTTTTTTGTTTGACCGCGGCCAATCTTAGCCTGGAGATTGTAGCCACCCGTTACTTCTCTATTACGCAAAGTCACCATTTGGCCTTTTTTGTTGTCAGCACCGCCTTTCTTGGCTTTGGAGTGAGCGGCTGCCTCCTCTTTTTAAGGGTAAAACCAGGCCGACTACCATCTGCCACCACTCTGTGTGTTTTGGCCTTTCTTTTTTCTTTAACCATATTGGCTTGTGTTCCTCTTATTAACACCTTCCCTTTCGAGACAACAGAACTTCTTTGGGCTAAAGGCCGTCTTTCCCATCTCCTGCTTACCAACCTTTTCTTAGCTCTGCCTTTCTTTTTCTCTGGATGGAGCTTAGCCAGTCTAACGAGTATCTATGCCTCGGCTATTCATCGCCTCTATGCTGCTGACCTAACTGGAGTAGCTTTTGGTGCCTTCTTACCTTCCTTGATTTTTCTTCCTCAGGGTGACCGCGGAGCCTTTCTCCTTCTTAGTCTGCTGGCGCTGACCGCTACCCTACTGCTAAGTTTAAGCTTGGCTAAAAAAATTATTCTTCCAGCGGCTGGGGCTTTTTTAGTCCTTCTGGTTTGCCTCTTCCATCCACCCCGCTTCTTTGAGTTCCGCCTTTCCCCCTATAAACCTCTTTCTCAAGCCCTTCAGTCCAAGGGAGCCCAGCATCTCCTTACCCGCTGGAACGCCGTTTCTCGAATCGATATTGTCAGCTCTCCTTCGCTACGTTTTGCTCCCGGGCTTAGCCTTACCTATGCTGGGACTCTTCCGGAGCAATTCGGGCTTTTTACCGACGGTGGCCAGCCCAGCGCTTTAACTTCCTTATCTCAGGAAGACAACCAGAGGCTGTCATTCCTCAATTATTTACCCTCCTCTCTTCCTTTTTTTCTTCTGACCAGGCCTTCGGTCCTAATTATTGAGCCCCGGGGGGGATTAGAAATATTAACTTCACTTTATTATGGAGCTAAAAGAGTCAAAGTCATCGAGAGCAATCCCCTCATCCCCTCTCTGTTAAAGCAAGAGTTAGCGCATAAGACAAGCTCCATTCTATCTGACCCCAGGGTTGAAGTTACATGCTCCCTGCCGCGCTCGGCCATTAAAAAAGATAAAGCCCAGTATGACCTGATCATTTTTTCCTTCCCCGACATTATGACTGCCTCTGGCACCGGGTTTGGTTCGCTCCGGGAAGACCATTTACACACCAAAGAAGCCCTGACTCAGCTTTGGCCGCGGCTCTCATCTCAGGGCATGTTGATGGCTACTTTTATGCTTCTTCCTCCGGCTCGAGAGGAGTTGCGGATGCTCGCCACAATTATTGAATCCATGGAAGTAGCCGGCCTTGACCCAAGGCAGTCTCTTTTGGTCTTACTAAGCTGGGGAACAGTAACTTTTGTCGCCAAAAAGTCTCCTTTTACCCCAGATGAAATTAACGGCCTCCAAACCTGGGCTGATGAAAGGCTCTTTGATTTAGCCTATTTTCCTGGTTTTTTACCGTCGAGTGAGCCTGAAAAAAGCAACGTCCAAGCTTTCCCCACCTCTCTTATTCGCGAGCTGCTGGATCCAAGTAAAAGAGAAAGGTTGTATCAGAATTATCTTTTTGCCATTCGTCCCGCCACTGATAATCGGCCTTTTTTTCACCAAACTATCAAGCTCAATCGGATAAAACAATCTTACGCCGCCTTTGGCTACAGGTGGCTTCCTTTGTTTGAGGCAGGCGGACTCTACCTCCTTCTTCTCATCCAGGCAACTATAGTGGCTTTTGTCTCTCTTGGCTTGCCCCTCCTTTTGACCCGAAAAAAATGGCTCGCGGCCAAATGCAGCGCCCCTCGATTCACTCTCATCTATTTTGGTCTTATCGGTGCCGGCTTTATGACCGTGGAGATCCTTCTAATCCAGAAGGGTATCCTTTTTCTCGGACATCCCACTCAGGCCGTGGCCGTGACTCTTTTTGCTTTGCTCGTCTCTTCAGGGGCAGGAAGTCTTCTCTCGAGTAATTGGTCAAAACGGTTATTACCTTTCCAGGGATGGTTCTTAGCCGCCTCTTCTCTTTTTATCCTACTCGATTTCTTTCTTTGGCCGCCCCTCTTCGAGGCCTCAATTTCTCAAGCCTATGGCCTCCGAATCGTAATCCTCTTTAGTCTAATTTTTCCCACAGGCTTCTTTCTTGGGTTTGCCTTTCCCGTGGCTATTAGCCGTCTGAGAATCGTTTCTCCCGGATATATTCCCTTAGCTTGGGCGGCGAATGCCCTCAGTTCGGTAGTTACTTCTGTCCTTTCGATAATGCTGACGCTCTGGGGCGGCTACACGATTCTTTTCTTTCTAGCTTCTGTTTATTATAGCTTAGCGCTTCTTTTTTTCCGCCTCTCCGGTCATCGGAACAAAACGCACCCCTGAAATATACTCTACTTTTGGGCTTTTCCCCTCTTTTTGGACCAAGGTCAAAGTCTGAAAATAAAGTGTACTCCCTAAGGGAATAATTAAGCGGCCTCCTTCTTTTAGCTGCTCCAACAAAGGCGGCGGCAGGTGATTAGCAGCGCAAGTAACTATAATGGCATCAAAAGGAGCTTTTTCTGGCCAGCCAAAATATCCATCGGCCAATTTTACCTGGACATTAGTATATCCAAGACGAGCTAAGAGATTGGCCGCTTTTTGCGCCAAGGCTTCACGAATCTCTATAGTATAAACTTCCCGACAAAGATGGGCTAAAACGGCCGCCTGATAGCCAGAACCAGTGCCTATTTCTAAGACTTTTTCTTCCCCCTTTAGCCTTAGGCATTGGGTCATCAAAGCCACAATATATGGTTGAGATATGGTTTGTCCTTCTTCAATGGGTAGTGGGGTATCCGCATAAGCTTTATCTATGAATTCCGGCAAGACAAATAAATGGCGGGGAACAAGGGACATAACCTCAAGAACGCGGGAATCTGTTATATCTCTTGAGGCCAGCTGCTCTCTAACCATCCTCTGGCGCTGTTTATCCCACACCTCATCTTGGCCGAGGCCGAGTCCTAGGAAACCGGAAAGAACTAAAATAAAGGTAAAAAATAAACGCAGCGGGCTAAACCCAAGAATCTTTTTCTGCCCCATCCTGTCCTTATTTTCTCCTTTTAATTGTCTTAAAATCAAGAGACCCGATGTTCTTTTCCCAAAAATTACGGGCCTCGCGGCCTTTTTCAACCTAATTCTTTGGCTATTTTCCCCTTAAGTGGCTTTTCGGAAGGAAAACTTATATGTAATATGCTATTTATGTTCTTTCCTCGCCTTGGTTAAGATGAAATACCGATTTTGGCGAATTAAGCCCTTTCTTACCACTAATTAATTACGGCGTTAAATGAGATGATTCTCTTCCATCTTTTATGGGTTAGGCTCTGAGATGTTCGGGATGGCCTCGCTCCCCCTCAGGTTTTTAACGCCGTTTCGTCTCCGCCCTTCTCGGCGCCTGCGGCGCTCGCCTCCCTGTTCAGAGACATAGCCCGGAAGTCCCTTGTCCCCCTTTGGCCTCTCCGTTGCTCCTGTTCAGGCTCAGACAACCTCGGCGGCCAGAGGTTCCCTCGAAGGGCGCTTCGGGAAGGCTAGACCTTCAATGGTCACTTCTGCCCCTCCCGAACTTAGCCCGCAAACCAGCCCAGATAAAATGGAAGAGAACCAATGAGATTTATTTATTTGAAATTATTTTTGCTAATTCCGGTTTCACCCCTCCTGGCCGCCTTTTTCACCTCTTTTCTCCCCTGGGAGGGGGATTGACTTTAGGGCTTGCCTGATTGAACCTAAAAAAGAAAAACCCAGGATAAGGAGGAAATAGAGGAAAAAGATTGACAAATCTTCTTTTTTTTGATAACAAAAGAGACAACTTGAACAAGGATATAGGTTGGTGAGGGATAGCCTGGCTATATACCCAGGTTCTTTTGACCCTATTACCAATGGTCATGTGGACATCATTGAGAGGGGGTTAAGGATATTTGACCAAATTATTGTGGCCGTGCTGGAAAATCCAAAAAAAGAGGCCCTTTTTACGACTCAAGAAAGGGTAGCCATGATCCAGGAAATCTTTGCCGCCGAACCACGGGTGAAGGTCAACTCCTTTGATGGCTTGTTGGTCGATTTTGCCAGGAAGCACCAGGCACGGATCGTGATGCGGGGTCTGCGCGCCATCTCTGATTTTGAGTTTGAATTCCAGATGGCCCTGATGAACCGAAAATTAAACCCTGAGCTTGAAACCCTCTTCATGATGCCCAATTTGAACTATACCTTTCTCAGCTCGCGTTTAGTTAAGGAAATCTATATGCTTGGCGGCTGCATAAAAGGCCTTGTCCCGGAGACGGTTGAAAAACGCCTCCGCGAAAAATTTGCGCCGCCGAGAACCTAAAAGGAAGGGCAGGCTCATGTTTGGACTTCAAAAAACCAAGGGAGTCGTTGGGTTAGATATCGGTTCCCACGCTATTAAAGCTGTGGAATTAATTCCCAAGAAGAAGGGCGGAGGGGAAACCTATGAATTAACCAAAATCGGATACGAAGCCCTCCCCCATGATACGATCGTCGAGGGAACGATAATCGATTCAACGGCTGTGGTCGAAACCATCAAAATGATTTTTGAGACCAACAAAATTAAGAACAAGAATGTGGCCATATCTATTTCAGGAAATTCAGTAATCATCAAAAAAATCTCTTTACCCCAGATGGACAAAGAGGAACTAGCGGAATCTATCGTCTGGGAAGCAAAGCACAATATTCCTTATCCCTACGAAGAAACCAACGTTGACTATGCAATTCTTCGGCCGCCCCGGGGCTCAGAGACTAAAAGTTTGGACATCCTGCTTGTGGCCGCTAAAAAAGATAAAATTGCCAACTACAGCAACGTTGTCCATCAGGCCAAAAAAAATTTAGTCGCCATCGAGGTTGATGTTTTCGCCCTGCAAAATGCTCTGGAAGTTAACTATCCTGAAACTTTTGAGGCGAAAACAGTAGCTCTGGTCAATATCGGCGCCAATATCACCAACATCTTGATTATTGAACGAGGCACTTCCCAGCTGTTCCGCGACCTTTCTTTGGGAGGCTCATTCTTTACCGAAAATATGCGGAAGGAGCTCAATATCGGGCTGGATGAGACAGAAAGAATCTTAAAGGGCATCCCGATAAAGAACGTCGATGAGGCTCATGTGGAAGAAGTCATCAGCCAAAACGTTCGGGACCTAGTAGACGAGATTGACAAGACTTTTACTTTCTACGAAGCGGGGGATAAAAAAGAGAGAAAAATTGAACAGATTTTTCTCAGCGGTGGCTTGGCTAACCTTAAGGTTCTACCGGTAGCTTTTGAAGAAAGATTTGCTGTCCCCACAGAAATTTTTAACCCTTTTCGGAACATTAGTTTTCGAGAAAAAGACTTTGATTCTGACCTTATCAAAGAAACACCTTCCCTTTTCGGAGTGGCGGTCGGATTAGCCCTCCGAAGAATGGATTAAAGACCATGATTCGCATAAACCTTTTAAAGCCTGAAACCAAGGAAATAAAAGAGGGGCCGCCGGCGCCGGTCGCTGAAGTCAGAGAGAAAAAGGCGCCGCCAATCGCCAACATCGTTTTGGTGATTATCATTGTCGTTCTGGCGGGGCTTTTCTTTTTACAAAAAAGAGCTCTGGACCAGGAAAGACAGAGGCTGGCCGCGGCTCAGGAGGAGAAAAGGCAATTAGCCTACGTCAGTGAAAAATTGGCTCAGCTCCAGGAGCAAAAAGCCATCTTCGAAAAGAAGATTAACCTGATCAACTCCCTCAAAGCCCAACAACCCATCGCGGTAATTGTTCTGGATGAAATAAGTAAATGTCTGCCCGATTGGGTCTGGCTTACTGAGCTGACTTATGAAAACCGGGTAATTCAAGTGAGGGGTAACGCTCTCTCTAACAACATCATCGCCGATTTTATTAGTAATTTAGAAAATAGTCCTAACTTTGAGAACGTCGACCTTAAAAGCTCCACCCAAAGAACTGTTGGCGACCAGGCTATCCTCGAGTTCGCCATGAGCCTCCGGTACACTGTTCCTCCTCCACCACCAGCTGTAGGCAGTCCCCCTACAGGGGAAAAATCTGGACAGGAGAAGAAAACATGAAAAGGCAACCGTGGTTAAATTATCTCATCCTCGTCATCATTTTGAGTGGGGCTTCTTATTTTCTCTATTTTAAACCAAAGTCGGCGGAAATGAAAAACCTTCGGGCAGAAAGAGAAAAAATAGAAACTGAATTAATGGACCTTAGAGCGAAGAAACAGCAATTAGATAAGATCGAACTGGAGCTGGCTGAGCTTACCAAGACCCTTAAGGAATTGGAAGCCATCATTCCTGTCAAGAAAGAGATCGACGTTATCCTCCGTAAGATTCAAGAAATCGCCTACGATTCCCGTCTGAATATTTTAAGGTTTGCGCCGCAAGGGGAAACACCCAAAGAATTCTATTCCGAATGGCCTATTCCCATCGAAATCTCGGGTAGCTATCATAACCTGGCTTTATTTTTTGACCGCCTGAGAACTTTCGCCCGTCTTTTTACTATTGATAAATTCACCATTAAATCTTTATCTAAACAAACTGATGACCTGACTATTGCCAGCTCGTTTACGGCCAAGACTTATATGTTCCTGGAAGAAACTCCCTCTAAAGAAAAGGCGGCACCAAAACCGGGAGCAAAGAAAAAATGAGGAAAATTAAGGTCTTAACTTTCGTCTTAGGTTGTTTGTTATTTAGTCTTTTTTTATCCAGCCAGGAGCAAAAAGAAGTGCCAACTCTGTCTTTAAGTGCTCCCCAATCTCAACTGCTCATTTATAGCCCAGGAGGAAGGCGAGACCCGTTTAAGAATCTTTTGGCCGGAAAAGAAATCAAAGGGAAAACTTCACCAACAAGTGAAACCCAGCTCTTTATCGACGACCTTAAACTCATTGGCATAGTGAAACATAAAAACCAGTACGTAGCCATATTTGCTGGCCCCCATGGTTTCCCGATTTATTTTCGCGTGGGGGATAAAGTATCCGACGGCTTTATTCTTTCCATAAACGAAAACCAGGTTATCTTTCGGAAGACCAACGAACGGGGTATCCCTTTGATGCGTCCAAAGGATATAACCAAGGAAATTCATCCGGAGGAGCGTTAAAATGAAAAAGAAAATAATTTGGTCCAGTCTGGGTGTTACTCTATTATTCACTTTTCTTTTGGCTAAGACAGAAGCTCCGGTAGCCATAAATTCCGTTACCATTCAGCCAGGTTTACTCCAAACCCGAGTTATCATCCAGGGGAAGGCAGATTTGCCGTCTCCTCAAGCAAGCTATTTAAAAGACTCTCCTAATACTTTGCTAGTAGCCCTGCAGGGAATTGACCCTTCTAACCTACCCTCCATTTTATCACAGGACCCGCAGTTGATTACTTCCGCCGAGGTTAAGCGGAGTGGGGAACAAATCGTCAACCTAATTTTGAATTTGAAGGAAAAAGTGCCTTTCAGGGTTCTCCATTCTGGAAGGGAGGTAAGCTTAGAGCTAACCAGGATTCTCCGGGAAGAAGCCGCCCTGATTCCTGAACATAACCTCCTTTTTGAGGGAGGCAATAATTTTTATAAAGAAGTTGAATTGGAAAAAGTTGGCTGGGATACTTCCTCGGCTACGCCTCAGCTACGTTTACAACTTCCGGGGCAGGTTAATGCCCGAATTTTTGCTCTTGACCGACCACTCCGCCTAGTAATCGACCTTTTGGGGACCCGCTTTGCGCCCTCGCTACTAACCCTGCCTCTAAATAAACAAGGAATTGAAAAGGCCCGGATTGCCCAATTCAAATCTTCTGACCCCTTGCCTATCACGCGTATCGTCTTTGACCTGAAAGAAGTCAAGCCTTACTCTCTTGTTTCCGGTCAAAATGAACTGGTCATTGCTTTCCCTTCTGACACTTCCTCTGCTCCATCACTCTCAACCCTTGCTTCGGCCCCTGCTTCGGATAGCGCAGCTAAGGCTGGGTCAAGTGAATTAAAGCTGGCCAAGACGGAAAGTGGTGTCAATTCAACAGCCGAGGCCAAAACTGGCCGAGTTAACGAACAGGCTCAGGTTAAAGCGACTGAAGATAAAGTAAATGAGAAGAGCTCGCCAGCTCAAGAAAAAGAAAAAGAGAAGGCGGGCGAGAGTGCTCAAGCTCAAAAGAAGTTTGAACCAAAAGTAATCGCGGCAGTGGAAGAAAGATTTACCGGAGAGCTTATTACTCTGAAATTTAAAGATGCCGACCTCAGAGATGTGATCCTTTATTTAGGTGAATTTGCCGGGCTAAATGTTATCTTCGACCCCGATGTCCGCGGGACTGTGACCTGCGACCTCAGAGATGTACCCTGGGATCAAGCCTTAGATTTAATTCTTCGAAACAACAAATTAGGAAAAACAATCGAGGGCAATGTTTTGCGCGTAGCACCCATAGGAACTCTGACTCGCGAAGACGAAGAACAACGCAAACTAAAAGAAAGCAAGGAACTGGCTGGTCCGCTGGTAGTTAAAACCATTACGCTATCTTACTCTAAGGCAAGAGATGTGCAATCTCTGCTCATGTCCAAAAAGTCACCGCGAGGAGAAATTATTATTGATGAACGAACTAACACGCTTATCATTTCTGATGTCAAGGAAAACTTGGACCTTCTGGAAAAACTCATAACCGTCCTTGATACGCCTACACCCCAGGTTTCGATCGAAGCCAGGATTGTTGAGGCGACCTCCACTTTCATCCGCAACTTGGGTATTCAATGGGGCTATCGAGCTATTGCTGACCCCTTTTATGGGAATCCCACTTCGATTGAATTTCCCCATAAAATCTTGGCTGACGGGTCGATAATCCCCCAGGGAATAGTAACTAAGGGTATCGGGGGACCCCTGGGTGGTTACGCAATTAACTTACCGGCACCTGCTTTTACTACTGCCGTCAGCTTTTCCCTGGCCAACGTCCTGGATACTTTCCGGCTTGATTTAGCCCTTTCAGCCCTGGAGACTTCCGGCGAAGGCCGGATTATTTCTTGTCCCAAAATCACTACCCAAAACAACCAAGCTGCAGAAATAATCCAGGGTCGCCAGATTCCAGTGCAAACTGTGGCTAACTTCACCGTCACCACAAGGTATGTCAATGCGGCCCTTGAATTGCGGGCCACACCCCAGATTACCGCCGAGGGGACAATAATTATGACTATTGAGATTCAAAATAATGCTGCTGATTTTGCCAATTTAGTTAATGGCATACCGCCTATCACCACCCAAAGTGCTCGAACTACCGTTATGGTCCCTGACGGCGGAACCACAGTCATCGGCGGCATTTATCGCAGCGAAGATTCAATCACCCGAGAACGCGTGCCTTTCCTCCATCAAATTCCGCTCTTAGGCAAACTATTTCGCTCCTTCGCCCGGACAAAACAGAATCGGGAGTTACTTATTTTCATTACTCCCAGAATTATAAAATAAGGGGTAGGAACCATGAGAAAAATAAATTTAAGCTGGAAAATAGGCACCACTCTTTTAGCCCTAATTTTGCTTTTGGCCTGTAACCCTATAGAAGATGACTCTAAATCTGATAGCTTATTAATTGTGGAGAGAATTACCGGTGTGGATACCGAAGGCAATGAGGTTGATTTTCTTAATTCTGACGTGATTAAAATCAACAGTGATACCAGGGCGTCTTACGTCACTGCAGATGTAGCTAAAGCTACTTTAAGGGCGGCGCTTCTTGACCCTGCCCCTTTAATGGGGGCATCGATCTATAATGACATTCTGGTCACGCGGTATGTTGTGAATTATACGAGGTCAGACGGCAAGAATACTCCCGGCGTTGATGTCCCCTATTCCATCGAGGGTTCATTAAGTGCTTTAGTTCGAATTGACCAGACGACTGATGTGAGCTTCATCGTGGTCAGAGAAACGGCCAAGCTCGAGCCGCCGCTCGTCAATCTGGCCATAGGTCGAGCCGATGGAGTAATTGTCGCCACGGCTAAGATTGATTTTTACGGGGAAGACATGACTAAGCGCAAAGTCAAAGCCACTGGTTACCTGACGATTGAATTTGCCAACTATATTGATTGAGGAGGAGGGGATGACCATGAAAAAGACAACTTTTTGGCTCATCATCCTTGTTTTAGGTTTGGCTCTTTTCCCGGCTTGCAAACGGCATGAGGTGACCCCTCCTGAACCCTTTGCTCCCTCTTCTTTAACTACTTTGCTTCGCTTGACGGCCAGCCCGAACGCTATCTTTGCTTCTAAAAACAGCCGCGGCATGACCACGATTACAGCCAAATTGAGTAAATACAATGGCGAGCCTTTATCTAACCGGGTGATCTATTTTGAAGTGGTTGATGCCACGGGACAGAAAGCTAATGTCGGCTTCTTTGAAGGCAGCACGGCGGTTGTGGCCAAAACGACTGACGCCAACGGGATTGCCAGAGTCAATTATTACGGTCCCTTGACCCTGGAGGTAGCAGAAAACATTACTGTGTTGATCAAAGGGACTGTCGCCTGGGAAGGACCTGAGTCCATCTCAGAAGTGGCCCCAGTCCAAATTATTACCGAGCCCAGCGACCTAACATTTTTAGTTGAGGCGGAGCCAGATGTGCTGCTGGCGACGAACGAGAAGCCTCAATCTAACTTAACGGCTGTAGTTAAAGTCGGCGGCAAGCCGGTGGTAGGCACCCGCGTCTATTTTCTGGTGCAGAGCGGTTCACCAGGTACTTTTGACGACGGTTACAAGGCCACCTACCGCGATACTGACGAAACCGGGACTGCCAGGATTAACTACATTGGACCTAACCGCGATGAGATTGCTGGCGATACTTCAGTTAAGCTTCGGGCCCAACTAACGGAAAGCATTTATATTGAAGTCGATATCCGAGTTATTCGCCAGAGATAGAAAAAGGCTTTGGGTGTTGATAATTAACTCCAGGGATTTTCTTCTATTTTGCATGGGTTAAGCCCGGAGACGTCGAGAAGAGCCTCGCCCTCTTTCACGTTTTTTAACGCCGTTTCGTCGTCGCCATTTTCGGCATCCGGGGAACTTACCTCCTTGTTCATAGACGGAGCCCAGAAGTCCCTTGCCCCTTTTGGCCTCTCCGTTAGTCCTGTTTAGGCTCAGCTATCCTCAGTCCTTAAAAGCCCCCTCAAAATTGGGTAAATATGTGAGCTGTCACCAGTTTTAAAAATTTTCAATGTACAAAAACGAAAGAAATATGTAAGAAATAACCATTTTTTGCTCCCCTCAGAACTTAGGCCTCAAACCACCCCCCCAGACAAAATAGAAGGGACGCTCTTTAATAAAAGACCTGGGCGGAATAATTAACTGTTTTCTTTTTTAACCAATCATAAACGCGAGTCACCACTTCCTCTCGGTCTTTTCCCTTTATTAAAATTTGCACCTGATTTTTTCTTCTAAGTCGCGGGAGGACTGTTGGTCCCAGAAGTTCTACTGGTTCCCCTGAGAATTCTAACTCGTTTTTAAGGCTGCGGGCTTGTCTGGCTAAGCCCCGCAGGCTCTGGCCGGTAAGCGTCAATCGAATGAGCCCTTGCCAAGGAGGAAGGCCAAGCAACCGTCGAAACCGAAGCTCGGTAGCCGCAAACTGTTCATAGTCTCCGTTAGCCAGGGCTTTAAATACATAGTTTTCAGGCGCGGCTGTTTGAATCAAGAGCTCTGGCTTAGAAGAACTGACCATCTCGTCCTGAAGACGCCTAATGAGCTGAAAAACCCTTTCACCGGTTCGAAAATCCGCCTGGGCCAACATCACTTCCGGGTTCAAGATGACCACCAGCGACGAATTGGTCCACTCAAGTGAGGACAGAAGAAACTGCGTGCCAATCAATATATCAAGGCGGCCTCGTTGCCAATCTTTGAGAGCAGCTGGCCGCCTTTTCTTTCCCTTGGCAGAATCAGCCTCTAAGGAGCTAAGCCGCACCTGTGGCCAGAACCGCCTGATTTCTTCAGCGATTCGTTCTAATCCATGTCCCCGATACTCAATCACAGAGCTCCCGCACTGAGGACACTGCGACCAGCAGGCCTCCTCATAATGGCATTGGTGACAAATGGCCTTTGCTCGACTCACGTAAAGGGTGAGGGGCCGGCGACATTGCGGACATAACGCTATCCGACCACAGCGCGGACAGGCAATTAACGAGGCATAACCACGCCTGTTTAAAAAAATAACAACCTTTTCTTTTCTCGAGAGACGTTGCTCAATCGCTTTTCTAACCTCAGGACCTAATATTTTTTCACCAGTTGAAGCAGAAGTGGTTATTCGGACCGGGGCGAACGAGGCTTCTCCCAAAGAGAGAAGAAACCCCTTCTCCTTGGCACGAGCATACAAGCCAACTGAGGGCGCGGTAGAACCATAAACGACGACTGCTTCCTCCTGTTGGGCTCTAAGCCAGGCAGCTTCACGGGCATCATAGGCTGGGTCGAGATGCACGTAACCTTCGTCTGATTCCTCGGTAATCCAAATTAGCCGGAGCTTAGAAAGCGGCGCAAAGACCGCCGAACGCGGGCCAACAACGACGTCTGCTTCACCTCGAAATATTCTTTGCCAGGTAGCTTCCCTCTTTCCTCCCGGAAGCTCATGGTGCAGCAGGGCCACCCGTTTGGGGCCAAAAATTTTCACCATTTTTTCCCAAAAAGATGTCGCTCCAACAATATCAGGAGTCAAAATTAGGACATTTCCCGCCGAAGTGCCCCATTTATTTAAAAGCGCCAAGAAAAAAGCTTCTCGTCGCCGCCGCAAGCCAAGTAGCAAGAAGGGCTTAAATTCCTGGCTGAAAAGGCCTCTGAACACTTCGTTCAAGACTGGTTCTAATTCTGGGGTTACAGGGAATCCTAAACTAAGTTGAATAGCGGCGGGGGGTTCCAACGCTTTTTTTCTTCTTGGGGGTACCTTGAGTCTTTTCTCCTGGCCAACCCAACCCAATTTCTCCATTCGACTAAGAAGCGCCATAAGCCCTGGATAGTTTATTTGAGTCTGGCGGCTGAGAAAACGCCAGGTGCGGGTTTTTTTTTCTGGTAGGCAACCGATAATTTTCTCCGCTTCTTTAAATTTTTTGCGAAATTTAAGCCTGATTTCTTCTGAAGTCGGCGTCTTCAGCCGTTTATAGCCGCCCTTTTCTTTAACCAGAAACTCAGGCGGGGCAGCCGCTTTAAGCAACTCCCCGACGGCCGTCAAAGAAAGACGGCTTAAGTCCAAAATAAACCCAAGAAAAGAAGGCGAAAAAAGGGGGACTTCGTCCAGTACCGAAAGGATGGGTCGGACAGACTTTATCTTTTCTGGCGGCCTCTCGACTTGGCTCAAAATGATTCCGGTGAGAGTTCTTTCGCGAAAAGGGACCAAAACTCGCAGTCCCGATTGGATCAAAGAAGCGTATTCTTCAGGTACGGAGTAGGTAAAAGTTTGACTTAAAGGGAGAGGTAAAATGACCTCAACAAAGGAAGTCATCGCCGTTTCAGGAGCTCCATCACCTTTTGCATATCCTGCCAAACCTGTCGTTTGATTTCCCGTCGGGCCTCGTTTCTCAGGACAAAGGAGGGATGATAGGTTGGCATCACGGGAATACCCTCATAAGAAAAAAAGGAGCCTCGGAGCTGACTCATAGACAGATTACCAGGGATCAAAAAATCGGCCGCCACTTTTCCCAGCGCCACAATCACCCGAGGCTTGACCACTCGAATCTGGAGCTTAAGAAAAGGAGCACATTGGTCAATCTCTTCGGGCCGAGGCGTTCGATTTTCCGGCGGGCGACATTTAACTACATTGGTTATATAAACCTCTTCTCGCTTAAAAGTCATCGCTTCAATTATTTTAGTGAGCAACTGTCCAGCACGACCCACAAAAGGACGGCCTTGCTTGTCTTCATCAGCGCCCGGCGCCTCACCCACAAACATCAATTCAGCTCGCCAATTTCCTTCTCCAGGCACCGCTCTTGACCGAAATTGACCTAAAGGACAACGACTGCAATTCTGAATGACTTTCTCTAATTGAGGCATAATCCAAGTCCGGGGCCCCGGTTCGCAGGCTAAATCAAAAAAATCCACTCCGCAATCGCTCAAGAATTGTCCATAAGCGCTGAGCTGATGTAGCCTATCTTCAAGAGAAACTTTCAAGGTATGCCTCGACCGCCTCTAAGATAAACTGGCTAATTTCTTGTTTGCTTTTCACCCCAGACTCTATTCTTTTCCCCTGTTTATTTAGGATGAGGACTTTATTAAAATCAGATTCAAAGCCAACGTGCGGCGCCGAAACATCATTAGCCACTATGAGGTCAAGCCCCTTGGCTTCGAGTTTCTTCCTGGCTTCTTCTTCCAGGGATTCGGTCTCCGCGGCAAAGCCGACGATTATTTTATTGGGCCTAAGGGGATGATGGGCAATAAAACCGAGGATATCCTCTGTCGGCACTAATTCTACTTTTGGTATGCCCTTTTGTTTTTTCCACTTCTCAGGCCATACTTCGGCTGGCCTAAAGTCAGCCACCGCTGCCGCCATGATTATAATTTCAGCCGTGGCTAAATGCCTTTCAACCTCAAGCTTCATCTCCGCCGCCGTTTCTACTCGGATTAGCTCGACTCCTCGCGGGGGCAGAAGTGATGTCGGGCCAGAAACAAGAACTACTTCTGCACCGCGGCGCTTCGCTTCTGCGGCCAAAGCATAGCCCATCTTGCCCGAAGAGCGATTGCTTAAAAAACGCACCGGGTCGAGGGGCTCTCGAGTCGGACCGGCCGTAATTAGCACTTTTTTCCCTTTCCATCTCTGAATTGAAGTCAGTAATCTTTCTGCCATTTCGACGATGCTATCTACCTCAGCTAATCTTCCCCACCCTACTTCGCCACAGGCTAAGTCCCCTCTCCCTGGTTCACAGACGACAACTCCGCCCCGTCGTAATTGCTCGAGGTTATCCTGAGTCCGGGGATGCAAATACATGGCCTCATTCATCGCGGGAGCAACCAGGACTGGACAATTAATGGCTAAATAAAACGTAGAAAGAAAATCGTCGGCGATGCCCACAGCCATTTTGGCCAGAACATTGGCTGTAACTGGCGCCACTACCAATAAATCTGTTTCACCGGCCAGGCTAATGTGTTGAATTTTTTCGGCCTCACCTTTTTTCCACAAATCAACTAAGACCGGATTTCCGGTAAGCGCCTCGAAAAGCCGTGGGGAGATGAATTTGGTCGCGTTCTTGGTCATAATTACTTGCACTTGATGGCCCTTTTTTTGCAACTGGCGGACGATTTCACAGGCCTTATAAATAGCGATAGAAGAACTTACCCCCAGAATTACCTTGGCCATTTTCCCTTCCTCCTTGGCCCCTGGCCGAAGGAATTGAGAATCGCCTGCACTTCCCTTTGCTTTTGGCCCGGACGACAATGCTCAGCCTGGATAATCGCTTCTAATTCCTTGACGGCATCTTCTATATTACGGTTAATTACCACGTAATCAAATGCCTGACACCCCGATATTTCTTCCCGGGCCCGCGCTAAGCGCTGGCGCAAATCTGGCGCCGACAAATCGCCTCTTTTTAAGAGCCTATTTTCTAAGGCAAACCGGTCGGGTGGCAGGATAAAGACAAAAACCGCCTGAAAATTGCTCTTTTGGCCGTGATCGTCCCTGACTATTCTTTTTATCTGCGCCGCTCCCTGGATATCAACATCTAACACTAAGTCATTAAGCCGGCCCTTTTTAAACTCGGCCTTGGATGTGCCATACCGATACCCATGGACCACAGCCCACTCCACAAACGCCCCTCTCTTAAGGAGACGCGAAAAGGCCGCCTCGCTAACGAAATAATAATCTTTTCCCTCTATTTCTCCGGGTCGAGGGGGCCGGGTAGTATGCGAAACGGAAAATTGCATTTGCGGATGGTTACGGAGAAGTTGATGAATCAGAGTTGATTTACCGGCGCCCGAGGGCCCGGTGACGACAAAGAGCATTTTTTCCCTCTTTTTGCTAGACTTTCCTCTTCATTATTCTATATTCTGGCCTTGCTGACGGATGGATTCAATCTCGCTCTTCATCTTTAACCCTTCCTGCACCATTTTTAAGCTTAAACTCTTAGAACTTAGAGTCGAAACTTCACGCAACAGTTCTTGAGCCAAAAAATCCACTTCGCGTCCCTTGGGGGCCTCAGCGGGCTGCGATAGTATCTTTCTAAGAGAAATAAGATGAGCCTCGACTCGCGAAATCTCCTCTTGGACATCGCCCCGAACCAAAAGATAAGCCACTTCCTCCTCCAAGCGACGTTCATCAAGCGGCTTATGGCTCAGAATTTCCTTCATTTTAATCTCTATTCTGGTTTGCCAATTAGCCTTCTCCTGCTGATGAATTCGCTTTATTCGCTCGAGGCTCTGCTCAAGGCGCAAGAGAGAGGCTCGGATGACCGAGGCTAATTTTCTGCCTTCTTCTTCCCTTTGGGCAATAACCCTTTTGAGGGCCTGGATAAAAGCCTTCTTTATAAGACCTCTTGTATTAATATCTATATCTTTTCTTTTAATGACCACGAGCTGCGGAATCTTAAAAAGAGTATCCGCCGAAAGGGGGAAGGGCCGCTGAAACGCTTTCTCCAATTTGTCAGCCGTATGGACTAATTGGTGGGCCAAGCCCTCTTCCAACGCCACCTCCCAGTCCGAGGAATCCCGCGAGGCCAGCTCTAACCAAACTTCGACGCGGCCCCGATTTATCTTGGCTTGAGCAAGGGAACGTAACTCGAGCTCTAAATCGCCCCAATCTGGGCCACGATAAAGCCAGTCAAAATAACGATGGTTTAAAGTCTTAATACTCAATTTCCCGGTTAATTTTCTGGTTTTAAAAGAAGCAGAGGCGTAACCGCTCATGCTCCGGGTCAAGGCTCAACCTCCTGTTCCTCGGGAAACTGAAGGTCATATAGCTTACGATAGACGCCGTTGAGAGAATAAAGCTCTTCATGCGTTCCTGCCTCTACTATTCGGCCCCGGTCGACAACCAAAATGCGGTCAGCGTGTCGCACCGTCCAGATGCGATGAGCAATAATGAAGGTAGTTCTTTGCTTCAAGATATTGCTCAAGGCAAGCTGAATTAGCCTTTCCGATTCTGAATCCAGGGCCGAGGTCGCTTCATCAAGAATTAGGATAGCGGGGTCTTTTAGCAAGGCTCTGGCCAGGGCAATTCTTTGCCTCTGCCCACTCGACAGCAAACCACCTCTCTCGCCGATGAGCGTGTCATAGCCCTGGGGCATGGCCATAATGAAATCATGAGCCATGGCCATCCGGGCAGCTTCAGTTATTCGGGCCAAGGGGATGTCATTACGACCATAGGCAATATTATTTCTGACTGTATCGTTAAAAAGAATAATTTCCTGGGTTACCAACCCTACCAAACTTCTCAAGGAGGCGATTTTTACTTTTCTGATATCAACTCCATCCAAAAGGATTCGACCAGAAGCGGGTTCATAAAACCTGGTTAGAAGGTTAATAATAGTGGTTTTGCCCGCGCCGCTTAACCCGACTATGGCCACTGTTTCCCGAGGTTCAACCACGAAGTTAATTTTCTCCAGGGCTGGCCTCCCTTCATTGTAGGCAAAAGAAACGTTTTCGAACGCCACCCTACCCTCCACCTTCTCCAAGGAAATGGCCTCAGGATGGTCCTGAACTTGGAAGGGGGTTTCCAAAATTTCTCGCACCCGCAAATGACAAGCGATGGCTTGCTGGATGACGTTATTGGCCCGGTTAAGCCTGTTTATCGGTGTGTACATCATGAAAATAGCCATGATAAAAGCCCCAAAATCGCCGGGCGAGATGAAGCCCTCGGCAATCCGCCGCGTGCCCACAAAAAGAATAAAAGCGCCCACCGCGCCGCCAATAAACTCCATGAACGGAGAAGAAAGGCTGCCGACCCAGGCTAATTTCATCATGGTTCTAAAGTAATCTTTGGTGGCCTGAAGGAAGCGTTTCAACTCGAACTCTTCGGCCGTAAAAGCCTTGACTATCCGGTTACCCGTAATTGTTTCATGAATCAAATTATAAATCTGGCTCATCCTCCTTTGGCCTACCAGGCTTTTCTTTTTTAACTGCCGACTAAAAACAACCAGCGGAATAACCGCCAGAGGAGTAATGACCAGAGAGGCCATCGCTAAGCGAAAATCAATCATAAAAACCCCGATGAGCAGGGCCAGAAGAACAAACAATTCTTCGATAAAATCCGATAGGCTACCGGAGATGGCTTGATGAATTTTATCCACATCGTTGGTCAAACGGGTCATCAAGTCGCCGGTTGGTGCGCGGTCGAAAAAAGCTGGCGATTGATAGATTACGTGACGATAGAGGTCATCCCGCAGCCTCTTCACCACGCGATGGCCGACAGCTTTCATAAAATAGGAAGAAAGAAAGGTAAAAAGCCCTTTGCCAAAAACTACGACCAGCAATAGAATAGGCAAAAACCAAATGAGTTTTTCCTTGGTGACCTGAAAATGAGTCAGAATATAATCCATCAGACGAAATTTGCCGGCTGCCGCGCTTGAGGGCTGCGGTGACAGATGAAATAGCTCATCCACAATCGGTTGAACTAAATTAACAAAGAGATAGGTAAAACCGGCCACAAAAAGCGAGGAAAAAAGGGCCAAGAAGAGATATCTTTTTTCCTGCCAGGCTAATTTAAATAAATTAAAGATATCTTTCATGAGACCGGGGCTTCCTGTTCCCGGCGACTAAAAAGAATCTTCGCTATTTCTAAGGCATTCAAAGCTGAGCCCAGCGTCAGGTTATCCGCTAGGGCCCAAATCCAGAAACCAGAGGGAAAGAGCTCTTCCTGTTTGACCTGGCCGATAAAAATTTCTTCTTTGCCCGCGACATAAACGGAATTTACTCCGGGGCGACGTTTGGAGCTGGCCAGGCGGAAGGGAGGCCTGGATTGAAACAGAGCTTCCACCTCCTTGACCTGAGCTGATTTTTCGAATTCCATAAACATCATGATGGCATAAGTATGGAAAACCGGCACTTGAACTATAGAAAGAGAAATGGGTAATAAAGGCTGCCCTAAAACTCTCCGGATTTCAGTTAGGATCAACCTCTCGTCAGCGGAAAACCCGCCGGGGCCAGTTATCTCGACCGGCGAAAGAAGATTAAAGGCAACCTGCTCCCGAAAAACCTTCTTTTTTATTGCCCGACTACTGAGGAGGGAAACACTCTGGTTGGCCAGTTCCTCGATGCCTGATTCGCCGTAAGCGGAAGCGGGTTGAAGAATAAAGGCCAAAGCTCTTACTAAGCCAAAATGCGGCACAAGTAAATGAAGCAGGTGGGAGAGCATAATCGTCACAGGGTGCGGATTAGCGACGAGAAAAAAATCCTGATGAAAAAGCAGGTGGTCGTTGACGCCAGCGACGATTACGGGCACTCTCTCTTCCGCTGAAAAAGTCTGATGGATATCGATAGCCCGGAATTGCCTTTCTAAGGCTAACTCGCCGCAACGACGATTAGTGGCCTCGTCCGCCGCCAAAATAACCAGGTCAAGACCCTCCAGCAATCTCAAGTCGAGATGATGAATAACCTTCGGCTCCGCAGCAAACTCCGTCAATTTGCTGTATTCTTCTTTTACCTCTGGGTCATAGAACTCAATGCTGGTCAAGGGGAATTTTTTTCCGGCCAGAACATTCTTAATCTCCTGGGCGCGTAAAGAATCTGTGCCAACCAGCGCCACCCGGAACGGTGTCCTCTTGGCCATTTTCTCTCCGATTCAACGACTCTTTTGCCTCTCCCGCATCAGCAAGTACATTCTATCTTTGAGAGCCAATTTCTTTTTTTTTAGCTGGCGCTCTTCAACCTCTTCATCTTCAGTCAGGGCACCTTTATTTCTTAGAACCTCGAGACGTTCCTCGCAGCGGCGGTGTTCCTCCGCTAACCGGCGAAACTCTTCGCTCTCCTTAAGCAGGCGCTCCTTAAGAGCTTTCTCGTCCATCGCTTCTTTCCTCCCTGGAAAGGATAACATAAGCCCTAACCTAATTCAAACCAACGAGGCGGCGAAAATGGCCTCTAAGCGAGCTGCCAAGGAAGACCAGGTAAATTCCAAGATCTTCTGGCGCCCTGCCTGGGAGAGTCGCCGCCGTAGCGCCCCGTCATGGAGCAATCTTTCTATTTTCCGTTTCAGGATAAACGGAAATGGCCAGCGGACAACTAAAGCCGTTCGGTCGGGAAGAGCAAAATCGGCCGTGCCTGAAGGTGTACAGACCACAGGAACACCGCAGGCCATGGCTTCAGCCGTCGGGTTAGACCAGCCGGCTCGTCTCTCAGCACTGACAAAGATGTCGGCTTGAGAGTACATCCAAGCCATCGAGCTTTGAGGTAGATTCCAGAAAAATTCATAGGGCACAGGGGTCTTAATTAGCTCGCGCGGGTCCCGAGATTCACCCTTTACTGGAGAATCAAAAAACAGAAGCTTCACCTCAGGATGATGTCGCCAAACTGCTTCTACGGCCTTCAAAACGAGGCCAATCCCCTTTCTCTTCCGGTAAAAGCGTCCGTAGCAAAGAATCCGGAATTCCCTTTCTGAGCCTTCCCGCCTCTCCGGATAGAATAGGCTCGGGTTAATCCCTCCTGGGGCCAGCTCACATCGAATCCCATAACGCTGCTCAATACGTCGGCATATACCAGAGGAATTGCCCAAAAAACGGAACGGTAAACGCACGACCTGTTTCTCCAAACGATGACCGGCTAAAACAAAATAAAAAAACTTTACGCCGGCCGGAATAGCCTGAAATTCTCTGAGAAGCGAATATTCAGAGCAAAGGGCGATATCATAGTTATCTTGCGATAAAACTGCTAACGGCCGCATCCGGCCCTTAAAATCAAACCAATGAGGCGAGATTCCCTCAGGCGTATAAAGGATAAATTCGTGGCCTCGCCTGGTCAGTTCATTCCCTAATTCCAAATAGCGGCGCACTCCTCCCCATATCTCGACATGGGGTAAGAGGGCCGCTATTTTCATCGCCTCTTTTCTTTAAGTTTAGCAATTTCTTTAAACAATCAAAAGCTACCTCTTTTTACTTTATTCTCAAGGAGTTTCTACGCGCTTCGACCTAAAAATCACCACCCTTTTTACGAAACAAAGAGCCCTCGACATATTGACAAGAAAAGAAAAGAAAAATATACTTGGCGATGAAAAAATATATTTTAGTGGCCAGGTAGCTCAGTCGGTAGAGCGAGGGACTGAAAATCCCTGCGTCGGCGGTTCGATTCCGTCCCTGGCCACTTTTTATATTTTTTCTTCCCTTTTGTGGAGGTAAGTGCGGGGGATAAGTCCGGTATGGCCGCAGGGACCGTTATACGTGGCGAACTTCAATATCCTGAAGCGATAAAGATTCTAACGCCCACTTTTAGCAAATTTTCGGGGCGCGAACCTTTGACTCTTCCAACAACCAGGTCAGCTGCAATTAAGCCTTTTTAATCAGGCTCAAAGCCAGTTGATTGTCTTATTATAAGGTCAAGGCTGCATTAGAACCGATAACTGATAGAAATGTTGGGAACAATTATCGTCAAATTGTAAATTCCAGGCATAGCGGCGTGATATTCAGGCTTGGTCAGGACATCCACATAACTCACTTTTCTTTCCTGGCCTTTTAAGTATTCAAACCCAAAATCAAGTTTCAAGTCACCGAGGGTATATCCGACGCCAAAGGTCAGGACATTAAAATCATAGCTGGGGAGAAGAACATTCATTGTGGTATCGGGAGCAGGTGAAGGGTCCCAATAATATCCAGCTCTAACGGCCCAATTATTAGGTAGCGTGTATTCCGCTCCCAAGCGCATTTGCATGACGCTCTTCCAATGCATTTCTCTGGCGTCATCGCCACTCAGGGCCATCAGCAGCTTCCACCCCGGGTCAAGAAAATCGGTTCTCATAACATCGATTGTCTTCCATTCTGACCACTGGAGGTCAGCCGTTATGGTCAGAGCCGTAATTGGTTTAAAGGCTAAACCAAAGGCTAACCAGGTAGGATAGGTGACGTTTCTTTCTACGTCTGATTCCTTATTCAGCCCGATAAGATAAATATTAGAAATAGCGGCATTTCCTTTGAACTTGATGGTGCTCCGCGTCCGAAAAGTTGCTCCTAAGCTGAATTTTTCGTTCGGCCTGACCAACACACCAAAAGTAGCCCCCATGCCCCAACCGCTCATGCTTTCTTCATATTGACCTAAATCCACCTTGTAAGGAGGGACGGGTATTTCAGCCGACCCCGCGTGCATCGAAATATCAAAGGAACCATAATTAAGATTCAAGGTGCCTCCCACCAGGAATTGGTCATTAACCTTGTAAGCAATGGCGGGAGCAATACTTACCACGCCGATGCGGCTTGACCATTCATAAGTCTTATTCTCGGCAATGGCCGCAAAATCCGACCCATCCCAGGCTGTGCCAAGACCAGACGGAATAAACACGCCTATGCCAGCCACCAAGTTTTCCGCAATCGGGTGATAATAAGCCGCTAAACCAGCCAAATAGTGTTTGGATTGGGTTTTAGCATTAACCATGGTTAACGTCCCGACGTTGGGGACTGGCACCTCGAGTTTGTACTTGCCTGAAGGAATGAGGTCCGTACCATAAAACCCAAAAGCCCGCGTTTTGAATAGAGCAATTCCTGCCGGGTTCCAGAAGATAGCGCTATAGTCATCTGCCAAACCAACAAAAGCTCCGCCCATCGCCAGCGCCCGCGACCCGAGGCTGTTAAGATTAAGCCCGTTCGCCATCAAAAAAGAAGGCAAAATAAGCCAGAAAGCTACCCCAAATATAAGCCTACTTTTTTGTTTCATTTCAGCCTCCTTAAACGCCTTTTAACTCCTTTTAGATTATTTTTGCTTTTATCATAAATCAAAAAATTCATCAAGCCAACTAAGCTTCAGTTAGGCTTGGAGAAAATAATTTCGCCATTCCTATCGATATCCACGATAACTGTGTCCCCCTCTTTAAATTCGCCCTGAAGCAGCTTTGAAGCCAAAGGGTTCTGGACAAGCTGCTGAATAGTTCTTTTTAAAGGCCGGGCGCCATAAACCGGGTCAAAACCTCTTTCCGCAAGAACTTCCTTGGCCCGAGCGGTTACTTGCAGGTCAACCTTTTTTCCCGCCAACCGAGACTTTAAAAGGTCAAGCTGAATTTCGACTATTTTCAAGAGAACCTCCCGGCTCAATGACTTAAAGATAACCACCTCGTCGATTCGATTCAGGAATTCAGGCCGGAACGATTGCTCCAGTATTTTGCGCACCTCTTTTTCCATCATCTCATAGTCTTGACTAAACTCTTTGATGACCTGGCTTCCCAGGTTAGAAGTCATGATAATAAGTGTATTACGAAAATCCACAGTCCGGCCCTTGCCATCAGTTAAGCGACCGTCATCGAGAATCTGAAGCAGAATATTAAAAACGTCAGGATGAGCTTTCTCTACTTCATCCAGAAGAATAATCGAGTAGGGCCGCCTTTTAATGGCCTCGGTAAGCTGCCCTCCCTCTTCATAGCCGACATAGCCGGGAGGAGCGCCAATCAAACGGCTGACAGTGTGTTTTTCCATATATTCTGACATGTCGAGTCGGACCATGGCTTTCTCGTCGTCAAAAAGAAATTCCGCCAGAGCCCGGGCCAACTCTGTTTTGCCGACGCCGGTTGGCCCGAGGAAAAGAAAAGAGCCAATCGGCCGGGAAGAATCCTGGATACCGGCCCGAGCCCGTCGGACCGTGTCGGCGACAGCTCTTAAGGCATGGTCCTGACCGACCACTCGCTGACTTAATTTCTCCTCCATCCGAATTAGCTTATCTATTTCTCCCTCAAGCATTCTGGCCACGGGTATTCCAGTCCATTTGGAGACTATCTCCGCTATATCCTCTTCATCGACTTCCTCCTTGATCATCTTGCCTTTTTTCTGGGCCTCGGTTAGTTCGGCTGTTATTCGCTCCATTTCCCGCCGCAGTTCCACCAGCCGGCCGTAGCGAATTTCAGCCACTCTCTCCAGGTCACCTCGACGTTCAGCATTCTGCTCCTCAACTTTTAGGGAGTCCATCTGTTCCTTCAGCTTGTTCATAGTCTGAATCAATTCTTTCTCTCTCAGCCATTGCCCTTTGAGCGCCTCACTCTTCTCTTTAAGTTCGGCTAACTCCTTCTGAAGTCTATTTAGCCGTTCCTGCGAAGCCTCGTCTTTCTCCTTTTTCAAGGCTTGTCGCTCAATTTCTAACTGACGGATACGCCGTTCCAGCTCATCTATTTCCTCAGGCATGCTATCAATTTCGACTCGAATTCGAGCCGCAGCCTCATCCACGAGGTCAATGGCTTTATCAGGAAGATATCGGCCCGAGATATAGCGCTGGGAAAGAACCGCGGCGGCCACGAGAGCAGAATCCTTAATTTTCACCCCATGATGCAGTTCGTATTTCTCTTTTAAACCCCGCAGAACAGAAATAGTCTCCTCCACCGTTGGTTCATCGACAAAGACAGGCTGAAAGCGTCTCTCTAAAGCCGGGTCCTTCTCTATATATTTTTTATATTCGTTGAGAGTAGTCGCGCCGATGCAGCGGAGCTCGCCTCTGGCTAAGGATGGCTTGAGCATATTCGAGGCATCAATCGCTCCTTCGGCTGCTCCAGCGCCGATAATAGTGTGCAGTTCGTCGATAAAAAGGACGATTTCTCCTCCCGCCTCCTTTATTTCTTTGAGAATAGCCTTGAGTCGGTCCTCGAATTCGCCACGGTATTTGGTTCCCGCAATAAGAGCGCCAATATCCAAGGCGATAAGGCGTTTATTCTTTAAAGACTGGGGCACGTCGCCGTTGGCAATTCTCTGAGCTAAGCCTTCAACAATCGCGGTTTTACCAACGCCGGCCTCACCAATAAGCACGGGATTGTTCTTAGTTCGCCGGCTCAACACTTGGACCACCCTTCTAATCTCTTCCTCTCGGCCGATGACTGGGTCGAGCTTTCCCTGACGCGCCAAATCCGAAAGGTCTCTCGCATATTTTTTTAATACTTCATATTTTGTCTCCGGCTCGGCATCGGTGATACGCTGGCTACCCCGAATTTCTGCTAAAGCCCTAAGGGTCTTTTCTTCATCCACGCCGTATTTCTTTAAAATTTTGGTCACTTCGCTACTTTGGTCTTTGAGCATAGCCATAAAAAGATGCTCGGTGGAGATAAACTCATCTCTAAGGGTGGCAGCCTCCTTTTCGGCTTGGTTTAAGACCTGATTTAACCCGGGCGATAAATATATTTCGCCCGCCCCTGTTACCCGGGGCAATCGACTCAACCCGACTTCCAGTTCATTAAGGATCCCCTTGACATTAACCCCTAATTTTTGAAGGACGGAAACAACCACATTTTCTTCCTGCTGGAGGAAACTCCAAAGAAGATGCTCCGGCTTTAATTCTTGATGCTCCATTTCTTGGGCTTTTCTCTGGGCCGAAGCCAAGGCCTCTTGAGATTTTAAAGTTAATTTATCCCATCGCATAACTTCTCTCCTTGGAAAAGGCGCTGAGTTGTATTAAAACTCCTCCTCTTTTTTCTGTCAAGAGAACGGGACCTCTGTCGCCCAAAGAGTAGTGATCTGTCAGGCTTATTTCGGCTGGATCTCTTTTAAAAACAAAAAAATATAAGATTTTAGAGGTGCCACAACCTGGCCGACTTAAACTCCTGTTGCCTCCTCACCAAGGGCGAGAGGGAAAGGCGTGATCGGCTATCTTAAATTGGCGACTAGAAACACGATTAAAATTTCTTCTTGACAACCCCAAAAAAATTGATATCTATTTCATGGGAGTGAGTCATGGAAGAAATCGAAATTTCCAGCTGGTTGACCCTTGACGCCATCAAAAAAAAAGCGGATATTGTCGAATCCGTTGGGAACCTCCAGACCGGCCATAGCATGTCGGTTTTCTGCATTATCGAGGATGATTACTTAGAGCTATGTTATAGTGATTCCGGGCCTAATTACCTCCGGCGTTATGAGGACCGCGAAGAACTCGAAGAAGCCCTCGAGCAAAGGAAGGAAGAGGTCGGCGAGGCTCCCTACGAAGAAGACATGGACTTCGAAGAAGAGTTCGAAGAGGAAGAAGAGGAGGAGGAAGAGTTCGATTTTGAAGATGAATCCGAAAACTTCTGACTAATCAGGTCACTGAAAACTCTTCAGTGTTAGAACGGTTTATCCTCTTCCAATCTTTTTCTCCAGAGATGGAGCCATTCGAGAGCTTCTAAGGGAGGCAAGCGGTCAAGGTCCAGCGAAAGCAGGCTCGCCTCCAGCTCCTCCCAAATTTCCTTTTTTCGGTCCTCGGCAAAAAGCCAGAGCTGGTTTTTGGAAGACGGTCGGGTTCGCCGCTCGCTGAGCCGCGGCTGACCGTTGGGGTCCAATTCTTTCCTTTCTAAGTTATATAAAATTTCTTTAGCTCGAGAAATAACTGTCTTGGGAACGCCGGCCAGCTTGGCCACGTGCAGCCCATAACTCTGGTCGGAAGGGCCGGGCAAAACCTTCCGCAGGAAGATAACCTCCCCCTGCCACTCCTTTACCTGGACATGATAATTTTTTGCCCTGCTCAGAGTGAGTTCAAGCTCGGTAAGTTCGTGATAATGGGTTGCGAAGAGGGTCTTGGGCCGGATTTCCTCCTTCTCGTGAAGATATTCCGCCACCGCCCAGGCAATGCTGAGTCCATCAAATGTGCTGGTTCCCCGCCCGATTTCGTCCAAAAGAATCAGACTCCGGGGGGTGGCATGATGAAGAATATTGGCCGTTTCGATCATTTCTACCATGAAGGTCGATTGTCCCAGGCTCAAATAATCAGTGGCGCCGATGCGAGTAAAAATGCGGTCAATGAGCCCAATTTTGGCCTCAGTTGCGGGAACGAATGAACCCATCTGAGCCATTAAGCAAATCAAGGCCACCTGCCGGATGTACGTGGATTTCCCGCCCATGTTGGGTCCAGTAATTATAAGAATCTGGGCACTGTCGCGGTCCATGGCCACATCATTAGGAATAAAGGGTTCATTAAGCGTCTTTTCGATAACGGGATGACGGCCGTCCTTTATCCAAATACTGTCGCCGTCGTTAACCTCGGGCCGGACATACCGTCTTTCCGCCGCCAGTTGGGCTAAAGCGGTCAAAACATCGATTAAGGCAAGACGCCTGGCGACCTCTCTCAGGCGGGGTGACTCCTGAGCAATTTTTTCTCTGGTTTCCAGAAAAAGCTTTCTCTCTAAATCGCGGATTCTTTCTTCGGCGGAGAGAACCTTCTCTTCATATTCTTTTAATTCTGGGGTAACGAATCTCTCTGAACCAACCAGGGTCTGTTTCCGAATATAATCGGGAGGGACAAGGGAAAGATTGGGTTTAGTGACCTCGATAAAATAGCCAAATACCTGATTGAAACGAACTTTGAGGGAGGCAATTCCCGTCCTTTCCCTTTCTTTTCTCTCCAAGCCAGCGATAAAGGTTTTGCCAGAGTGGCTGAGCTGGCGAAGCTCGTCCAGCTCCAGACAAAAACCTTGCTTGACCAGGCCACCTTCATCTATACCCGCGGCTGGTTCATCCAAAATGGCCCGGTCGATTAACTCGGCAATTTCTGGTGCATTGTCCCATTGGTCTTTGATTTGTTGAAGCCGGGGAGCGGTTAGAGGTTCTAACCATTTTCTTAGTTCGGGTAAAATTGTCAGCGACTTTTTTAGCAAGACCAGGTCGCGAGCCGTGGCCGCCCCTAAGGAAAGCTTACCCGTAAGCCTTTCCAGGTCGCCGATTAGCTTTAAGGTTTTTCTAATTTCTTGACGCTCGACAGTGTGACGGAGGCAGTCTTCAACCGCGTCCTGACGAGCTTCAATTTCATTGAGGTCAAGCAGGGGCTCAAGAAGCCAGGAACGGAGAAGTCTGGCACCGGCGGAAGTCATGGTCATGTCCATAATATCAAAAAGAGAATCCTTCTCGCGGCCGTCTCTCATATTCTTTATCAGCTCAAGATTCCTGATGGCTGTGGCATCCAACACCATAAATTGACTAGTTTGATAGAAGGACACGCCTTCTACAAAACGCAGGGATTCTGGACGAAGCGTCCGCAGATAATGCAGCAAGCCACCCGCGGCTCTGACAGCCAAACCTTTGCCTTCCAGGCCAAACCCAGCGACCGACTCCACTCCAAAATGGGTCAAGAGGAGTTGATGACTGTGCGCCTGGTCGAAAATCCAGTCTTCAGCCGGACTCATGGCTGGCGAACCTTGGTCGGGGGAAGCAAAAAGAGCGGCCACCCTTTGGCTCGTGCTCTGGGGGAAGACTATTTCCCTTGGCTGAAGCCGGTATAGCTCGTCAATCAGACTTTCCTTGGCCGGACCAGTTTTTTGAGTCGTTCTGATGTGTCCGTCAATCATGTTCAGGCAAGCCAAGCCCCAGCTTTCCAACTCCAGAACGAGGCTAACTAAAACCACTCCTTCCCTGGGACCTTCTAACTCCACCTCCAGGGCCGTTCCTGGTGTCAGAACGCGAACCACCTCTCTTTTCACCACGCCCTTAGCTATCCTCGGGTCCTCGACCTGCTCGCAGATGGCCACTCTGTATCCCTGCCGCAGCAATTTATTCCAATAGCTCTGGGCGGCATGATAGGGTACGCCACACATGGGAACTTTTTGTCTCGAAGTTAACGCAATATCGAGCAGAGTCGCAGCCAATTTGGCATCCTCATAAAATAGCTCATAGAAATCGCCCAGACGGAAAAAAAGCAGATAATCCTGGTACTGCCTTTTAATCCGCAAATATTGCTGCATCATTGGAGTTATCGCATCATCCCTTCGGCCCTTCATGTCTTCAACTATAGCCGGAGATAGCTATGTTTTCAACCACCGGCAGCATTCCTACCATTTAAACCCATGTGGCGTTATATAAATCATAAATCAGCGCTCTCTAATGACAAGCTATTTTCATCTGTTCTCTTCCTTTTTATCCACGCTGGTTTGATGCTTAAGTTCGCGATGGCGGAAGCTATCATGAAAAGTTTCGGGTCTAAGCCTTCCCTAATCGCTCCTCGAGGGAGCCTCCAGGCCCGAGGATATCTGAGCCTAAAGAGGCCAAACGGGGAGGCCAAAAAGGGAGAAAGGGACTTCAGGGATATGTCTGTTAACAAAAAATCGGTGGCAGCTTGCCTATTTTCCTATTTTTTAAGACTGGGCAAAAGAAGAGGCTGCGAGGATGTAAACTGATTCAAGATTAAGGAGCAGGGAGGCAATTTCCGCCGGCTCGGAGAAAGGCAAAGATG
>Ga0209102_1000042_pt1 | contig 83587 bp, 93 predicted proteins | sample ConPoolayeHmetaG_FD_185483 | JGI IMG/M metagenome (GOLD analysis project Ga0209102, IMG submission 185483) | Hot spring microbial mat communities from California, USA to study Microbial Dark Matter (Phase II) - Cone Pool mat layer H metaG... ... | reverse complement strand
ATTGATTCATATTCAATAAGATCACTTTCTATTGATACTTCTGATATTCCTGTTGACGAGGTAAAAAATAGGCTACTTGAATTTGTTGCATTGAATTTTTAGTTTGAGACAAAGAGAGATTATGGATAAAAAACCTAAAATACTTTGGATAAAAAGGCAATTTCTGGAAGAAATTCTAGAAGGCAAGAAAACAGTCGAGGTTCGGGTTGGTCACAGAAACATTCAGGAATTGAAACCAGGAATGAGACTCCTCTTGAATGATGAGCATGAAATTGGAATTAAGGATGTAAGGAGGTACTCGAATTTTTCTGAAATGTTAGAACATGAGGAAGCCGAAAAGATTGTGCCAGGTATGCCCAAAGGAGAAATTCTCAGAGTATTAAGAAGTTTATATCCGCCGTTTAAGGAAAAATTAGGAGTTTTCGCGATAGAATTAGAATCTCGCGGATATAAACCCCAGCGATAATTTACTACTCCAACTGGTTTTGCTCATATTTAATGTTCGATAATCATCTCATTGCTGCCCTAGATGGGATATTCGAACGATGGTATGATTATCGACAAATAGATTGGAAAAGTGAACTGGAATATCCTGAATTTATCTTGAGACAGACTCAACACTTTTTATTTTTAAGTTAGGTTATTGAATGTTGTAATCTATAAATTTGACACTCTCTAGCGACAGACCTTCTCTCTCGATTGCAATTTTATAAACAAGCTGTATATCCGGATGAACAATCTTATCTGAATCAAGATGTAAGAATTCGTCTCTCTCAAACCACCTTCCAGTTTTAACTCCAGGATCAGTTCTCCTTCCAGCTTTTTTGTCTAGCATTGCTCCGAAAACGACATATATCCAATTCCTATCCTCTTTTTTGCACAAATAACACCCCAAAAGAGAGATTATTTTGCAACTGTATCCAGTTTCTTCTCTAGCTTCTCTTAGAGCAGCTTCTATTAGCCCCTCATTTTTATCAATAGAGCCTCCAGGTAAATTCCAACGATCTTTGCCAATTTTATTTTTATCCTCTTCCTTTATAAGATATATCCGATCAAGGTTATCAAATAAAACAATTCCCACAAAGAAATCTCTATTCGGTTTTAGTTTAGTTTTGTTTCCTTTCATTTTTTAAGATTGCCTTTCCAGATATTTTTTATAAACAGGATCTTTTTCAATCATCTTATCAATGGCTTCCTGAATTATCTCAGTTTTAGTCTTTTTATAATTAAAAGCAGCCCAGCTTAAATAAGTATCTTCAGCTCCAGTGATTACAAGGTTAAAACGCCTTACTGATTTATCTTCGTATTTTCTAAAAAATCTTTGAAGTTGTTTTTTAATGTCGTTGATATTTTTATATTCTGCCACCAATAAATCTTTAACCTGTGAGCCTTCTATAAAGAGTTTTTCAAGTTCTTCTCCTTCCTTTTTATGTCTAAGAACAAGAACAGGTTTACCTTTTTGAAGAGCATAAGTTAGTTGATGCCCAATTGACATACTCCTCACTGTGGCATCAATTACAACAACGTCAGCAGTCACAATTGCACTCATTACATCTTTATATAGAGTGTAAGAGGGAATATCTGGTACCCCTCTCTGAGCGACATTAATAGAATAATCTATCCAATCCCTGCTTAGTTTGTGACCCAGACTTAAGATTTCATCTCTTGTAGCTCTGTAAAAATCAGCGTATTTATCTATAGATCTTGCGGAACAAGTAAAAAAAACTTTCATGATCTTGATAAATTATAAACAAAGTTGTAACATTTGTGCAAATGTGTCCTGTTATACACATCTGTGTATAAACAGAAACAAATAATGGTTAATGGTTATGAAACAGAATAAGAACAATACAATTTTCATTGACGTGGGTTCATCTACTGTTAAAATCTACGAGCTTTCTACCGATTATCCGAAACTTAAAGTTAGCCGTTCTATACCCTTCAAAGACAATTTTGATCCCGACAAAGGTATCTCGGAAGAAAACAAGAAAGAACTATACGAGTTAATATCTGAGATTAAAAACAAATATCCCGAGTCAAAAATTAAACTCTACGCAACCGCACTTTATCGCAAATTTTCTCCAAAGGTAAAGCAAGAATTTATTGATGAGTTTTTTCAGAAAACTGGTCTCTTCTTTAACGTTATAGAGCATGACCTTGAAAATTTCTACCTTCAAGTCGCACTTATCGGAAAGTACAAGGATGCCGAGGAGCCGGTTCTTCTGATTAATATCGGTGGCGGCTCAACCGAGCTGGTGGTCATGTTTGAGAGAGAAGCAGTTGAAACCAAAAATATAGAAGTGGGGGTTGGAACGATTTTAACCAAATTTGAAGGAATAAACGAAAAGGTTTCAAAAGTTGCTCTCGAAAAAGTGGTGGAGTTTGTAAAAGAAAAACTTCCTCCTTTGCAGAACAAAGTTAAGTTAGCCTTCTATTCTGGTGGTGAATTAACTTATATGCAACTGGCTGGCTATAAGTTGCAAGACAATAAATTGTTTAGGGATAAAAATCACCCCAGCCTTATCTCTTTTAATGAATTTGCCAAACGAAATAAAGAGATTTTTAACAAGGTAGCTCTTGCTAAATTAGAAGCACTTATGCCTGATAATCCCAGGTGGATGCACGGAGCAAGGGCTTGTAGTGCTTTAGCACAAGCAATTTGCGAAAAATACGAAATTCAAACAATTATTCCCTCTAACTCAAACCTTATAGATGGAGTTATAAGACAAGAATTTCGTTATGTAACAATAAGTGGAAATTTCCGCAAACACCTGGACTATATTCTGAAAGTTAGAAAACAGTTAGTTGAGAAAGGGGTTGAGGTATTAAGCCCAAGATTCACAGAACCCAAAAACCCTGGGGAAGAATTTGTGGTGTTTGGCGGAGAGGAAGGACTAACTCCACTTCAACTAGAAAGACATCATTTGGACTCAATAGCCAAATCTGATGCTTTAATTGTTTGTGATCCAGATGGTTATGTAGGAGCTTCTGCCCTAATTGAGATTGGTTACGCTCACTGTTTAGGAAAACGCATAATATTTGTTGAGAAACCTGAAGAATTTATGCTCAACACTCTTCCAGCCGAAGTAGGGCTTTAACTGTTTCTCTCTTGAAAAGTTCTAAGGTCGTTCTATCCAATACAATTCTTTGAGCGCTCCTCGGGTAGGTGCACTACGCTAAAGCTTCGTAACACTTTTTCTACCCTCGGAAAGATCCTTCTTCAAGGCTACTTTTATCAATCTTTTATATGCAAAGGATTTACCTGATCCTGTCTTTAAATAAAGTTCAAAATCTCTGGCTTCTTTTTCGGTCGTAAATGCCCCATACCAAATTAGTCTCTATGGCAGATGTGGTTTAGCTGATTTTACTTTACCTGAATTATGCAAGGCCAATCTACTTTTCAAGTTCTTTGCTGAACCAAAATAGAAAATGTGCGATTTTGAACATAACAAGATGTAAGTATAAAACATGGTGTACTACCCTATGGCTTCGTAACGTCAGAGCATGCCACTCCGTAGCCTTGGCGAAGGATGGCTCCTCGGGTAGGATTCCCTTCGGTAAACTCAGAGTAAACTTTACGGTAGGTTCTCTTCTACCAGAAGTGCTTCAACAAACTCAGTGCAAGTATTTATACCAAGTTTTCCTTTTATTAACATTTGTTTCTTTACTCTAGACCAACCCTTTCTTTGTTTTTCTCTTATCGCAGCTTGATGTTTGTTTTGGTATCTTTCGCAGTATATTAGTTTTATATCAGAAAACTTTTTCGTAAAAAAAGACTGTTTATTTTTGTGTTGCTTAATTCTGTCAACTAAATCAGCAGTTATCCCAACATAAAAAGTTTTCTGATCGCAAAGAAGCATATAAACATACCAAATTTCATTGTGCATAAAATTGGCTTGCACTGAATTAACTGAATGTGCTTGCACTGAGCTTGCCGAAGTGCTCCGCTCTCAAAACCACTGCGAACCGTCCCGATAATTTTACCAAATACAATTCATCAATTAAAAAGAAGAAATTTAAAAAAATAACATCTCAATCGCAGGCTCAGACACAATTTGCGTCCTCGCACTGCTCCCTTTACTTCCTGCCACACTTTCAGCGTGGCGGTTTCCCTCTGCCAATTCCATCGGCAAAGTCTATTTTATATATTCCCACCTTCACCCCGTTAGATGTTCACTATCTAACGGGGCAAGCCACCCTATAGGGATTCTATTCTTATTAAAATTCCTCTTGATAACTATTGTATTCTTTTGTATAATTTAGTCAGATTTTATGAAAATTTGAATTTTAAGAAAAAGATTATGGCTATGGAAGAAAAAGAGATAATGACTGTTAAACAAGTTTCAGAATATTTACAGATGGACGAACACACTGTCTATAAACTTGCTCGCTCTGGTCAAATCCCTTCCCTAAAAATCGCTGGTCAGTGGCGGTTTAAAAAAGAGATAATTGATCAATGGATAAGTAAAGAATCGTTAGAAAGAACCACAGATTTCTTTTCTTTACAAAAGAAACGGAAAAAACAAATAAGATGAAAAATGCTTATAAACATTTTGAAACATTAATTTGTGCAGAAGAATCGACGACCTATGGTGAAAAAAGGATAGAGCCTTTTTTCTATGACCCACTCAAGAAAATAAAGCTTTATAATGGAGATGCTCTTGAACTGTTAAAAAAAATACCTGATAAATGTATTGACCTCATATTTGCAGACCCTCCTTACTTTGGAAATCAATCTGGTTTGATTATAAAAAGGAATGATGGACATGCCAATACCTTTGATACCCAAAAAGCAAAATGGGCTTACTCAAAATCACTATCTTACCAATTTGAATTTCATTATGCTTGGCTAAAAGAAGCTCAAAGAATACTTAAAGACGGTTCAACTATATGGGTTACTGGTACGTATCACAGTATTGGAGTCATTAATGTCGTGCTTCAGGATTTAGGTTTTAAAATCCTTAATGATATAATTTTGCATAAAAGGAATGCTCCACCTAATTTTAAAGGCTCCTGTTTCAGAGCTGTAACAGAAACAATGTTATGGGCAAAGAAGAATAATTATGGTAACACTAAATTTAATTATTGGCAGATGAAGAGGCTTAATGGTAATACCCAGATGAAGAACTTATGGGAATACTGCGCAGAAAAAAATCCATTTAGACACCCAGCGACAAAGCAACAAATAATTTTAGAGTATGTGATCTTAGCCGGGAGTAACGAAGGTGATTTAATACTTGATCCTTTTGCGGGTTCTGGAACGACAGGGTTTGTTGCACAAGGCCTCGGTAGGAAATGTATTATGATAGAAATAGATTCCAATTATTGCCAGCTAATTAAAAACAGAATAGAAGGAAAATATGGTGAATTCAGAAGAAAGACAAAAACTTAAAGAGAAATTTAGAAGCCAGATTCTAAAGTATGTTGATCAATTTAATGCTGCTGTTTCGACGAAAGATGGTGATTGGGTTGTAAAAGGGTTTATAGATATTGCGAAAAATATCTATACAATTTCAGTCGATACGAAGGTAGTATCAAAAATTATGGAACTGCTTTTGTTCCCTAAAATATGTCAATTTGCAGAGGAAAACAAGTATAGGATGGTTTTATGTAAAGAACAAAACTTTTATCCTGATATTACATTTGTTGATAGCATAAATAACAAGTTTGCCGTAGATGTGAAAAGCACATATAGAAAGAATGGAAAAGAAGTAAATGGTATGACCTTAGGAGCATTCACAGGATATTTTAGAGATAGAAAAAGCAAGAAAAATATAACATTCCCCTATAATGAATATATAGGTCACTTCGTATTGGGTATTATCTATTCGAGAACGGACAAACACCTTGATGAAAGAAAAGTATATTGCCTTGAAGAACTTAAAAACATCACATCTGTAGTAAAAGATTTTGTCTTTTTTGTTCAGGAAAAATATAAAATTGCTACCGACAGACCAGGGAGTGGAAATACAAAAAATATCGGTTCTGTAGTAAAGATAGATGAACTAATAAATGGTAAAGGACCATTTGCTAAACTTGGAGAAGATGTTTTTGATGATTACTGGATGTTTTACCTTACTAAAGATATGGCAAAGGCAGTGGAACTTAAAGATTCACCTTATAGAAATCTCAAGGAATATATGCAATACAAAAAAATAAAAAAATTAGGATGAAACAAACGTCACAAATTTTTAAAAAACAATTGACTTTACTTGAAAATCTTCCGGTATTTCCTTCAACACGATTTCAAGGGAGTAAACTCAAAATAGTGGATTGGATATGGGAAGGAATAAAAGACTTGAAATTCCATACCGTTCTTGACGCTTTTGGAGGGACTGGAAGTGTTGCTTATATGCTTAAGGAAAAAGGTAAAAAAGTAACATATAACGACATATTGAAATTTAACTACTATATAGGGCTTGCATTGATAGAAAACAATGAAGAAACACTGACAGATGAAGATGTAAGATTTCTTCTTACAAGACATAATGGTATTGCCTATCCCACTTTTATTGCTGACACCTTTAAGGATATCTATTACACGGATGACGAAAATAGATGGATTGATATGGTAGTAACAAACATTAAATTAATGAGTGATAAATATAAACAAGCAATGGCATTTTTTGCACTCTTTCAAGCATGTATTATCAAACGACCCTTTAACCTATTTCACAGAAAGAATCTATATTTAAGATTTGCCGATGTAAAAAGAGATTTTGGGAACAAAATAACTTGGGATACTTCTTTTGAGACACATTTTAGAAAATTTGTTGATGAAGCTAATAACGCAGTTTTCTCTAATGGTCAAAAGAATAAAGCATTAAATCTTGATGTTTTTGATATAGAGGAAGAATTTGATCTTGTTTACATTGACACGCCTTATATTTCAAAAAAAGGAGTTGGAGTAGATTATCTTAGCTTTTATCATTTCCTTGAGGGGCTTGTTAATTATGACAAGTGGGCTAATATGATCGATTATAGAACTAAAAATCGGAAGTTGAAATCAAAACCATCTGTATGGATTGACAGAAATAAAATATACTCTGCTTTTGATAGATTATTTAAGAAATTTCAAAATAGTATTCTTGTTGTTTCATATCGTTCGGATGGTATTCCTTCTATAGATGAACTTGTGGATATGCTTAGAAAATATAAACAAACTATCCACCAGATAAAGAGAAAAGACTATAAATACGCGTTAAGTACAAATGAGTTAGAGGAAGTAATTTTAATAGGGGAATAACATTAGCCACTGACCAGCGATTTTTAGGGAAGGGATAAGTCCTGTGCGAGCAAGTTTATAGATGGTGTGTTCATCCATTTGTAAATATTCTGCCACTTGTTTAACAGTCATTATCTCTTTTTCTTCCATAAAGGCAATCCTTTTGTTAAAATACAAGTTTTCATAAAATCTTACTATGATATACAAAATAATACAATGGATGTCAAGAGAAATCCCGCTCTTTCTACGAAAGGGCGGGATAAAATCCTTATAGGGTGGTGGGTGGGAATAGATAAAATAAGCTCTGCTGATGAAATTGGCAGAGGAAAACTGAACGCTTTTAGTGTGGCAGGAAGTAAAGGGAGCAGTGCGAGGACGATGAAATTGTTCAAGCCTGCGATTGAGATGTTATTTTTTTAAATTTCTTCTTTTTAATTGATGAATTGTATTTGGTAAAATTATCGGGACGGTTCGCAGTGGTTTTGAGAGCGGAGCCATTTTTAACAATACGAACTGGGGATTTTCAGAAAGAGAAACGGAAGTCCCCTTTTCTTTTTTATATCCGCCCCACCCAACCTCTGAAGGAATATTTGAATTTTTGAAGGCGTCAAAATCTTCTGAATAATAAAGATTTATCTGGATTTGCTCCTTTGAATAAAGAATATTTTTGATGAATTTTTTGATTAAAAGATTTCTTTCAACTCCTTTTTGCTGGGCAAGGGATGTTAAAAAGATTTTGAAAATCATATCTTGACTTTTACTTTATTATTTATTATCATATATTAGCAATGATTGATAACTATAAACAAAAAGGGTTGTTTATGGAAAAATGGTTAACTCTTGAACAAATAGCTGAATATTTACAGATGAGTACATCTTCAATTTACAAGATGGCTCAGACCGGTAAAATTCCTGCTTATAAGGTAGGCAGACAGTGGAGATTTAAAAAGGAAGAAATTGATAAGTGGGTAGAAAAGCAAGGGAAAAACTACCATTAGAAAATGGAGGATGATATGCCTGGGGTTTCAATTACACAACAGATTTTTTTAAATTTTTTTCAGAGTCTAAAAGATAAATATCACATTGATGATGAAATCATTAACCAACTAACGAGGCTTTATAAGGAAAACAAACTTAGTGAGTCAACAGAATTAGACAAATTTATTGAATGGTTGGAGGAGTATAATGCTAAGAATAAAGCGTCTAAAAGCTAAATGGTTTAGAGGAATTGTCGAAACTGAACTTGAATTTGACGGTAAATCTATAATCTTATTTGGAGAAAATGGACAAGGAAAAAGCTCTTTTGTCGATGCGTTGGAATTTCTATTTAAGGGACAAGTTTCTTATTTAGAAGAGGCTCAAACAACTTCCACAGCTAGACATGTTCCCCATATCGCTTCAGATAAAAGGAATTGCGAAGTGGAAATTGAATTCCAAGATGGGAGTAAAATAATTCGAAATTTCAAGCAGGAGCTATCCAAAATTCCAAGCCACACTCAATCATACTTTCAACAAGGAGCTGAATCCCCCTTCATATTACGAAGAAAGTACCTTTTAGATTTTATATTGGCACAGCCAGCACCACGGTATGAGAGATTAGCTGCTCTTATAAGACTTTCTGATTTAGAAAATGTTGAATTATCTTTAATGCGTAAAAGAGATCAACTGAAAGAAGAGGTTGAAAGAATTAAGTATAATCTCAGAGATATCCAAGAACAATTAGTAAAATTGCTTGGCAAAGAGGTTGAATCCAAAGAGCAATTTCTGGCTCTTCTAAACGAAAAGTTAAAGAGCTTCCGTCAGCCACCTTTAAATTCTTTTGATGAGATAGCCCAAAGAAAAACCGATGCAATTTCTTCTGCGAAAAGTCCTGAAGAAATGACAAAAACGTCAGAGGCAAGCAAAGCAATAGGAATTGTTGAACAATTGAAAAACAAATTGGCGACTTTTGAGAAACACAAGATATTTTGGGATAAAGTTTCAAATCTCCAACAAGATAAGCAGAAGTTAAAAGAATTTATGTTCAAACAACTACTAGAGCAAGGGCAAAATTTAATAAAGCAAATTGATTGGGTTAAATGTCCCCTCTGCCTTCAGCCAATTGATCGAGATGAAATTTTGAGTTCAATAGAGGCACGTTTGTGTTCTCTTGAACATCTTTCAAAACAGATGAGTGAAATTAAAACTGCAAAGCTGACTTTACAAGAAGATTTAAAAAAAATGATAGACAACATTGAGGTGTTAGTGAATACATTAAGAAAAATGGGTTACATAAACGACCTGAAAGTTTTGACCAATTTAAAAGAACAACTTAAAAAACTCAATGATGATATTAGTCAAGATCCTGCAGATATGAAGATAAGACCTTTTGAAGAAGTACATAAAGAAATTCTTGATAATAAGATTAGAAAACTCCTACAAGAGGATGTATTTTGTTGGTTAAAGAATGAACAGCAGAAACTCACCCCAACAGAAAAGGCTAAAATAACTCTTCAAGTCATTGATTTATTGACAAAGTCCACTGAAATAAGAGAGAAATTTGCCGAACTGTCAGGAAAATTAAACGCAAAGGAACGAATTGCTGACCAAGTGGATAATATCTACAAGTGTTTTCTTGAAACAAAGCATTCAGAAATCCAAAAAATATACGATTCATTACAAACGGATTTTACTCGCTATTATCAAATTTTACACCCCGGAGAAGAACATAAGGATATTAAACTTGTAGTAAAGCCTGAGCGACGAGGAAGCGCAGAAATAAGAAGCACCTTTTATGACAGAATAGATGAAGACCCTCGTGGATTCAATAGTGAGGCTCACCTTGATTCTTTGGGATTGTGTATATTCTTAGCTTTTGTTAAGCACTTCAACAAGAACTTTCCATTGATAATACTAGACGATGTGATTTTCTCAATTGATGCTACACATAGAAACAGAATAAGTGACCTTATATATAAAGAATTTGCTGATTATCAATTTCTTATCACAACTCATGATTATATGTGGTTTGAAGAACTACAATCCGCACAAAGAGCTTTTAAATTAGAAAACAATTTTAAAAATCTCAAAATTATTAAATGGTCATTAAACGAAGGCCCAATTATTGATAAATATAAACCCAGATGGCAAGAAATCGAAAGTAAAATTGATAGGGGGGATAAAGATGGTGCTGCAAGGGACAGCAGAAATTGTTTAGAATGGTTATGTTATGAAATGGTTGTTGGGCTACGAACTTCTCCTGTATATTTGAAACGCGATAACAAATATGAAGTCAGAGATTTGTATCAACCATTTATTGATAGAGTCAAGAAACTATTGCCAGAATTTTATAAAAACAACGAGGCCATATTCCAACAATTAGAAAAGAATAGTATCTTTGGAAATATTTTGTCTCATAATAATCCTACAGCAGGTAATGTTTCAATTAATGAAGTCAAAGATTTTGTTGATTCACTACTTAAAGTATATAACCTTTTCTTTTGTCCAAAATGTTCCAGTTTAATTCAATATCATCAAACTGCAAGAATTATAAAATGTAGTTGCGGAGAGAAGACTTGGAATACAAAATGATCAATCTTTCCTATAAGAGAGGGAACAAAAATGAACTGTGCAATTTATACAAGAGTATCTACTGATAACCAAGCTGAAAAAGAATTTTCTTCTTGTGAAGCACAAGAGGAAAAGATAAGGGCTTTTATTAAAAGCCAGAATAATTGGGAAGTTTTTAAGGTTTATTCTGATGCTGGTTATACAGGTGCTAATCTTAACCGTCCTGCCTTAAATGAAATGCTTGAAGATATAAAACAGAACAAAATCAATCTCGTCATTTCATATAAAATTGACCGCTTAACAAGGTCGCCTAAAGACTTTTACCAGCTTATCGAATTATTTGAAAAGCATGGTGTTGATTTTATCTCAGTCACGGAAAGGTTCGATACATCCACCCCGTCAGGAAGGCTTCTTAGAAATATTATGCTTACCTTTGCACAATTTGAGAGGGAATTGGCTTCTGAAAGGACAAAGGATAAGATGCTTGAGAGAGCTAAAAAGGGAATGTGGAACGGTGGTATTGTGCCTTATGGATATAAGAAAGAAAATAAAAAACTTGTTATCAATCCTAAAGAAGCTGAAACTGTGAAACTTATTTATGAAACTTATACCACCACCGGTTCTTTATTTCAGGTTTATGAAAAATTGAAACAAGAGGAAATAAAAGATCGACAACGAAAAATTTTTTCAAAAGGTGCTATTCATTATATTTTGAGAAATATTGTCTATACTGGAAAACTCAAATATGGAGGAAGTATATATCAAGGGATTCATAAACCAATTATCTCAGAGGATTTATTTAACATTGCCCAGCAAATACACAAAGAAAAAATCAGAAAATTAAGACTCTATAAAGATTATCTGTTTGGTGGACTTGTTGTTTGTAATGAGTGCGGTTCTAAAATGACTCCGTGTTTTGCCAATAAAAGAAGGAACAATAAACTAAAGAGATATTACTATTATCGCTGCACCTCTACTTTTAAGAGGGATTGGGATGCCTGTTCTACCAGACAGGTAAATGCAAACAGACTTGAGAATTATGTTTTAGAAAATCTTAGTAGAATTTCTCTTGATGAAAATTATATTGAAAATCTTACCTTTAGACTTAATAATGATACTGAAGCGGGCTGTCGCTCTGGACACGAACTAACAGAAAAATGCTACTCGCTTTCCTCTCAAACTCTTCAAAATATCCTAAAAATCTTTTTAACATCCCTTGCCCAGCAAAAAGGAGTTGAAAGAAATCTTTTAATCAAAAAATTCATCAAAAATATTCTTTATTCAAAGGAGCAAATCCAGATAAATCTTTATTATTCAGAAGATTTTGACGCCTTCAAAAATTCAAATATTCCTTCAGAGGTTGGGTGGGGCGGATATAAAAAAGAAAAGGGGACTTCCGTTTCTCTTTCTGAAAATCCCCAGTTCGTATTGTTAAAAATGGCTCCCCGGGTAGGATTCCCTTCGGTAAACTCAGGGTAAACTTTACGGTAGGTTCTCTTCTACCAGAAGTGCTTCAACAAACTCAGTGCAAGTATTTATACCAAGTTTTCCTTTTATTAACATTTGTTTCTTTACTCTAGACCAACCCTTTCTTTGTTTTTCTCTTATCGCAGCTTGATGTTTGTTTTGGTATCTTTCGCAGTATATTAGTTTTATATCAGAAAACTTTTTCGTAAAAAAAGACTGTTTATTTTTGTGTTGCTTAATTCTGTCAACTAAATCAGCAGTTATCCCAACATAAAAAGTTTTCTGATCGCAAAGAAGCATATAAACATACCAAATTTCATTGTGCATAAAATTGGCTTGCACTGAATTAACTGAATGTGCTTGCACTGAGCTTGCCGAAGTGCTCCCCGGGTAGGATTCGAACCTACGACCTTGAAGTTAACAGCTTCCCGCTCTACCACTGAGCTACCGGGGAATGAAATTTAAGATTTAAACTTCAAAGTGCAAAACTAACTTACCTACCGCAATTATAGCAGTCTAAAGAAAACTTTTCTATTCCAAATGCTCCTTATTAAACAGGAAATGTGGTCAAATCAAGATCTTTGCCAGTATAGAGTTTATACTCATGGACATAAAGCTGGGTCACACTTTCTTCTTCGCCATACTTTAATCTTCTGTAAACTTTTGCAGGAAAAAAGATAAAGCTCTTATCCACTTTAACTGCCCAAGCTTTTTGGGATGGCTCAAAAACCCAACCTCCCTTTTTCGTATTCCTAATGAAAGTCTCTCCCACATACGCACCAAAAATCATGGCCATTTTCGCATATTGGTCTTCAGAAACTTCCTTGATTTGAGCTTGGCTGTACATCCTTAGTAAATATGTATCCAATGTCTTTATGCTTTGATTTGAGAAATCAAGAATATAATTGTTCTTCTTGGCAATTTCAACAGCATCCTTGGCTAAATCTTGAAAGTCCGGTTTTGATTGAACTTTGTCCATAAATTCTTAATTATCCCTCCAAAACTTTCTTGACCACCTCCTTCGGAAGACTGGCTGCAGATAAAAGGGCTTTGCGTACCTTTAGACCAACCTCTGTTCCAACTTCATCAGCTGCTTTCACTGCGGCCAAAACAGCCTCTTTTGTGGCCTCAACAACATCTGTTCCGACTTCTTTTGCACCCTCAACCGCTCCCTCGATAGCAGAAACTGCAGCCTGGGAGACATCTCCCCCCATCTGAGAAACAGCTTTAACAGCAGTCCCAACCGCGTTACGAGTTGAATCAGCTACAGTCTCACCAACCTCAGTGGCACCTTTTAATGCTCCAATAACAACATCCTTTGCGCAAGTTGTAACAGATCCTCCTGTTTCAGAAACGGCAGCCAAAGCTCCATTTACAGCGTCTGTAACAACATCGGTTGCCGTTGCCGTAACCTCACCCGCCCCCTTCAGGGTTTTGATAACTGTTTCTTTGACTGTATTTTGAAGCACGTCCCTCACTTCCCCAGCTCCCCTAATCGCAGTTATCAGAGCATTCTTGGTATCTTGAGCTAGCTTTGTAAGAATAATATTTATCACCCCCTTTAATACAAAATATCATACTTATTCTAAAATTTCCTCTTCTTTTTCACTCCAAGCAGGATCTGTAATACAAAGAAATTCCAGATCGCTCTTACCTATATTTTTTACGAAAAATATTGTTCCACCGGGAATGTAGACCGCGTCGTTTTTTGTAAGAATTTCAACCTCATCATCTATGTGCATCTCGGCTTCTCCATTAAGAAAGTAACATACCTCTGGATTTTTCATACGATGCCTTTTTGACCTTTGACCAACCGGAAGTATCGCGTGGGCCAGACTATAACGGGTTCTAATCTGAGGGTCGTTTTTAGGATGGAAGATTTCGCGAATTATCGTTCCATCGCCACCCTGAATTTTCTTGATTGAATAAAGTTTACGCGTAAGCATCTAGTAAAAATTTCTATTCCCAAAATCCCTGTGGGAATAAAGACAAGACTACTAATAAGCTGCATTTTCAAAAAAGGTAGGGCGTTAATGTAAGAGTGCAAAAGTCCGGAAAAATCGCGACTATACATCCCCCAACTATCCAAAAGCCAAACACCAAAATTTGTCCATAAAAAGAAGAATAAATTTGATCCAAAACCTGCCAATATCCCATAAGACAGGTGCTTCAATATTTTATTTCTAGCAAAAAGTTTAGGCCTTAGGAAAACAATTGGAATCAAAAAACCGCTCCATGTAAAAAGAAAAATCAAAGTATTACCCAAAATTAAATCAGTTACAAGCAATATCAAAAAAGTAAGAATTAATCCTTTTTTCTTTCCCAAATAAAAAGTCGAAAGAATCATTGCAGTTGTCACAAGTTCTATATTGGCCCCGAAATCAAAAACAACTCTCTCCAAAAAAGCAGCTGAAAACAAACTGATAAATAAAAAGTTCTTCCGCATTGAAAATTATTGAAAATTGTAAATTGCTAATTCCCCGAGGGGGCTTTATACTTCCATTCTACATTATCCCCAGCCTGAAGTTGATATCTATCTGCTGCAAGCTGGGCACTCATACCATTTACGAAATAAATCCAAGCCTTATCGCTTCCACTTTCCTTTCCATCTATTGCTTGAACAAAAACTCCAAAATCATAAATTTTAGTTTCTAATTTTAGATCTTTTGATTCTGTAAGTTTTTTAAGAAGGTCAAATGCGGTTTTACCATCAAAGTCTTCAAAACTCTCTGTAATTACCTGTCCGTCTCCAAAATCAACGCTAATTTGAACCTTTTTAGTCTCTGAAAGGATAAGTGTAGGTTCTGGCTGAGAATTACTAGTGTCCAGAAAATAAGTTTTGGCAAAGAATGCTCCAATGATAAAAAAACCCAAAAGCGCAACAACTGAAACCACCCTCTTCATAAACTTGACAGTAACTATACTATAGCCTGCCTTAAAAAAACAACTTGCAATTCATAATTCAAAATAATAGTATTGTTGTTTATGAAGCACATTCCAATCATCTCAATCATCTTGGTTTTTGTGGTTCTTGTTGGAGGAGTGGCTATCTTTAGCTCGAAAGATACTTCCAACCAACCCCAGCCTGAAGTTTTGTCCCTCTCTGCTCCAGACGGCCATGAATACTTTTGGGGAGCCGGATGCCCCCACTGCGCAAAAGTCGAGGAGTTTTTGGCAAGCTGGGAAGGAAAAGAGAAAATTAAACTCACAAAAATGGAAATTTATAAAGATTCAAATAATCGCAACCTTCTTTTATCCCGAGCAAAAAATTGCGGCCTTAACCAAAATCAAATTGCAGTTCCATTTTTAGTCAAACCCGATGGCAGTTGCACTGTGGGAGATGAACTGATAATCAAATATTTCTCTACTCTACAAGATAATCTCTAAGTTGTCTTCTTCTGGCTGGATGCTTTAACTTTCTTAACGCTTTAGCTTCAATTTGTCTGATTCTTTCCCTTGTGACACCAAATACCCTACCAACTTCCTCCAAGGTCATTGGGTCACTACCCTCAAGGCCAAAGCGAAGCTTTAAAACCTTTGCCTCCCTTTCGGACAAGGTTTCAAGTACCTCGGTCAAATGATCTTTTAAAAGCTGTTTTGAGGCTTGGTCAACCGGTGAAAGTCTACTTTCATCAGGTATAAAATCCCCCAAAATACTATCTTTATCGTCTCCAACAGGAGTTTCAAGCGAGGTAACTTCTTGGGAGATTTTGAAAATTTCGCGGACCCTGTCGGCAGAAATACCCAGTGCATCCCCAATTTCCTCGGGAGTTGGCTCCCTGCCAAGTTCCTGCATCAACCTTTGGGCCGTGCGATAAAGCTTATTAATCGTCTCAACCATGTGCACCGGGATTCTTATGGTTCTGGCCTGATCCGCAATCGCCCGGGTTATCGCTTGTCTAATCCACCAAGTGGCATAGGTTGAAAACTTGTAGCCACGACGCCAGTCATATTTTTCTACTGCCCGAATTAACCCCTGATTACCCTCCTGAATCAAATCCAAAAGAGAAAGTCCACGACCAATGTATTTTTTGGCGATTGAAACAACCAAACGCAGGTTCGACTCAGTCAACTTATCTTTTGCTTTTTTATCGCCTTTCTCAAAGCGCTTTGCCAACTCAACCTCTTCCTCCGCATCCAAAAGTGGATATTTCCCAATTTCTCTTAAATATTGTCGAACTGGATCTGTACTCGCCTCTATCCCCTCAAGACGCGACAGTAATTTTAACTCCTGTTCAAGATACTCCTGTGCTTGTTTTTCTTCTGGCTCAGAAGAAACGGTCTCGAAAACATCAATTCCAAGCTCCAACAAAAGTTCATATAAAGAATCAAGCTCGTCGATACGCTTTTCAGCGTCGGTAAAAACAGCCAAAATATCCTCCTGGAGCAAAAATCCTTGATCTTTGGCTTTTTGTATTAATTCTTCTGTTGCTTTTCTAAACATATACTCCTTTCTTTTAAATTATACTCCAGTGATGCCTTGGATACTACGTTTTTAAGGCTCTAAAGGTTTCTGTAAGTCTTTGAAACTCTTTTTTTGCTTCCTCTAGTTTATCCTCTTGCCTAGCTCTTTCTAAAAGAAGTATCTTATCAGCCAGCTCATCAAGACGCCTTTTGGTTCTGATAATCATAATTTCTCTTTTAACTAAATCAATCTCTTTGGCAAGTGTTTCTTTATCTTGGTCGGAAAAATCCTCGGGAGTCATAACAACTCTGGTAAAACCCTCTCTGAGTTCAGGTGAAAGAAAATTAAAAAAGGAAGACAAAGAAAATTTCTTTTTCGCTTTTTTGGATTTTTTATAATCTTTAAAACTTTTAATAATCTTTTGCAAAAAAGGTGTCGTAATAAGTTCAGATATTTTCCTTTGGGAAAGAAGAAAAGGATTAAAAACAAAAACTAGATTCATAAGTCTTTCTTCAAGAAGCTCTATCCTATCTTTTGTTTTTGGTTGTTCAAAAATATCTAAAGAGGTAGTTCCCTGGGGTTGACTAGAAAAAAACTTATTAACTTGTTCTGTGACAGCCTCTTCGGAGACCTTGAGTTTCCTTGCCAGAAGGCCAATATAATGGGCCTGTAAGATTTTGTCATCAAGGTTAGCCAAAAGGGGTATAATCTCTCTGGCTACTTTTGCTTTCCGGCTGCCACTGTTAATGCCGGTTCTCTTGATAACAGAGTCGATTAGAAAGTCCCAAGCTTCAATAGTCTTTTTAAGTGCCTCTTTATAAGATTGTGGGTCGCTGCGGGCAAAATCGTCAGGGTCTTTATACTTTCCAAGATTTGCTATGCGCACACCAAGCCCGGCATTTGTGGCAATTATTATACCTCTTTTTGCAGCAGAATCTCCTGCAATATCTGTATCCAAAGCCAAAATTAAATCCTCCGTGTATCTTGATAAAAGTCTTACTTGATCTTCTGTCAAAGCCGTGCCTTTGATGGCAACTATATTCTTAACCCCCACCTGCCAGGAGGAGATAAGGTCAAGCTCCCCTTCCACCACAACCGCTTTTTTACTGCGTTTAATCTCAGGTCGAGTCAAATTAAGACCATACAAAACCGCTGATTTATGATAAACTGGTGTTTCAGGAGAGTTGATGTATTTCCCCACGCCTTCTTTCTCAAATTCTGGAAGTATTCTGCCGGCAAGACCTATTGCATTACCCCTGTGATCAAACAAAGGAAAAATAACTCTTCCACGAAACCTTTCTAGATAACCGTCTTGGGTTTTTATAACCAGACCTGCCTCAGTTAAATCAGAAGGAGAAAAACCCTTCTTTTTTTCTAAAAAAGACCTCAGCAGGCCACGTTTTTGGGGTGCGAATCCTAAAAGAAAAGTCTTGATTGTCTCCATTCTTAATCCACGCTCCTTCGTCAAGTAAGACAGGGCAACTTTTCCTATGGGGTGATTTAAAAGAAGATAATGGTATGCTTGGGCTGCAAGTAGGTTTATTTTATATAGAATCTCTTTGCGGGACTTTTGCACCCCTGGGGTGGGTTTTAAGACCACCCCGGCTCTCTTTGCCAAAAACTGCAGAGCTTCTTTAAACTCCATTCCCTCATACTTTTGCAAAAAGGCAAAAATGTCTCCTCCTTCATTACAGCCAAAACATTTGAAAATCTGAAGTTCTGGACTGACCATAAAAGAAGGCGTCTTTTCAGAATGAAAGGGACAAAGCGCTTTATAGTTTCTGCCAGCCTTTTTTAGGGTAATATACTCTCCAATAAGAGAAACAATGTCAATCTTTTTTTTAATTTCCTCAACCTCATCCATTTGCCCAGATTGTACCACAACCTATAAAGCATCTAATTCTTAACATAAATCACGCTAACCTTATCTTTATAAACTCGTCTCCAGCCCGAATTTTCAAGACTTTTTATAAAATCAAATTCTTCTTTCCTCCATCCAAATCGTTTTAAAAAATTCTCAATTTTTTTGATGGTTTTAGTGGGAGTAGTCATTAGCTCATTTAAGGGCCATAAAACAACTTCTATTTTGTACTTGGAAGAAATTTCCAAAAAACTTAACTCTCCCGACAAAATTCTCTCCATATCATCCAAGGCCCATCTGCTCTCCTCATTTCTAACTTCCTTGCGTCTCCAGCTGGGCATTCTTCCATCAATAAAAACCTTTTTTTCTGGAAGTTTCCAAATAAGATAACCTCCCCAATTATATGAAGAGAAAACCTCACCCTCTGGTAAATTCTTTTTAAGAAATTCAACTGCTCTTTTTGGATAATAAACTTCCTCCCTAATCTGACTCATATCGGTACTGACCAGAAAAAAGTGTGTTAAAAATAAAAAACCACAAAAAACGACAAAAACCCTGCTGGCTTTTATGAAACGCTCCACCCCAAACTTTATTTTTTTGACTTCTTGATAAAGGTTGAAGATAAGCTTTTCGGTAACAGGCAGTGCTACTATTGCCCAAAGAGCCATGTGTCTTTGACTTAAAAACGCCTGTAGAAGAAACAAAACAAAGACTAATGTTTCCTCCGGCGGGATTTTTCTCCAATAACGAATCAAAAAGAAAACAGAAAAGACAATAAAGGCAATACCCAAAAAGTTTGGAGCAAATAATAATGGCATCCACTCATTGATTCTAAGGCGTAATTTTGAATCACTCATTGTTAGCCAAACTTCCCTCCAAACTCCCTCTTGATAAGGGTTTATAAATGTACCCGCAATACAAAGAAACACTATCAAAAGATCTTGAATATCAATCATTCTTTCCTTTACAAACCTGACCAAAACAACCATCACAACCGTCACAATACCTGCCATAAAACCGCCGTGAGTATTGGACCAAAGAACAAAAAAAAGTGGTAAAAGAAAGCGCCACTTCATCCAAAGATTTTTGTCAAAGACAATTCTAACTAGAACTGCAAAAAACAAAAGAGTAAAAACTTGAACTCTTACCCCCACCACATTCAAAAAAACACCGGCTGCTAAAAACAGCAATCCAATTTTTGAAGTAAAGAAAATCCCTTTTTTACAAAACTCCCACTTTAGACTAATAAGAAGAGCAATAGTTGTTATCAGGGAACAAATTATCCCCAATCCCAAATAACCCAAGTAAGGAAAAAGAATAGCTATTAAAAAATCCAGCGTCCAGGCATGATCTACAAAAGGAAAACTGGGCATGGTATAAGAAAAGGGGTCAGTTTTTGGAATTCCAGAAGAGAGAATCATCTGCCCGGTTCTTAATCTCCAACCAAAATCCGGATCCAAAAATACTATACTTTTGATAAAGAAAGTGATGAAAACTAAAAAAGATACACTCCAAAAAACAATTTTGTTTCTTGTCATCGTACTAGGTGGCTAAAAAAAGTGTTGTCAAAAGATAAAAATTCAAAGCAACGGATACAACTATTACCCACTTAAAGTAAATAGATAGCCGCCTTTTCTCAAGTTTGTAGTTTTTGATTAAAAGAAAAAATAAAAACGGCAAAAAATCAAGCGAGTATCGATAACCATACTGGAAATAACCAATTCCGTAATACATGGCTATAGATAGTGCAATTAATAAAACTACCAAGAAAAGAATCTTAGAAAGTTTCTCCTTATACTTTAGAAAAAAAAGGTAGAGATAATAAGGAGAAGTTATAAAAATACTCATTCCCCAAGGGTTTGCTTTGATGAAAGGAAACGTTAGTACCTTTGAAACATTATCCTTAAAAACCTGAAGAGGAGTCCCCAAAAAAAGATAGTAAAGATTGCCGGGTATATGAGAGGGACTAAAAATCCCAAAAGATCTGCATGCCTGAAAGCTGGGGGCTGGCAAGTTATCGTTACAATATCCCCCCTCAAGAGCATTTCCAAAGCGAATGTAATTATAACCCAGCCATATTCCAGCCCCCAATAGAAAGGGAAGCATTAAACTCAGAAGATCTTTGAGCTTGTTTTTGGATGAGTAAAGAATCTCCAGCGCAAAAAAAACTATTCCCAAAGAGGCCGTTACCCGTGTTAATAGAATAAGCGCAAATATCAAACCAATTAATTTGTACCTTTTCTGAGTGAGATATTCCCAAATGACAATCAATAACAAAAAAACGCTTAAAACCTGGGCAAAATACCAACTCCAGCTAATTGCTGCTACTCCCACAAACACCGACGCAAAACAAAAAGCAACTGCTAGATATAAAGAATCTTCCTTTTTATAACCAATCCTTTCAGCAATCTTAAAAACCAAAAAGAAAACCCCCAAGACAAGCGGAAAGTGAAGGTAATTTTGATAGAAAAAAATGCCAAATAAATTAAAAACATAAACAAAAGGCACAAGAATAAGTGCCGGCAAAAGACCCCCCAGCCAATAATAGTGGCCATTGAATAAAAAAGCATCTCCCCATGAACCGGGTTTCTCAAGGAAATAGAGCTTCCCGGCTAAAAAGGAGCGCGCCAGAAAACTAAATTGCTGCTCGCCTCTGATTTTAACGTTGGTAAATAAAATAAAAGACAGCAAAACCGCGCTTGCAAAAAGGATTAATCCAAAGTCTTTCTTTTCTCCTAACACAGCCTAAGTTTACAAAAAAAAGAAACAACATGAAATATTAAAGACCAATTTACTGGCGTATAAGGCATAAAAAATGGTATGGTTTATGCGTTATTCTGAGAAAAAGATCTAACTATTTTCTGCCTTACTCAGTTGGTAGTACTTGAAAAAATCTGAGCTATTTTTCAAAGGTAGCGCAGCGAGTGTAGCTTGATCTCTTCACGATTTGCGGTGAGGGTGGGATTCGAACCCACGGCCCCGATTCAATCGGGGCGCACGCTCTCCAAGCGTGTCCGTTCGTCCACTCCGGCACCTCACCAAAAATTGGTGATTAGCTTAATTTTTAGCCTTTTCAAGCTTCTCAACCATTTGTTTTGCTTCTTTTAGCATAAGCCTCTCTCTTTTGGATGAGAGTCTGCGAGATGCGGTTTTATAATCCAACCACTCACTCTCACTAAATCCCAATGCTTCATCAGAGGAGTCTTTGTGAACCATTAAATAGTACAAATATCTTAAAGGAACCACATTACCATTAATTGTAGCTACACCCCCTGCTCGTCCTACTTCTTCCAAAACTTTGGCTCTTATGCCTCCTTGCTCTGATGTTAGTCGCAGGGCTGCTCTCACCGATGACTCCCCTTTTCTGACATTGGTCTTGGGTATCTCCCACCCAGCCTCTTTTCCTTGCCGGACAATAAACCAGGTAATCTTCCCTCCCGATTTTTTAAAAACAATCGCGCCTGAAACTAAAAGATTTTTTTCTTTCATGCGGTGAGGGTGGGATTCGAACCCACGGTAACCTTGCGGCTACTCCGGTTTTCAAGACCGGCCTATTCAACCACTCTAGCACCTCACCTTAGGTGTCTGATTGGCGGTGGGGACAGGATTCGCTACACAATATTTGACCAGCGTGACTGAATCCTGACCACAACGCGAGTTTTACGAGCGGTGGGGACAGGATTCGAACCTGCGCGAGAGTTTTACCCCTCAACGGTTTAGCAAACCGTCGCCTTAAGCCACTCGGCCACCCCACCAGTTTGATATCAAATTATACCAGAATAAACCGTTGTTCCCAAAACAACAATTGTTGTATAATAATCAAAATGCCTGAAGAAAAGCCATCCAGCACATTAACAAAAGAGGAAGTGAATATTGAAAAGGATCTCGTAGCTTGGACAGCTCCTCTTAGACCTTTTAAAAGATGGGGAAGGGATTTTTATGTCAAGATTCTGGCAATTGCTTCAATATTTGGAGTGATAATTTATTTTATTGAGGGGGTTTTACCTGTCATTTTGATTATCTCCTCGGTATTTCTTTTTTATATTTTATCTACAGTCGAACCAGAAAATATAGAATATAAAATAACCACTCTTGGCATCAAAATTGGCAAAAAACTAACCCGTTGGAATCTTATGAACAGATTTTGGTTTGTCAGAAGGATGAACAGTGAGATATTGACAATAGAAACCCTTGCTTTTCCCGGTAGACTAGAAATCATTATTCGTCCGGAGCTAAAAGATCAAATTATAAAAGCAATATCAAGATACTTAACTCACGAAGAAGTTCCCCCCTCGTTTTTGGATAAGGCTTCGGGGTGGGTCTCACAACGAATATTAGAAAACAAATAGTTACAAATCATTATCTAAAGTCCCCGTAGTTTAACGGATAAGCAAGCTTGTCCGTAAACTACAGGACATGAAGTCCCCGTAGTTTAACGGATAAAACGCTGGGTTGCGGACCCAGAAACTGGGAGTTCAATTCTTCCCGGGGACACTTGGGAGAATTCTGTGCTTAGGGTTTTGAATTTATAATCTGGAGGGTTGGCTGAGTGGTTTAAAGCGGTGGTCTCGAAAACCATTCTCTCGCAAGAGAGGCACAGGTTCGAATCCTGTACCCTCCGCCAGTTGGAAAGATGGTCACAGCAAAAAATCGCTAAGGCGTTGGGTGTTAATATCGAGGAGTTAATAAAGTAATATGCAAAATTTAGTGACAACACAAAAAAATATCAAGAAAGAAGCAGAAGTAAAACTCAGGCCATACTATGAAAAAGATGGATTTGTTCTTTATCATGCTAATTGTTTAGATATTCTTGCCAAACTTCCGGAAAATTCTATTGATATGATTTTTGCCGATCCTCCATATTTACTATCTAATGGTGGCTTTACTGTTCATGCCGGAAGACGAGTTAGTGTTAATAAAGGGGAATGGGATAAAAGCAATGGCTTAGAAAAAGATTTTGAATTTCATCTTCAATGGATTAAAAGTGTAAGACGGGTTTTAAAACCTCATGGAACTATCTGGATTAGCGGCACGTATCATTCAATTTATCAATGTGGCTTTGCCTTACAGCTTGCCGGCTATCATATTCTTAATGATATTGCTTGGTTTAAACCAAATGCATCGCCTAATTTAAGTTGTCGTTATTTTACAGCAAGCCACGAAACGCTTATTTGGGCAAAAAAAAATAAAAAAGCTAAACATATTTTTAATTATGATTTAATGAAAAAAGGAAACTGGCCCGAAGATTTTATTAAAAAACCAAATTCGCAAATGCGATCTGTCTGGGCAATCAACACTCCAAAATCAATAGAAAAGAAATTCGGCAAACACCCTACTCAAAAACCAGAAGATTTATTGAAAAGAATTGTTCTTGCCTCTACTAATAAAGGAGATTTGATTTTAGATCCTTTTACCGGAAGCTCAACCACGGGAATTGCCGCTTATCTTTTAGGGAGAAAATTTATAGGGATTGATACAGAAAAAAAATATTTAGATTTATCTATTAAGCGCTTTGAAGAATTAGAGCGAAATTTAACTCGCAAACAAGGTTTATTTAAAGACTATGAATAATATAGAAAGCAATAAATTACCCTCAATGACTTTTAGGCGGGATGGAAAAGTGCACAATCCTTTATTTATAGCGCAAGTAAACGGCCGATTTATTGTTGGGGTTTATCAAGGAACACTTAGTAAGTATGATATTTTGATCAAATACAGGCAAAAAGAAAAAGGCAAATGGTCAAATATTAGAACACCTAAACATATTCACTGGGCCGTGGATATCCTTATTAAAATGCACGCCGACCAAGAAAATACAAAACGATTCTTAGATTTTCTTATTCAAACGTGGACGAAGATTAAACCTCTAAAAAGCGATGAAGAGAGAAGAAAAATTTTAAGTATTGAAAGACTTTTGGAGGAAAATAAAAAGGAAATTTTTGAATATGAAGAGTTAGGTAAAAAGGGCGAATATAGTATAAAATTTTTAATTTTATTAGCAAAACTTTTAATGATTCAGGAAAAAACAAATCTAGAGACAGCATATATGTTTAGAAAATTATTAGAAGCACTTAAGGCTGGCGACGATATTTTTAAAATTGTTTCAATTGCAACTCATAATAGGAGGTAAATTTATGCCAATACCAGATTATCAATCAATAATGCTTCCTCTCCTGAAATTTTCAGGGGATAAAAAAGAGCATTCAATAAGAGAAGCTATTGAACATATAGCTAATGTTTTTAATCTCAGCGAAGAAGAACGAAGAGAAGTTTTACCAAGTGGCCAACAATACATAATTGACAATCGAGTAGGTTGGGCTAGAACATACCTGAAAAAAACAGGACTGCTTGAATCAACTAAAAGGTCTTATTTTAAAATAACTGATTTGGGTCTAGAAGTTTTGCAAAAGAATCCTAAAGAAATCAATGTAAAGTTTTTAGAACAATTCCCTCAATTTATTGAATTTAGAAACCTTCGTAAAGAAAAAGGTGAAGAAGAAAAGGATGAAGAAAACTTAACACAAACACCGCAAGAGCTTTTGGAGTATGGCTATCAGAAAATTAAAAAGGATTTAGCTTCTGAATTGTTGAATCTTGTTAAAAAATCACCGCCGCGCTTCTTTGAAAAATTGGTAGTGGAGCTTCTAATAAAAATGGGTTATGGCGGTTCGTTAAAAGACGCAGGAAAAGCAATTGGTCAAAGTGGCGATGGAGGTATAGATGGAATTATTAAAGAAGATAAACTCGGTTTAGATATTATTTATATTCAGGCAAAGAGATGGGGAAATGTTGTTGGTTCCAAGGAAGTGCGAAATTTTGTTGGAAGCCTTGCAGGGCAGAAAGCTAATAAAGGAGTTTTTATAACCACTTCAAGTTTCACCAGAGATGCCTTAGATTATGTAAAAACAATTCCGCATAAGGTTATCTTGATGATGGTGAAACTCTTGCTCAATTAATGATAGAAAATGATGTTGGGGTGTCAAAAATAACTAGTTACGATATTAAAAAGATTGATTCTGATTATTTTGAAGAAGAATGAAAGAATTTGCCGCCAAGTGAGGCAGAGCGAGTAATCTTTTAAAAATATAAATCAGATGATCAAATGAAATATTATGAGGGATAAAATTTTAAAATGTATTTTCTGTGAGATTGTGGCTGGACGTGAACCTGCTAGTAAAATATATGAAGATGACAAAATTCTCGCTTTTATGAATATTCGTCCTATAAACATTGGTGAGTTTATGGTAATTCCCAAAAAACACATTGATCATTTTTTGGATATTCCAGACGATTTAGCAACTCATATCTTATTAACCGCCCAACGATTAGCCCGGAAGGTTCAAAAGATATTTAAGCCAAAACGAATGGGTTATGTGGTGCATGGGTTTGGGGTACCACACGCCCATTTAAATGTTCCTCCGCTTGAACATCCGGACGATATTGTCTCGTATAAATTTGCTCGCATAGAAAATAACAGGATAATTTTTGACAGCAAGCAAATTCCCTTAGCGTCGCGTGAAGAGCTTGATCGAATAGCGCAAAAAATTAAAGAGATAGAGGATCTTTAGAGATTAGAAAAACTTGAAATCGTCCTTTCCGCTTTCGCTTTTTGGCGAGGCGGGCGGAAGGGGGGGTCGGTCTTTGCCATTCCGCCCGCCGAGCCCGTTGATGAAATCGGTTCGGATTTTTTCAAATACACACTGCTAGGCTGCCAAGGTTAATCCCCACACTTTTTTAGCCCCCGCCCTTTTTAAAACTTTGGCCATTTCTTTAAGGGTACTGCCGGTTGTGACTACGTCGTCAAAGACAACATAACTAGTATTTTGTATAACGTATGTAGTATTAAGGGTAAAAGCATTTTCGACATTTATTCTTCTATCATCCCCTTTCAGACGAACTTGGGACAGGGTGTATTTAGTTCTTACCAATAAATCAGGAATAAAATCCCATTCCATAACCTTTCCAATCTTTTCAGCCAATAAACTTGCTTGATTAAAACCTCTCCAGCGCTCTCGGGATTTGTGAAGAGGTACGGGGGTAATTATAAAGTTTTTCTTAAAAAGGTTTTCTGTCTTTAAAATATCGGTAAACAAAAACGATAAATCATCCACCATATCATAAACATATTTGTATTTAAATGAGGAAATTAGTTTCTTAACTACCCCATCATAGCTCCAAGCAGAGAAAATTCCATCTATTCCAAACTTCTTTTGACAAGAGGGGTGTGTCTTGCCTTGAAATGAAAACCAGCTACAGTAGGGGCAAGTATTTTTTGCTCTGGGAAGCTTTAAAGCACAATCTTTGCACAAATAAGAACCACTTTTTTGACAACCAAAGCAGTTTTTGGGAAAGAATAAATCTAAAATTCCCATTTAAAGAAGAAATATCTTGTGGAGACGGAGGGATTCGAACCCTCGTCCGTTAAAGCCTTTAAAAAAGACATCTACAAGCTTAGTTGGATTTTAAATTTCCTCTTAATTTTACCAACCAACGGGATAAATCAGAGTAAGACTATTTTTATTTCAGTCATTGGCCATTAGTCGTTAGCCGATGACCAATCTTGACTGGTTTATGCCCGTCTTATTCGGTCAAGAAGCAAATAAGCGGACACCGACTTAAGCGAAAGCAAAAGCCGGAGCGTAACGATTTTCGTTAGCTTTTGTTTTTTGATTCTTTTTAACAAGTCAGAATCAAACTTGGCTTGCAGTCTTTTCAAAGAGCTTTACGTCGAAACCTTATTGCGTCCCCTTTAATTCTCTTTCAATCTCACGCTTAATATCTTTTTTCTTAATTTGAGCCTTCTTTTCAAACTTACGTCTTGGCTTGGCCAAGGCTAACTCGACCTTAACAAGACGGCCTTTAGTATACATCGCAAGAGGTACAAGAGTCAATTTCCTTTGTTTTATTTTTGAGTTGAGGGAGATTATTTCCTTTTTATGAAGAAGAAGTTTTCTTGACCTGGTTGAACTAAGAGCTTGGTTTGCTGAGGGTATATTGACGTTAACCAAGTAAACCTCACCATTAATAATCTTTGCGAATGACTGAGAGAGATTAACCCTTTTTTCTCTAACGGATTTTGCTTCAGATCCCGACAAAGAAATCCCTGCCTCAAAAATTTCAAGAATTTGATAGTCAAATTTAGCTCTTCTATTTATAACTCGCATAAATTAATCCAGGTGTTTTAATTCAAAAGAGTACAATTTATCCGATGAAAGTAGGATAGCTTTCTTTTCGACCTCTGAAACCACAATTTGAGACGCTTCTTTTGATTTCTCAAAAACATATTCTGCTTTAAATAGACCGCTTTTGTCAAAGACAACTACCCGGTTGTTTTGGGTATCCAAAATATAAAGATATTTAGTTTCCTCAGAAGAAAAAAGAGAACCCCTCTTTCCTATCTCCTTTTCTTGTCCTGAGGTAACGAAGGATTCGGGTCTGCCCCAAACAAACCTCTTAATTTTTCCATCTTCTAACAAGACCCAAATAGAGCCATCTATGCTCCACGACTGCACCTTGGTTAAATCGGGTTTTACATCTTGTGCCAACCAATTTACCCCCCCTCCAAAATTACCGGAAGCAAGTCCTGGGTAGCGTTTTATAACTGAAGCTTCCCTGTCTAAAATATAAATATTGCCGGCATATGAGGCTATCAAGACATCTTCGCTCCAGTCTTTTTCCAAGACTAGTTTTGATTTATCGGAAACAACCTCAAAAAGACCAACTCTTGTCAATACAAAACTTCTCCCAGCATAAGCGGCTATATCCACTGATCCTGGAATAAGGTCGGGCCCTGCAAGAATTCGTGTTTTCTTAGTCGCAGGTTCAATCTCAACTAGACGTTGACCCTCCTGGTCTAAAACTAAAATCCTTGCCGAGGAAAGAGATATCTTACTTCCCTTAAATCCACTACTTACCAGTGATAAATCCAAAAAAAGGTCGCTACCAACTTCATAGGTACCGGTAATTCTACCAAAATCTTCTTTTATCTTATTTGCAAGCTCTTCAAGCTGAGAGTCTTTTATTTTCTCTTTCTCAAGCTCCAATACAATTGACCTAGCACTTAAGATGAGCTCTCTTGCCCGAATGGGATTAAGTTGTGCCAGAGCAGTCGCCTCCGCGTACTCATGACTGGCTTGCGAGAGTTTTGATGCATATTTTTGTTTTTCTTCCAATTCAATCCTTCGGCGTTCCCCAAAAAAAATGCTTACAAAAAGAATTACTATAAGTAAGATACCCACCTGAGCTGTCATTTTTTTCTTTTTCTCCCCACCAAGCACTCGCAGGTCGTCTTTCACAACTATCTTTCTTTTAGGAAATAGCGCCAAGAGTTTATCAATTAGGCTTACCAGCTTTCTGGAACCTCGTAGATAAAAGGCCTTTTTAGACTTCAATTCTTCTTTTTGTCTTTTAAGGGCAGAAATCTGCCGATCTTTTTCAAATTTTACAAGTGCTGCCGCATAGCTTTCAAAACCTTTTTTACCATGAATAATTGGGGCTAAATTCTCCACAACAGACTCTATATCAAGCGACGAGAGTGCCCCTTTTAAAATTCCAGGAGGTATTAAGGTAAAAAAATTACTTGTGCCAACAAGATAAATGTCATTCTCACAAGCATAACCCGAAGCTGTCAGAAGTTCTTCGCTTGAACTACTTACTATTTTAAAAAGCGACCCCTGTCTGTAAAGAAGAATCCTTGCTCCTCCGTAGACGACTAAATAGACAACATCTTTAATGCAAGCCATTGCGGCTATTTCAAGCCTACCCAAACTTTGAAGTATGGACGGTTTCAACACCGCCTTTACAGAAGCAGTAAGACAATCAAGTGCCGATCTGGTAGAAACTTGAAAATATTCTTTATGAATGGTTGAAAAAACTTCCCTACCGATAAGCATAGTCTCAATTCCCTCTTTGGAGTCTTGATTTTTTTGGATTGAGAAATGAGTCGCCAACACGACAATCAGATGTCCTTTTTGGAAAGCCAGCTTAATATCCTCTGGCTTTGTCTCATAAACTTGGGACCAAGAACCTTTTTCTGGGTTTCCCGTTATCTTGGCAGAGGTAATAATCATAAAAAGACTACAAAATAACTATGGCCAAAACAAATGTACCCAGAGCAAAGATTAGGTGGAATAAGGCAAAAATTCGGATTGGTTCTTCAAAACCTACATCCAGTGTATCCGTCATCAGATTAACCTGCCGAAGAATCACCAGCGCGAAAATCATATAAAGAAAAAGCGCAAAAACCGTTACTGCTTTAGCAGCTACCCAGACAGAATCCCCTAGTTCTGGTAGAATATTAATCATCTAGCGAACCCTCCCTTCCATTTTCTCTTGCTCCTCTTCGATTACCAAATCCTGCAGTATTTTAACAACTTTGTCTGGATGCGGAACTGACAAGAAATCCATTGTGGGAATCTCTGAGGCGGTTTGGACCAAGACATCACCATAATCAAAAAAAATCTGTATTACCCCACCCATTCTAAGATTAACCTCCTGGATCTTATCTATCTTTGAGTCAGTCATCTCTTTATAAATAAGATTGTGGAAATCTATATCAATAATCCGCTCATCAGTCACTATATTGACATTAAAAAACCAAATTAAAAAATTCTCGATAATAAAAGCAGTTGTAACTAGATACCAGCCCAAAATGGCTACAATCTGAAACCTCTCCGGCATAAAAGAGAGAATTGGAAAAAAACTGACCAACAGGGGTGCTAAAATCATAAGGATTGCAACTATAATCCAAGGTAAGTTGGTGATAGGGTGCCTTCTTAATAACAAGACTACTTTCTCTTCTTGATCTTTGGTTTCAAAATGAATTTTTTTGGGGAAATAACAAAAAGCAGAAAGAGGACTTTGATGCTGGTCAAATTTTAATTTGGGAGTATTTTTGGGCTGCGAAACAAAAATATCAGGCATTATAGCGTAATTATATCACGTAAATTGACCTAACTATTCTAATCTCAAGACAAGCTTAATTCTAAATTAGAAATTAGAAATTCTCTAAAGTTTCTCAATATTAAAAAGCGAGCTTTTCAGACCAATGTAGCCAGGTGCTCGAAGGTTAAAGGCTTTTTTAAATTCCTCTCCGGGAATTGTAACAGAACCTTTATTTGTTGAAAAATTAAGTGATTGAGTATAACCATCATTACTGTAAACAACCGAAACACTGTTCACCGCTGTAAATCCGCCAAGAGCCAAAAGCTCGCTTTGTGAATAGGGATTTCCACCCCAGCAGTTGGTATCAATTGGCGAAATTCTTGAGGTGTCTCCTCCGCCTCTATAAAGCACACTCCATGCGTTTAATATATCTGCTAACTCTTCGGACTTAAGCCAGGGGTGACTTCTACCGCAGCTTGCACCAGAGCGGGTTTTAAACCAACCTTTATAAAACCAAGGGGAGCCACCTTTTTTATCCCAAGCCGCTTCAGGCCAACCGCTCTGCCCGCCTTCAGCATCCCATCCTCCTGGAGTAGTGTGACCTAAAGTTATATAGGAAAAAGTATATCCACCAGCAGTTGAAGCATACCATGTTGAGATAATCTCGTTTGTGGAATTACTCACAACAATTTGACCTCTCGTTTCATTAACCGCCTGACGCCATAAAGGGGGAGGATTTGAGGCTTTACTGCTTTTATAAACTTGGCAGGCTTCAGTAATACAAATACTCCCAGTGGCCGCCGCGGGGTTGCCAAGGCGGTAACCAACATAAGAAAGTGCATAGGATCTGGCTGCAATGGCTTGGGCCTTGAGGGCTTTAATATCCCAATCAGAAGGCATCTCAGCAATCCCAAGGAGATAATTATCCTCAAGAGGAAGAGTTCCTGCCGATGTTTTTATACTTGCCGGAAGATCCCCTCTTGCTTCGATACGGATATTGCCGTAATACGCTTTTAGGATATCCTCATGGGACTGGCCAGAAAGGGCTCTCCCGCGAGCTCCATACTGGCTCATACCCTTTCTGTGGGGCGCCCCAAAGGAAAAAGCCGCAAAAGCCGGACGAAAGCCCGGATCACAAAAGTTGGCAGAGCCGGGAGGCCCTGAACATGGCTCAAATGTAGGAGGTGTATCCCCAATTGAAGTCTGAAAACCTCCAGCCTTCAGGGCTAAAAGTTCTTCTTGTTTTGCAGTCAGACTTGAAAGATAATTTTCAACTTTGGCAACTTCTCCCCCTAAAAACTTTGCCCGCTCGTCAATATTTTTTTGAACACTCGCCAGATTCTCTTTATTTTTTGCAAGAGTCTCTTTGTCGTTTTTAAGCTTCAAAAGGTCGTTGGCCAATTCCTCCATGGTTTGGCGGTCTCCGTCAACCGCCCGCTGTCTTAAGACAATCTCCTTGAAAGCTTTTGAAGCTTCTTTGTTTGCTAAAAACGGCAGAAAAGGGTCGTAAATGCGGATAAACTTATAGTAATTGTTTGTTTTTTCGTTAAAAATTTCTCGTGCATAGGCCAACTCCTCCTCCCTTTCGGCAATCTCCTCTTCAACTGCCTGAAGCTCTTTGGATAAAGCGGCAATTCTTCTTTTCAAACTCTCAAGCTGGCTGTTAAGATTTGCAAGTTCTTTTTTATTTGTCTCATGGGCAGGCTTTAAAGCATCTATCTCCCTTTGAATCTCAGCTAATTGACAATCATAATCAGAGGCAGGACAGTTGGCGGCAAAGATGGTGGTACTTAGTAGGTAATATACGCTAATAAAAAGTATTACAATCAATAAAAACTTGAATCTCATGACCTTAACATTATAGCAAGAATGGAAGTCGTGATAATATAAGTTATGCTTCGAAAGCTTATTAAAATTGTTTTTTTTACTCTTCTGTTTATATTTTCTTCTATAACCAAAATAGAAGCTAGTTGTACTGAGCGAGAAAATTGTCCTTTTGAAAATTATCCTTATTGTGTAGAAAATGTTCCCTTCACAGAATGTTTCGACCAAAATCGTATGTGTTGGGAAAGTGGTACTGTAGATGAACAAGGGTATGTTGACTGTGCCTATACCTATCGGCCCTCTCCCACTCCCACCCCACTTCCCTCCTCACAGTGTGGACATGAGGGAGAACCCTGTTGTCCTTGGCCAGAGGTCGCTTGTCAAGACATTTCAGGAAGACTAAGCTGTATAGCAGGAAGATGTTTACCTCCCCAGTGTGAAGAAACAGTGCCAGGAGAGTGTTCTGATTGTAGACTGAGTGTTGATCCAAAAACAGGAGATACTGCTACCAATTTCAGACTTAACCTATATTGTTTGAATAGAGCCGATTGTAAACCTGGAACATTTCTCTTGGAATACGAAATAACTCCAACAGAAGAAGAAATAATTCCCGATCTCCGACTTCCAGATACTATATACTATCGGGTGTGCGGAGAAACAACAACTTTGATTTTAGGATCATTCCCAGTTCAGGGTAATTACACAGTTAAACTCCGAAGTACCTTCGGGCCATATATCCGTACAAGTTTGGGAAATCCTATTGAAACAAATTTTATTATAAGTGGCGAGGGAGAACTTACTTGTGGCCAAGCAGTTACCTCACCTACCGCCAAATGCCCTATGAATTGCCCAGTAGGATGGTTTTGTTCAGGGCGTTGTGATTGGTTCTGCCTTTGTGGACACCAAGGAGAAGGCTGTTGTCCTGAAGAAGCCTATAATGATACAGAAGGAATTTATCCGGAGTGTTTCTATGAATTAGAGTGTCTGGGGGGGATTTGTGTAGAACCTCTTGAAATGTTTTGTGAAGAAGATTTTGGTATCCAAACTGCTATTGGCTGCATTCCAATTGACGTTATCGGTAGAACAATCGAGTTTTTTATAAATTGGTCAGTGGCAATAAGTGGAGGGGTGGCGCTTTTGCTCATCGCTGTTGCAGCAATTCTACTTCTTACTTCGGCTGGATATCCAGAACGCATTAAAGCAGCCAAGGAGTTAGTTGTTTCAGTAATTGCAGGAGTCATCATGATTATATTTTCAATATTTTTACTGAGAGTTATCGGCATTAATATTTTGGGTTTGCCAGGTTTTGAATAGTGAAAATTATGATTAAAAAAATTTTAGTCTTTTTTGCAACTTTCTTCTTGATCTTTATTATAACCGAAACTGGCGTAAAGGCTAGTTGTACCGAGCGAGAAAATTGTCCTTTTGAAAATTATCCTTATTGTGTAGAAAATGTTCCTTTCACAGAATGTTTCGACCAAAGCCATATGTGTTGGGAAAGTGGTACTGTAGATGAACAAGGGTATGTTGACTGTGCCTATACCTATCGGCCCTCTCCCACTCCCACCCCACTTCCCTCCTCACAGTGTGGACATGAGGGAGAAGCATGTTGTGAATTTCCCCAGGTTGCTTGCCAGGAGGTAGACAGGTTGGAGTGCGTGGGGGGAACTTGCATTCCAAGATGTGAAATTCCTTGTCCCTGTATTTCTTTTGAGGTTGGACCAAGGGAGGGGTCATCAAATACTCTTTTTACCCTCCATACAGAAAGATGTGGTTCTCCTGATGGGTCTGGAAGATTTATACTGCAAGTGGTAAACGATCAGGATGAGGTAATAAAGGCATATGAAATTTCAGGGTCCACTCCAAATATTACAGACGGCTACCAATTCGTTGGTCCAAATCAAAGAGGAACGTTTACAATTTTACTCTATTATTCATATGAGCTTGTCGGCCAAGGGTCAATCACTATAACTTCCTTGTCCTCTCTTGAGTGTGGAGATTTGACTGATCCAAACGATACTGAAAGGTGTCCAAATAGTTGTGTCTCGTTGGCAAGGGGTAACTTTTGGTGGTGCAGCTGTGGTGGTCTAAATCAACCCGCCTGCCCACCCGATAACTACTTTGGTGATCCCCCATGCCAGCCTGGGCTAACTGATATGGAAGGGGTTTGCGTAAGAATGGACACAATATCTGGGGAGTATACTTGTAGCGATGGGGTAAGTATCAGAAGTGCGATCGGTTGCATCCCCGTTCTATCATTAAGACTTTTCATAGAATTCTGGCTAACCTACGCCATGTGGCTTTCAGGAGGAGTTGCGTTTCTTTTCATTATCTACGCAATTTTTCTTTTTGCGACCTCACGTACAAACGAGGAGCAGCTAAAGCATTCACGGGAGATTTTCTTCGCAGCAATTACCGGAATTACCCTTTTAGTCTTTGCTGTATTTGTGTTCAGACTCTTGGGAGTTGATATACTAAAATTACCAAGCTTTAGTTAATCTATGATTAAAAAAATTTTAGTCTTTTTAGCAATTCTCGGCATTCTATATACTAAATACTATATACTAAATACTGCGTATGTACGCGCTCAGGGAGCATGTAGCTGTGGAAACCCACCATCGCAACCCAATTTATGTGCAGTTTACTCTGATTCCTGTGCCATTGGATATGTTGCGAGATGTACCGGAACCACAAGTTGTTCTTGCTCCTGTGTAGAAGCCGTTGAAAACGGTACCTGTCCGGGTGGTGTAAACACTGCAATAGGATGTGTCCAACTCACCAGTATCAGTGCTTTAGGGAACTGGGTATTGACATTCGCAATAGGCCTTGGTGGAGGAATCGCATTTCTTTTAACACTTTATGCAGGTTTTATGATTATGAGCTCAGCTGGAAATCCCGATAGACTGAAAGCTGGCCAAGAACTTTTGACCTCTGCAATAGCAGGAGTAATTTTAATTGTTTTTTCGGTCTATCTTTTAAGGCTTTTAGGAGTAAATATTTTCAGATTGCCAGGTTTTGGGTAAAATGAATTAATGAGAAAGCCAAAAAAGTTTATACCAGTTTTTGGAGGAGTTGGAATTAATTTACCTGGGGGAACACAAATTACCTCTCCCCTTGGCCTTGCCCACTCATCTTTGGGGGGGACAGTGTCTCTTCTTGTAACTTATCTTCTTCCTGGTGCAGGTCTTTTAATGCTTTTGTATTTAATTTTCGGTGGTTTTCAGTATATGCTTTCAGGGGGTGATCCCAAAGCTGTTCAGGCTGCCAAGGGAAAAATTACAGGAGCAATAGTTGGATTTATAATCGTCTTTTTGGCCTATTGGATCGTTCAAGCCGTGGCAATCATTTTGGGAATCAGCAGTATCCAACAAACATTCGTGGGTCTTGTTGGAGGAGGTGGGGGTTGTGGAACTGCCGGTACCACAAGATGCGTCAACGGTCTTTTAGAGGTTTGTGATGGGTCAACATGGAGACCCACAGGTCAGATTTGTCCTTAAAATGAATTTGCTTAGCCAAATAAACATAGGGGATACTTTTTATGGTAGCGGCCAAAACCCGCAGTTTAGATCTCTTACTGGAGTGGGTGGACTTGTATCGTTGGCTCTAAGAATCGCCTTTGTGGCCGCAGGTATATTGGTGTTATTTTTTGTAATAGTTGGTGGCTATTCCCTGATAGCCTCAGCTGGAACCAATAATCCCGAACAGGCTGCAAGGGGCAAGCAAGCAACAACCGCAGCTGTAATCGGATTTATTATTGTTTTTTGCGCTTTTTGGATTGTACAATTAATTGAAGCTTTAACAGGAGTGACCATTTTATAAATATGCAAAATTTACTAGCCCAAACAAATCCTTTTGGCAATGTTGCCCCACCTGCAACAATTGCGAATCTTGGCAGTGTGCAGGGTGGTGGCTTCGGAAGATTTTTGCAAATGATTCTTTATGTCCTTATTGCGGCGGCGGGTATATATGCTCTTATTAACTTTATTTTGGCAGGTTATGCATTTTTAAGTGCAGGTGATGACCCCAAAAAAATTGAAGGGGCTTGGGGAAAAATCTGGCAAACAATTATTGGGCTTGTAGTTGTTGCCGGAGCATTTGTAATTGCGGCTTTGATCGGTACTTTAGTTTTTGGAAACGCAAGCTTTATTCTTAGTCCAACCATACCAACCATTTAAAAATGAGAAACTTACTTGCAGGAGAGCTAAACATAGCCCCCCCAGGAGGATTTAGGGGAATTGGTCCTCTCGGACTTCAAGGTTTAGATCCGCAATTCGATGCACCAAGAATATTTAATAATTTATTCTCAACCGTCATTGGTGTCATGACCGTTATTGCATTTATCTGGTTTACAATACAGTTTATTTTAGGGGCAGTTGGGATTATAACCTCGGGTGGGGATAAAAACGCACTTGAGTCATCAAAGAAAAAGCTAACAACTGGAATAATCGGTTTAGTATTCGTGATCGCAGCAATCTTCCTAATTAGACTAATTGGCTACATTCTAGGAGTAGATCTAATTCTAAATCCCGCACTATTTCTAGAAAGAATACGAACTGGCGGGATAATTCCATAATATATGAACACGCTGGAGTCACTAGCGGCTGCAGGAAGCGGATACCCGGACATAATAAATCCCGCCCTCCCTGAACCTCTTCAAGCAATGGGGGGTGGAAATTTTGTCGCCAGATTAATCTCCTCCCTGATAAATATTTTTTTGATAGTTGGAGTAGTCGTTTTCATCTTTATGTTTATCTATGGTGCAATAACATGGATAAGCTCAGGCGGAGATAAAGTGGCTGTGGAAGAAGCAAGAAAAAGAGTAATATATGCAGTAATTGGCGTCGCTATTCTTTTTACAACTTGGGCAATTATTACTCTTATCCAGAACTTTTTCGGTATAAACATCTTAAACATTAATCTTGACATTCTCAGAATTACTTCTACCCCTTGACAAAATTTCTCACTGCCTTATACTTCTAAGGTTTGACTTATGCCCTTGACAGTAAACTTTATTCTAAAATAGAATTTAAGTTAAGATGAAAGGGGGTGAGAATACATGATGACTTTACTTTCACCAGTATTTGCACAAGGTGAGGTCAATCTTCTACCAGGAGATAATTTTACAGCTTTACAGAGTGTCTCCATTCCAAGCATAATCTCAACACTTATTACCTTGGTTTTGATTGTTGCAGCAATCATCTTTTTCTTCATGTTGATAGTTGGAGGAATAAGATGGATGCTCTCAGGTGGAGACAAAGCAGGAGCAGAATCTGCCAGATCCCAAGTAACAGGAGCCCTCATTGGTCTTGTTATTGTCTTTGCAGCTTGGGCTATTGCAAGCTTACTGGGAACACTCTTTGGTGTTAACATCTTTAATCTGTCCTTTGGGAATTTCTTGCAAAGTACTACTCCTACTACTACTACTAGTAGTAGTACTACTAGGAATATTCCTATAGAGTAAGAGAAAGATCCTTTAGTGCTTTCCTGTCTCTGGAAGGAAGAAAGTTATTATTGTCATAGTTTCTAAAGACTTGAGCGATGGTGTCAGAGGAATAGTGCTTTGAGATAACCTTGTGATCAAGGCACGCCTTAAGAAAGGGGCTTATTTTACTAAGCCTCTTTTCTTTCAAAAAACAAAGGTACAAAGCAAGCCTAACTTCCTTTTTGGTTGCAACGCAGTCAAAAGGTTTTACTCCTTCAAGAACGGCAAGAGCTTTGGCAAGAGGTAGAAAATTTTTATTTTTGAAAAAATCATTTGAAAATATTCTTTCCAGATTCTTTTTGTCTAAAAAGGGATATAGTAAGATATAGATAGAAAGACACTTCGAACACCCTCCACACCACCCACTCTTGTCTTGAGCAGCCATAACGTTGCAACTTCTCACAAGACTGAAATACTCCGGCATCTTTGAGAACATTTTAACTATTTGAAATTCATAGAGTGGTCTTAAAAAACTAAAAACGTTGACTTCTGACAAGTATTTCTGATTGTATAACCTAAACTTTCTTTCAAATTCAAACGACTTACTATATTGGTGGTTTATTTTCCGTCCCAGATAAACAGTATTAGCCTCATCTGAACTTTTTTCGTTGGAAAAAGCAACATTTTTGTAGCCAAATACAACTGCGCAGAGAACACTTAAAAAATGAAGATAAGCAGTATACGGAAAATGACCGGTTAAAAAGCCTTTTTCCTCCATAAATTTCAACTTTTTATCAACAAAGTGTTCACAGATAATTTTTTCTTGAACCCCCGTTATTTCTACCATCTTCAAACTTTCTTTGGTTGGATTAAGCAAAAATGCTCCTGTTTTGCCATTGTGAAGGTCGGTTAAAATTTTCAGACTTACCACTGAATCCTTTCCTCCCCCCACCGGAATTAAGATTTTATCTCCGGCAACCTTTGCCAACGACTTCTTCTGAAGCAATAAGTCAACTGGCTTTATTGCTACAAAATCTTTGCTTGTAAAATCTATTTGGTTTTTATAAAAAAACTCACCCAAACCTTTAATCAAAAGTTCATGCCACCACCTAGCTTGTTTATGATTAATTACTCCAGCTTTGATTAGTATTTTAGGAGAACACGTAAGCCGCCAATATAAAAAAACCCTCAATTATTCCCAAATGAAAGATAAGGTTATCTAAAACCTCCCTTTTTAAGAAAATGGTTTTTCTTCTATCTACATTCTTAATCTTTACTTTTGATTTGAAAAACATTCTGTCTGAAGCACTGTAAACAAGACTTATAACCAGATCTTTATTAGCTAATCTCCAATCAAACTTTTTGTAAGTAAACGTGGGATACTTTAGGCGCAGATAGTTAAGTTTCCTTTTCATTAGGGAGCGATAAAGTAAAAACTGTTTTTGCTCTAAAAAATGTAAAAACTTAGCAAACATAGCCTTCATTATTATTACACAGTTATACTAAAATCAATAAGGTTTCAAAACTTAAGACGTACGAGGTAATCACATCTGGGACACTTGATGTTTCTCCAGATACTCATTAGGTGTATCAAAGTTTAGGGTAAAGTGCAATCTTTCGGTGTTGTAGTATTCTTCCCATACTTGCATTTTTTTATTTAACTCCTCTGTGGTTAGGTGTGATGTCTCATTCTCTTGGTAGAATTCCTCCTCATCAGTTCTATGGCTCCTTTCTACAACTCCATTTTGGTCAGGGGTATGAATCCAGGTGTACTGGTGCTTTATGTTCTTCTCCTCAAGGAAGGCTCTGAATTGGGTTTGAAATTTCTTGCCATTATCAGTTTGGATAAGCTTGATCTGGATACCCTTTCTTTGGGCTTTGGTAAGTACAGTATTTACAAAATCTACACTGTTTGCTTCATTTAATTTGTTATATACCTTGAGTGCTCTCCATTTTGAGACAACATCAATGGCAGTGTATTGAAACCTCTTTCTACCCTCAAGGTATTTTGTATCAAACTGGACAAGCTTACCTGGGACAGAGGCTTGATTGAATAGTTTGGTACTCCTTCTTTTTCTTCTGTGCCTTACTTCTATCAGGCCTCGCCTCTTCCACCAGTTGTAAATGGTCTTGGGTGAGCAGGGTGGTGTTCTGCCCTGCTTTAGCCATAGCTGGTAGAGGTAGTGGTGTGATTTTTTTCTGTTACCCTTTTGCCTTTTCCATTCACAGATTTCCATAACGACACTCCAGTCTATGAATTTTAGTCTCTTGGGTTTTCTGGACTTGTATTTGAGAGAGCTTAAGTTATATGGTTTATACGAGAGCTTCCACCTGTAAAAAGTGGACTTGCCTATACCAAAGAGTCTACACAAATACCTGGCATTCTTGGGTTGCATTTGACTATATGCATCCATCACCCTCAACTTAAATAGCTCCTCTTTGCTCAACTGTGTAATAATATATCTCAGTATTCTCACCCCCAGCCGTTATTTTAACTCTGGAAGTGTCCCATATGTGTTTACACAATACGTAGGATTGTAAAATCGCAAACTCTTCCTTAAAATCTAATTATGGCGGTAATTGAAGTTGCACCTGGTACAGAAAATATTCCTACTATCCGTGGCTTTGAGGGGCTTTTTGCCAATGTTTTAAGCTCCATTCTTGCATTAGGAGGAATCGTTCTTTTTTTAATCTTGGTCTTTGGTGGAATTCAATATATTACAGCTGGTGGTGAACCTCCTAAGATAGAAGCCGCTAAAAAAACACTTACTTATGCAATCTTTGGAGTTATCTTTCTGGCTGCATCGTTTTTAATCTTGGTTTTTATAAGCCAATTTACTGGAGTAGATATTCTAACATTTAGAGTATTTATCCAATGACCACTAAAATCAGAAGGTGTAAAATAGATAGATCCAAGTTGGTGTTGTTTTTTGTTTTATTTTTTATTGGTTTAGGCTATTTATTAAAGGCAGCCAATGCCAAGGCCCAAGTGCCTGTACCCCATATTGCGTGTAATGAAATCGCCGCACCAGAGTTTCACTCACTTAGACCTTATCCCGCAAGTACATGTAATCCTTCCCGCAGTCAAGATATTAAACTTTATTGTGGTAATGATTTAATCGCTCGAGAGACTTATGAAGTCAGGCCGTCCGATGCAACAGGATTCCCGGGCGGAACTATGCCTCCATGTATAAAACATGCGGACGGCTCACAAACCTGCTATTACTATTTTAAGGATCAAAGGGTAAACATTAAAGTCAACCTCGATGACATGGAGCTACCAATTGCTGGAAATACCCAACTTGATCCAAACAGTACTAATCCCTTGGTAGATATCGAGAATAGAATTACCCTAAATGTTCAAAACAAAGGAGCAGTATACCAACTAACAGATCCTCAAAAAGTAAATGAATACCTAAGTTGGTATCTAAATGGAACAATTTATAGAGCGGAATGGCCCTTTCCGGTAGATCCCCTATCGGTATACAACAATCCCCAACAGTATCACCAAGCTATGATGCAAATAACTGATTATTCAGGACCCTTAAGAAAACTTCTTCCATGGAGAGTTCAACTCGGTAGACAAAACGAGATGGGAAGTGATAATAGAACGCACAACGACGAAAGACTCGGTCTTATCGAAAGGGCAAACTGGGAAAATCATAATCAAGGTGTAGTTTGCTATACCATGGAAATGGTCCGTTCACCAAGCGGTCTGATTGGTGCAAGACAGATTCCTTACCCTTGCTATTCAGGTGAACAACCTAATCAATTGAGCGAAGGAAGCTCTTATATGCGACTTCTTGATCTTGGTGGACAAGGTCAACCGGGTAACCCTCCTCCTTCCAACGAACCCCCACTTGAGGAAAATTACTTCACCAGAAGATTCATTGAATATTGGCAAGACTATTTAGGTTGGAGAGGTAGCAATTGTATACAAGTTTGGCTTTTTGGAAGTTGGAGACTACTATGTTTACATAACAATTTAAGTTCCCCTATCGGTGCTTTTTATAATTATATCCCCTTTTCCTCAACCGAGGACGTACGCGGAGAAATTGTTTTTAATCTTTCCCAAACTCCTCAGCCGGCAATTGACGGAGTAGAAGTTCTTAACGCTTCTTATACGCCAGCTGTCGCAGATAATAATGCAAATGGAGTACTTGATACAGAAAGTGACTATCATGTACTTTACTATCCTCACCTCTATGAGCTTGCGGAACTCTCGGCACTTTTGCAGGAAACCCATTTAACCCAGGAACACAGTGGCTTGTCTGGACTTTATACCAAAAATGAATTTTACAATACCTATAGATGCGACTTGGGAAATGCTCGCTGGAATAGTGGAGATGATCTTTTTGGTGAATATCAAGAGAATTACCCATGGGCTTCGGTTGATGCAAATAGAGATGGCTACGATGACTGGGATGATGAAGAAATAGAAGGAACAATTAAGTTTGACGTTACTTTCAGTTGCGATTTCCCACCACCCGGAGAGCCTGATCCTACCTGTCTTACTGAAGAGCACTCGCGCTGTCTTGCAAGTTGTGATCCTGCACCTTCAACGGCCGATCCAGTTCCTGAATATTACCCTACTTGTACCCAATATTGCGATTCTGTTGCACAAGCTGCTTGTGCTGAAGCTGAACCAGTTTGCCGTAAAAACGCCTATCCGGCAATATCTTCTTATACAAGAATGCCTTTTGTTGACGATATCTGGGACAGGCTTGTAGCCGGAAAGCAGTCGGTATACAAACGTTTTTACCCAAGGGATCTTTTTGATAATCCTGGAGTAGCCGAAATACTTGACCTTCCAACAGTAACCACTGCACATTATAGTCATAGAAGTCAGAATCCTCTGGTAGTTGAAAGTACAACTTTTGCTGGAGAACCCCTTGGTGGTAGACCAGGAGAAAGGGCAAATATCTACTTTCCCCACTTCGGTGGGCTTTATGAATATTTCCTAAAAGGAATTCAAAAGGCACTGCGTCCACAAGACTACGCCACTTTCCCAACCTCTGGAATCCCATCAACACCGGGAACCGGCCAACAGTGCACCTCGCTACCTGCTAGTGAGGAAATTGACTACCGAAATACCTTTGTCCAACCCCGCCAAGCTCAGGATCTTTATAACCGTGTAGTAAACCGCTTCCCTGGTAATCAAATTCTCAGAACTCCAGCCCAAAATAACGAGATTGTTCCTGATTGGTTGCGAAATCAAGGTTTTGATGAAAATGACACATATTACAATATTGTTGTTGGGACCAGTAGAAACTTTGGCTATAACCCTGCTTTTGTTTTGGCAATTTGGCTCGCTGAGACAGGAGCGAGTGATTATCAGCTTTTTCCGTATGGCCTTATAGATTTTGGCTGTGGCAGCCAAGGAAGCACACCCGAGGCAGTAAGGTTACTCTCAAACCTTAGGTGCTTTTTAGATCTTTATTTAGATTGGAGCGCAGGAGGGGTATATGATTCTCTTGTTGGGTCATGCCGCGAAGGGGGAGAACATCCAAACTATGAAGATTTTCTTCTCTTTTTTGCAACCGGTATTTGCAGTACGGTAACTGCCAACAATCGCCAGTTTTGCACACCCCACGCAGACTATCACACAAAGATCTGGAATTGGTATCAGTTTGTAATTGGATTAAGTGATACTCACCCATAATAAAAGTAGTTTTGCCCTTTACAATAATAGCTGATATTATGATAGGATTAATTATCAACCTATGCTGAAAAAAATTGTATTCTCAATTTTACTTTTTTGTTTTTCTTTTGCTGTTGTGGCTCCCCAATTTGCCCTAGCACAAACCCCTTCACCTGCCCCAATACTTAACGAAATTGGTCCTTGGTATAACCAATCATTTTTTCAGTGGCGAAACAGGGTATACGACGAATCAAATCCAACAGAAATTTTTGGAGAAAGATACACTGCCGCTCAAGTTAGCTGGATTATCTATGGACTAATTGCTTTTTTGGAAGAAAGAGTGCTTGGCCCGGGGATATCAAATTGTATCAATAATCCAAACTTTCTAAATTGTGTAAATAACTTATTTTCTGGGGGGGGAGCCTATGTAATTCCTGATCCATATGAAAAACAAGGCCTTTTGGCGCTTATCATAAAGAAAGATAAGCCAATTTCTGCGGTTTCTTACTTTAAAAATGTGTTGAGAAAGCTCCAAAACTCTGTTCCTGAAGCTCATGCCCAAGAAACCGGCTTTGGCTTTCGGGGGTTAAATGTTATTCAGGATATATGGAGGTCTGTCCGAAATATCTCCTATGCTTTATTCGCTCTGATAATTATAATCACGGCTTTTATGATTATGTTCAGAGTTAAAATTTCCCCCCAGACAATTATTACCGTCCAATCGGCTCTACCCAAAATCGCACTTGCGCTTATTTTGATTACGTTTTCCTATCCAATTGCCGGTCTTTTGGTTGACCTTATGTACGTTGTCATTGGTATCATTTCCCTCTTCTTTCAAACAGCACCTGCCCTTGGCGGAAATGCCGCATATTATTTTGGAGTAATGGTTAATGGGCCCCTAAATCTTGGTGTCTTGGGGTTTGCGGTCTTGTATCTTACACATTTCCTTATTATCTATTTGGCAATTGTCATTTTTGGACCATTTGCAACTGTGGCGGCTGGGGGGGCTGGTGTAATACCTGGAGCAATAATTCAGCTTGTTCTAACACCAGTAATGCTAGTTATCGGGATAATAGTTTTTATAATTCTTATCTTTGCTCTCATTTGGCAAACCCTAAAAATTGCGTGGTTGCTTATCAAAACCTTTGTCGCTCTTCTTTTACAGGTCATAATTGCCCCATTACAAATTGCGATTGGGATTGTCTATCCCGGAATTGGTTTTGGCACATGGCTGAAAAGTCTTGCGGCTAATCTTGCGGTTTTCCCTTTGGTGGGAACAATGTATATAATCGCCTTTTGGTTTTTATATATAGCCCTTCAAATGGGCACGGCGCAACTAGGGGATATTGGTGGAATAGGATCTATGGTGTGCCAATTTACCAGGGGTCCCAATGCTGATTGCGATTGGGTACCGGATTTTTATGGCGGCTGGCCACCACTTATGGGTACAGATAGATATATGTTTTCATTTGTTCTTTTAATGGCAAGCTTTGTTGTCCTCACAATGATTTCAAAAGCAGCGGATCTGATAAAATCATTTATATCAGGCAGACCTATGGCATTTGGAACAGGACTTGGCGAGGCAGTGGGACCAACGGGGCTTGCGGCTATTGCAGGCGGTGTCGGCTGGGGCGCAGAACGGTTGCAGGCCTGGGCACCGATAGCGGGTCGAGGGTGGGCAATAAAGACCGTACAACAAGCTACGGAAGCTATACAAAAAGCCGTGCTTTCACAAAAGGTATAAAGGTATAATAGACATTTAGCCCAGACTGGCGCCCAATTGATTTACAATCCAATCGGCTTCTCTACCTTGGAAATTCGGACTATTAACCCTCCTCCTAATCCATCCGCAATTTTCAGCGTGTTTCAAAATGTCTCCAAGGCCTATTCCCCCCTCTGTTCCCAACCCAGGTTTCTTTGGAACCCATGTTGTACCTTGAGCCCAAGTACGATAGCGAGCCTCTTCGCCCATTCCCTCAACTGCCCCAACTTTCGCTTCCCCAGTTCCTGGCTTTGTGTTATACAACCAAGCCAGAAGTTGCATTGCGCGAGGGTTATCCCGGGGATCTACTGTTGTAGGAACTCTCCCAAAAATCTTTGTCCAGTTGCGAACTCTTGATGAAAAGAAATTTGGATCGCCCAAATCCCTAACGTTTGGAGTAGATCGAATGTCCTCAACAACACTCGCCGCTCTTTTACGCTGAAGTAAGTGGTAGTCAAAACTGCCAGCGGGCGGTTCTCCTGCTAGCTGACCCGCCAAAACTGTCTCTGTCTTTCTCCATGGAAACTCTGGCGAGGCCAAACTAACTCCAGTTCCTCCCTCATCAGTCCTTTTTCCATCACCCCACCAAATTTTGAAAAGGGATTCCTCAACTTTTTTTCCGTCCCTTACTATTTCAACGCTCGCACTATGAAAATAACTACGAAGTAGGGCTTTAAAGGTATTAAGAGTGATCGGGTGACCACTATGACTAATAAATCTTTCCTCATGGATAAGTCTACCATCTGCACTAAAACCAAATTCCATTCTTCTTTTATCTCTGAGGTGGGATGTCCAAACACAAAGTGCATTGATTACCGGAGGATTACCAAAGACAACTTCTCCCCTATCATTAGTTGTTTTACCAAGCTCACTAATAATTTCTGTGACACAAAGAAAGCGCCATGCGGCCCAAACAACATCCCCTCTCCCATCTGCCTTTTCAAACATATGTTTAATCCACGCTTTAAATTGCCGGGTGTCCTCCATTGTTATAGCGTAAAAATTTTCAGGAACTCCAGGAATATGCTCCACATCTGCGCGAGTAAAACCTGGAAAGCCGTCTTGATCAGGAACATAAGCGACTCTAACCATCTCCCTAGCAACTTTATCAACCTTATCCCCCCATTCTCCATAAAAAAACGCTTCCCAGTGTACTCTATCGGGTGTTGTTGGTGGATAACCCATTCTGTTCCTTGACAAAAGATTCGCCGAAGCACTCTCGTCGGCACAAGTTCCCTGTCTATCCAAAAAGGCTGTATCCAACACTCTTCGTGCGCGAACGTGGTTTTCTAGAGCAACAAGATCGGATTCTGCCAAGCGGGCTCTTTCAAGCTGGACCCTAGCGTTATTCACTAATGGTTCCATCTCCGTAACCTTAATACCCACGGATCTAAACCTTCTTTCAGTTAAATCTTTCCACAAAGAAGGAAATCGTTGCTGAAATCTTGCTTCCCGAACTCTTCCACTAAGAGCATTCTCAAGAGCCGGCTCTAAATAATACGTTCGTGGTCTTGCTGTAGACCACTCTTGTGTAGTGAACATTCCCTGAAGATGCAAAAGGTCGTTCTCGTCATCAAGTCTGTAACCTTCCGCGCCCATTGTTAGGCCTTCTTGAAATGCCAATGCTTCTAGAACTACCATTCTTAATTTGGTTATATCTCCCTGCTCACCAACTTCAGCAAAACCAACCAAATCAACCAATGCCCTTTCGGCTAAAGGATAGGAACCAAGTTGTTCGAGTCGGACCTCCGGAGGCAACTCTGCTCCGAGATCAACTAATGGTCGTTGTTCTTGTTCGTCCATCTTATTAAAAAACTACTTAAAGAATTATATCATCAATTATATCATCAAGGTATCCGTTGTGAAAATCCCAGACTCTTGAAAAGACCTCTTCACGTTGTAAGCTTGATATAGTAGTTGATAGACAGGAAACTATTGTTATAATGAAAGGTTTGTCTTTTAGAGAGTAAAACTATGCACCTACAACATCCAGTACCACAACATATATCATCTTACCAATTCCGACTTGTGGGAGATATGACCTTAAAGCAATTTTTCCAGGTTGCGGGTGGTGCTTTGGTTGCGCTTTTATTTTATGCCTCCCCTCTTCCAAGTATAGTCAAATGGCCTTTTATAGTTTTTTTTGTCCTTTTTGGGGCAGCACTTGCCTTTCTTCCCTTAGAAGAGCGCCCCCTTGAGCAGTGGATTGCCGCTTTTTTCAAATCCGTCTATTCCCCCACTATTTTTTATTGGAAAAAAACCACAAGCGCACCAATATATTTTCAGGCTGAAGTAGCCACTCCTGCTCAAAGCACCCCACAACCCAAGATTGAAGTTACTACCGAGCCCGCCCCGCACACCTCTATCTCAAGACTCAATGAAGCAGAGGAGGCTTTTCTGGTTAATATCGTTAGCCTCACCAGCGAAAAGCCAGCAACTTCAGAGCCAAAAGCGCCCTTACCAAGCCAGTCTTTCCCGGTAAAACCGCCGCCAAAAATTCCTCCCACCACCCCTATTGCCATTCCCAAAACCCCAATTGATACAAAACCTAAAGCGGTAAGTGAGGAAATAAAAGTCACTCCCGTTGCCCAAACTTTATCTCCCCAACCATCCCTACAAGGACAAGCTGCCCAATTTTCTGCCTCCGCCAATCCTCCCAATCCTCCCACCAAACCCAATACCGTCGTCGGCCAAGTATTTGACACCGAGGGTAAAATTGTCGAAGGGGCGATACTGGAAATCAAAGACGCCTCCGGAAGACCAGCTCGAGCTCTAAAAACCAACAAAGCTGGTCACTTTTGGATTGCAACCCCTCTGAGCAAAGGCAATTATGAACTCACAGTTGAGAAAGAGGGTCTTGTTTTTGAACCTCTGATTTTTGAGGCCAACGACGCAATTATTCCGCCTTTCTTTATAAAAGCAAAAGAGAAAAAGGTGATAGACAATGCCTAAACTAAACTCAATTCCAAAACTACCCTTTTTAAGTATTCCGGATGAACCAATTACTGCCCCTGTTCAACAGCTTGTGCCAATTGCCGATATAATAGATAACATCGTCTTTTTTAAAGACGGAGGGGCCTCAATTGTAATGGAGTCCACCTCCCTTAATTTCGGACTTCTTTCCGAAAACGAACAGGAAGCGGTAATTGCTGCCTTTGCTGCTCTTATTAATAGCCTTTCTTTTTCAGTCCAAATCCTTGTTCGCTCGCAAAGAAAGGATATTTCAAGTTATCTTACCTTTCTTGACCAAGCCTATCAAAAAATCTCCAATCCCAAACTACAAAAACTCATGGTAGGCTATAAAAGCTTTATCTCAGAAACAATTAAAAAGAGAAATGTTTTAGGTAAAAGATTTTTTATAATTTTACCCTTTTCTCCTCTGGAATTGGGTGTGACAAAGTCCTTTTTGGCAATTACCAAAAGAGGAGGACCCCTACCTTTTGCTAAAAGTTATGTGATTAAGAAGGTAAAAATTGTACTTCTTCCCAGAAGGGACCATATGATAAGACAGGCAAACCGTCTTGGTTTAAGGCTCAGGCAACTTGAAAAGGACCAGCTCATAGAACTTTTTTATAATATTTTTAATCCACCCCACCCGCCGGTTACACAGGAAATCTTTGGAGAAATTGAAAAACAAACTCAAACTTAATACCATGAAGATAAATTTAGCATTCAAGCAAAAAAAAGAAAATAAAGCGCTTGGGGCGGATTATCTTCCCAAAAAGACAAACGGAAAGTTGGAACTTGGCGAAAAAAAACCAGCCATTGTCAATCCTCTTGAAATTTTAAATAAGGGAGACCTAATTTTGGAAGACATCCTTGCACCGCAAAGTGTTGAGCTGGACTTTGATTTTATAAAAATAAACGACGTTTATCTAAGGACTCTGTTTGTCGGAGGCTATCCTCGTTTTGTAACACCGGGCTGGTTGGAACCGATAATTAATTTTGATCATTCTTTGGATATTAGCTTTTATATTTATCCGGTTGAAGGAAAGTCTGTTCTTGATGAGCTGCGGCGCAAAATAGCTGAAATGGAGGCTGAAATCCACACCGACCTTGAAAGAGGCAAAATTGTCAATCCAGCAACCGAGGCCAAACTTGAAGACGCAAGAGCACTACAAGAGCAATTAGTTAAGGGAATTGAGCGCTTTTATGAATTTGCTTTTTACATTACCATTCCTGCCAATTCCCTTGAGGAGCTTAATCAAATCACACGGCAAGTTGAGTCAACTTTAGGTTCCCTTTTGGTGGTTGCCAAAAGGGCAGCCTTGGATATGGAAAAAGGATTTATTTCAACAGCTCCATTTGGACTTGACAAACTTGCAATCACCAGAAATATGGATACAACAAGTCTGGCAACAACTTTTCCCTTTACTTCTGCCGAGCTTTCAAGCGACACAGGTGTCTTGTACGGCATAAACTCCCAAAACGAGTCCTTTATTATCTTTGATAGATTTAGTCTTGAGAACTCCAACATGACTGTCTTTGCAACATCCGGGGCTGGAAAGTCTTTTTTTGTCAAACTTGAGGCACTGCGTTCCTTAATGCTGGGAACAGAAATTATCGTAATCGACCCTGAAAACGAGTATAAACCCCTTGCCGAGGCAGTGGGGGGTGAGTTTATCAACTTTTCCTTTTCCTCTGCCTCAAAAATAAACCCTTTTGATTTATCTCAAATCTATGAAGAAGGGGAAAACCAGCTTGGTCTTAAGGTTCTTTCTTTACACTCACTTTTTAAGGTGATTATGGGAGAGCTTACCCCCTCGCAAGAAGCGCTTTTGGACCAAGCATTGATAGCAACTTATCGGGGTAAGGGCATTACCATGGATCCTTCTACACAATCAAAAGAGCCACCTCTGATGGAGGACCTTTACAAAACACTTATCGGGATGGAAACAAAAGATGCCTTGGACCTTGCCGCAAGAATCGAAAAATATGTCAAGGGAAGTTTTGTGGGCATTTTTGACCAGCACACAAATATCAGTATCAAAAATCCATTTACGGTTTTTTCGGTCAGGGATTTGCAAGATATTTTGCGCCCAATTGCCATGTTTATCATTCTTGATTTTATCTGGACCAAGGTCAGGCGTGACATCAAAAAACGTCTCCTGGTTGTGGATGAGGCCTGGCATATGATGAGGTATGAAGACTCGGCTCAGTTTTTATGGTCTATTGTCAAACGAGCCAGAAAATATTATCTAGGTTTAACTACAGTTACTCAAGATGTAAGAGATTTCTTATCTTTAGATATAGGTAAAGCAATTGTTACCAACTCCGCAATGAGGCTTCTTTTAAAACAGTCCCCTGCTGCAATCGATGAGGTAGCAGAAACTTTTTATCTTTCCCACGGGGAAAAACAACTTCTTTTGGCAGCTGATATCGGCGAGGGAATTTTATTTGCAGGGCCTCATCACGCTCCAATTAGAGTGGTTGCTTCTGATGAAGAATACAGGTTGGTTACTACAAAGCCACAAGAGATATTTGGCCAAGGTCAAACCAGAAAAGAAGAAATTGTACTGACTCCTACGGAAACAGCTCGAATTGTGCAATAATGAATTAGTATGATAGACCAATATCACGGCACTCCTCCCCCCCAAAAAAAACCAGAAGAACAAGCTAAAAAGGCAGTACAAGAAGCAGCTGGAACTGCACGAGTAGTTGGGCAAAAAGTTGGCCAAAAAGCAACTGGAAAAGTTATTGCAGGGCTTGCAGCAAAGTCGGCCACTGTTGCCAAGGCGGTTGGCGCGCTCAAAGCAGTCGTAACTGGAGTTAAAGCCGCAGCCGCAGCAATCGCGGGGACATTAACCGCGGGTATTACTGCGATAGTTCCGTTTGTTGTTGATATTGCAAAAAAAATCATTACAAAACTACCTATTATCGGTAATGTCGTTAGCTGGCTACAAAGAAAAATCAAAGAGAATTGGAAAAAGCTTGCGATACCTTTAGGAATTACCATTCTTGGACCCTTTTTTGGTTTACCTGCTGCAGCTGCGGTAGGACTTGGAGGTCTTGCTGCTCTTGGTATCTTTGCTACAACTTGGGTCTTAACAGCCATTACCTCAGCAATAGTTGTTCCAACAATAACAGCTATGATACTGATACCATTTCTGGTGCTGTTTGCTTTATTTGTCATAAACGCAGGGGGGTTTGTAGTACCTCCTTCCGAGCAAGTACAGTTGTGGCCGCCTGGAGTTACGGGTGGGGGCTCACCTTTTATAAGGGTTGTCAAAAGGGCAGAAACCCCCGGACCATTTGAGAACACTCAACTCCTCGGAGGTTTAACTGTGAACTATTCTGTTGAGATAAGCGCACCTCTAGGCAATCTTACTAACATCAGCTTTCAAAATACCTGCCAAGTTATAAGAGACGGGTCTTCTCCGCCTTGTACTCATAAGGTGCCTGAACCACCAGAGTTAATTTCTGTGACAACACCATTTACTTTTAGTTACACGGTTACCTATGTGCCTGGTTTTGAAGATTCTTTGGTAATTGATACTTTCACTGTAACTGCAATAGCCGAGGGGGCAAACGGCGAACAAACTTCTTCTGGAAGTGCATCAATTATTATTGGAGATCCCCCCACTTCTTGTTTTGTTTTTGATGACTCTTGGGCTGCCTATCCTCAACGCCAAGCTACAGTACTCTATGCAATAACACAGATGATGGTTGCACCTACTTTTATGACCAGGCTTTGCAGTGGCGGAGAAATTATACTCCACCATAATCCACAACCCGCATGGTGGGGTGGATGGGTAACAGGACTTAAATATATCCAACTTTATCCAAGAGGAGTGGAAAGCAACTGGAACGCTTTTTATACCCTGGCTCACGAATCAGGACATGTTTTAGCTCAAGTAACTGAATTGGACCAGACTTACTATGACAGTCCTGTTGGAAGTCAGCTAATTTGCACTTACCCCGGCGATAACCGACCAAGTGAAAGCTTCGCTGAAATGATTGCTTTGTATTATGTGTTGAACCCTCAAACTACAACTCGGGATTTTAGATGTCTTGGGGGAGAGTCTTTTAAGTGCCGTTACCCTCTTCATTGGCAATTTGCACGAGATGTAATATTCTTGCAAGATCTGGGTTGGGGTAGTGTAGAATGTGAGTAGGAATGAGAAATTTCTTTTCAAAAATTAAAAACTCAAAGATTACTCCTTATCTAATAATTATTATTGTGTCAGTTTTTGTGTACTGGGCTTTCACTTTTGAAAGTTCTAAAACGGTAAGAAACAGCTTTTCTCCAACACCTACTTTTACCCCGGAGAGACAAGCAACATGGGATTCACTTATCCCTGGAAAAAGCTCTAAAAATAATGTTGTTGAAAAGTTGGGTGCTCCGGTTGAGGAATCTGACTCCGAAGGTGTAACAAAAGTTTTATATCGTTCTAAAAGTCCTACTAGAAATCATGAAGCCCACTATATCAATAACGTTTTAACTCTTTTAAAACGAGTTGTTACGCTCAAGGAAGAAACGAAACCCAGTACCATAGAAAGGGAGTATGGTATAGCACCAACAACTCTTTATGGCCCAGATTCAAATAGCGGGATCAATCTTTATGCCTATCCTGAATATGGAATTGCGTACTTAGGCAATCCAGTTGACAATACGGTCATGGAAGTTTGGTATTTTCCTGCAACCACAGAGGATGATTTTATTCAGTCTTATGCAAAGGGATATTTTAAAACTCCTCAACCTCAGTTTTAAGTTCTTATTGGCATAATAAGATGCAAGAAATCTGGGTCTTTTGTGTCTCTAAAAACCCCGGGAGAGTTTGGGTCAGAAAACGAAAGTTCAATTTCGTCAGAGGGACAAACAGCCAAGAATTCCTCAATAAAACGGTAGTTGTATGAAATTGTAAGCTCCTCCCCTTTTACTTTTGCATCAAGAGTTGTCTCCTGGCTTCCTGTACGACTACTTTCCGCGCTTACCTTAATATTATTTTTGAGTATCTTAAGCTGAATAACATTTGAGGACTCACGGGCAAAAACCGAAGCAATTCTAACAGCCCGCAAGAATTCCTCTTTATCAAGAGTAATACTTACTTTTGACTCTCTTGGAATAATCTTCTCAAAATCAGGAAATTCTCCCTCAATGATTCTTGTGGATATTACCGCTTTGGGTACTCCGAAAATAGCCTGTTTCTCAGAAGATTGAAACGAAAATTTTAAGTTGAAATTCTCGTTTGTCAAAATCCGCAATAGTTCATTAATAAAATTTCTAGGCAGAATAAGTTTTTGTTCGTTTTTGACGGCCGGCAAAGGAATTTTCTTATAAGATAATCTAAAACCATCAGTCGCAACCAGCAAAAGTGCACCTTTTGAAAAAATAAACAAAACTCCAGTTAAAATAGGTCTTGCTTCATCTGTGGCAGTTGAAAAAACAACCTGCGAAAGAGCACTTTTAATTTTTTCTTTTGGAAGTTCAATTGCGTTTTTATCTATCTCCTTTACAAGTTCGGGAAAATCTGCAGCATTAATTCCGCTAATGACCGCTGAGAAATTTTCTGAGGTTATACCTAATTTTTCCTCCTTTGATTTAAGAGTTATTGTTTGGGTGGATAAATTTGAAACAATATCAGCAAGTGCTTTTCCGGGAATTGCAATAGCTCCTTCTTTTTGGACTTTTGCTCCAAGAGAAATTGCAATTGAAATTTCCAAATTTGTCGCTAGTATTGTTAATTTTGTTTTTTGAGCTGAAAGAACAACATTTGCCAAAATTGGAAGTTGAGCTCTAAGGTTCACAAAACGAGTAGCCAACTGTAAGGCTTTACTTAATTCTTCCTGAAGTACATCTACTTGCATTTGTTGTAAGTATATTAAAAAAGCTTATTAAATAGTAGTAGTAACAGTAGAGTGTGTTTATATGTTAATTATTACGCTTCTTTTATATTTAACTTCTTTGTTTATAACCAACCTTACTAAATGTTGATAAAAGTGTGGATAGAGTGTTGATAAATGTAGATAAAAAGCTTGTAATTATTAAAATATCCTCAGAGAGATCTTTTTATCCCCAACATATCCTCACGAATTTGCACACTTTCTGAGGCTAGTTCTGTAATTCTTTCCACAGCGTGAATGACGGTTGAGTGGTCGCGATTAACAATTCTTCCAACCTCCTCAAGTGCTAGCCCAAGCTCTGTGCGAAGAAGATACATTAGAATTTGCCGAGGTCGGGCGATTATTCTTGATCGTGCCTCACCTAAAAGAGCGCGTCTACTTATTTTATAATATTTACAAACAGACTCTATTACTATATTGGGGTCTTTAACTTTGGGCTTGGTAGTCAGAGTGTCTCCCCCTCTTCCGATAAGACTTTTAACAAGATCCTCGTTTATCTGAGATTTTTTAATGGAAATTTCTGACATTAATGAGATGATGAGACCTTGAATTTTACGAGCTGTTTCAAGATTACTTGCAATAAGCTGCACAAGCTCAGGGGAAAGATCAATTCCTCTTTCTTTAGCTTTTATCTGAACTATTGCGCAGCGAAGTTCAAAATCAGGAGGTGCAATGTCAACAATAAGACCTGCTTCAAACCTACTTTTTAGTCTTTCTTCAAGTTTAAAAATTTCTGAAGGAGGTTTGTCTGAAGTTAAAACTATTTGTCCTCCTGCTGAAGTAACTGCATTAAATGTGTGGAAAAACTCGTCTTGTACAGCATCTTTGCCGGCAATAAACTGTATATCGTCTATTAAAAGCGCTTTTAGTTTTCTGTATTTTTCCCTGAAAGTTTGGGTGGTTTTGTTTCTGATGCCCTCTATTATGTCGTTTGTGAACTCCTCGCTTGTCGAATAGAGAACTTTGGTGTCCGGGTCTTTTTTTAAAAGCGCATGGCCTATGGCGAGCATAAGGTGACTTTTACCTACCCCCACTCCTCCCCAGATAAAAAGAGGATTATAGCTTTTTCCGGGATTTTGGGCAACGGCCTCAGCCGCTGCAAAGGCCATTTGGTTTGATGATGAAACAGCAAAATTCTCAAAGGTAAAACCTAACCGTATTTTTGACCGCTCAAGAGAGTTTTTTAATTCTTCTTCCTTGTCGCGTTTCTCAAAAAGAGGAGAGGTTGATAAATTTTCCAAGGCTGGTTGGGGCAAGGGTTTGACTGTAAAGACTAGATCACAATGACAACCCAGGCTTTTTACCAAAGAATCTTGTATAAGGCCGTAGTAGCGTTCTTCGATTGTTGATTTCACAAAAGAAGAAGCACAACCAACCTCGACATAAAATCTGTCATCTTTAATTTTTTTTAGGTTGACAAGGTGAGTTTGTGAGAGCCATGTTGAAAATATCGCCGGAGAAACAGAAACTTTTATACTATCCATCAATTCACGCCATAGTGAATTTTTATCAGTCATCTTATGCTAATTTAAAGTGAAGGCAGCTAGGCAGTTTAATGGCATCTTAAATAACTTATCCACATTTCGTCAACCCCGAAAATCACCGAATAAATTTTAATGTAAATTACAACACTTAATACTTTAATGAAGAGAATTTTTAGCTGTGGTAAAAGTAAATTTATTCTTCTATTTTTTTAAGATATGGTGGTATAATCATTACCATGTCAACCAAAAGAACCTACCAGCCAAGTAAGATAAAAAGGAAAAGAAAGTTTGGTTTTCGCAGAAGAAGTAGTTTTTTATCAGGTAAAAAAATAATTAAGAGAAGAAGACTCAAAGGTAGAAAGCGCTTAACCGCCTGATGTTTAGTGCGAGGTATCGAATTAACAGAAAGGAATTTAATGAGGTTAAAAACCAGGGTAAAATTTACCATTCCAGAAGCTTTTCTCTAATTGTTTTTCAAAGAAATGACTCTGAAGCTAGTCGTTTTGGGTTTGTAATTTCGAAGAAGGTTGCAAAAAAAGCAAGCCAGCGCAACAAGATAAAAAGAGTGTTAAGAGAGTTGGTAAGAGAGTTTATTCCTAGATTGAAGGGTGGATTTAGTTGTATTTTCTTAGTACGCCAGGAAGTATTAGAGAAAATTGAGGCTAAAAAACGCAATATTCTTGTCAAAGAGTTGGCAGGGATTTTTAAGAAAGCTAAAATCAGCCTATGAAGCAAATTTTCTTTTTCTTAATCCGTTTTTACCAGAGTTTTATTTCACCAGTATTTGATGCCGCTTTTGGTTTTGGTTGTTGTTTTTTACCTACGTGTTCGGAGTATGCATACCAATCTATTGAAAAACATGGAGTGGTTGGAGGATCAATTCTAGCTATTAAAAGAATAATTCGTTGTCACAACTATAAAAAGGAGGTTTGGGATCCGGTTAAATGAATATATTTAATGTTATTCTTATACAGCCTCTGACAAATGGTCTAATCGTTTTTTACAAACTTTTGGGAGGGAATTTGGGGCTTGCGATTATCGGCTTCTCAATTTTACTTCGCGTAATCTTAAATCCTTTGAGTAAGCCCTATATGGAGTCAATGAAAAAGATGCGCGAATTTGCTCCTCAACTCGAAAAACTTAAAAAAAGACACAAAGGCGACAGGCAAAAACTTCTTAAGGCTCAGGCAGAATTTTACAAGGAAAAAGGAATTAACCCGGGGACAGGGTGTCTTCCTCAAATCTTACAGCTTATTATTCTTATTGCTTTTTTGAATGTTTTTATGAGTGTTTTAAGCGCCAATGGCGAGGTGATGGTTAAACTTAATAATCTTTTATACGAGCCATTGAAATTTACTCAAGAAGAAAAAATAAATACAAAGTTTCTTTATCTTGATATGGCCAAGCCAGATGTAGTTAAAGTTTCTTTTCTTCCTTTTCCTCTGCCCGGAGCGGTGCTAATTCTTGCGGCAATTGTACAGTTAATCTCGGCCAAAATGATGAGTCCTTATATTGAGACTCAAAAGGCTATTGCCAAAAAAACTAAAGAGGAGTTGGATGATTTTCAGGTTGCCTTTCAGCGTTCTGCAACATACACCTTCCCACTTTTAACCATTGTCTTTGGAATGAGTTTTCCCTCTGGTCTTGCTCTTTATTGGTTGGTTTATTCTCTAATTCAAGTTTTCAGTCAATATAAAGTTTCAGGATGGGGCGGGCTATCCCCTTGGCTAGAAAGAGTAGGTCTGCTAAAATTGTCGGGCAAGTATGAGAAAGTTAAATAAATCTTCAAAAGAGACTGTAGCTAATTTGGAAGAGATTCTTGAAAAGCTGTGCAAGGAGCTTTTCTTAAAGCTGGGTATAGAGGTAGAATTTAGTATTACCAAAGAGACAAAGAAAGGCGAAAGCCCGACTCTTTTTGTTAATATTAATTCCAAAAAAGAAAAGGGCCTTCTTATTGGGAGAAGGGGTACAACACTTTTGGCAATTCAGTATTTTCTGGGTATTGCTTTGAAACAAAAAATTGGTGAGTGGGTAAGAGTTGTAGTGAATGTTGGAGATTGGAGACAGCGTGCTGAAGAGTATCTTGAGCAACTCGCTCGTCAGGCAGCCTCACGGGCACTTGAGACAGGGGAGCCTCAAAACTTGTATAATTTGTCCCCTTCACAGCGAAGAACGATTCATCTTTTCTTATCAGATGATAAAAATATTACAACCGAATCCATTGGAGAAGGGGAAGAAAGGTATCTCGTTGTTAAGCCTAAAAACCAATAGAGTTTTTTTATAAATTACTTTTTTATGATAGGGTGTGAGACTCCAAGATATTTTTTTTAATTTATTTTTATTTTTTTTACCTACACAGCTTGCTTACCATTTTTGGCCTTCCTGGTCTTTAATCTATGGAATAAGAGTTGACTATCTTGCGCCAGCTATCTATTTAACCGATATTTTATTTTGTTTGGCTTTTTTAACTTGGGTTTTTGCGAACCGCCAAATTATCAAAAAAAAGGTTTTATCTTACAGATTTTTTTTATTAACCTTAATTTACTTAGTTTGCGCTTTTATAAATATAACAAATTCAAAAATCCCGCAGGCTTCGGTTTATAACTGGTTAAAAGCATTAGAACTTATTTGTATCGGGATTTACACATATGGCAATTGGTTTAATATTAGGTTGGCCCTAAGAACTATAATTCCTTTTTGGTTTATTTTTATTTTTTTTATTTCTGTCCTGCATTTCTTTCAAGGCAGAACCATAGGAGGGATTTTTTATTTTTTGGGAGAAAGATCGTTCAATATTGCAACTCCCGGAATTGCGTTAGTTAAGGTTTTTGGTAAAGATTTTTTGCGCCCTTATGCTACTTTCCCACACCCAAACGTTATGGGCGGTTTTGTAGCAGCTGCAATGCTTTTGATGCTTTGCCTTGAAAAAATTTTTTTTAAAAGACTTTTTATCTTTATAGGAATCTTATTGATTTTTTTGAGTTTTTCTCAAAACGCTTGGGGAGCCTTTATTTTAACTGTTATCGTCTTTTTTTTAACCAAAAAAGGAAAAAGCAACACCATTTGGCCTATTTTTAAAATATTAGCTTTGGGTGTACTTATTTTTTCTTTGGCACAGTTAATTTTTTCTGATTTACTTTTGGAAGGTAACTATCAATTTGTAGAGAATATTCAAAGGCGTCTCATTTTGTCTGCTGTTTCCAAAAAAGTATTTTTAGAAAACCCTCTAGGGGGTTGTGGTCTTGGTGTATTTATTCAGAGTCTTCCGGCCCATAAAAACTATTTTGATTTTTTGCAAAATTCAAGTTTTTTTTGGTGGCTCCAACCCGTGCATAATATTTATCTTCTTTTGGCTGATGAACTTGGTTTAATTGGTATTATTTTTCTGGTTTACTTTATTTGTGTACTTGCTAAAATTCTCAAAGAAAAAAAAAGTTGTTATATTTTTCCTTTGTTAATTGTTTTTTTAACAGGCAGCTTTGATCACTATTGGTTAACACTCCAACAAACAAGAGTGTTATTGGTAATACTTATAGCAGCCTTTTTGGTAGAGAGTAAGTTACACAATGCTTATTCAAAATGAAATTTACATTTATTCAGACGGTGGTGCCAGGGGAAACCCCGGTCCGGCAGCATGTGCTTTTGCTGTTTATGACCAAAAGAAAAAACTTATTTCTCAAGGGTCAAAGTTTTTGGGAGTTAAAACAAATAATGTTGCTGAATACCTGGGAGTAATTAGTGCTTTAAGCTGGTTACTTGAGCAAAGAAAAAATTTTCAAGCCAAAAACATTATTTTTTATTTGGACTCAGAGTTGGTGTGTAGACAATTAAATGGTCATTATAAAATTAAGAACAAAAACCTTATTGCTTTGTCAAAAAAAATATTCAGAACAATCAATTATCTGGGTGTTAAAGTCCGCTTTGTTAGTATTCCCCGAAGCTCCAATGTCTATGCTGATAAGCTGGTAAATAAAATTTTGGATAAATACTCCTAAGAAAAGTTTCAAGGTTCACGTCACTGAAAAGTAGCTAAAATCAACCTGGCACTTGAAAATAGACCGATTTATTCAATAAATCATAAAATTGATGGTGGAAAAAATATTTGAAAAAAAGTTAATTTTTCCACACAAACCTATTGCTCCAATGAAATTAAAAGAAGTAAGATTTTATATATGAAGCCAAAGGCACTGGTGATTTCAAGTTACAATCCTTTATCAGAAGAGCTTGTGAAAACTCTTTTGTCTTCTGGATGTGAAGTTTACACACTAACAAAAGACACTAAAAACTGGCAAAAATTAAACTTCGCCAATAGGATTTCTTTTGTTTCCCAAAAACATAAGTTAACTGAGCGTATTAATTACATTTTTATTTTACAGGGTTTTGGTGGAAGAAGTTTTGGTTTTGATTTTTGTTTTCTTAAAGACCTTATTGCAAGAAAGGTATTGATTTTTCCCTTAAGAGTTGAAAACAAAAAGGATTATCAGTCTATTTGTATTCTTAAAAAGGAATTTTCTCAGAACAGGCTTTACAAAAAAGAAATTTTTGCTGGGGAAGTGATTGACTTTAGTAATGGCAATGTCAATTTTTTTATACCAAAAGCAGCATATGAAGCTTTTAGAAAAAAGAAGATTTATTTTTCTAAGGACGAAAAATTTTTGTATATTGCAAAGCTACAAGATGTTATTAGAGCTGCTTTAAAACTTGCTTTTTCTTTTGACAATAAAGATGAGACTGTAGTTGTTGCCCAAAAAATTCCGCTAACTGTTTTTTTTCAAAAATTAAAGATTTTTATCCCTGAGCTTAAGGCAGTTTTTGAGGGTCGAAAAGGGTACTTTTTTTCATTTAAGAATATCAGGGTTGCGGACAAAGACCATTTGAAAGCCCTGGATTCTTTTATCAAGTACACACACTACAGATATCTTACAACCAGACAAAAAGTAAAAAGAGTAAAGATAGAAATTCCAAAGATTAATCTGCAAAAAAGGTTTAAATTTTTTCTGATTGGAGTTTTTGTGTTTTTGGTTTTTCCGTCTGCTTTATATTTTTTTTCTCTATTTACACTCGCAACAGCTTATTTTAATGCCTCTTCTGGTAAACTTTCTTTTGCCCGTTCACTTACTTTTTTTGGGAATTTGACCTCCAGTTTTTCTTATAAAATTTTTGATTTTTATAGCTACACTCCCTTGATTGGAAAAATTTTTGTACCACTTAGGAATAATACTTATCTTTTAGACAAAACCTATCTTGTTTCTCTTAAGGCTTTTGAAGTTTTTGAATATTACAAAAATATTTTTGAAGTAATTTTGAGTGAAAAAGACTACGACCTAGAACTTTTAGCCGGAAAGGCTGCTATTAGTTTGAAAGATATTTATACCCAGACATCGTTTCTACAAACTCAGTTAGACGAATTGCCTTTTTTGAAAAAATTCGTTGACTTTAATTCTTCTGCCTTATCTGAAGGCCGTCTCTTGATTTATCAACTTGCAAGACTAAGCGAAAGACTACCTGAACTTTTGGGTAAAAATGGCAAAAGAACATATCTTCTTCTTTTTCAAAATAACTCCGAATTAAGGGCAACGGGGGGGTTTATAGGCTCTTTTGCACTAATTACTTTAGATAAAGGAAAGCTCATAGACACAAGTATCTATGATGTTTACACGGCAGACGGACAATTGAAAGGTCACGTAGAGCCACCTCTTCCGATAAAAAGTTATTTAGGCGAAGCTAATTGGTATTTGCGGGATTCTAATTGGGATGCTGATTTTCCAACTTCAGCCAAAAGGGCAGAGTGGTTTTTAGAAAAAGAATTCGAAAGATCTGTTGATGGTGTGATAGGTGTTGATTTAGAGATTGTCAAAGACCTTCTTGAGATTACCGGGCCTATAAAACTAGAAGATTTTCAAATAACGCTAAATCACAAAAACTTTTACGAAAAAATTCAATACGAGGTCGAGGGAGATTTTTTCCCGGGTTCAAGACAAAAAGCAGATATCTTAACTGCCCTGGTAAATTCGCTTCTCGCAAATCTTTTAGAAATCAAAGATGAGGCAAGGTTTATTAAAATTGCGCGTATATTTTATAAAAACTTGCAATCCAAAAGTGTCCAGCTTTATTTTCATGATTCTAACGCCGCCAAAGCCCTTAGAGAAATTGGTTGGGATGGTTCCATTAAAATCCCAAGCTGCAAAGGCAACTGTACAGCAGTTTTTCTGGGCGTTGTAGAGTCTAATCTTGGTGTCAATAAGGCGAATTATTTTATCAGGCGCTCAATGAATTTATCCTCATATGTTTTTAATGAGAAAATTGACAATTACCTTTCGATAGTCCTTAAAAATGACTCACCGGAAACTAATTTGTTATTTGGAAGATATAAAGTATATATCAGGCTTTTGACAAACCCACAAAGCATTTTTAAAAAGGTAGAGGTTATAGGTAAAGATAAGATATTGCTTGATCCGGAAATTAAAGACAGGAATAGCTGGTGGGAGGCGGGTGTTTTGGTGGAAGTACCAGCTAAAGAGGAGCGAACAATTCTTTTTTCTTGGACTCAAAAACACTCTGTCGATTTTTCCACCAAGGGTGAGATTTCCTATTACTGGAGGAAGCAGGCAGGAACTAAAGAAGACCCAATTTATCTTCAAATATACGCACCCTTTGCTAAAAAAGAGGGTATCAAGTATAATACACTTTTATCTAAGGATTTTTATATAAATCTTAGTTGGTAAAGCTTTTCTCATGAAAAAAGCAACAAACAGCAAAAATACAATTAGAGAGACCTTAAAAGCAGAAGAGCGAAGAATTTTTGGCAGAAAAGTAAAAAGACTAAGGGCTCAGGGTTGGCTTCCAGCCAGTGTTTATGGTAGGAAAATAAAATCTCAGTCAATTCAGGTTAAAAAAGATGACCTTGAATCCATATACAAAAAGGTTGGAGAGACTGGTCTTCTCAAGCTTTTGTTAGGCAAAGAGGAAAAGCCGGTTCTTATACACAATCTCCAGAAAGACCCTGTTAGTGATGAATTGTTGCATGTTGATTTTTTACAGGTTGATCTTAAAGAGAAGGTCACAACGACTGTTCCAGTAGAGTTTGTTGGAGAATCTCCTGCTGAAAAAAGTGGTATAGGTACTGTTGTCCAAGAAACCAAGGAAGTGGAGGTTGAAGCTCTTCCTGTAGATTTACCTGAAAGGTTTATAGTAGATATTTCTACACTTTCTGAGGTTGATCAGCTGATAAAAGTTGGAGATCTCAAATACGATAAAGAAAAAATTGAGATTAAAACTCCCAAGGAAAGAATAATTGTCAAGGTGGAACCGCCGCAAAAGGAAGAGGTTGTTTCTCCTCCTCCACAAGAGGAAGTGGTTAAAGAAGCTCCCCCAGAAGCAAAGGAACAAAGTGGGGAAGAAGGTCCAAAAGAGGAAAAATCACAGTCCTAGAAGATTTTTAAGTTCCGCTACAGAAGCGGAGTTGGGATCGATTTTTTGGGCATTTTCAAACCAGGCAATAGCATAATCCCGATTACCATAAAAAAGCTCAATTTTTGCCAGATTAATCCATCCGTCCCTGTAGCTTGGGTGGTTTACTACGATATTTTCCCAAAATCGTATTTCTTTTTCTTTATTCTTTAAATTTGTTGATATACCCAAAACTTTTTTATTTTCATTAAATCTGAGGAGGTTTAGAGAAGTTAAAAAAAGAATAAAAACCACTCCAAAACAAAGCAAAAGATAAGAAGCAGTAACATTTTGAGTTCTTTTTGCCACTACTTTAGTATAGGCCAAGAAGCGCTTGCTAATAAAGGGGAATCAAAATTCTCTTTGCCAATTTGCCAGATTGCCTCAGTTACAAAAGGCATAAAAGGGTGAAGAATCTTTAAGGATTCTTGAAGGACCCAAAGAAGTATTTTTTGAGATTCGTCACGACGTTTTTTAGCACTTTCAAGATAAGTGTTTGCAAAATCATGCCAGACAAACCTATACAATTCTTCGGTTGCCTCATTAAGACGGTACTTTTCCAAAAGCCTAGTGACTTTCTTGACAGTTTTTTTAAGATTAGTCAGAATAGCTTTGTCTTGAGGGAAAGAAGAACGGGGATTTCTTATTGGTTTTTTATCTCCATCATAGCTAAGTATAAAACGCGCAATATTCCAGATTTTGTTTGCAAAGTTTCTTTGGCCTTTGATGTTTTCTTCAGATAAGGAAATGTCGTTTTCAACCAATGTCCCCCAGACCAGCCCCATCCTCAGAGCGTCGGCGCCATACTTTTCAATCATCACAAGGGGATTGATTACGTTTCCAATGGATTTGCTGATTTTGGCCCCATGTTTGTCTCTGACTAAGCCGTGTATTAAAACTTCTTTAAAGGGCGCTTTACCTGTTGCCCAAAGTCCAAGCATAATCATCCTGATTACCCAGAAAGGCAGGATATCGTATGCAGTTTCCATAATCGATGTTGGATAGAAATAGCCGAAATCGCTAAATTTATCTTTGTTTTTATTTAAAATTGGAAATTGAAGATTGGTGACTTCACTTGAGGCCAGGAGAGTGGCATATGGCCACTGGCCCGACGAAAACCAAGTATCAAACGTGTCTGAATCTTGTTTAAGGACTTTTCCATTGCATAAGTTGCACGCCTTGGGGGTTTCTCCTTCGGTTATTGTCCAGTTAAGGCATTTTTCGCACCTCCAAGCCGGAATTTTTATACCCCAGATTATCTGGCGGCTTATGTTCCAGTCTTTTAAGTTTTTGAACCAGTGTCGGGCAATTTTTTCAAATTTTTTGCTGACAAAAACAACCTCTTTTTTGTTTATTGCATCAAGAGATTTTTTTGCAAGGGGAGTAACTTTTAAGAACCACTGCTTTCTTATTAATGGCTCAATAACCCCACCACAGCGATAGCATGTTCCCACGCTGTGATGAATAGTTTCTATTTTTTTAATTAATCCTTTAGTTTTTAAATCTTTTAAAACTTCTTCTCTGGCCATTTGGGGTTTTAAGCCGATATATTTTTCTGGAGTGTTAACCATCTTACCTTGATCATCTATTACAGAAATAGTTGCAAGTTTGTGTTTTTTCCCGATTTCAAAATCAAGAGGGTCGTGTCCCGGGGTTATCTTTAAAGCACCCGTGCCAAAACCTATTTCAACAAGCGAGTCTTGGATAATTGGAATTTCCCTTTCGATAAGGGGGATAACTGCTTTTTTACCAAGTAATTTTTTGTATTTTTTATCTTTTGGGTTTACAGCCACAGCTACATCAGCAAAAATTGTCTCCGGCCGAGTTGTTGCGATGACAACGGTTTTATAATCAAGATAATAAAAGGGGTCGTCCCTTTCCTGATATTTCACTTCAAGTTCAGAAAGGGAAGTGCCACAAGCGGGACAATAATTAACTATTCGCTCTCCTCGATAGATAAGTCCATCATCGTAAAGTTTTTTGAAAGTTTTATAGACTATTTTTACTATCTTGTCATCAAGTGTGAATTTATTGCGAGTCCAATCACAGGAAGCCCCCATTCTTCGCAACTGCTTTTCCATATTGCCTTTGTATTTAAATACATACTCGTAAATCATTTTGTATAAACTTTCATAATCATAGTCAAAGCGACTCTTGCCTTGTTGCCGCAAACGTTTTTCAAAAACATACTGTGTTTCGATGCCGGCATGATCAGCACCAGGAAGCCAAAGAGTGGAATAACCTCTCATTCTTTTGTAACGAATTAGAATGTCTTGAACTGTGATAAAACGCGCGTGTCCGATATGCAGGTCATCATTGGCGTTTGGAGGGGGCATAATAATACAGAATGGTTTTTTGGAGGCAGTGATCTTGGGTGTAAAGACTCCACTTTTTTCCCAGAGATTATAAAGTTCTTCTTCGTAGTTTTTATGATTAAATACTTTATCCATTTAAAGCAAATTATACTATTTTACTGAGCGATTGTTAACTCTGGTTGAGCTTTTATTTTGCTCCAGTGAACTGGTTTAAAATTATAAAAAGCGGCAGAAGCAATGTAAACGGCATTGTCTGTACAAAGTTTTACTGCCGGCATGTACAAACGGGGCGACAAATTTCCCTCTTTTAAATTTGCGGCCAAAGATTCCCGAAGACGTTTGTTTGCCGCAACTCCGCCAGCTAGACACAGGCTTTTTGGTTTGTATTTTTCAACTGCTCTCATTGTTTTGAAAACCAAACAATCAACTATAGCTTCTTGTATTTCGTGGGCCAGCATCTGGATTGTTAAATCGTTAAATAATTTTTTCTTTTTGAGAGTTTCTACCTCTTTTAAAACAGCAGTTTTTAATCCACTAAAAGAAAAATCAAAATTTTTCTCATTAACCATTGGTCTTGGTAAATTAATTTTGAATTTTGGATTCTGAATCTTGAATTTTTCAGCAGCAGACGAGATGGCTGGCCCTCCCGGGTAGGGTAATCCTAAAAGTCTTGCTGTTTTGTCAAATGCTTCTCCGGCAGCGTCGTCTCGTGTTCCTCCGATCCATTGGAGTTTACCGTGTCCTTTCATAATAACCAAATCGGTGTGACCGCCGGAGACAACCAATGCCAAAACAGGGAATTCTGGGGCAATATTTTTTTTATTGGACTTACTTTCTACCCAGTTTGCATAAATGTGTCCCACGAGGTGATTTACTGGAATAATTGGTTTTTGCCAAAGATAAGAAAGTGTCTTTGCTGTTTCCACTCCAACCAGTAAAGATCCAATAAGACCCGGGCCGATTGTCACAGCGACGGCGTCAATTCCGGGGTGCTTGAAGTTTACAGACGAGCTTTTTCCCAAACCTAATTCCAAAGTTTCAGAGATTACCGGGAGAATTGATTTAACTTGTTGACGGGCGGCGATTTCGGGGATAATACCTCCGGTTTTTGCGTGTATCTTAAGCGAACTGGCCACAACTGAGGAAACTATCTTAGTTCCATTTTCGACAATAGAGGAAGCTGTTTCATCGCAGCTTGTTTCGATTGCCAAAATTCTCATCAGTAATTTTAACACACTCCTTAATTAAGGCCGGGTCCCTCTTAAATATACGGCTTGCCATGGGCGGTAATTTGAGTAGAAAGTCTTTTGGTAAATAATTTCTCCACTTCTTTCAACGGTGTAGTCAAAGCGCACTTTTGCTCCCCAAGCTTTGTATTCGATTTGTTTCACTTGTCCCAAGGCAAGGGTGGGGTCATCTATGTAAAGATCCTCGGGTGGGGGAACAATATCAGTTATTACAGGACTTGTCGTTCTTGCTACCCTTTTGTCGTTTGTGCCATAAAGTTCGAAAATCAAAGTGGATGTTTTTTTGTCTACATGCGTTTGAATCAGTACGTGGCCGGGGGTATCGTTTTTGATTTTAAGGTCAGCGGTTGGGTCAAAGACTGTAGCATCAAAGCCGGGTTTAGTATCCTGTTCATAATAGGAAACTCTGTATGAATGAGCCCTTCTTTCTATAATCGGAAGCCCAGCGGAAAGTGCTGCTCTAAACAAAGTTGTAGAGACCTGACAGACCCCGCCCCCGTCGCCAAGAACAGTTTTTCCTTCCTTAATAATATAGGCCTCCTTATAACCGGTAAATTTGGATACGTCACCTAGGGCTTTATTGAACGAAAATATTTCTCCAGGAGCAATAAGCAGACCATTCAGGCGCGAAGAGGCTAAAATTATGTTGTGTATTCTTGAAGCAGTTGAACCACGGAAACGCGAGGAGCCCTTACCTATAAGGGTTTCTATTCCAAGATTGTTGATGTCTTTAGTTTGAATTTTTGGTGGAGTTTTGATTACAGGAACCTCAAAGGTAACCTTTTGAGTATCTTCATTTTCTAGCTTCCATAAAGCCTCGATTAATTTTTGTTTGAATTCTTCTTGGTTGATTGTTAAGCCATCCTTGGCCGGAGCAAATTCCGTTATTCTATCCTCTGCAAAAATAAAGGTTGGATTTTGAGGCTCTTTTTCTATTTTTGGTCTAAGGTTATCAAGGATTTTTTTTATCACTTCATCTAAATAGGGCTCTTGTTCGGGATAGAAAGGATTAAGAATAGCCAAAAGTTCCTCTTGTTCAATGGCAAATTCTTGATTCTCGCTGGTAAGTTCCACTTTTTTATTGACCAATTTTTTAGCTCTTTCCTCAAAGATATTAAGCTCTTTTTCAGAAAGACTGGGGTTGGTTATTTTAACTGGGATTAAGATAGGTTCGAAGTTTCCCCAAGCTAGATTTGTTTTTATTGTCTTTTCAAGCGCCTTTTCATCAACCGAAATCCCCTGTATGCCCTCAAATATCTGCAGTATTCCATTTTCCAGACTTGCCCGTGGATGGGCTGCTTCTTTATTAATTTGTTCTGCAATTTTTGAAATCTCTGAAGCAAGCTTTTGTTCATTAAAGTTTACTAGCAAGGCTATTTGGAAATCTTTCTTCATGAGTATTTGAAGTATGTGGCCGATGTCTGGAATTGGGTTTCCGGTTCGTGCAAATTGATATGCGGCCTGAACTGTTTGTGGAAAATCTATATTAAATTCTATTTCTTTTAGGTTAATTTTGAAGTTTTGTTGTTCGTGGGTTAAGACCAACTCCGGGGGAACTTTTATACTTTCTCGAAGAATCTCTTGTGCTTCGGCCTTTTTTTTATTTTCCAAAAAGATTTGCCCCACCTTTACACCCGGGTATATTTTGCCCAAAAAAGACAAGACAAAAACCAAAGGTAAAAAGGCAACAAAAAGGCTTGCCGCCAGAAAGGCGAGAATTATATTATGGTAATAAGGTGTCTTTTTCATCTTCCTTTTAATATTTTGAATATGATAACATCAAGCATAGACTAAAATTAGAGGAGAATATGGCTGTCCAAAACACTAATAATTCCCAGTCAATTCCGCCGGTTTATACTCCACCGGCGCCGCCCCCGGTTGTCAAACCCCAAGGGATTGAGCAACCTCAGGCGAATCAGCCTCCTAGCCAGGCCGGAGTTGGTTTTCCGGGTTTTGTAGCTACCCCCAAACCCAAACGTGGTATTTTTGTTAAGCTTTTATTTTTCTTGATTCCGCTTATTTTAATTACTTCTTTTGTTTTTTACCTTATTTTTACCAAAAAAATATCTTTGCCCGGACTTGAGACACCTTTTGGCGAAAAAACCATAAGATGGTGGGGTTTGTGGGAGGATGAATCAGTCATCCTACCTCTTATTGCCGAGTATGAAGAAAAAAATCCAAACATAAAAATCAAATATCTGAAACAATCCAAAGAAGACTATCGAGTTAGGCTAGATCGTTCTCTTTCAAAAGGGGAGGGGCCGGACATCTTTCGCATACACAACACCTGGGTTCCAATGTTTGCTTCTTATCTTGATCCTCTGCCTTCCTCAGTGATGAGTGCAACTGAGTATTCACAAACCTTTTATCCGGTTATTACCAGGGATATGACGCTGGGGAGGGATTTGGTTGGTATTCCTTTGGGTTTTGATACACTGGCCATGTTTATTAATTTGGATATCTTTGAAAGCTTTGCCAAAAGTCCTCCCACAACATGGGACGAGCTTAAAGAAACAGCTCAGCAGCTTACCATAAAAGATAAGGAGGGAAATATCCTAAGCTCTGGGTTGGCAATGGGTTTTACTCAAAATGTCGACCACTGGCAGGAGATTCTTGCGCTTTTGATGCTTCAGAATGGAGTAAAAATGTCAAAGCCCGTTGGAGAAGACGCTGAAAACGCACTTAAGTACTTTACCTACTTTGCCACAGTCAATAAAACCTGGGACTCTACACTTCCTCCTTCAACATTTATGTTTGCCAATGGAAAATTGGCAATTCTTTTTGCACCCTCTTGGAGAGCATTTGAAATTGATCAAATCAATCCCAAGCTAAGATATAAGGTTTATCCAGTACCTCAAATTCCAAAAGATAACCCCGGCGAAGCAGATGTCACCTATGCTTCTTATTGGGTAGAAGGAGTTTGGAAGCAAAGCAAAGTCAAAACCGAAGCTTGGAATTTTCTGAAATTTCTTACCAGTAAGGAATCCCTACAAAAACTTTATGAGAATGAATCTAAGCTGCGTCGCTTTGGAGAGCCATATCCAAGAGTGGATATGGCTTCTTTGATTTCGTCTGATCCAATAGCAGGAGCCTTTGTCAGTCAGGGTAATAAAGCCCAGAGTTGGTATTTGGCATCTCGAACTTTTGATGGTGATACCGGAATTAATACAAGAATAAATAAATACTTTGAAGATGCGGTAAACTCCGTTGTTGCTGGAACTTCCCCTTCCGCCGCTTTACAGACTGCGTCTTTGGGGGTTAGCCAAGTTTTAGCAGATTATGGTCTTATCATGGCGCCGCCGACTAAAAAGTAAGCACTACTTTTCTTTAATTTATCATGATCTTTTTGATTACCCCCTAAGTATAGGCGACCTTGAAAGATGGGTTACTACCAAGAAGTTTACACTTAAAAAAATCCCAAAAATTGAGCACAAAAATGGTTATCTTTTTTTGAAAGGCAGAGAGAATACTCTTTTACTTAGAAAAAAAAGAGAAAAAAATTATCAAGCCAAACTTCAGATTGCAAAAAAAGCAAGTCTGGTGATGGGGCTAATTCCTTTTGTTAGGGGAGTTTTTCTGACAGGAGCACTGGCTATGCAAAATGCTGATGAAAATTCTGACATTGATTTTATGGTGATAACTTCTAGGAATTGTCTTTGGACAACAAGACTTCTGACTTACCTTCTTTTTTATCTTGCCGGAATTCAATTTAGACGTTTCTCTAATACAAATCAAAAAGACAAAATTTGTTTGAATATCTGGCTTGACGAATCAACTCTTGCCTGGGATAAAAGGCAAAGAAATGTTTATACTGCCCATGAAATTGCTCAAGTGATTCCTCTTGTCAATAGGGATAAAATTTACGAGAGATTTATTTGGAAGAATAAGTGGATTAGAAATTATTGGCCAAATGCTGTAAAAGTGATGAAGCCAAAAACTCAAAATACCACCCCTTATCCATTGACTGCTATCTTTGAGACATTGGCCCGAAAGTTACAATTTTTATATATGAGAAGAAAAAAAACAGTTGAGGTTATAAGTGAAAGTCGGGCTATTTTTCATCCGGTTGACAGGTCTAAGCAGATAATTTCTCTTCTGGAAAAATATGCTTAAAAATTTTGAAAAAACAATAATTTTTTTGGCAAAAGCCCTAAAAGATTACCAATACGCTATCCGTGGAACTGCAAGCTTGGTTCTTCAGGGCTTTGAGATGAATGTAGATGATATAGATATTCTGTGTGATAAAAAGACGGCACTGGCGTGTAACGAGATTTTCAAGGATTACTTGCTTGAGAAAGTTGAATTCAAAATATCTGATAAATTTAAATCTTATTTTGGGAAATTTAAGATAAATGGTGTTGATGTTGAGGTAATGGGGGAGTGGCAGATAAAAATTCAAAATCCAAAAAGCAAAATTCAAAACTGGTCGGAGGTTTTTAGTGCAACAGAAAGAAAAAAGGTTAGACTTGATGGACAGGAAATCTGGGTTACAACTCCTGAGTCAGAACTGAAAATGTTTGCAGCAATGGGCCGCTGGAATGCTTATCATAAAATCAAAAAACAGCTACTTGACAAAGCTCAATCTAAATTACTACAATAGCACTCGTAGATGAGGAATGCTAATTGCCTCTTGACAAGCGGCAATTAGTTTTTATAATTGCGAATTAAAAAAAACTATGAGTACGAAATCCACAAAATTAAACCTGCAACCCACCGCTGGTTATCTGCTTGTGGAGCCCTTAGAAGCAACCTCTAAAACTGATTCAGGGATTTATCTTCCGGATAGTGCTTCGGAAAAACCTCAAAAGGGAAAAGTTTTAGCCGTTGGCCCTGATGAGATAACCGACTCAGGAGTAAAAAGAAAAGCTCCGGCAAAAGTAGGTGACACAGTTATCTACAAAAAATGGGGCGGGAGCGAAGTCAAAATTGGCACAAAGGAATATTTGTTTGCAAAATTTGAAGACATTTTAGCTATTGAAAAATAATATGGCAAAACAACTTAAATTTTCAGAGGATGCAAGAGTTTCCCTTCTTAAGGGAATTGATGCTGTTGCCAAGGCAGTTGTTACCACCCTGGGGCCAAAGGGAAGGAATGTGGCTTTGGATAAAAAATGGGGAGCTCCAAATATCGTTCACGATGGGGTTTCTGTTGCCAAAGAAATTGACCTTAAAGATCCCTTTGAAAACATGGGTGCGCAACTTGTAAAAGAAGCCGCCAGTAAAACCAACGACACTGCAGGGGATGGAACAACAACCTCCACTCTTCTTGCTCAGGTTATGGCAAGGTCAGGAATGAAAAATATCACTGCTGGTTCAAACCCTATGATAATTAAAAGGGGAATTGAGAAGGCTGTAGATGCGGTTGTTTCTGAACTTAAGAAAATTGCCAAACCAATTAAAAACAAAGAAGAAATAACCCAGGTTGCAACTGTTTCCGCAGGAGATGAAGCAATTGGAGCAAAAATTGCCGAGGCCTTGGATAAGGTTGGTAGGGATGGAGTGGTTACGGTTGAGGAAGGAAAAGGTCTTGAAATTGAGATTGAATACAAAGAGGGCATGGAATTTGACAGGGGTTATGTTTCTCCTTATTTTGTGACCAATCCCGAGAGAATGGAGGCAGAAATAGAAGATGCGCATATCTTAATAACAGATAAGAAAATCTCCTCCCTTCAGGATTTACTGCCATTCTTGGAAAAGTTCGTAAAAGTAAGCAAAAACATTGTTATCATTGCTGATGAAGTAGAAGGAGAGGCTTTGGCAACTTTAGTTGTCAATAAACTCAAAGGAACAATCAATGTTTTGGCGGTTAAAGCTCCTGGTTTTGGAGATCGCCGAAAAGAAATGCTTGAGGATATTGCCATTTTAACGGGTGGGGTTGTTATTAGCGAGGACACAGGCAGAACTTTTGAGTCTATTGAACCAACCGACCTTGGAAGGGCTGATAAAGTCTGGTCAGACAAAGACAATACCCGAATAATTGGAGGAAAAGGGGACAAAAAGGCAATCAACGCAAGAATTGCCTTGATTAAACGCCAAATAAGCGAGACCGACTCGGATTTTGATAAAGAAAAATTAGAAGAAAGACTAGCCAAATTATCTGGTGGAGTTGCCCAAATTAACGTTGGTGCAGCAACTGAAATTGAGCTTAATGAAAAGAAAGAAAGAGTCAAGGATGCGGTTGGGGCTACCAAGGCGGCAATTGAAGAAGGAATAGTTCCCGGAGGAGGTGTTGCATACTTGAGGGCTAGGAAAGCTATTAAAGCTCTTAAGGCAGAAGAAAAAGATGAACAAATAGGATTTGATATTGTAAGCGAGGCTTTGGAGATGCCCTTAAGGTGGCTAGCTAAAAATGCCGGGGAGGATGATGGTTATATTCTAAAGACAATTGAGGAAAAAGAAGACGGCGATTATGGATACAATGTTATGACAGGGAAGTTTGGTTCAATGACAGGTTTTGGAATTTTGGACCCTCTAAAAGTAACGCGCTCAGCTTTACAAAACGCAGCCTCGGTGGCTATGATGGTTTTGACAACTGAAGCCTTGGTAACTGATATTCCCGAAGAAAAGAATCCGCCTGCCGGTGGATCTCCAATGGGCGGGGGAATGGATTATTAAGGATAGTTCTTCTTTACTTTTCCTAAGCGTTAAATTAGCCCGTGTAGTATCATTTTTATTTTACGTGGATTAACAGAGGAAGTAAAATTAGCTTAGAATGAAGGCAAAAAACGACAATCGTCAAATATCCAAACCTGAAAACATCTATAAAGAGTTTCCTGGTTTTGAAATAGAAAGCAAGTTCCAACTTTTAAGAATTCCCCGCTTTTCATTTTTGGATAAAGTAAAAAGTGTTTTAGAAAACTCTCAGTTTGTGGTAGTTCCAGGAATGGAGAAATTTGAATGGGTTTTCCATTTTGATTACCATGTTTATAAAAAAAACAAGAAACTTAATCAGGCATTTGTGATTGTTCATCATCCTTCTACACCGAAATTTTGGATTAGGAAGAAAAGTAGGTCAGAAATTTTTCCGATCTCAAATTATCCATTTCAGGGGTGGGTTATTAAAAGACGTGAAGAGGAAAAGGTAGAAGAACAACCCTTGACTACTAAGCAGGTGAATCTGGTAATCCAAAACGAACAAGAAAAGTTAGGAGTAAAGCCCTTTCTTCTTGGGAGACTCACGCGAGAAAAATATTATACCTTTTTTAAAAACAGTGAAAGCCGTCGGACATATTCTTTAAGCTTAGATTTTTGTTATGCTTTTAATCAAAAAATGAGCCAATTGGAAATTGAGTATAAATGGCGAGATAAAGAGTTCTCCGGGGTTTCTGAAAAAGAAGGAATTGAGGACATAAAGCCTATTCTTGGTGAGTTTGAGCTTTTTCTAGGGCTTTTACTACCTATTTTTGGCTCTAATTTGATACCTACCAAATTGACAAAATATGAGTGGTTGTTAAGGATTGCGCGTGGAGCAAAAAAGAAAAGCAAAAATCATTAAAGAATTAGTTTCAATTTTTACCCCTTATGTTGATGGAGTGCTAATGGAGGGTTCTTCTGCGTGGATGGGTCTTCAGAAGGGCCACGATGTAGACTTGGAATTTTTAGTTCCCAATTTTGATTTTTTGAAAATTATAATTTCTTCTAAAATCTCTATTGGAGAGCTGGCAAGAGTACTTAAGAATTTTATATCTCACAGTCTCAGTTTTATAATCTCCCTTAACTTAGAAATGTTTAGTCTGAAGGTGTTTCTAGAAGGTGAGGAGATAAGTTTAAGATTTACTAAATCAAAGTTGTTTGAAAGAATTTGCAGATTGAAGCTGGAAAAGACAGATAGAACCATGAGTATCTTTCAATATAGGCTTTATCCAACTTTGCCTTTTGATTTCCAGAGAAACTTTTCTGGTGGAAAAATTCAGTACTTTCGCCAGTGTTTTTCCTCAGGACAAAATCAGCTTATTGAGACAACAATAGCAATTGTTGATAAGAAAGGGAGGTTCTATCCCGGCGGAATAATTGATCGCTATCTTTCTTTTCCGAAAGTACTCTATGAGAAAAATTACTTTTGTCAGAAAAATTTAAAAAAGCTTAAATTTAATTTAATTAAAAGATTGATCATGGAAGAAAAAAAAGGCCTGCACTTCCGCAGGCCCTCTTTTGGTTTATGTCTATCAAGATATGGAAGAATTCCTAAGGATCTCGTGGAAAAACTAGAAGAGGAAGGAAAGCAAATAAGATCACAAATTAAAGGGTAATAAAATGAAAAAGAATTTACCAGATTTCCAGCTAAACTTTGAACGATTTTTATACCAGTTCGGCTATAAAGTTTATGAGGAATTAAAATCTCTTTTGCGGCACCAAAGTGTTGGAGTAAAAATAGTAGTTCTTAGAAAAGAAGATATGGCTGTTTTGCTTGTTTGCCATCGCTATAAAGGTCAAGAGGAATGGTATTTGCCGGGGGGAAGCGTTCAAACGGGAGAAAGACCAGATGAAGCAATAAGACGAGAGATTAGTGAGGAGCTAGTAGGTTTAGAGGTGCTTAAACCAAAGCTTGTTGGAATTTACAAGGGGGAGAGGGGAAAAGGTAATTTAACGTTTCTTTTTAGCAGTTATGGCCGGGGAGAGGTGAGGGCAAAACCGGGTTCGGAAATTGAGAAGGCAGAGTTTTTTGGACTCACAAATATGCCTAAAAATCTTTGCCCGGGAGTAAAAGAAAGAATAGAGGAAATCTTTGAAAAATTTGAGGAGGATATTGCCAGTCTTCCCGAAGTAATATGGGGGGTATGGTGAAAAATATGAGGAGAGGCAATTTGGTGATTTTGGTGGGAATAGATGGAAGCGGGAAGAGTACACTTCTTGCCAATTTGGAAAATAAGGGATATTTCACTTCTCACTGGAGGAAATTAAAGGATTTACCGCTTTGGCCTCCTCTTAACTTTGAAAATCCTGGAGAAGTTGTTCAAACCCTAAAAGGTCAAAACCGCCTCCGCTTTATTTGGCGATATATAAGCGCGGAGTGGAAATACCTTATAAAACCAAAAATAGTAGCCGGGAGGAATGTGCTATCCGATGGATTTTTTATTCGTTTCTTTGCTAAGGAGAAGACATATAGAAAGCTACCAATAAAGGAATTAGAAAAACGATCACCATTAACAGGGAGTGAGTTTGTAGTAATGATCGATTTACCACCAGATATTGCATATGAGAGGAAAAGGGACCTGAAAATCTCTCCGTACGAATATTTCGAGACACCGTTTGATTTTATAAAATTTCAATCGCTTCAGAGAAGAAAGATTCTCAGTTATATAAAAATGAAAAGGTTTCCTTATGTGGTGGTGGATGGAAATAAACATCCCACTCAGTTGGCGAATGAAGTTCTAAAACTTTTAGAAGAAAGAAAAATTTACCCTTAGAGAAGGTGCCTCAGGTCTTTACTTTTGCCTTTTTAATCCAACAGTTTACTCCTCTTGCAAATATGGTGTAAGAATATAACTCTTGTCAACCTCTTTTTTGTTCTTTAGAATAAATTTGTATGGATGATGATTCCAAAAAACAAGAGTCTGCAGGAAAAGTCAGACCCCCTGCCAGAATAGTGGAAGAAGTGGTCGATGAAAAAGCTCCAGCTGAGGATGATTCTGGGGCGCCACCTCATGAAGCAGAAATAGTTTCAAATCTAAAACAAGAGATGGCAGAGCCAAAGCCTACGTCCGCCCCGATAGGTAGTTTACCCCAACAGGAAGAGGTTACCGAGGATGCACAAGAAGAAAAGCCCCCAAAAAACATAAAACTATTTGTGGTTATTGTGCTCATTGTCGCCGTATTTGTTATTCTACTGGGTGGGGGTATTTACGTTTATCTCACAGGAACAAATAAAACCCAAAAACCCAAAGAAGAAACTCAGCCGGTTTCTACTTCAACCCCAACTCCTACTTTCCCTCCATCGCCTAGTCCATCTCCCACAGAACTGCCTCAAAAAGAGCTGTCAAGCTATAAAATAGAAGTTTTGAATGGAAGCGGATTAATTGGGGCTGCCTCTAAAGTCAAGGATTTAATTGAGAAAAACGGTTTTAAGGTGAGTGAAGTGGGAAACGCCTCTTCTTATGATTTTGAGAGAACTCAAATTCAGGTCAAAAAGAATGTTCCCGAAGAAGTGGTAGATAAGCTAAAGGAGTTGTTGGGCAAAAGTTATACCCTTGAGATGGGTGATAATCTTGAGGACAAGTCCAGTTTTGATATTGTAATTACAGTTGGCTTAAAGTAAACACTATTTTTACGGTAAGACAGTCAAAGGATTAATTGGCCTGCCCTCTTTTCTTATCTCAAGGTGAAGATGGTCTCCTGAGGCACGACCACTTTTCCCCATTTCTCCAATTTTTGTATTCATGGTGATTTCTTGCCCCTTTTGAACATCAATTTTGGAAAGATGTGCGTATAAAGAGACGATTTTATTGCCATGATTAACAAGAACAGAGTTTCCATAAGCAAATTTGGAGTATTGTATCTCTTCAACTACACCATCCATTATTGGTCTAATTTCATCTCCAGTGACTCCATCAAGATCAATTCCCGGATGAAAAAAGTGATAGCCCTGGCTTATTTTTACGTTCTTGACAGGATACTGAATACCCTTTTGGGTTGAGATTTGTAGATTGTTGATTTCTAAAGTGACGTTTATTTCTATTTCTTTTGAGATGGCAGAGTTTGGATTTTGTATTAATCCTGAGACAAGAATTATGATTGGCAATTGAGAAACAACAATGCGCTTGGCTTTTTTGTGCTCAAAAAAGTGCCTAAAAAACCTTGATAGTTTATTTCCGGAGCGCATCCTTCTTAATTCTGCGAAGGAGGGAAGAATGGTTTTGGGCACAGAGTCTACTCTCCGCGATTTGACAAAGGCAAGATCCAGGCGGTATCTGAGGGGCAGGTTGATAGATGTTTTTACCATAAAGTCCCGCTTACTGACCCGCGGGACAAGGAAAGAGTCACTAAAAAATCTCGCCTGTAAGCGAGATTGTGGGTATTTTAGAAAAAAAATCTCAAAAAGTCAAGGTTTTGTGCGGGTTACATACATTCCAAATTCACCAAGATTCTCCTGCCATTATTAGTCCGTCATGCCATCTTTAAGCTAACTCGTTGATTATTCATCAATGTCTAAAAGGTTTTGTAACTTTTCAAGGGCTTTTTGGTAGAATCTTATATAGTAATGAGGATTTGGGATATTCTGAGCTTTGTTGGGATTGTGGTTTGGATGACCATCTCTTTGGTTTTGGAAAAGGGTTTTGATATCCAAAGTTTGGTTATGGCTCTTCCATTGGCTATATTTATAGCTTCGTACCAGTATCGTTTTGATTATTTGCTGGGTAAGAAGTTTGTTGTTGAGGGAAACACCCTTTGTGTTAGAGATTTCTTTACAGCAAATAGAGTTCAGATTTCCAAGATAGAGGCGCTTGAGGTTGTCGTTTTGTTTTCATTGACCTTGCTTCGGAATAGCAAGCGACGCTCTTATGGTGTGAAAGTAATTGCTGGAAATTCTTCATATAAGTCTGAGATTTTGATGCGAAGTGAATATAGCCAATTTTATGACCAGTTAAGCAATCTTTTAAAGATTAACCCCAATATTAAACTTGATAGTTATCTGGAGGAGTTTTACCGGACTAAAGGTAAAGCTTGGGAGTATGATGATAGTAGTTATTATCGAAAAGTCAATATTTTAAGGGTATTGATCCTAATTTTTGTGTTTTTAGTGATTGTATTGCATTTTTTCAGGTTGATTTAGGATGCTTACTAAAATTTTATCTGTAGCGCATTTTGGCCTTGAGAGTGTACCAATTGAGGTTGAGGTGAATGTTTTTAAAAAAGGTTTTCCTGGCTTTTCGATAATTGGCCTTCCCAATAAATCCGTTGAAGAGGCCAAAGAAAGAGTGAAGACAGCTCTTATTAATTCAGGAGTCGAGTTTCCAAACTTAAAAATTATTGTCAATTTGGCGCCCGCTGACATTCCCAAGGAGGGTTCCTTTTATGACTTACCAATAGCTGTGGGGATTTTGGCTTCAATGCAGGCTTTTCCTTTGGAAAAAGGAGAAGCATTTTTTTACGGAGAACTTTCCCTTGATGGAACTCTAAGGCACACCAAAGGGGTTTTGCTTTTGGCTTTGGCGGCCAAAAAAATGGGAGTCAAAAGTGTCTTTGTACCCTCTCCCGCAGCAAACGAAGGGAGTGTTGTTGCCGGGGTGGATGTTTATCCGGTAGAATCCTTATCCCAGCTTATCGCATTTTTTAATACCAAAGCCGGTCTTAAACCAATAGAAAATTCCAAAGTTTCCTTGCCGGAGGATAGTAACCAGATAGTTGAGTTTGATTTTAGCGAGATTATGGGTCAGGAACAGGCAAAAAGAGCTTTGGAAATAGCTGCAGCTGGGGGACACAATGTTTTTATGCAGGGGCCACCGGGGGCTGGCAAGACGATGCTTGCGCGCGCCACAGCCGGGATTCTTCCTCCTTTAAACGACGAGGAAGCTTTGGAGGTAACCAAAATTTACTCGGTAACAGGAAATATTGCGCCCGGGGGGTCTTTGATTTATAAAAGACCCTTTAGAGTCAGTCATCATACAACCAGCAGAATTGGTTTGATTGGCGGAGGCAGCCATCCTCATCCAGGTGAGATTTCTCTGGCTCATTGTGGTATTTTATTTCTGGACGAGTTTCCTGAGTTTAGCCGCTCGACTTTGGAGGCTTTGCGACAGCCCATGGAGGATGGGATGGTAACAATTACCAGAGCAGCCGGATCGGTGCAGTTTCCAGCAAATTTCACCCTGATTGCTGCTGCCAACCCCTGCCCATGCGGCTTTCTGGGAGACCCCAAGCGGGAGTGTAAGTGTTCACCCAGACAAATCATGCGCTACCAGACCAAACTTTCCGGACCAATCATGGATAGAATTGATATTCATCTTAACGTGCCAGCTGTTGATATTGACAAGTTAATGCCAGTTAACTTAAAGCTTAAAAAACCAGAGAAATCAGCTTTAATTCGCAAGAGAGTAATGAAAGCAAGAGAAATTCAAAACAGGCGTTTTAAAAGGGATGGCATCTTTGTCAATGCTCAGATGAAAAACAAGCACATCAAAAAATACTGCAGCCTAGAACCACAAGCCCTGGCATTACTTAAACAAGCGGTTAATGCTTATAATTTATCAGCCAGGACCTATTTTAGGCTTATCAAGGTTTCCCAGACCATCTCGGATTTGGCAGAAGAAAAACGTATCACCCCTGCCCACGTTGCCGAAGCCTTACAATACAGAGTAAGGGTGCAGGAGTGATATTGACATTGTGACGCTTTGATGTTATTATGCTGTTAACATGGATACTATAAGAACCACTATTTCCCTTCCTTCTGAATTACACGAAGAGCTTCGTATACAAGCTGTGCGTGAGAAAAAAAGTGTTGGGCGGGTTATAGCGGAGCGTTTGAGAACGGCTACTTTAAGTGGCGGTTCTTTACAAGAGAAAATAGAAGCCGACGTTAACTTTTTTAAAAAAGTCGCAAGAGGTGGCAAGAAGGTTAATTTGGTAGCTGCTTTAAGAGAAGAAAGAAGCCGTGACTCCTAGAGTCGTTTTAGATGCAAGTGTTGTTTTGAAGTGGTTTTCTCCTGAAAACGAGGAGAATGTTGACTTAGCGCTTGATGTCTACAAATCCATAGTTGGCGGGAGTCTGGGCGCAATGGCTCCAACACTTCTTGTTTGGGAGGTTATTAATGTGTTGGCAATGAAAAAGAAGTTGGATTTTAAGCTTTTGCTGAAAGTGGTCGAGAAGATAGCCAATTGTGGAATAATCTTTGTTGAGGTTGATATTAGAAAAGCGAAGGAAGTTTTGGATATTATGAAAGAGAGCAGATTTGCCTCTTATGATTGTTTGTATCTTTGGTTAGCAAAGGAAAAGAGTGTTCCCCTTCTTACAGAAGATAGTTTTCTTCTTGAAGAGAAAAATACATTAAGTTTATGGAAATTTTTGAAGAATGGCTCCGTTTGAGATTCTTATCCCAAAGATATTTTGATATTAGGTGGAATTTTAATTATGAGGGTTGAAAAATTTGAAAAGAGATTTATACTTTAGAGGCGAATAACCCCAATGCCGTTTCAAGGGCAATAAGAAAACTTCAAATTTAAAGCGTTTTAAATAGATTTATTCATTTTTAGGCTGATAAAAAGGGTTTGGTTTATAAACTATTTCTTTCTTTACGATAAATCCGACAGTACCATCCTCAAGAGTGATTGGTTCTAGGCTGACCATTGGGATTTTATGATTCGGGGAATCAGGATTTCTTACTACTCTAAAATTAATCATTCATCCACTTTTTAATCTATTATATTCTTCCAAAGCCTCTGGAGGGGCTGTAACAACACTTTCATCAACTTTTAGTATTCCTGTTGGAAAGATTTTTTTACTGACAACCTCTTTACGAAGTTCCATTACAGCATTATAGTAGGATAATATAGCGCATTTTAAAAATTAATGGTAGAATTGAGAAGAAATACAAATCATAAAATTTAGAAAGTAAGGTTATTGATATCTACTAGAAGACCCTAGGAAGTGTTTAGGTTATTTCGTTCAAAACAATCCGAGATTTTTAATTGTCTAGTAAAACAAGCAGCAAAAGTTTGTGAAGCTGCTGAAATTTTTAGTGGATTGGCTCACCACAAAAGAAAAATAGATGCGGCTACTAGCAAATTACAAGAAATTGAAGACGAAGCTGATAAGCTTGTTCACAAAATAACCGATGATATTGAGAAAATTTTTATTCTTCCGTTGGACAAAGAAGACATCAAAGAACTTGCAGAATCCTTAGATGATATTATTGATAACCTAGAGCAGGTTGTAAATAGAATAAAAATTTACAAGGTTGACGATAGAAATTCCGATTTGGTCGAGTTTGCTGATTTAATATCATCTTCGGCTAAGCAAACTGACCTTGCAGTAAGAACAATTCAAAAACATAAATTTTCATCAAGAGCTTATGCTTCTAGCTATAAAAAATTGCATTCCCTTGAGAATAGGGCGGATAAAGTTCACAGAAGGGTTCTGGAGAAACTTCTGGGCAGAAGCAAAGACGGAAAGCATGCACTTTTTGTAATAAAGAAAAAGGAAATTTATGATACCTTAGAGCAAACCCTAGACAGATTTGAAGACATGGCGATACTCTTTGAAAGATTGAAATTAAAGTATAGATAATAAAGTGAATCAAAACTTTGCTCTTCTTGTCCTGACAATTATCTTTTCTTATATCTATGCCTTTGTTGGGGGTTTTACCGATGCTGCAAATGCCATTGCAACTTCAATTGGTTCACGGGTTCTTTCTCCAAGAGTTGCCATTGTTATGGCTGGTACTCTTGAGATTATCGGAGCTCTAAGTGGAACAGCAGTGGCATTGACTATCGGTAAGGGGATAGTATCGTTGCAGGCTGTATCTCTGGTGACAGTTTTGGCAGCCTTGATTGGATCTATGCTTTGGAGTCTTTTTACTTATTACTGGGGTATTCCGGTTAGCGAAACCCATGGATTAATTGGAGCTTTGATAGGGGCAGCCATTGCTGTTTCCGGGAGTGGAAGCGTTTTTTGGCATAACCTTTTACCGATTTTGGTTGCAATATTTGTTTCCCCTCTTGCCGGTTTCTTGGGAGGTGCAATTCTTATCGGTATAATCTGTAGTTTTTTCGCGTCTCAAAGGGCACAAAGACTAAAGCCTGTATTTAATAATCTCCAGAGGTTGTCTTCTGCTTTCATGGCTCTTAGTCATGGCAGAAATGACGCTCAAAAACCGATGGGGGTACTGGTTCTTGCCCTTGCGCTTTATTTTGGTTGGGAAAATCCCGAAATTCCTCTTTGGGTGATTATTAGTGTTGGGCTGGTTGCGGGTGCTGGAGTGGCCTATGGCGGATGGCGAATTATTAAAACTTTAGGAATGAGGATAACTCCACTTGAGCCGGTTCAGGGGTTTGCAGCAGAGACTTCGGCTGCCTTAGTACTTCAAGTAGCTTCTTTTTTGGGAATTCCCGTCTCTACAACCCATACGATAACTTCCTCAATCGTCGGGGTTGGAGCAGCCAGAAGAATCTCTTGTGTCCGCTGGGGGGTGGCCTTTGATATTGTTTTATCCTGGATCTTAACTCTTCCTGCAACGATTTTTCTGGGCTTTTGTTTTTCAAAAATTTTGACAATCTTTTTTCTTGATTAGTTAGCTTCAAAACTGCTATTCTGGGAATAGTAAAATGGCAAAGTCACAAGTAAAGTTTGCTTTACATTGTTTTTGTTTTTAACTTAGTTTAAAACTTATTCAACAACAATCTTTGTAAGTCCGATGAGAATAAGACCTAACAGCCCACAAATCACCAAACGCTGTTTTCTTTAAAATCTGTAAAATCCACTTCGGTAACCAACTTTTCTAATCCAAATTTCTTTTTTGCTCCTATCAACTTCAAACAGAACCCTTACTTTCCCTGTTCTTAATCTGTAAAAATTTGGCACGCCGGTTATGTCGTCGATATTAATGCCTTTAGGAAAGGGGAATGTAAGTTTTGATATTTTTTGAAGTGTAAGTTTTATATCTTTTGAAGCTAGTTTAGAAAGTTGTTTTTCGGCCTTTTTTGTAAAGAGGACCTCATACATACTTTTTAATTACTTCTTTCAAGGGAATTTTTTTGCCTTTTTTTTCTTTGGATAACTTTACTGCGTCTTTGTAATCATAATAATCCTCGAGTATCTCTTGAATTGACAAAAATTCTTCAATAGGAAGCATCACCGCTCTGGGTTTGGAACGGTGAAATATGTAAGCAAGTCCCTCTTTTTCTATTTGCTCCAGAAGCTTAAGGGCATTTTCTCTCATGTCTGTTATTGTTTTTACATTTTTAGAAGTAGGAATTAACATAATCTAAGACTAGTATATAGACTAATCTTAGGTCTGTCAAGGGTTGGAGATATTCTATTGACAAAATTCTACCCGCTGGTTAGCATGAAACAAACAATGAGATGTTCTACTCACTCACTCACTCACATAAGTCCCTAATCGGTGTTTTAGTGTTTCTTTTCTTGGACAGGTACCCCTTAAAATGCACACAGAGTCTAATATGAGTCTTACTGATTAGGGGGTGATTAAGTTGGCAGGAATATCAAAAGAAGTCAAAGAGGAAATCATATCTAAAGTTAAGGCTGGTGAAAGCGTGC